>ERZ888423.2024-NODE-2024-length-16134-cov-12.309659_pt1 | contig 16134 bp, 11 predicted proteins | sample MGYA00520523_ERZ888423 | MGnify/ENA primary metagenome ERZ888423 (study PRJEB32303, sample SAMEA104408611) | aquatic metagenome | biome: Brackish water; feature: Pelagic; material: water | place: Baltic Sea | collected 2014-06-08T10:24:00 | depth 30,27 m ...
CAATCGTCCCGATGTTGCAGTGCGGCTTGTTACGCTCGAACTTTGCTTTCGCCATACCGGCTCGCTCCTACGAATGCTGTCTTGGACAGTGTGTTGCTGTGAGAAAGGCCGATCAGGCCAGCTTCGCGCGGACTTCGTCCGCAACGGCCTGAGGCACCTGCTCATAATGATCGAATTGCATGGTGTACTGCGCGCGCCCCTGGCTCATCGAGCGCAAGGTGTTCACGTAGCCAAACATGTTCGCCAGCGGCACCGACGCTTCGACGACGCGGGCGTTGCCGCGGCTGTCCATGCCCGACACCTGGCCGCGACGGCTGCTCAGATCGCCGATGATGTCGCCCATGTATTCTTCAGGGGTGACGACTTCGACGGCCATGATCGGCTCCAAGAGGGCCGGACCGGCTTTCGCCATGCCTTCCCGGAACGCGGCGCGCGCCGCGATTTCGAAGGCCATGACGCTGGAGTCGACATCGTGATAGGCGCCGTCGACCAGAGACATCTTCACGTTGATGACCGGGAAGCCGACCAGCACGCCCGTCTGCAGCGCCGAGGTCAGGCCCTTTTCGACGCCCGGGATGAATTCCCGCGGCACCGAGCCGCCGACCACGGAGGAGATGAACTCGTTGCCCTTCTCCTTGTCGTCCTGCGGCGAGAACACGATCTTGACGCGGGCGTACTGGCCCGAGCCGCCGGTCTGCTTCTTGTGGGTATAGTCGATCTCTGTCGTCTTGGTGATCGTCTCGCGGTAGGCCACCTGCGGCGCGCCGACATTGGCCTCGACCTTGAATTCACGGCGCATGCGATCGACGATGATGTCGAGATGCAGTTCGCCCATGCCTTTAATGATCGTCTGGCCGCTTTCGGCGTCGGAGGCGACCCGGAACGAAGGATCTTCCTGGGCCAGACGGGACAGGGCGACGCCCATCTTCTCCTGGTCGGCCTTGGATTTGGGCTCGACGGCGACTTCGATGACTGGTTCCGGGAACTCCATCTTCTCGAGGATGACGGGGTGCATCGGATCGCAGAGCGTTTCGCCGGTCGTCGTGTTCTTCAGGCCCGCGATCGCGACGATGTCGCCGGCGCGCGCTTCCTTCACGTCCTCGCGGCTGTTCGCATGCATCAGCAGCATGCGGCCGACGCGCTCGCGGTTGTCCTTGATGGTGTTCAAGACGGACATGCCGCTTTCGAGAACGCCGGAATAGATCCGGCAGAAGGTCAGGCTGCCGACGAACGGGTCGGTCATGATCTTGAACGCGAGGGCCGACAGCGGCTCGTCGTCGGAGGACTTGCGCTTGGTCGGCTCGCCGGACTTGACGTCGACGCCGCGGATCGAGGGCACGTCCAGCGGGGACGGCAGGAAGTCGACGACAGCGTCCAGCATCGGCTGCACGCCCTTGTTCTTGAACGCCGAGCCGCAGATCACCGGAACGAAGCCCTTGGGATCCAGCGTGCCGCTGCGGATGCAGGCCATCAGGGTCTCGACGCTGGGGATCTCGCCTTCGAGATAGGCTTCCATCGCCGCATCGTCCTGGTCGAGCGCCGTTTCGATCAGGCGCTCGCGGTATTCGGCGGCTTGCTCGGCATAGGCCGGGCGGATGTCGCGATACTCGAACTCGGCGCCGAGGCTTTCGTCCTTCCAGACGATCTCCCGCATCTTGATCAGGTCGATGACGCCTTCGAACTCGGCTTCAGAGCCGATCGGCAGCTGCAGCACGAGCGGCGTCGCGCCCAGACGGTCGATCATCATCTTCACGCAACGGAAGAAGTCGGCGCCGGTGCGGTCCATCTTGTTGACGAAGCACATGCGCGGCACTTTGTACTTGTCGGCCTGGCGCCAGACCGTTTCGGACTGGGGCTCGACGCCCGCGACCGAATCGAACACGGCGACGGCGCCGTCAAGCACGCGCAGCGACCGCTCGACTTCAATCGTGAAGTCGACGTGGCCGGGCGTGTCGATGATGTTGATGCGATGATCGCGCCAGAAGCAGGTCGTCGCGGCGGACGTGATCGTGATGCCGCGCTCTTGCTCCTGCTCCATCCAATCCATCGTGGCCGCGCCATCATGGACTTCGCCGATCTTGTGCGAACGGCCGGTGTAATACAGCACGCGCTCGGTCGTCGTCGTTTTACCGGCGTCGATATGCGCCATGATGCCGATGTTGCGATACATCGATAGATCGTGGGTGCGGGCCATCAGAATTGCTCCTTCTCGAGAGAGGTCCCTCTCAAGCAATCACCAGCGGTAATGAGAGAATGCGCGATTGGCTTCAGCCATGCGGTGTGTGTCTTCGCGCTTCTTTACGGCGGCGCCGCGGTTGTTCATGGCGTCGAGCATCTCGTTCGCGAGACGATCGACCATGGTCTTCTCGGAGCGCGAGCGCGCCGCGGCGATCAGCCAGCGGATCGCCAGCGCCTGGGCGCGCTCGGCGCGAACTTCCATCGGCACCTGGTAGGTCGCGCCGCCGACCCGGCGGGAGCGAACCTCGACGCCCGGGCGGACATTGTCGAGCGCGCCCCGGAAGGCGTCGATCGCGGCGACTCCGGCGCGGCCCTCGGCCCGGGAAAGCGCGTCATAGACGATCTTCTCGGCGACGGCGCGCTTGCCATGACGCATCAGGCAGGACACGAATTTGGTGACGTTCTGATCGCCATACAGCGGATCGGACGGAACGGGGCGCTTTTCAGCGGCGCGACGGCGGGACATGGTTCTCTACTCCCCGATCACTTCGGACGCTTCGCGCCGTATTTCGAACGGCGCTGACGGCGGTTGGAGACGCCCTGCGTGTCGAGCACGCCGCGCAGGATGTGATAGCGGACGCCCGGCAGATCCTTGACGCGGCCGCCGCGAATCAGCACGACCGAGTGCTCCTGCAGGTTATGGCCTTCGCCCGGAATGTAGCTGGTGACTTCGAAGCCGTTCGTCAGGCGGACGCGCGCGACCTTCCGGAGGGCCGAGTTCGGCTTCTTCGGAGTCGTCGTATAAACGCGGGTGCAAACGCCGCGCTTCTGCGGACATGCCTCAAGCGCGGGAACCTTGTTGCGGGTCCTCGGCGCCTTGCGCGGCTTCCGGATCAATTGGTTGATCGTCGGCATTTCGAGCCAACTCCCGTAATTTGCACGTCCAACAAAAAGCGCCCTCGTCAGAGGGCGCAGGCTCGATCCCGTTTCGAGGCCCCGAACAACAAACAAAGCGACCGCACGAAGACGGCCGCTTTTGCGATCATTCCGGGCCTCTTGCGGACAGCGCTCCGAATGCGCCGCAATCGAGACTGCGTATAGTCGCTATCGCCTGAATGGCGCGCGGCTACAGCCAGCCCCAGCAAGAGTTCGGCGAACATAGAGACCTCGGCTTGTCCCGTCAACAGGGCTCATTCGCAATTTCGTCGCAGCGCCCGGCTCCCTGCAAGCCGCTGCAGTCCTTCGGCCTGTCGAATGCGCCGGCAGAGCGCGTTCAGCCGCCTGGGATGCATCCCGGCGGCCGCCATCTCTCCCACCCCACGAGAGGTGAGAGAACCCAGCCCACGAGCGGCGCGCTCCGTCGCAGGCATGCTCTATGCCCAGACACGCGAAAGGCCGCCGCTCTTGCAAGCGGCGGCCTTCGCTTTGCGCGAGTCGGGGAGAGCCCCCGACTATTCGGCAGCGGTTTCAGGGGCCGGAAGCGCCGGCTTGTCGTCGCGGAGCGCCGCCCGTTCGGCCGTCAGCGTCTTGTCGCGCTCGGCCGCGATGCGGCGGACGCGGTTCATGACGCTCCCGGTGCCGGCCGGGATCAGGCGGCCGACGATGACGTTCTCCTTCAGCCCGTTCAAGGTATCGACCTTGCCCGATGTCGCGGCGTCGGTCAGCACGCGAGTCGTTTCCTGGAACGACGCCGCTGAAATCCACGACTGCGTCTGCAGGGACGCCTTCGTGATGCCCTGCAACACGGGGCTCGCCGCCGCCGGCTTCAGGTTTTCGGCCGCCGCCTTTTCGTTGACGTCGTCGAACTCCGTCCGGTCGACCAGCTCGCCGATCAGGAACGTCGTCTCGCCCGGATCGGTGATCTCGACCTTCTGCAGCATCTGGCGAACGATCACCTCGATGTGCTTGTCGTTGATCTTCACGCCCTGCAGCCGATAGACGCTCTGGATCTCGTGCACCAGATATTCGGCGAGCGCTTCGACGCCCAGGACATGCAGAATGTCATGGGGCGCCGGATTGCCGTCCAGCAGAAGATCGCCGCGCTCGATCATGTCGCCTTCGCGCACGGCGACATGCCGGCCCTTGGGGATCATGTATTCGGTCGACTTGTCGGGATCGTCCATATCGCGGATCACGATGCGGCGCTTGGTCTTGTAGTCCTTGCCGAATTCGACGCGGCCGGTCGATTCGGCCAGCACCGCATGGTCCTTCGGGCGCCGCGCCTCGAACAGTTCCGCCACCCGCGGCAGACCGCCGGTGATGTCGCGGGTCTTGGTCGATTCGCGCGGGATTCGGGCGATGGTGTCGCCCGCGCGGACCGGCGCGCCTTCGTTGATGTTCAGCACGGCGTCGACTGAGAGGAAATACCGCGCCTCAATGCCGGCGGCGAGTTCGATCGGATCGCCCTTTTCATCCCGGAGCGCGATCAACGGCTTCAGGTCGGCGCCGCGCGCCTGCTGACGCCAGTCGACCACGACGCGGCTCGCAATGCCGGTCGCTTCGTCCAGGATCTCCCGGACTGAAACGCCTTCGACGAGATCGACGAAGTGCGCCGTGCCGTCCCGGTCCGCAATGATCGGGAGCATGTAGGGGTCCCATTCGGCCAGCTTGTCGCCGCGCTTCACGGTGACGCCTTCATCCGCCAGGATCTTCGCGCCGTAAGGCAGGCGATGCCGCGCCCGTTCGCGGCCGGCGTCGTCGATCAGCACGATCTCGACATTCCGGCCCATGACGACCGGCACGCCGTTCGAATCGATGACGACATTCCGGTTCAGCACCTTGATCACGCCCGGATGGGCGGTATCGATGCTGGACTGCTCCGCCCCACGCTGGGCGGCGCCGCCGATATGGAACGTCCGCATGGTCAACTGCGTGCCCGGCTCGCCGATCGACTGCGCGGCGATCACGCCGACCGCCTCGCCGATATTGACGGTCGTGCCGCGCGCCAGATCGCGGCCGTAGCAACTGCCGCAGATGCCGACCGGGCTTTCGCAGGTCAGCGCCGAGCGGAGCTTCACCGTATCGACGCCGGCGCCCTCGATCTCGAGCGAGAGCGCTTCGTCGATCAACTGCCCCGCCTTCGCCAGGACCGCGCCCGAGAGCGGGTCCTTGACGTCGATCGCCGCAGTCCGGCCGAGAATACGCTCGGACAGGGGCTCGATCACATCGCCGCCTTCGACGACGGCGCGAATATCGAGGCCTTCCTTGGTGCCGCAATCTTCCATGTAGACGATGGAATCCTGCGCCACGTCGACCAGACGCCGGGTCAGATAGCCCGAGTTTGCGGTCTTCAAGGCGGTATCGGCCAGGCCCTTGCGGGCGCCGTGGGTCGAGTTGAAGTACTCGAGCACGGTCAGGCCTTCCTTGAAGTTCGAGATGATCGGCGTTTCGATGATTTCGCCCGACGGCTTCGCCATCAGGCCGCGCATCCCGGCAAGCTGCTTGATTTGCGCTTCCGAGCCGCGCGCGCCGGAGTGGGCCATCATGTAGACGGCGTTGATCGGCTCGCCTTCCTTGACGGTCTGGATGCCCTTCATCATGGCGGCGGCGACCTTGTCGGTCGTCGTCGACCAGGCGTCGACCACCTTGTTGTACTTCTCGCCCTGGGTGATCAGGCCATCCTGATATTGCTTCTCGTATTGCTCGACCTGCTGCTGCGCCTCATCGACGAGAGCCGCCTTCTCCTTCGGGATGACCATGTCGTCCTTGCCGAAGGAAATGCCGGACAGCGTCGCCGTGGTGAAGCCAAGCGTCATCAGGCGGTCCGCGAAGATCACGGTCTCCTTCTGGCCGCAGGTCCGGTAGACCTGATCGATCAGATTGGTGATCGCCTTCTTCGTCATGACCTGATTGACGGTGTCGAAGCGCATGCCGTTGGTTTGCGGCAACAGTTCGCCGATCACCATGCGGCCAGGCGTCGTGTCGTAAAGGGTGAATTCTTCGCCGCCATCGGCGTTCTTCGACCGCCAACGCGCCTTCACCTTGCTGTTGAACGAGACGATGTTCTGGTCGAGCGCCTGCTTCGCTTCGCCGACGCCGCGGAACATCATGCCTTCGCCAGGCTCGCCGTCGCGCTCCATCGAGAGATGATACAGGCCGAGGATGATGTCCTGGGTCGGGACGATGATCGGCTTGCCGTTCGCCGGGCTCAGGATGTTGTTGGTCGACATCATCAGCACGCGGGCTTCAAGCTGAGCTTCCAGGGAAAGCGGCACATGGACCGCCATCTGGTCGCCGTCGAAGTCCGCGTTGAAGGCCGTGCAGACCAGCGGATGCAATTGGATCGCCTTGCCTTCGACGAGCTTCGGCTCGAACGCCTGAATGCCGAGACGATGCAAGGTCGGCGCCCGGTTCAGCATGACCGGATGTTCGCGGATGACCTCTTCCAGGATGTCCCAGACCTCGGGGCGTTCGCGCTCGACCATGCGCTTCGCCGCCTTGATCGTGCTCGCCATGCCGTAAAGCTCAAGCCGCGAGTAGATCATGGGCTTGAAGAGTTCGAGCGCCATCTTCTTCGGCAGGCCGCATTGATGCAGCAGCAGGTTCGGCCCGACGACGATGACGGACCGGCCGGAATAGTCGACGCGCTTGCCAAGCAGGTTCTGGCGGAACCGCCCCTGCTTGCCCTTGAGCATGTCCGACAGCGACTTCAGCGGGCGCTTGTTGGCGCCGGTGATGACCCGGCCGCGGCGACCGTTGTCGAACAACGCATCGACCGATTCCTGCAACATCCGCTTTTCATTGCGGATGATGATGTCCGGCGCGCGCAGTTCGATCAGCCGCTTCAGACGGTTGTTGCGGTTTATGACCCGGCGATACAGGTCGTTCAGGTCCGAGGTCGCGAAACGGCCGCCGTCGAGCGGGACGAGCGGGCGCAGTTCCGGCGGAATGACCGGCACGACGTCCATGATCATCCATTCCGGGCGCGAGCCGGATTCGAGGAACGCTTCCATCAGCTTCAGGCGCTTGACGATCTTCTTGCGCTTGGCTTCGGAATTGGTGTCGCGCAGTTCTTCGCGGAGCGTCTCCCGTTCCTGGCCGAGGTCGAGATTGGTCAGGAGGTCCTTGATCGCCTCGGCGCCGATCGACGCCTTGAAGCTGTCGGCGCCGTAATCGTCCTGGGCCTGATAATATTCGTCTTCCGTCAGGAGCTGACGTTCGGCGAGGTCGGTCAGGCCGGGATCGGTCACCAGGAAGCTTTCGAAATAAAGCACCCGCTCCAGTTCGCGCAGCGTCATGTCGACCATCAGGCCGATCCGGCTGGGAAGCGACTTCAGGAACCAGATATGCGCGACCGGCGCCGCCAGTTCGATATGGCCCATGCGCTCGCGCCGGACCTTGGTCAGCGTGACTTCGACGCCGCATTTCTCGCAGATGATGCCGCGATACTTCATGCGCTTGTACTTGCCGCACAGGCACTCGTAGTCCTTGATCGGCCCGAAGATGCGGGCGCAGAACAGTCCATCCCGCTCCGGCTTAAAGGTCCGGTAGTTGATCGTTTCGGGCTTCTTGATTTCGCCGAACGACCAGGACCGGATCCGCTCCGGGCTCGCGATGGAGATGCGGATACGATCAAAGCTTTGGGCGCCCTGAACCTGGCCGAAGACCTTCATCAGTTCATTCATGGGGCTTGCTCCTTAAGCAGCGGGATTGTGTGGACGGGACGGAAGACCAGAGGGCGCCGCGCGCGCGGCGCCCTCTGATCAGGAATCCGCCTCCAGCAATTCGACGTTGAGGCCGAGCGACCGCAGTTCCTTCACCAGCACGTTGAAGCTTTCGGGAATGCCGGCCTCGAACGTGTCGTCGCCGCGCACGATGGCCTCATAGACCTTCGTGCGGCCCGACACATCATCGGATTTCACCGTCAGCATCTCCTGGAGAGTATAAGCGGCGCCATAGGCTTCAAGGGCCCAGACCTCCATTTCGCCGAAGCGCTGGCCGCCGAACTGCGCCTTGCCGCCCAGCGGCTGCTGGGTGACGAGGCTGTAGGGCCCGATGGACCGGGCATGCAGCTTGTCGTCGACCAGATGGTGCAGCTTCAGCATGTAGATGTAGCCGACCGTCACCTTGCGGTGGAACGAATCGCCCGTGCGCCCATCGATCAGGGTCGATTGACCGGATGTCGCCAACCCGGCCTTCTCGAGCATTTCATTGATGTCGCTTTCGCGCGCGCCGTCGAAGACCGGCGTCGCGATCGGCATGCCGTCCGAGAGATTGTGCGCCAACTCCACCAGTTCGTCGTCGTCCAGATCCTTGATCTCCGCCTGGTAAGTCTCCTCGCCATAGACGTCGAGCAATTTGGCGCGGAGATCGTCGAACGCCTTGGCGCCCTGCTGGACGCTTTCGAGCATCGCTTCGATCTGCTTGCCGAGGCCGGCGCAGGCCCAGCCCAGATGGGTTTCGAGGATCTGCCCGACATTCATGCGCGATGGCACGCCCAGCGGGTTCAGCACGATATCGACCGGCGTGCCGTCTTCCAGATGGGGCATATCCTCGATCGGCACGATGGTGGAGACGACGCCCTTGTTGCCATGGCGGCCGGCCATCTTGTCGCCCGGCTGCAGCTTGCGCTTCACCGCGACGAACACCTTGACCATCTTCATGACGCCAGGCGGCAGTTCGTCGCCCCGCTCCAGCTTCTCGACCTTGTTGTCGAACCGGTCGACCAGTTCCTTGACGCTCTGGTCGAAGCCGCGGCCGAGGGATTCGAGCTCCTTCATCACCGCATCGTCGGCGACGACGATCTGGCGCTGTTGCGCCGGCGTCAGCTCGTCCAGAAGCGGGCCGTCGATCTTTTCGCCCTTCTTGGCCGATTTCACGCCCTTCGGCCCGGAAACGATTTCCTGGCCGCCCAACAACTCGCGCAGGCGCGCATTGAAGCTGCGGGTGATGATGTGCCGCTCGTCGTCCCGGTCTTTCGCCAGCCGTTCGATTTCCTGCTGGTCGATCGCCCGGGCGCGCTCATCCTTTTCGACGCCGCGACGGGAGAAGACGCGCACGTCGACGACCGTGCCGAAGGCGCCCGGCGGGACCTTGAGCGAGGTGTCGCGGACGTCGGCCGCCTTTTCGCCGAAGATGGCGCGCAAGAGCTTTTCTTCCGGCGTCATGGGCGACTCGCCTTTCGGCGTCACCTTGCCGACCATGATGTCGCCTGGCTTCAATTCCGCGCCGACATAGACAATGCCGGCTTCATCGAGGTTCCGAAGCGCTTCTTCCGAGACGTTCGGAATGTCGCGGGTGATTTCCTCCTGGCCGAGCTTGGTGTCCCGGGCCATGACCTCGAATTCCTCGATATGGATCGAGGTGAAGACGTCGTCCCGGGCGATCCGCTCGGAAATGACGATCGAGTCTTCAAAATTGTAGCCATTCCACGGCATGAACGCGACGAGCACGTTCCGGCCGAGGGCCAGGTCGCCCAGATTGGTCGAGGGGCCGTCGGCGATGATATCCTTCGCCGCCACCCGGTCGCCCTTTTTCACCAGCGGACGCTGGGTGATGCAGGTCGACTGGTTCGAGCGCTCGAACTTCTGCAGGGTGTAGATGTCGACGCCGGTGTCGCCCGCCGCTTCCTGTTCGTTGACGCGGATGACGATGCGGGTCGCGTCGATCTGGTCGACGATGCCGCCGCGCTTGGCGGTGATCGTCGCGCCGGAATCCCGCGCCACGATGGCTTCCATGCCGGTGCCGACCAGGGGCGCCTGGCTTTGCAGCAGCGGCACAGCTTGCCGCTGCATGTTCGAGCCCATCAGGGCGCGGTTCGCGTCGTCGTTTTCCAGGAACGGGATCAAGGCCGCCGCGACCGAAACAAGCTGCTTCGGCGAGACGTCCATGTGCGTGATCTGGCTCCGCGTCGACAACAGATAGTCGCCGCCCGCGCGGCAGTCGACCAGGTCGTTCAGGAAGCGGTTGTCCGGCGTCAGCGGCGCGTTCGCCTGGGCGACCGTGTGCCGACCTTCCTCCATCGCCGACATGTAGACCACGTCATCGGTAACGACGCCGTCGATCACCTTGCGGTAAGGCGTTTCGATGAACCCATAGGGATTGACCTTGGCGTAAGAGGCCAAGCTGTTGATCAGGCCGATATTCGGGCCTTCCGGCGTTTCGATCGGGCAGATCCGGCCGTAATGGGTCGGGTGAACGTCGCGGACTTCGAAGCCGGCGCGCTCTCGGGTCAGACCGCCCGGCCCAAGCGCCGAGAGACGGCGCTTGTGGGTGATTTCCGAAAGCGGGTTGGTCTGGTCCATGAACTGGGACAACTGCGACGAGCCGAAGAACTCGCGCACGGCCGCGGCCGCCGGTTTGGCGTTGATCAGGTCCTGGGGCATGACCGCGTCGATATCGACCGAGCTCATGCGCTCGCGGATCGCGCGTTCCATGCGCAACAGGCCGACCCGGTACTGGTTCTCCATCAATTCGCCGACGGACCGCACCCGGCGATTGCCCAGGTGATCGATGTCGTCGATGTCGCCGCGGCCGTCCTTCAGATCGACCAGGGTCTTGACGATCGCCAGCACGTCCTCGCTGCGCAACACGCGCATCGTGTCCGGCGCCTCAAGGCTGAGGCGGGCGTTCATCTTCACCCGGCCGACGGCCGAGAGGTCATAGCGCTCGCGATCGAAGAACAGGCTCTTGAACATCGCCTGCGCCGATTCCGGCGTCGGCGGCTCGCCCGGCCGCATGACCCGGTAGATATCGGTCAGCGCATCTTCCTGGGTGTCGTTCTTGTCCGCCATCAGCGTGTTGCGGATATAGGGGCCGACTTCGACATGGTCGATGCCGAGCACATCGACCTGGTCGATGGCGTGCTTCGCCAGTAGCTCGAGCGTCTCCTCGGTAATTTCATCGCCCGCCGCGGCATGGATCGCGCCGGTCGACATGTCGATGAGATCGCGCGCGATGTAGCGGCCGATCAACTCCTCCGAGTCCGCGAGGCGGCGCTTGACGCCGGATTCCTGCAACTTCGTGAGCGTGCGCGGCGTGATGCGCGTGCCTTCCTTGACGACGACTTCGCCGGTCTCCGCGTCGCGGATATCCTGCAACGCCTTGCCCTGCTTCAGGGTCGAGGGGTCGAACGGCGCCGTCCAGCCATCGCCGGCGCGGGCATAGACTTCGATATCGTAGAACGCCGCCAGGATATCTTCCTGGGACATGCCTTCCGATTCCTCGGCCGGCAGCGCCTTGTTCTCGGCGGAGAGCGCCGCCCGGCGCGCCGCGGTCGCGGCATTGTCGAGCGCCAGCAGCATCGTCGTCACCGGCAGCTTGCGGCGACGATCGATGCGGACGTAAACGAGGTCCTTGGCGTCGAATTCGAAGTCGAGCCAGGAGCCGCGATAGGGGATGACCCGCGCCGCGAACAGAAGCTTGCCGCTGGAATGGGTCTTGCCCTTGTCGTGATCGAAGAACACGCCTGGGGAGCGGTGCATCTGGGAGACGATCACCCGCTCGGTGCCGTTCACGATGAACGTCCCGTTGTCGGTCATGAGCGGCATATCGCCCATGTAGACGTCCTGTTCCTTGATGTCGCGGATCGAGCGGGCGCCTGTGTCCTCGTCGATGTCCCATACCACAAGGCGCAACGTCACCTTGAGCGGGGCGGAGAAGGTCAGGCCGCGCTGGCGGCATTCTTCGACGTCATATTTCGGGTCCTCGAATTCGTAGTCGACGAACTCGAGCTGCGCCTTGCCGGCGAAGTCGCGGATTGGGAAAACCGATGACAGCGCTTGGTACAGTCCCTGGTCGCGCCGCTGCTCGGCGTTAAGGCCAGGCTGCAGGAAGTTGTCGTAGGACTTCTTCTGCACCTCAATCAGGTTCGGGATTGGGGCTGCTTCGCGAATGTGCCCGAAACGACGGCGGATACGTTTGCGGCCAGTCATCGACATCGCCATTGGCGCGTCTCTCCTATCCATATGGCCTGACGGAAACGGATCCGACAGGCGCTTGTTCAGCCGCGCTGAGTGCGGCCGATCTAAAGTCGATTCAGGCGTCCGGTCGGACCGCCCATAACCGTAGTCTATGGCGCATGTTTCTCCTTATGGGAGGGACCATGCGCCTTTCCGGCGCCGCGAAGCAAGTTGACAGGGGATTGGCGCCCGCCAATCGACCGTCGCTTGCGATTGAACGCCGATGCGCGCCGGAGGGTTCCCTTCCGGCGCAAAGGCCCGTCCCGCCGACGCGATCGACAGGACGGGCCAATTCGCAAGCTTACTTGAGTTCGACGGTCGCGCCGGCGTCTTCAAGCTTCTTCTTGATCTCTTCCGCTTCGGTCTTGGAAGCGCCTTCCTTGACCGCCTTCGGCGCAGCTTCGACCAGATCCTTGGCTTCTTTGAGGCCAAGGCCGGTGATTGCGCGGACTTCCTTAATGACGTTGATCTTCTTTTCGCCGATCGTGGCGAGGATCACGTCAAATTCGGTCTTTTCTTCGGCGACAGGCGCGTCGGCGGCGCCAGCGGCCGCAGCGACCGCGACCGGCGCAGCGGCGGAAACGCCCCACTTTTCTTCGAGCATCTTGGAAAGCTCGGCAGCTTCCAGGACCGTGAGGGCGGAAAGGTCGTCAACGATCTTTGCGAGATCGGCCATTGTCAGTTTACTCCTAGTCGAATGTTTGGATCGGTGTGTGCGCGCCCGCCGTCTGGCAGGCGCTGGGTTGGGTTACGATGCTTCTTCCGAAGATCCATAAGCGCCGAACACGCGGGCGAGCTGGGCTGCCGGCGCGCCGGTGACCTGCGCAAGGCGGGTCGCCGGGGTGACGATCATGCCGACGATCTTGGCGCGCAGCTCCTCGAGCGACGGCAAGGACGCAAGCGCCTTGACCTCGTCGATGCTGAGCATCCGACCGTCGAGCGCGCCGCCGACCACGACATACTTGTCGTTGCCGTCGGCGAACTTGACCGCGACGCGCGCCGCGGCCACCGGATCTTCAGAGTAGGCGACCGTCGTCGGGCCGCTGAACAAGCCAGCGATGCCTTCGAACGGCGTGCCGTCGAGCGCGCGCTTGGCGAGCCGGTTTTTGGTCACCCGAAAACCGGCGCCCGCCTCACGCATGCGTCCGCGAAGGTCAGTCATCTGCGCGACAGTCAAGCCTTTTTGATGCGCCACGACGACGGCGGACGCATTCGCAAAGGTCTCGTGTAGCGTTTCGACTACCTCTTCCTTCTGCTTTCGTTGCACGGGGTCTACTCCGTTCCTAGGAGCTGAACCGCCTTAACGGGTCAGGCTCCAATTGCGCTGCGAAGGGGCAAACCCGCTTCGCAGCCGGTTACCGCCTCTCCGGAGAAGACCCAAGCGCCAAGGCCAGCCACACGACGGAGCGCGCGCTTTTCCCCAACCACTTCGATCCTCTGTCTCATGCGGGCTGACAGTTTAAGCCGCTTTGCCGGGTTGCCCCGATGCGCCGCGGCGCCCACAATCTCGGACAGACGTTGCTGTCGACCGCCGCGCGGACAAGCCCGCGCGACCGTCATCCGGCGAGGCGAACCCCGCCGGAATTACTGATCCGGCCTAACGCCGGCCCGCGATCGAGATGTCGCCGAGGGACGAGGGATCGAGGCGGAGGCCCGGACCCATCGTCGTCGTCATCGACACCTTGCGGATATATGTGCCCTTGGCGCCGGCAGGCTTCGCCCGCAGCACCGCGTCGAACAGCGCCTTGGCGTTGCCCTCGAGCTTGTCGGAATCGAAGCTCATCTTGCCGACGCCGGCATGAATGATCCCGGCTTTCTCGACCCGGTACTGGACCTGGCCGCCCTTGGCGCCGGCGATCGCCGCCGCCACGTCCTGGGTCACCGTCCCGAGCTTCGGGTTCGGCATCAGGCCGCGGGGGCCGAGCACCCGGCCGAGACGGCCGACGACCGGCATCATGTCGGGGGTGGCGATCGCCACGTCGAAATCGATCGTGCCGCCCTGGATGGACTCGGCGAGATCTTCCGCGCCGACGATATCCGCGCCTGCGGCCTGGGCCTCTTCGGCCTTGGCGCCGCGCGCGAACACCGCGACCCGGGCGTTCTTGCCGGTGCCGTTCGGCAATGCGACCATGCCGCGGACCTGCTGGTCCGCATGGCGGGGATCGACGCCGAGATTGATCGAGATTTCCAGGGTTTCGTCGAACTTCGCGCCCGGACGGCCCTTCAGGAACTCGATCGCCTCATTGAGGGCATAGAGCTTGTCTTTTGCGACCGCTTTGTTCGCGTCGGTCACGCGCTTGCCTTGCTTCGCCATTGTCTTAATCCACCACCTGGATGCCCATGGACCGGGCGGAGCCGGCCAGCGCCTTGGCGCCGGCGTCAATGTCATTCGCGCTCATGTCGGCGAGCTTCGTTTGGGCGATTTCGCGGAGTTGATCCCACGTCACCTTGCCGACCGTCGCCGCCGACTTGCCCGGCGTCTGGGAGCCCTTGGCCACCCCGGCGGCCTTCTTGATGAAGTAGGTCGCGGGCGGGGACTTGGTCTGGAACGAGAAGCTGCGGTCGCCGTAAACGGTGATGACCGTCGGAATCGGCATCCCGACTTCCATCTGCTGGGTCTGGGCGTTGAACGCCTTGCAGAACTCCATGATGTTCACGCCGCGCTGGCCCAACGCCGGCCCGATCGGCGGCGAGGGATTGGCCTTGCCGGCCGGCACCTGCAGCTTGATGTACCCTGTAATCTTCTTTGCCATCACACTTTCCCTATCAAAACCGCGCTCCGGGAATTCGGAAACGCGGGGGCGCGGTCAGCGGCCAGGGACGGCCTCCCGCACGAATTCAGCCCGGTCAGCCCGATCCGACGTCGGATCGGCCCCGCCCCGAGCCAGGGCGATCGCTAAACTTTTTCGACCTGTCCGTACTCGAGGTCGACCGGCGTCGCGCGGCCGAAGATCGAGACCGAGACCTTGAGCCGGGTCCGCGCCTCGTCGACGTCCTCGACGACGCCGTTGAAGCTGGCGAACGGGCCGTCGGAGACCCGGACCTGCTCGCCGATCTCGAACCGGACGGAAGGCTTCGGCCGCTCGGCCGCGTCCGTCGTCTGATCGACGATCCGCCGCGCCTCGGCTTCGGAAATCGGGGACGGCCGCTTGCCGGCGCCCAGGAAGCCCGTCACCTTCGAGGTGTTTTTGACCAGATGCCAGGCATGGTCGGTCATCCGCATCTTCACCAGGACATAGCCTGGAAAGAACTTCCGCTCGGCCATGGACTTGGCGCCGCGCTTGACCTCCAGCACCTCTTCCGTCGGAACCAGAACCTCTTCGATATCCGGGCCGACGCCCGTCCTATCCGCTTGCTCGCGGATCGACTGGGCGACCTTGTTCTCAAACCCGGAATAGACATGCACGACGTACCAGCGATGGTCCATTTGGATCAGCCTCCGAGCCCGAGAATCTGTCGAACCAACAATGCAAGGCCCTGATCGACAAAGAAAAAGAATATCGCCGTCAGCGCGACCATGATGAACACCATCAAGCTCGCGATCCAGGTTTCCTTGCGCGACGGCCAGGTCACCTTGCGGGCTTCCTGACGCACCTGCCGGAAAAACTCCGCCGGGTTTGTCCGCTTTTCCTTAACCGTTCCAGACTTTAACTTCGCCATCGCCATTCCGAACCGATGCGGCCGGGGCCAGAGACGCACATGCGCCGTCATGCCCAAGCCGCTTGAAATCCAAGCAGCCCGCCCGGCAAAGCCATCGCCGGACAGATCGTCATCGCACGGTCAGCGTCGCTGCTGACCGAACGCAAGAAAGCCGACGGCCGCGACAGCTTGACCGTCGCGGCGCATCGGTTTTCAAACTTTGGCAGGAGCGGCAGGAATCGAACCCGCAACCCCCGGTTTTGGAGACCGGTGCTCTACCGATTGAGCTACGCTCCTACATAAACCCGGCGCGCCGCCAACGCAACGCCGGGCCGTTAGAATGATTGGCCGAACCCTTCTATAGCCCTACGCGACGATTTTAGCGACGACGCCGGCGCCGACGGTCCGGCCGCCTTCG
>ERZ888423.2025-NODE-2025-length-16128-cov-10.132707_pt1 | contig 16128 bp, 9 predicted proteins | sample MGYA00520523_ERZ888423 | MGnify/ENA primary metagenome ERZ888423 (study PRJEB32303, sample SAMEA104408611) | aquatic metagenome | biome: Brackish water; feature: Pelagic; material: water | place: Baltic Sea | collected 2014-06-08T10:24:00 | depth 30,27 m ...
AATTTATAATTGTTTTTTAACTAAACCTCCGGTCTAAGATTTGGGGAGTATTACAAACAATGCAGGTATAAACGTTGTAGGAATAGAATTAGGTAATGAACACTATGATGATAGGGATACATTAGGAAGGGCTATATTCAGACAAGGTATGGATACTAATCGTCCTTCATTTAATAACTATTGGAATACCTGTTTACCCATGCTAACAAGATTAAGTGAAGACAGTGTATTCTGGAATGTCCCAGTTGCACTTGTGGCTGCACCCGAACCTGAACATGGTGCTATTACTGGTTTAGGTGAGCAAAAAATTGATTATTACAAGGGCTGGAACTATAACTTAAAAATGCGGGCAACCACATCACCATACGATACTATATTTGATGCCTTTGCGGTGCATGTGTACCAACGACCAGCAGATATGCCAGATTGCTATGATTTGTATATTGAGGATTATATTTTGGGTGGTGATTCGGTGTTGCCATTGGTCGAAACTGGTTACAATATTGACACAAATAATGTTGCTATTGTTTCATCCTGGGAGTGTGCCCGCGACAGCTTTGGGGTTTATACCAATGAAACTTTGCGCAACATCATGAATCAATGGGCGGGAAGTTGCGATTCCTGCCTGGGAAACAGCAAACCTTACTGGATGACCGAATGGGGGTTCTTTGGAGATGAATGGAAAGAAATATTTGGTAGTGATACCGTTGAACTCGATCTCGATTTTGGCAACACCTTTGTTGATGCTGCTTATGCTTTTCAGTTCCTGCTGGAAATGACTGATTACCAGGCTGTTTTGGGAGGTACTCACCTGGCCGATATAGACTATATGGTCAAGCATAACTTTGTTAGCAAAACACCGGGAGGTGCTATCAATCAACCATTCGGGTTAGACGACCCTTCCAGTCTGTTTATTCGGCGTGCCCATTATTGGCCGTTCTTCATGATCCGTGAAATCTTCAATAAGGGCTACGAGCGGATCAACACCACCATGGTACCATTAGATGGTGAAACAAGGGAGCCATTTATCAAATGTTTTTATTACGACAATCAGGGAATAATTGACTTGCCTAATAATTGGTGCAACGAACTACCTGCGGGTACTACCAAACCGGTCTTTTATATGTATTACTACAATCCCTATCCGGATGATATCACCTTCAAACACGAGGAAATGACGGGCACCAACAATGAAACCCTGGAAACCTTTACACCTGCCAGTGGAAATGCAGCGTTTGCAAAATTTATTGAAGTTGATGAACTCTATTGGCATGCCGGGATGAACCGGTATGTACAACACAACCCATATTATCAGGGCACTTTGGTAGAACCCGATATTACCGGCTTGAGTAGTGAAGTGTTTGAATTGTGTAATGGGGATTCTATTATATTACAAGGGTATTCATTGGGTTATATTTATTGGGAGATTACCCCAGAACCTAATCGGGTCGGCTTGTTTGAGGATATTTCACTGAAAACCTGGCCCGTTCCCGCACAACAGGAAGTCTACCTGCAAGCAGATTTACCGAATGGCACTACCGTTTACCAATATAAAATATTTAGTATCTCAGGGCAGCTGATGGCACAAGGTATTTTCCCTGAATCGGGTTATCTGCCTTTGCCACGCAACCAAATGACAGCGGGTTTGTACTTGTTTCAATTGACTACTGCCACAGGTGAAGTAGTGGGGCAAAGTAAAATCGTGTGGGAGTAGGGTAATGTGGTGGTTAGAGGTTGGAAGTTGGAGGTTGGTATATTTCCGCAACTGCCGATGCCCGATAGCCAATGGTCAAAGCCTGTCAAGGACAATATCAACGTCAAAGTGAAATGTGAAATGTGAGTCGGTGGTAGGTCATAGGTTGCAGGTTTTAGGTCGTAGGTAAGTTGCAGGTTTTAGGTCGTAAGTTATCGGTAAAATGTCTGTGGTCAATCTCGATAACCATTGGGGCTACAAGCTAACTGCCAATGCCTAATAGACAAAGCCTCTCAATGTCAAAGTCAAAGTTATTGTCAACCCCGATAGTTATCGGGGCAACATCAACGCCGGCGTTCCTCTAAAATGTAATTGCTTAAAATAATGATGCATCCCTTATCGGTAACACCGGCGGAACGGGATTGGCTATCGGGAGTGAGCAGTGAATTGTCATTTGGGCATAGCATCTTATATACCAACTAAGCGATTGCGTGAGGGATGGTAGCCGACACCCCGGTGACGAAGGAGCTGGAGTAAGGCGTACAGCCCGGTGCCTGTGCAGTAGCATTTACTTTGCACAAAGCATCATCAGGCACACGCCCTGCCCTTTCAAAGACAGTGCTGTGATCCACCTGTTATTATTCCATTGATTCCCTTTTCTAAAATCGCTACCTTCATGCGCATCATTTTATGTATCAAAATCTGATGCTGCGATACGAGAGACAAGTCACTTTACCCGAATGGGGTGCGGAAGGACAAGAGAAGATGCGAACTGCCAAAGTATTAGTGGTGGGTGCCGGAGGGCTGGGGGTGCCGGTTATTCAATACCTGGCTGCTGCGGGTGTGGGACATTTGGGAATAGTAGATGGTGATGTGGTTGACCTTAGCAATATCCATCGACAACCTTTATATGATGCCGATGATTGCGGCAGAAACAAAGCGACCGTTGCTGCGGAAAAAGTGTTTCAACTCAATTCCGATGTCACGACAATAGTGTATACTTTCCAGCTTCAAGCCGATAACGCAGCAGACCTGATGGCACCTTACGATATCATCATTGACGCATCCGATAATTTCCCGACAAGGTATTGTATTAACGATGCTGCGGTGCTGCTCGACAAACCGGTGGTATATGGCGCAGTATCTGCCATGGAAGGACAATTGAGTGTCTTGAATTATCAGGAAGGTCCGACGTATCGCTGCCTCTTTCCCACTCCACCTCCTCCGGGGGGTGCATGGGACTGTGCCACTACCGGCATTATGGGCACCATACCGGGCACCATTGGCATGCTGATGGCCACTGAAGCATTGAAAATCATTACCGGAATAGGCTATCCGCTGCGTCGTCAGCTGCTCACCTGGCGGGCAAGTATGCAGGAATTTATAAAGTTTGAATTTGACAGAAATGCCGACTATTTGAATTTGGTTCCGGAAAATTTGGAGGCCTTATCCAGGATGGACTATCCGGCCTTCTGCGGTGTGCTATCTTCAACTACCATAGCACCTGAAACATGGCTTTCCTCCCCATCCGATTTTAGTGCAATTATCGATGTACGGGAAGAAAATGAACTTCCTCCTTCCATGGAAGGAGCCTTACGTTTGCCACTAAGTCGTTTGCAACAACGCCCGGACCTGCCTGTTTTGGATGGGCGGGTTTTAGTGTACTGCCAGACCGGCAACCGCACTCCGGAGGCTATCCGTATTTTACAACAACAATTTCCTGCCGTACATTTTGTTACTTTGGAGGGTGGCATCAAAGCATGGCAATTGTTTGAGATGAATAGAAAATATGGCAACGCATAATCGCAAAAAAGTATTCGTAGATGGCCCCATCAGTCCGGCATTTATAGCTGACTCCATTGCCAAACACAGCAGCAAGACAGACATCGGAGCGCACAGTATTTTTCTGGGTCAGGTTCGTGCCGATGAAAAGGAAGGGGGCATAGTAGCTGCCATAGAATACACGGCACACACCGAAATGGCAGAAGAACAGTTCCATCAGATTCGCGAAGCCATTTTTGACAAATATGCCCTTACCTGTATGCACATTTACCACAGTTTAGGAAAAGTTGCTGCCGGAGAAATTTCCCTATTTGTCTTCACCTCCTCTGCACACCGGAGAGATGCCATGGATGCCTGTAATGAAATCGTGGAGCGCATTAAACAAGAAGTGCCCATTTGGGGAAAGGAGCTGCTGGAAAATGGGGGGTATGTTTGGAAGGAATCAAGATAGCAGTAAAGCAGTGAGCAGTTGGTATTGAGTAATAAGCAGTAGAGCAGCAACAAGCACGAAAAAAAAGATCCACGAACCATGAATAACGATCTATGAACAACATCACCCATAAATCTCCCTCTTATCGCATGGCAGTGGCACAGGCAATTGTCAGTGCAAGCAGAGAAGATACCATTGCAGCGATCAGGGAAGGAAAGGTTCCGAAAGGAAACGTCTTCGAGATGGCAAAAGCAGCCGGCTTACTGGCCATCAAGAACACCAGCAATGTCATTCCGGATTGCCATCCGCTACCGGTGGAAGGTGCAACGGTTACTTATACCATTCAGGGATTGGAACTGCATATACAGGTCATGGTAGAAACCGTTTACAAGACAGGTGTGGAGGTGGAAGCCATGCACGGTGCGGCTATAGTAGCACTGACCATTTACGATATGCTAAAACCTATCGACAAACAGGTGAGCATTTCGAATATTCGGCTGTTGGAAAAGAAAGGCGGCAAATCCGATTACAAGGATCAACTCAGCAGAAATATCCGGGCAGCAGTTATTGTTTGTTCCGATACCATTGCTGCGGGCAAGAAAGAAGACAAGGCTGGAAAAGCCATCATCGAAAAGCTGGAAGGCCTGCCTGTAGAGATTGCGCACTACACCATCATTCCCGACGAAAAAGATAGCATCCAGGCACAAATAAACAGTCTGATCAGCGGCGGGACAGAACTGTTGTTGATTTGCGGTGGTACCGGACTCTCCAAAAGGGATATCACACCCGAAGCCGTCATGCCCTTATTGGAAAGGGAGATTCCCGGTATGATGGAGGCGGCCCGTGCCTATGGCCAGCAGCGCATGCCCTATGCCATGTTCTCCAGAGGCGTAGCCGGTATGATAGGCGATAGTGTGGTGATAACCCTGCCGGGCAGTACCCGCGGAGCAGAAGAAACCATGGATGCACTCTTTCCCTATGTATTGCATTTATTTAAGGTGAATGCAGGCATGCGGCATAATGGATAGGTGCAGGAAAGAATGCAGCCATTCATGCTATTCTGCAGACTACTTTTATTTTCCATTCCCTCAGGTACATTCCTTCTATGCGCCCGAATTAATGCTTGCGGTTCGCTTAAACTTTTCCCTTCGAACAGTAATTTGATACCTTTTGAGCGCAAAAGGTATGACCAAAACGCTTTCCCCTGCTGAAGGTGCTTTTGCGGCCCTGCAACGCATCCTGCGGCGCCGAGCATTCCTTCATCGCGTGAACAGTTAAGCCTGAATTGGCAGCAGAAAACACCTTGCCTTACAATAGATCAGGTGGGCGATTCGGAACGCAAAGCAAGACCTTGCACTCCGGATGCTTCCACACACGCACTGCCAGCAGGGGAAACTGTTCCTATGTTGCCTTAGCCTTGTTGTCGGGTTAGCCGGCTTCCTCTCATTGCTGAAACCGTCTTTTACAGCAGTGATTATCGCATCCCATTCCTTTAACAATTTCTGAATTCTGCAACAACATGTCTTGCATTTATTACATGCCGGGTAGCCAAATCAATGAAATATTATAGATTTGTCAAAACAACAGAAAAATATGTCCTTTCCAACCGATATCGAGATAGCGCAAAAGGCTGTGATTCGGCCTATTGCTGACATCGCAGCCAAACTGAATATAGCATTTGACGACCTCGAACTATATGGCAAATACAAGGCAAAATTACCCTTGACGCTGATAGATGAGGAGAAGATCAAAAAAGCCAAACTCATTCTGGTCACTGCCATCAACCCCACCCCTGCCGGTGAGGGAAAAACAACGGTATCTATCGGTCTGCATGAAGGACTGAATAAGATTGGAAAGAAATCGGTGGTGGTAATCCGCGAACCCTCTTTAGGTCCGGTATTCGGTATAAAAGGCGGTGCTGCCGGTGGTGGCTACAGCCAGGTGATTCCTATGGAAGACATCAACCTGCATTTCACTGGCGACTTTTCCGCCATTGAAAAAGCGAATAATTTATTGGCCGCACTTATCGACAATGACCTCAACAACAAGGAGAACCTGGGCATTGATCCGCGTACCATTGTTTGGAAACGGGTAATGGACATGAACGACCGGGCGCTGCGTCAAATAGTGATTGGATTAGGTGGCAAAACAAACGGGGTTCCACGGGAAGACGGATTCAACATCACCCCCGCCTCCGAAGTGATGGCCATTCTTTGTATGTCGCAAAGTTTCGCCGACCTCAAAGAACGCCTGGGAAATATTTATATCGGTCAGACTTACGATAAGAAACCCGTTTTTGCACGTGACCTGAAAGCGGAAGCGGCCATGGCCATATTGCTGAAAGACGCCATCAAACCCAATCTGGTGCAGACGCTGGAAGGCAATCCGGCTATCATCCATGGCGGACCATTCGCCAATATTGCACAGGGTACCAATACCATACTTGCCACCAAGATGGGCTTGTCCTTAGGCGATTACGTGGTAACAGAAGCCGGCTTCGGTGCCGACCTGGGTGCGGAGAAATTCATGAACATCAAGTGTGGTTATGCCGGTTTTGGTCCGGATGCCATTGTTATTGTTGCTACCATTCGCGCCCTTCGCCACCACGGTGGTGCCACCAAAGATGAATATAACACACCAAGTGTGGAACGGGTTGCCAAAGGTTTGGAGAACCTGGAAAAACATATTGAAAATTGTGCCAAGTATGGTTTAACACCTGTTGTAGCCATCAACGCCTTCCCGGCCGATACAGCAGAAGAAGTACAATTGGTCATCGACAAGGCAGAACAAATGGGTGCCAAGGCGGTGGTAAGTGAGGGCTTCGCCAAGGGCGGAGAAGGCACCAGGAATCTCGCACAAGCGGTGGTAGATATGATAGACAGCGGTGTCAATAAATTCCATCGTTTGTACGACTGGAACCTACCGGTAGAAGATAAAATCCGCACCATTGCCCAAGAGATTTACGGTGCCGATGATGTGAGTTTTTCATCGAAGGCTTTATTGCAACTGAAGACTATTAATAAATTGGGTTTTGATAAGCTGCCTATTTGTATGGCCAAGACGCAAAAGTCGTTGAGCGACAATGAAAAAGTGGTAGGAAGACCAACTGGTTTCACAGTGAATGTCCGTGAATTTGAATTCGCCTCCGGTGCCGGGTTCGTCATTCCCATTTTAGGCGATATGATGCGCATGCCGGGCCTACCGGTGCATCCTGCCAGTGAGGGTATGGACATTGATGATAACGGAAAGATTACGGGGCTGAGTTGATAACAGGCGCCATTATTTTGAACACATAGGGAGAAATAGGAGCAATTTACCTATTTGCCCTTCACTTACCTTGGTCCTGCCTTTCGCTCCCGACAGCTGTCGGGAGTCCTCCCCCGCACAACGGCTACAAGCTTGTTGCGCTGCATCCGTACAGCGGGGTCCGGGCTGCCGCTGCAGTCAGGGCTAATAAGTTTCGGTAACAGCTTCGTCTATGTATCTATGTAAGCTTGTAGCCGATATTTGTATTAGCACCATTCTGCTATTGACATTCACCCGGGAAAACGGTAAGTTTGATAAATATTCCATACAGCACCTAAAACCGGTAACATGAAAAATAGGTCTACTACTAAGGGTTTGATTTGTTCAAATCAAATCAAATCAAATCTTCTTAACCACCTAATTCTTGTTATGACTACGCTACTTCCAATACCGGCGATGAGTCAGTGTTATGAAGAAGGTAGCGGGAGTTGTACGACCGCACCTACCATCATCAGCGGTACAGTTACTTGGGATGGAGAATACATCTGCATAAATGCCGATTTAACCATTACCGGTACAGGCAGTTTAACTATTACCGGTGGCAGTTATATCGAGATAGCTGCCGACACTGAAATAAAAGTAAATAATGGCGGGGTGCTTACCATAAATGGCGAATCAGTATTGTATGCCGGCGGTGATATGTGGAAACGCATCTTTGTAAAAAGCGGAGGCTCGGTTATAATTGATCAAGCCATCATTGCCGATGCTTTAAAAGGCATATATGCACAAAACGGCAGCGCAGAATCTGTGTTTCAGGTGAGTGACGCCGTATTTTGCAACAATGAAATCGGCATACACATGGATGCTATCACCACCTCTACTTTAAGCAGTTTTGTTGAAGGCACTGAATTTTATGCCCCCTCCTTAAAAGCACCCAAAACTGGTCAAGTGGGCGATTACGGCATATTAATTGAAGATGTTTACCCCACAGACTATTTTGTGATTGGTGATGGCGGTATTTTAGGCACTAATAAAAACATCTTTACCGAATTAAATATCGCCATACGATTATTCAATTCGAAAGTACAGGTTCAAAATAATGAAATTTTTAAAAGCGCGGGTACTATTGCTACCATGCCCGATGTATATACACAAGTGGGGATATGCGCTACCGGTGATGCCGATAACGGATCTGAGGCTGAATTATGGGTCGGCGATGCGGTACTTGGAAGTGGATTAAACAACAGCATCGTTAACTGTGGCACAGCAGTCTTGTCGGTTAACAGAATTAAAACCTATATCTTGAGCAATGAAATAGCCGGAACTTTTGACAGCGGATTGGGAGAATTTACCATGAAGCGGGGCATTGATTTACAGGATAACCTGAAGGATATAGAAATTAACAGCAACCGCATAACCAATTTCAACAACTTTGGTATTGTAATAGAAGATCAAGGTACCATAAACACCCTTATCACCAATAACGAAATAAATACGACCGGATTTTCTAACCCGCTGGCGCCAGTAGGTATACTAGTCAATGAAGTGATCACCAGTTCCACGTATGATTTAACCATAAGCCAAAACCTGATTAGCTCTGTCAAATCAGGTGTCATCGTTCAGCGCATTGAAGCACCGCTGATAGATGAAAATGAAATCAATTTTACCCTACCTTCTCCTGCATCCGGATTTGGCTATGGCATCCGCCTGGAAAACTGCAATGCCGCAGAAATATACACCAATTCGGTAACCGGTTCCTGCAGCAGCGGATGTGGCACCAAAGTGCGTCCGGTATTTATAGAAAGTTGTGAAGACTTCATAGCCGAAGGCAATGCTGTGTTCGATGGCAGCCTGGGATTTTACATCTATCAGCCCAGTATTGGCAGTAACCTGATCTGTAACGAAATACACGATTGTAATATAGGCATGGGGCTGGAAGATTTAGGAACAGGTGGAATAGGGCCCATAGGCAATTCAGGCCTTGCCAGCGATAACAGTTGGTATCCTGCAAGTACAGCTAACAGGGTGTATTGTTTTGGTGATGTAGTTGGTACTGACGGAGACGATTTGGAAGGTGACTGGTACTTTAGAGATTCACCAAGTGAATTTAATATTACGGATGCTTTGACAGATTTTGATATTGGATCCACAGATTTTAATCCTTCACCAACTTCCTATTCAAGTGATCCTTGTTATTCCATTTACAGGCTCGGTGCAGCAACTGTAGAATATGCTTTGGAAGAACTTACATGGTTGTACGCAGATATGATTACCGGTTTTACTGAAATACCAACAGCTACGCCAAATCAATATCACAGGTACATTAATTTTTGGAAGGATGTACACTCTATGGATGGATTGGCCGACATTTTATCGGATGATGTAGCGGAAGTATATTATACAATTGAAACATCCAATATACCCGAATTCTTAACAATTAAAGACAGCATCAGTAACAGGTCATTTGCATGGGCTTTGGAAGAAAATAATTCGATCATAGCTTCAAATACCATTGAGGAATACTGGCAGCAAACCAACGCTATTTATTTAAATAACCTTGACAGTAGCGGTACATTTCAGCTCAATGATGAGGTATATTCGGAATTGTTCGATATTGCAAATCTACCTGGTGGGGAGTATGGAGAAGGTGTGTATAATGCAAGAGGGATGTTGGATTTGACTTTAGATCCAGATTTTGAAATTGAGGTTATAGAGGAACGATTCGCAAAAGATAAAACTATTTATCTCTATCCTAATCCAACACAGAATTATATAGCTGTTATTGGAATTGAACCATATGATATTCAATATCTCAGTATTTTAGATTTAAGCGGAAATAGAATATTTGAGAAATATTTACTATCAGATAATATTTTAGACGTCGGCAATCTTTCTGTAGGATATTATATTGTACATATAATTACCATCACTGGATTGGAGGTGACTAATTCATTTATTATTAGTAAATAATTAAATGCTATGCGAAGAATCATTGCCACAGTGTGGAGTGTGTTATGCACATTCTGTGTCTTTGCTCAATTAGAGAATAGCAATTTTGTATTACCTGACTCAACAGGAATTAACTTTTCATCGGGATCGCCTGAACCATTTATAAGTGGAATGTTCGGATATGAATCAGCTGCCTCTATTAGTGATTCATTAGGAAATTTACTTTTTTATACTAACGGTGAAATTGTTTGGAATAAAAATCATGAAAGTATGCCAAATGGAACTGGACTTGACATAGGATTAAACAGTGGAATAGGCTCTAGTATAACTCAAGGTGTAATTATAATTCCGATGCCCGAAATAAAGAATTATTATTACATTTTTTATATACAGAAACAATATGATCCTGATGTAGAAGGTTTAAAATATTCTATCGTAAATATGTCCTTAGATGGCGGACTTGGTGATGTAACAGAAAAAAATATTGTATTGTTTGATAAACCATTAACAGAGAAAATGCAAGCTGTAAAACACGGCAATGGAAAAGATTGGTGGTTATTGGTTCACGCAAAACCAGATTATGAAGTAAGTGAGGATTCAACCTTTGCATTTGTAAGATTTTTAATTACCAGTGATGGCATTTTAGGCCCATACTTTCAAACATATGGGCCGGTTGATTCTTATTTAGTTCCCTACGACGGATGGGGTGAGATGATCATTAGTGAGCAGGGCGATAAACTAGCCTATACAAGATACAACCGGTTGGATATTTATGATTTTGATCGCTGTACCGGCTTATTAAGCAATTGGAATGAAGTTTCAGGGTTTCCTGAAATTTCCCTTTATGGCTGTTCATTTTCAAAAACAGGCAATAAGATATATGTCTCACAGATAAGTTCTAAAGGAACCCTATTTCAGGTATCAATTAATATATCTGATACCGTAAATTACACATTCAATGAGATTTTTAAAGTTCCAATAAATAATTATAGCATTGGTCAACATCAATTATATGATGACCGTATTTACTTTACAATTGTATATAGCGTTATCTCATCAAATATTACTTCAATATTCAACCAGAGTATTTCATTGATTACAATCGCTGATAGCAGTTTTGAATCTATAATAATTGATACAAATGCAATCTACCTGGAAGATAGCCGAGTTATTGCAGCTTTACCTAATTTACCCAATTACTCACTCGGTGCACACGAAGGTAGCGAGTGCGATACACTAAGTACAGCCATTTCAGATAACCCAAAACCTGCTTTATCATTCAGTATTTATCCCAATCCTGCAAGCAGTGTATTACATATTGAACCGGTGGCACAGGGTAATAACACAGTAATTATCAGCCAAGTAAACGGCAGTATTTGTTATACCGGCAGTTTTACAGGCACACTTCAAATACCGGTTGCGCATTTTGCTGCGGGGGTATATTCCATCAGTATTATGAATACAGAAACCGGTGTTTGGTATACGGAGAAGTGGGTGAAGATGTTGTAATCACTAAACAGGCACCCGCCCACCTTTATCGTTTATGCTTAGCGCACCCTATCAGGGTTTGGAGATTGCCCTATTGAACGAAAACGGGTAACTTCATGGTTTTAATACTATGGAACAAAAACCCGTACGCAGATACAACGCCCACAAGGTGGTGCAGGGAACTGCGCAACCTGTGGAAGACGCCCTTACCGTGGAGGTCATGCTGAGTATTTACGTCAATGGCGAACCGTTTACCATCACCATGCATACGCCGGGTCATGAAGAAGCACTGGCCAGGGGTTTGTTGCTGGGGGAACAAGTGTACACCGCAATCGAAAATCCGGGATTCACTATCACAGAAGTGAACGACGCCGGCTATATCACCGCTGTCAATATTTCGGGCAAGGTAGAAGATTTTCAAACCGAGGGGAAGGTGAACCGTACCCTGGTGTCTGTGGCAAGTTGTGGCATGTGCGGCAAAACAGAAGCAGAACTGCTGCTGACCGGTGTGAAAATACCAGAACATGAAACCCCTTCAGCCGAACGTGTACAGCAGATGTTTCAAACCATGAGGGACCACCAGAACACTTTCGATAGTTCGGGTGGTTCGCACGCTTCTGCCATTTTTGACAAAGACGGAAAACTACTCGTCATCAAGGAAGACATCGGCCGGCACAATGCAGTTGATAAAGCCATTGGCCAATTGATGCTGGAGGGCGATCTCGAACAGGCATATTGCATTATTGTGAGCGGACGTGTCAGCTATGAGATCGTATCCAAAACCTACCGGGCCGGTATTCGGGTGCTGGCAGCGGTGTCTGCTCCCTCGTCCTTAGCCGTGGAGTCCTGCCGAAGTGCCGGTATTACGCTGCTGGCTTTTTGCCGTGAGGATAAGTTTACGGTGTATAGTTGAACGTTGTTTGTACGATGACGCCATATCACCTGTATCAGGACATAGCGTTTAGTAAACGCCGGCGTTCCTATCTGATGTGATTCCATTACTGAATGATTCATGCATACCCGGTAACACCGGTGGGACGGGGAATCAAATAATGTTTACTCTTTTATAAAAAGGTGACTATACAGATGGTCCGCTATATATACGTTAATAACATATACTCCATCCGGATAATCAATTAGGTTGAGTTGATGGAATGGGTGGTGTAAATGCCCTGTTTCTATTATAGCACCCCTTATATCTAAAATGGTATAGGGTGCATCCGGGCCATAGCTTTCAGGTAGTTGAACAGTAAGCGTATGAGTTACAGGGTTAGGGAATAGCTGTATGGGGGAAATTTCCTGTTGCTCCACTCCTACCAAACCTTCATCAGCCTCGTAGTTGCAGTTGTCATCCAAACCATTCAGCACCTCTTCTGCAGCAGGGTTCACCGCCGGATCTGTGTCGTTACAATCGTCGGCATTAGTGGCAAACCCGGGCACTTCAAAAGCACAGAAATAAATGGCTGTTCCGGGCTGCCCGTAGCCATCGTCATCATTATCTACATAGAACAGGTTCAATGTGCCCAGTCCGGGGGTAGTATCATCGCAATCGTCACTATTACTCACATAGTCGAAGGGTGGAATAGCCGAGCAAAAGAAGTCTCCTTCATCTCCACCTAAGCCGTCACCATCCATATCGACATAGTACAATTGTAAATTATGAATAAGTGGATTAGTGTCGTCGCAATCAATTCCATAAAGTACATATCCATCAGGCAGAAAACAGCTTGAATAGGAACTATCAATATTTCCAAAACCATCCCCATCCTGGTCCTGGTAGACTGTAAAAAATGTAATATCATCATCCAATGCACCATTGCAATTATCATCTAAACCATTACATATTTCTGATGCCGAGGGATGTATGTCGGAGTTACTATCGTCGCAGTCGCCTCCAATAAATACATAACCGTCTTGCATATCGCATAAGGTAGTAAGTATGCTATCCGCTCCACCATAACTATCGCCATCACCATCAAAATAAACGGTTATAAGTGGCAGACAGGTAGGAATTTCAAAATACCAATAATCTCCTCCGCCCTGGTTACTAACTGTTTTGTTGCCTGATAATCCCGAGTAAGAGAAGCAGCTTATCCCCCATCTGCCATCATTCATCTCCATACTCACCGGATAATCTGCCATGGAACCGCCAACAGAAATATCGCTGATGACATCATATGCCAAATCAGTAAAAACTATCCATGCATCAAAATTTCCATACGCCGGTGCCGTTTTATCGAAACCGGGAACCGAGGTCGACTGGCAAACAAAAATGTAAGTAGAGTCATCCACTTCCATTTGCTTAATTTCATCGTCATATACCCCTCCTATAACTATATCCTGTAACACATCTAACTATATCCTGTAACACATCTCCATCTTCATTTATCTCCACTATCCAACCATCATAACCACCAATTTTAGCCGCTGTTTTATCGCCTGATATCAGGGATGATGAGCTCCCCACCAATACTATGATCCCATCTTCCTTTTCATACATATCATATAAATAGTCATATGAAGATCCGCCCATTGAGTTTTCCCAAATAAGTTCTCCTGTATCACTCAGCATTATAACCCACCAATCAGGATTAAAAAGAGACGAGTATTCTGACTTTTCTCCCGAAACAGGTGAAAAGGAGTATCCACCGACAATGAAATTCCCATCTGCCAATTGTACAAGACTAGTTAAATTTTCCTCTCCACTCCCACCCAGGGTTTTTTCCCATTCCACTGCTCCTAAGCTATCCAGCTTAACAATCCAATAGTCAGTCAAACCTCTGCACGTATCGGTTTTTGTGCCATAAATACCGGAGTTTGAATTTCCTCCGAGAAGGAAACCGCCATCTGAAGTTTGTATCATACAAGTAAGAACATCATTCTCATCACCACCGTAGGTATTTTGCCAAAGAATATTACCATCCGAATCTGCTTCTACCAGCCAATAGTCCACCCACTTTATCCGCATCGCAGTTTTATTTCCGCTTGGAAGTGATAAGGAGGACGCCCCGAGGACAAAGCTTCCATCTGATCCAAACAAGACATCACCCAGCAATTCATCTTTCTCGCCGCCGTAAGTTTGTTGCCAAGCAATAGCACCTGTTGCATCGGTTCGTATAACCCACACATCCATATCGCCATACAAAGCCGCATCTTTATCGCCCGTGTTACCGGATGCCGAATAACCTGTCAGCAACTGTCCCCCATCCTCAAGTGGATACCCGGAAATTATCCAATCGTGATTGTTACCTCCAAACCCCAGCTGCAGCAGTGGTTCCGGAAGCTGGCTGTAGCCACACAGGCAGTTGATTGCCAACAGGCCAATAAAGATTAAAGCGCGGGAGAACACTATGGTGTACATTTTTCCTTCAGATTAAAGTTAGCGGATTTGCACCAGGCAACCAAGGTTTTGCATTCTGCTATAAAGCCCTTATTTTTATACATTACTCAAAGACTGTATTTCCATGTCGAAAAATTTAAGTGAACTATCGGGCCGCAAAGGTCTTACCGATAACCTGTTTGAAAAAATGGGTACTATGGCCAAAACCAGCGGTACACCGGATGTTAAACAGATGGAAGAACTGGCGGAGGCTTTTCTAATCGGAAAGGCCAATGTCTACGGCTCTGCTACTTTCTACGATTTCACCCGCCCCGAAAACAAAGGAAAGAAAGCCTATGTATGCAATGGATCGGCCTGCATGACCGCCGGCACCCAGCCCGCCGTAGAGCAGAAACTGAAATCGAAAATGGGGGCAGAAGAAATCGGCGTAATGTGCTGTCTCGGACGCTGTCATGAAAACAATGCTTTCCATTATGCCGGTAATAATTACTCCGGTGACGACATTAAAAACCTCGATACTATTCTGGAAAAACCGGAACGGAAAATAGAAACGTATAACGTAGCCGCTGTTGGTACTCCGGTGCTGACAGAACCCTTCCCCGGTATTGATACTTTTTATGCTCCGCTGAAAGCGTGGCTGGACAAGACACCGGAAGCCCTGCTGGAAGAGATTAAAATCGCCAACATACGCGGCAGAGGCGGTGCAGGTTTCCCCATGCATATCAAACTCGAAAGTTGCAAGAACCAGGACTCCGCCATCAAATACATTGTCTGCAATGCCGATGAAGGCGATCCCGGAGCGTATTCCGATCGCTACCTGCTAGAACAGCGTCCGCATAGCGTACTGTTGGGCATGCTGATGGCAGGGTATATAACCGGTGCCGCCTGGGGTGTTGTTTACATCCGTGCCGAATACCCCGAGGCCATCGACATTGTAGAAAAAGAACTGGAAAAATTATATGCTGCCGGATTGCTGGGGAATAACATTCTTGGCTCGGGCTTTCATTTCGATTTCAAGGTCATCCACGCCATGGGTGCCTACATCTGCGGAGAAGAAACAGCTTTGCTAAGCAGCATAGAAGGCCAGCGGCCGGAGGTAAGGGTGCGTCCTCCCTTCCCCGCACAAAAAGGATTGTTCAACAAACCCACCATCGTCAACAACGTGGAAACACTGGCGGCTATTCCCTGGATTCTCCGGGA
>ERZ888423.2027-NODE-2027-length-16089-cov-12.100349_pt1 | contig 16089 bp, 13 predicted proteins | sample MGYA00520523_ERZ888423 | MGnify/ENA primary metagenome ERZ888423 (study PRJEB32303, sample SAMEA104408611) | aquatic metagenome | biome: Brackish water; feature: Pelagic; material: water | place: Baltic Sea | collected 2014-06-08T10:24:00 | depth 30,27 m ...
CCCGGGCAATACATCCACATCCTGCGGGCCCTGGCCGCCCAAGGCGGCCATCAGCTGGTGGGCCTGGGCATCGAACCGACAGACCAGCTCTTGCCCAAAGGGGTGCACTACGTGCGCTATGGCGTGGCCCGCGGCAATCAGCCCGGCCTGCACCCGTGGGTGCAAGACATCGAAACCAAAGTCATCCGCGCCGAAGCCTGCGCCAACGCCGCCCATGGTCTCAAGCAGCAGGGCTTCATCCCTGATCTGATCTGCGGCCACCCCGGCTGGGGTGAACTGCTGTTTCTCAAGGATGTCTGGCCGAGCGTGCCGGTGCTCACCTACCAGGAGTTCTTTTACAACCCGCGCGGCTACGACTACGACTTCGACCCTGAACTCCAGCGCGAACCAGACTGGGCCGGCTGCGCCAGCATTCGCATGAAAACCGCCAACCAGCTGCTCAACCTGGAGGCCAGCAGCTGGTGCGTGAGCCCCACCGCCTTCCAGCGCAGCAGTTTTCCAGCAGCCTGGCAGGAGCGCATCAGCGTGATTCACGACGGCATCGACACCGCCAAGGTTTGCCCGAATCCCACGCCCAAGCCGATCACCCTGCCCGATGGCACGCTGCTCAAGCCGGGTGAGCCGCTGGTAACCTTCGTGAACCGCCGCCTGGAGCCCTATCGCGGCTGCCACACGATGCTGCGGGCAATCCCCGAGCTGCAGCGGCTAGCCCCCGACGCCCGGCTGCTGATCGTGGGCGAAACCAGGGGTGTGAGCTACGGGGCCCTGTGCCCCGAAGGTGAATGGAAAGATGTGTTTCTGGCCGAGATCGAGGGCCAATACGACCCCAGCCGGGTGCATTTCGCCGGCAAGGTGCCCTATGAGCAGTTCATCCCGATCCTGCAGCTCTCTCAGGCCCACGTCTACCTCACCTATCCGTTTGTGCTCAGCTGGAGCCTGCTGGAAGCCATGGGCTGCGGTTGCGCCGTGGTGGGCTCGGCCACAGCCCCGGTGCAGGAGGTGATCGAGCACAACCACACGGGCCTGCTAGTGGATTTCTTCTCCCCCAAGGCCCTGGCCACCGCGATCGCCGAGCTGCTCAGCGACCGGGCCCTGGCCCAGCGGCTCGGCGAGGCAGCGCGCGCCACCGTGCTGAAGCACTACCGGCTTGAGAGCTGTGTGCAGCGCCAACTGGCGCTGATGGATCTGGTGGCCTCGGGCGCCCTCGGCGCTGATCGCTAATCCGCCAGCAGCAAGCCCGCCGTGGCCTCCGTCAGGGCCATCACCTGCAAGAGGTGCCGCTCCTGGATCTGTGCCACCTCAGCGGCCTCCAGGTAGCGCCAGGCCGCATGGGCTCCGGCACTGGTCTGGTAAGCCGTTTCGCAGGAAAAGCGCTCCACCACAGCCGCCGGGGCTGGGTGTTGGTCGTAGCGAGCCAGATGGCGGGCGAAGAAGATGTCCTCAGGCTCCTCCGGCGCTGAGCTGGCAGCCTCCATGTGGCAGATGCGCTGCATCAGCAGCCGATCGCGGATCGAGAGGCCGCCATTGCCATTGCTCAGGCCATCGGGCACCGTGCCACAAAGCCGTAGCGTTTCCCACTGAGGAGCTGCCCGTTCCAGATTCGACCCGTAGCGAGGGAAGCAGCGCGAGAGGTAGCGGCCCTTGGCCCAAGGGGAGCCCACATAGCCGTAGGCAAAAGCCGCGGGATCAGGCGGTTCGATCAGCAACGTATCCGTCTGCACTATCAGCAGACGCGGGGCCTGCATCAACCCCCAAAACTCGGGCGTTTTGAGCAGGGTGTTGTAGGCCAGCCAGTTGTAATCGTCGGCGTCGCCAACCCGCAGCCCCACCACCTGCACCCAGGCCTCCAGTCCCGCAAGCAGGACACGGCTGCGCTCTAGGGCGGCTGGCGCCGTAAACAGGGTGAGTCGCCAGCGCAACCGGCCCATCAGCAGGGTGTTCAGCACCGTGAACCGCAGCAGCGGTGTGGGCCGATCGTCGATGATGAGGGCCAGAAGTTGCTGATCCAGGCCGCTGCGTACCGCCGGCAACTGGGCAAGTGCCGGCAGCTGCTCGGCCCAGGGGTTGAGGTAGCGCTGCAACACCAGCAGGCCATGGGCCTCAGCCATCGCGATGCGATAGGCCTCCAGCTGTCGGCTCAGGCCAGCCTGCATCGCCGGATTCATGGCTGTGCCCGGTAGGCCACCATCATGCGCCCGCGGCCGCTAGTTGTGCTGATCATCCCAGCCGATCCCGTAACGCTGGGCCGCCCATTGGTAGGTGCACTCCAGCTGAGCCCGCAGCTTCCGCCGCGTGGCCACCGGCACCGCGGCAGCCTCCCCCCGGCCCGCATTGGCAGGCCGCTCCAGGGGCGGCAGAGCACAGCGCTCCAAGCCCAGGAAGCACAGCAGCTGCGGCCACAGCTGCGCAGGGGAGCGGAAGAAGTCTTCACTGCGCAACACCAGCAACTGCTCAGAAGGAAACAAGGCCTCCCAGGCAGGCAGCTGCCGCTCATAGCGGCTGCGGGCGAGGTAGCTGTGCTCCTGGTGGCTGGAGTGGCGACCATCGGCGGCCTGCAACGCCGGCTCAGCCCCGGCCAGGCGCTCCTCTTCTGCAGCAAGGGCCGGCTCAAGCGCCAACGGCTCCAGCCCCAGCCGCACGCTATGGAAATACTGCGACAGGGCCCGCTCCACCGGATCGCGCAGCAGCACCACCAGCTTCACCTGAGGCAGCAGCGCCCGGATCCGCTGTGGGGCCGCCGGATGAAAGAGGTAATAAGGCGTGATCTCGCCGCGACGCTGGCTTGACGCAGCGCCGGCGAAGTGCTGGCGATACCAATCCTCTCCCTGGCCGTAGTGAAGGCTGAAATAGTGCAGCTCCTTGGCGGCCGGCAAGCAGGCCCCGGGGTGCTGCTCCAGCAGCCGCTGCAAGGTGGTGGTGCCGCCCTTCTGAACGCCGATCCCGAGGAAATCAGGCAACCCGCCTGTCATGGCTCCATGGCATGGGTGATGGGGCTTGGTGATGGCAGACTCCACTAGCTGGAGCACCTGAAAACTAGCGGTGCAGGCAAAGGGCTCCCAGATGTTGCCGGATAAATCCCCTAAAAGATAAAGTTTTGAGGAGGATCCCAAGCAGAATTGATCGCATAGGACATCGAAGCGTCACCCCTACGGGATCGCTGCAATCCAGAGCGAGGGCATGGCCCAGCAATCCAACCAAGACGCCAAGCTTAGACAATGACCGACCCATCTCACGCCTGTCTGGTCAAGCAAATCAAACGCGCTCTAGCCCATCAGCAATCTTTCCCAGAGAGGAGGCCGATCCTAAATTCAATGCTTTCCAAGCTTGAGCATCGACTTCACCTTCAAAGATCCTGCAGAAAGATAGGCCTTGGAGGGGTTGGGGTCAAAATTATTAAATACATAAGACCTCTGGCCACTTTGGCACCGCTCGACCAAGCGCTCTCCACAGAAATACGATCCTTTGTGGGGGAGCTGAACAAAGAGGCCCTGGCCTCGATGGCTGATTTTTTAGGCCAGGCTACAGCCGTAGTAACAATTATCAGCTGCGACAAGAACCTACAAAAGAGCAGGCCGCTTGCTGCGAGATTTAGCGCCTGGGGAGAAGAAGACAAACTGAAGACTATCGTGATCACAGGCAACAAGAGATTGCCCGACTGGCGCTTTCGATTTAATGCCGACAACCATCACCTAGAAGTTTCATGTCCCGACAACTATGAATCCCTTCCACTCAAGATACTAACTTTGCTATGGGTCTTATCTCTTCAAGACAAAGCACCAGCAGTTTTAAAAGTTGACGACGATGCACGACCCGGGGAATCATGGAGGCTCTCGAAACTTCTTGGCAAACTGAATAGAAACCTTGAGCCATCAGCGGCAGGATTCCCCGTATTCACACCATCAACTCTCAGCCTGGACAGAGGCTGGCACCTGGGCAAGTCCGAAGGATCATGGAAAAGCAAACCCTTTGATAGCATTGGCACAAAGAGTTGGATGTCTGGCGGGGCTGGCTATGCGCTTAATTCATCAGCCGTGAATCAGCTTTCTAGTTTCTACATAAATAGCTGGGGATTTGCCTCCTCCATGGTATACGAAGATGTGTGCATTTCAATGCTCATGCAGGCTATGGGCGCGAAGTTTCATTGGCTTGAAAATCCTTACGATCTTGGCATCAGCACAGAGCGGCACACCGAGATAGACGCTGGCCTATGGCAGAATGAATACAGCTATTAGGCTTGCGCATCCATGCTGATCAGGCACGATCTGAGATTAGTATTTCTCCATGTGCCTAAATGCGCGGGCAAGGAAATCCGAGATGTTTTGAAAACGGGAGCCAAGCAAGACACCTGCATCGATCGATTTAACTTCGAATACTCAGACATCCTCCACAGACACGTAGATCTTGCCCACCTTGCCCTAGACGACCTCGCCCACTATTCAGATTTCAAATATCTCAAAGGGTACACGGTCATTGCAGCCGTAAGAAACCCATACCAAAGAATCCGATCGGCGGCGAATGAATATTATCGCCAATTTTCGTCATCCGATGAAGCAAGCCTTGGCCGCAACGGGCTAACAACATCCATGCTTGTTACTTATGCCCGGCAAATCCCATATCGACATGCCCAGAGAGATCCTCGATTCGTCCATTCTCTGCCACTAACGTGGTTCACCCATTTGGGCGGCAAGCCGATGGTCGATCATATATTAAGATGCGAAACGCTTCTCGCTGATTTCTTGCACGTAGCAAATTTACTCGGGCTTCCGAGTGAGATCATGAATGAGGGCTCACGAAAGCTGCGCGACTGCCCAGAGGATGTGAGTACTTCCTCTCATGGACTCAACGAAGATTTGACGCTCATGGCCAATCTCCTTTACGGACAAGATTTTTCCACCTTTGGCTATGAGATGAGGCAAGCCACGATCAACAATGCCTCATGCTTGAAGAATTCAATTTCTTTGCTAGAGCCTCAATACACCCACTCTCACAGCCTTGACCTTATCAATACTGCGCAAAGAGTCGAATGGCATTGGGGCCCAAGCAGCCAACAAAGGCCTGCCTCCTCTCTGGAACCCACTCGTCAAGGATGAAACCAATGAGACCACCATCCTTAGAGCACTCAATATGGATTAAGGAGCTAGATCTAGCATTTGTTTATATACCCAAGGTCGCCTGCACATCATGGAAAATCTACTTTTCACGGGCTCTTGGTCTTGAGACGCCCAAGAGCTATGCAGATATCCATTCAGGCCAACAGCTTCCCTTGCCTTATGTGAGTGGCATGGACAGTGATCAACAGCAGATTTTCATCAACAAAATACGGGCAGGGTGCATCGAGGTTGTATCTATACTTAGAGAACCCAGGGAGCGGATCTTAAGCGCTTACATTGACAAAATTTATAATCACAGCAATCCTAATTCTTACTTCAGCCTAGCAGTTATTCCTTCTGTTAAAGAATATGCCAAACTCCAGGGCCGCAAGGAATTATCTTTGGAGCTTTTCCTGGACTGGCTTGCGGAAAGCAATTCTCCCCATAGCAAGAATGATCACTGGCTGCCGATGTCTTGCTTGCTTGGCTTAGCAGAAGATGGGAAGCCCTCAGATTCATGGAAGTTCTGGACAATGCTGCAGATGCATCAAGCACATCAATATCTTAATCAACGATTAGGTGTGTCGATTTTGCTGCCAACCAATCAAGAGCTTGGCTCGCGAAAAAGCACAGAAAGCCACTCCAAGGTCGATTCAGCTTTCTCAGCAGACGCCCAACGTCACTTCGAGACTCTTTACCGGCACGACATTTTATTGTATAATAATGTTCAATAAATCCATCGCCAAGTACTACATCGCCAAGATTTGGAAAAAAGTTGAGCGACTCATCTCATTGTCCAGGCCTAGCCAATCCCATTGGGAGACCCAATGGATTGGCTTGTCGTATGCCGGCCTTCCTGCCTTGGCCAAGGATGAAAACGTTGATCCGGGGCCTTGGTTTGATGAAGTCTATTATAACCAGCAAAAGCCTAACCTGTCTGCTCTGAGTAGAGAGCGCTTACTTCAACATTACCGCAAAACAGGCTGGAAAGAAGGCATTTGGCCTCATCCTTTTTTCAATCCTGGATTTTATTTTAACACCTGCATTAACAACAATAGAGTATTGCGCTCTGACCCATTAACCGATTGGTTATCAGGAGGCCTAGAAGCCGGGCTCAGCCCCAGTCCACTGTTTGATCTGCCCTGGCTGGTGAAACAAATCAGGCGGGGTGCAAGCAATTTCTCTATATCTTTGGCCACCGTGCATCCTTGGGGCGCAGCCGCAGAGGCAGTGGGTACTGAACAGCTCAATCCTTGCCTGGCCCCTGAGTTATTAGGCCGCTGGATTAAAGAGAAAAAGATTTATGCTGATGAAAAAGCAACATTGCTTCGGCTGCCGCTTAGATTATTTCAACTTCCTGACTGGCCGCCCAAGACAGCAAAAAATATATTTGTTTGCATCGGCTGCCAAGGAAATAATTGGCAAACACACGCTCTTTTGCAGCACTTTCCCATACCACTTAAATTTGAAGATCTATTATGGTTCGAGAGCCTCGACGATGCGATTGACGCCCATGGCAGCGAAGATCTGTGCATTCTGCACGCGCAAGATATTGATGAAACAGTCCGCCAAGGAACCCTCGCTAAACTTGCAGGCATTTTAGTTTTTGACCCTTCGCCAAAAAATGTGGAAATTCTAAGGAGACTGGGGGTCGACGCCCATCAGCTTGTCTTTAGTGAGCACAATGCACAGTCAACATTTTTAGACATAGATCTTGCAAATAATGACATTCAATCTGATCTCGGCTTGCCTAGCCCAGTCTCATTCACGAAAAACAACGACCCTCCATCCCTCCCTGTTGTTTGCCTAGGGAGCGCCGGCACGCGATGGGAGCGCCAGCTCGACGGCTCCTGCTGGTGCCTGCCAGGCTTTCATGCCCTCAGCACCCCCACTCCAGCCCATGCCCGCAAGCTGGCGGCCTGGTTGCAGGCCTGTCAACTGGCGGGGGTGCAGTTGGTGGAGTTGCTGCCCCCGGCAAACCCGCTGCCCGTCGATGGCTTCGCGGCCCTAGCTCAGCCCGATCCCGTACCCCCGGGATGGTTGCCGGTGCAACGCTTCCAGGCGGAGATCACACCGGCTGAACTGCAGGCCGAGCTCATCTGGCGCCGCCAGGGATGTCCGCCGCCGCCACCCTGCACCACCCCCTCACCGAGCCATCGCTCCCTCTGGCAACACCGCAGCCAGGCGCCGATCGCCGCCGTGTGCGTGAGCCTCTACAACTACGCCTCCCGCATCGAAGCGGCGCTTCAGAGCGTGCACAGCCAAACCCTCGAGGCCGTGGAGCTGATCGTCGTCGACGACGCCTCCAGCGATGGCAGCAGCGCCGTGGTACAGGCTTGGTTGGAGCGCCACGGCGACCGCTTTGCCCGCGCTCTGCTGCTCCAACATGAGGTCAATGGCGGCCTGGCTGCTACCCGCAACACCGCCTTTGCCGCCGCTGAGGCCCCGTGGTGTTTCGTGCTCGATGCCGACAACCACCTGCTGCCCACAGCGGTGGCCCAGTGCCTGGCCGTCGCCGATTGCGCCACCGCCACCACTGCTGTGGTACATCCGCTGGTGGCACTGGCCTACGAGCGACCCGACCCCTATCCCCGAGCCCTGCTCTCCCACCAGAGCTGGCAGCGCGACTACCTCCGCACTGGCAACTATGTGGATGCCATGGCCCTGGTGCGCCGCTCAGCCTGGCAGCAGGTGGGCGGCTACACCCACATCCCAGGCGGCTGGGAAGACTTCGATTTCTGGTGCACCCTGATCGATGCCGGCCTGCACGGGGTGCTCTGCCCCCAGCGCCTGGCGGTCTATACGGTTCATACCAAATCGATGGCCGCCATCTACACCCGCCGCCTGGAGCGTCCCCTGAGCCGCCTGCTGCAGCACCGCCACCCCTGGCTGCGCCTGCCCTTGGCCGCTGAAGCCCCATCCACCACTCCAGCTGCGCCGGCATGACCTCCAACTCCGCGCCCCAGAAGATTCTTCGGGTGTACCGCCAGGAAGGGGGCAGGGAAGTGTTCCGGCGCATTGGCCTCAAGCTGCGTGAGCGCTGGGCCCGGCTGCGCATCCGGCGCCGTAGGCCTTCCCTGCTGCCGGGAGCTGTCGAGCATCCGGCGATCACCAACAGTTCTTCCAGAGACGCAACCACCTCGGTAGATGTAGTGATCTGCGTGCACAACGCCCTTAGCGATGTCCAGCGCTGCCTGGAGTCTCTGCAGGCCTGCCCGGATGGGCGAATGCGGATCCTGCTCGTCGACGACGGCAGCGCCGAGGAAACCGCCGCCTTCCTGGGCGCCCAAGCCCAGCAGCATCACCTGCGCCTGATCCGCAATGCCTCGGCCAGGGGCTACACCTTCGCCGCCAACCAGGGCCTGCGCGCCAGCTGCGCCGATCGCGTGGTGCTGCTCAACAGCGACACCCTGGTCACGCCCGGCTGGCTGGACGCCATGCTGAAGGTGATGGATAGCGACGCGTGCTTCGGCGTTGTCGGCCCTCTCAGCAATACCGCCTCGTGGCAATCAATTCCCCATGTGGAGGAGGCGGGTGACTGGAAGAGAAATGAAATCCCCAGCGGCCTGGATCTCCCTAGCTATGCCGCTGCGCTGCGCCGTTTGATGCCCACCAGCCATGCCGAAGTGGGCTTCGTCAACGGCTTCTGCATGCTGCTGCGCCGCGAAACGATCAACGATGTGGGGCTGTTGGATGAGGACACCTTCGGCCAGGGATACGGCGAAGAAAATGACTTTTGCCTGCGCGCCCACAAGCGCGGCTGGAGGCTGGCCGTCTGCCTGCAGGCTTACGTCTTCCATGCCCAATCGAAGAGTTACAGCACCGAGCGCCGGCTCAAGCTCTGCCAACACGCAGACCGCCTTCTGGATGCCAAACACGGCAGCGTCCTGAAACACCAGCAGCTGGGCTGCACCATGGCCCATCCTCTGCTGCAGTTTGGCCGAATTGCCAGCCTGCAGGCCGAGGCCTTCCACCACACCCATGAGCAACTGCAGGTCAAACATGCCGGCCGCAAGCTGCTCTATCTGCTGCCCGCCGGACACGCCGGCGGTGGCAGCAACGTGGTGATCGCCGAAGCCACGGCCCTCAGGCAGGCAGGCCTCGATGTGTGGATCGCCAACCTGCCCGAGCACCGCAACAGTTTCCGCGCCAGCTATCCCGAGCTGGAGCTGCCGTGTTGCTACGCCGATCTTTCCAACCCAGAGGCCCTGGCCTTCCAGGCCACCGACTTCGATGCCGTGGTGGCCACCCACAACCTCTCCGCCCACTGGCTGGCCCAGGCCAGGCCAGCAACCACCAACGCCGATCTACGCCTGGGCTACTACATCCAGGATTTCGAGCCACTTTTCTATCCGAAGGGCAGCAAGGGCTGGAGCACAGCGCTCAGCAGCTACTCCCTGGAGGCACCATTTGTGCGCTTCTGCAAAACCGGTTGGACCGCGACCACCCTCAAACAGCACGGTGGGGTGAGCTGCGCGGTGATCGGCCCCAGCGTGGATGCACGGCGGTTTGCGCCAGCCCCGGTGCACCAGCCTGCTGAGGGCCCAACTGATGGCCCAGCTCTCACCGTGGTGGCGATGATCCGCACCAGCTGCGAGCGCCGCCAACCCAAGCTCACAGCCAAGCTCTTCCAGCAGCTGCACCAGCGCTTTGGCCGCCAGGCTCGGCTGCTCAGCTTTGGCTCAAGCGATGCCGAACTGCTCGCCCTGGGCATTCGTGCCCAACCGAGCTTCACCAACCTGGGGCGCCTCAATCCCGCCGCCGTGGCTGCCTTGCTGCAACAAGCAGATCTGTTTGTAGATGCCTCTAGCTTCCAGGCGATGGGCCTCACAGCGATGGAGGCGATGGCCAGCGGCTGCGCGGTGGTGGGGCCCAGCCAAGGTGGATTGCCGGAAGTGGTTGGCAGCGATGGCGTTCCCCTAGCCCAGTGCGTGGACACCCACTCGCCCAGTGCCCTGCTGGAGGCCTGCAGCACGCTGATCCAGGCCCGAGCAGAGCGCGAGGCCCTGGCCCAGCGGGCGCTGCAGGTGAGCAACTACCAACCGCTGCTTGCCGCCAGCCGCATGGTCAACCTGCTGTTTGCCGATCGCCCGGCTAACGGCGCATAAGCCTCATCAACCCCTTCAACCAGCAGGCCGGCAACAGTCGCCAGGGCAAGCGCACCAGCAACAGCAGCAGAGCCTGCCCCCAACCCAGCTGACCCTCACTGGCACTGCGCAGCAAAAACTGTGCCTCCTGGCGCGCATAGCCCCAACCCCGCCGCCGCGCCAGGTGGGCCGGGCCCACCCGGGCCGCCACCAGCACCGCCGGCAAGTTGTTGAGTACCTGCGGGCCATAGCGACGTAGCAGCCGCAGCCACAGGTCGTAGTCCTCAAACCCCGGCTGATGGCGGTAGCCGCCCACCGCCAACACCGCCGAACGGCGCAGCACCACGGCCGGATGGTTGAGCGGGTTCCGCCAGCGGGCCCAGCGTGCCACCGCGCCATCCAGCGGCACCCGCCGGCAGGCCACCACCCCCTGGGCCGGATCGGCCACAAATTCCTCAATCCAGCCGCTACCGGCCACCACCTGCGGGTGCTGGGCCAACCAGGCCAACTGCCGGGCCGCCCGATCGGGGTGGGAAAGATCGTCTGCATCGGCCCGCAGGATCAGCTCACAGGCACAGGCCGCCAGCCCCCGCGCCAGCACCACGCCCACCCCCTCGCCGCCTGGCCCCGGCAGCACCAGGATCGGCAGCCTCGCCATGACCTGCGCCTGCACCACCTGCTGCAAGGCGGCAGGCAAGGGGCCATCCACGCTCAACACCAGCCGCTGCGGAGCTGGCTGCTGCGCTGCCAGCGAAGCCAGGGCCTGGGCCACCACCGCTGGCTCTTCCCAGGGCGCTAGCGGCATCAACACCTCATAAGGCGGCCAGGCAGTCAAGGGTCCCTCTTCTCAGCAGCTCGCACAGTGACTCCCGCAGCCCGCGGCAGTGGAGCCGCCAATGCCGCCAAGATTGCGCGAGCATTGGCCCGGCGCTGGGGCTCAAACAGCAGCCACAGCCATGGCTTTACCAACATCTTGACCAGCTCCTTAAGGCGCAGATCGAGTGGCACCCAGCCCTGGCGCAGCAACCACCGCAGGTTGCGCAGGCTGTAGAAGTGACGCTGAGGGCTATAGAGCTCCATGCCCAGCCAGCGGCAGAGGCGATGGGGATGGGGCTCACCAAACTGCTGTTCCAGACGCACCTCAGGGTGCTGCAGCAGCACAAACCCGGCCGCCTGGGCCCTGAAACACCAGGCGTGATCGACAAAATCGATGAACAGCTCTCCATCGAAAGGGCTCAGCAGGGGCCAGTGCGCCGCTGCAAAGGTGGTGCCGGAGGAAATCAGCAACCGCGTGCGCGGATAACCCCGCCAGCGATTCCGTGCCGGACCATGCCATCGCCGGCGACGTTGATCCCAGATCCGAGGCCCTACCAGCAAGCGCTCGCAGGGATAGCGCTCCAGCAGTTCGCGCAAGTCCTGCAAACCTGCAGAGGTGATGCCACTGTCCTGATCGAGCAGGGTGATAGTGCGCGCCCCCAACGCCAGAGCAGCCTCCACGCCGCAGTTCAATCCACCGGCGATGCCACTGCTATTGGCATTGCGAACCCAGCAGCAGCCTGGGTGATCCGCGGCGGCGGGCGATGGGGCCATACCGGCAGTATCAGCCGGGTTGTTGTCCACCAACAGCAGCCCCAAGCCCGCCTCCAGCAGGGGCGCCAGCGCTTGCGCGGCCGCCCCACTGGCAGGGCCATAAAGCGGCACCACCACCCAGTGCTGACGAGCATCACGGCCGGCAAGATGCCGGCCCATCAAGCCGGGTTGGCTGCCGTGAGACCGATGCGCTCGCCGCCGTAGCCGGCCCGCCGCCGCACCTGGCCGCACCACTCGCCGTGCTCGAGATACCAACGCACGCAGACGTCCAGACCCTGCTCGAAGCTGTGACGCGGCTGCCAGCCCAGCTCAGCGGTGAGCTTGCCTGCATCGATGGCGTAGCGCCGGTCATGGCCGGGCCGGTCGCTCACCGGGGTGATCAGCTGGCTGTGGGGAGCTCCAGCCGGCCGCAGCTGATCCATCAGCCCACAGATTGCCTCTACCACCTGCTTGTTGGTGCGCTCACTCGGCGTGCCATGGTCTCCAGCACCGCCAATGCAATAGCTCTCCCCCAGTCGGCCGCAGGTGGCCGCCAGAAGGAGCGCCTCCACGTGGTCGTCCACATACAGCCAGTCGCGCACGTTGGCGCCATCGCCGTAGAGGGGGATCGGTTCGCCGGCCGCGGCCTTGAGGATCACCACCGGGATCAGCTTCTCGGGAAACTGCCAGGGGCCGTAGTTGTTGGAGCAGTTGGTAAGCACCACCGGCAGGCCATAGGTGTGGTGCCAGGCCCGCACGAGATGGTCGCTGGCGGCCTTGCTTGCCGAGTAAGGGCTGCGTGGGTCGTAAGGGGTGGTTTCGCTGAAGCGCCCCTCAGGCCCCAGCGAGCCGAACACCTCGTCAGTGCTGATGTGGTGGAAACGGAAGCCTTCCTGCCGCTCGGTGGGGAGCTGCTCCCAGTGGGCACGCACCGCCTGCAGCAGGTTGAAGGTGCCGCTCACATTGCTGTCGATGAAAGCGCCGGGGCCCGCGATCGAGCGATCCACATGGCTCTCCGCCGCCAGGTGCAGCACAAGATCCGGATCGGCCTGTCGCACGGCGGCTGCGGTGGCCGGCGCATCCACCAGATCAACCCGCAGCAGCTGGTGGCGCTCAACCGCTTGCGGCAACATCTCAATGCTGGTGAGATCGCTGGCATAACCCAACTTGTCGAGATTGAACACAAGAGCTGTGCTCTCGCGCAGCAAGCGCCGCACCACAGCACCTCCAATGAATCCAGCACCGCCGGTCACCAGCACCCGCGTCCCTGGAACCAGCAAGTCGGTCATCAGCAAGGGATTGCTAATCGCAAACCTAATCGGCAGCCCAGATGACATCACCGGAGCCCATCAACGCCCCCCTCCCTTGAGCACGGTTTTGATGGTGCGAAACAGAATCACCAGATCCAACCAGGTGCTGAAGTGCTTGAGGTAGTAGAGGTCGTAGGAGAGCTTCAGCTCCACGTCCTCCACGCTGGCCGCATAGGGCGCGCACACCTGGGCCCAACCACTCAGGCCCGGCCGCATCCAGTGGCGTTTGCGGTAGTGGGGAATGCGGGCCTCGAGCTCTTCCTCCAGCTCAGGCCGCTCAGGCCGCGGCCCGATCAGGCTCATGTCACCACTGAGCACCTGCAACAACTGCGGCAGCTCATCGAGCCGCAATCGGCGTAGCCAAAGTCCTACCCGGGTGATGCGTTGATCACCAGGCATGGTCCAACGTGGGGGAGCACTGGCAGGGGCCACGCCCATCGTGCGCAACTTGAACACCACAAAGCGGCGCCCCAGCCAACCACTGCGTTGCTGCACGTAGAACACTGGGCCGCGGTCTTCCAGCGAGATCAGCACTGCCGCCAGCAGCATCAACGGGCAGCTGAGCACAAGCAACACAGCGGCCACCAGAACATCAGCCACCCGCTTCAGCTGGCGCTGCAGGCTGAATGGATTGTTCCACGGCAACTCGTCGTAGTTGAGCCAGGGATCTGGTACTAGCTCGGGAGGAAGACGCTCCAGCTGGCGCTCCAGCAAGGTGAGCGGAGTGGTGAGGCTGAACTCACGCGGATCGCGACTTTCCAGCTGCTCCAGCAGCTGGCGCTGGCAAGGATCTTGACGCAGGGCAGGAGCCACAGCCAGCACCAGGGGGGGGCTGGCCTCGAGGGCCTGCTCCAACGCCAGCCGACGCAGCGGCTGTCGGGGGGGGGTGCGCCTCCAGGCCTCCAGCACTGGCTGCACATCAGCCTCTGCTCCCACCAACAGGCACTGAGCCTGCTCCGGCAGCAACAGCCCGCGCCGCAACAATCCGCGTACCAGCAGCGACCAAAGCATCAAAAGCGGCAACCAGTGCACCTGGGTGCTGCGATGCACCACCCAAATCAGATCTGGCGGATTGGCCAGCAGCCGAGCCACAGCCACAGCCACAACCGTGGCCAGGCCGGTGATCAACACACGCTGGATCACGGCCTGCAAAGGCAAACGTCGCCAGCGCAGCACCGTATAGCTGCCAAACAGCCAGCCCAGTCCCAGATAGGCCAAAGCCGTAAACGCCACCCAGCCCATCTGCGGGGCGAGGGGCCGCGATTGAAAGGCGGCGAACAGCACCAGGAAACCGAGCAGCCCCGCCAGATCCAGAGCCGCACAGAGAAAAAGGTTGCGGCGGGGATCACTCCAGGACAAACGGCAATCTGAGTGCTGGGTCGACCTTAAGCGGCACCTAAGCAGATCTCACCTCGGGGTCCAACCGGGCAATCACCCCCCCCAACGCCGCGCGCCAGTGCAGCGGCTCGAGGTTCAGCGCCTGGCGGCTGGCCGTGCAATCCAGCAGCGAATAGCTGGGCCGCCGCGCGGGCGTGGGGTAGTCGGCGGTGGTGATCGGCGCCAACGGAGCCGCGCCCTCCAGCAGACCGGCCGCCACCCCCAACTCGCCGATGGCCACTGCGAAGTCGTACCAACTGGCCGCACCCGCGTCGCTCCAATGCAGGATGCGCGGGCCATCGTTAGGGGCTCGCTTCGCGTCCGTACCCACCCCGATCGCGCGCCAGCAGGCCGCGGCCAGGGTGAGGGTGCTGGTGGGGCAGCCCACCTGGTCGGCCACCACCCCGAGGGGCTGGCCGGATGCCCCCCGCTCGCGGTGCAAACGCAGCATCGTGCGGCAGAAATTGCGCCCAACAGGCCCATAAACCCAGCTGGTCCGCAGCACCCGAGCCCCGGGAAGGGCCAGCGCCGCCGCTTCCCCGGCCGCCTTGGAGGCGCCATACACGCCCAATGGATCCACGGATTGCTCCGGGCCGTAAGGCCAGCCCTGCTCGCCGTTGAACACGAAATCGGTGCTCACCTGCAGCAGCCGGCCGCCAGCGCCGTCGCGCCGATCCAGCGCTGCCAGGGCCTCGGCAAAGGCCGCCGGGGCGCCGGCGTTCACCGCCTGGGCCAGCGCGGGCTCCTGTTCGGCGCGATCCACCGCCGTGTAGGCACCGGCATTGAGCACCCAATCAGGGCGGTGCTGCTGCACGGCGGCGCGGCAAGCATCGGCATCGGCCAGATCCAGCGCCAGCAGGCCCGGGCCGCCACTGCGGCTGGTGGCGATCAGCTCCAGCTCAGGCGGCTGCGAAGCGAGCAGCGCCTGGCCCAGCTGGCCGGCGGCGCCGGTGAGCAGCACCTTCATCAAGCCTCTCCCGCCAGAGCTGCGTCCTGATTCTGTACAGGCTGTACAGAATTCCAGACACAGCCCAACAACCCATCCCGGCACTCCACCAGCAAGGGCGCCACGGCGTCCTTCTCGGACAGCTGGGGCGGCACCCCTGCCAGGGGCCAGGCGATCGCCAGCTCAGGATCGTCCCAGCGCAGCGCCCGCTCGCAGTCGCGGCTCCAGAAGTCGGTGGTTTTGTAGAGCACCTCAGCGTGCTCACTCAGGGTGAGGAAGCCGTGGGCAAAACCGGCCGGCACCCAGAGCTGCTGGTGGTTCTCGGCGCTCAGGTGCGCCCCCACCCAGTGGCCGAAGGTGGGAGAGCCGTGGCGCAGATCCACCGCCACATCAAAGATCTCCCCCAGCACGCAGCGCACCAACTTTCCCTGGGGATGGGGTGGCAGCTGATAGTGCAGGCCCCGCAGCACCCCGCGAGTGGAGCGGGAGTGGTTGTCCTGCACAAAGCCGGGCTCCGGCTGGTCGTCTGCTGCCAGGGCCGCCGCAAAGGCGTGCTGGTTCCAGCTCTCGAAAAAGAAACCCCGCTCATCGCCAAACACCCGGGGCTTCAGCAGCAGCGGGCCCTGCACGGGCACACCCGCCGCCGTGGTGAGCCCTTCAGCCTGCATCGGGGGTCTCCAGCAGTTGCATCAGGTAATCGCCGTAGCCGC
>ERZ888423.2028-NODE-2028-length-16088-cov-8.046467_pt1 | contig 16088 bp, 16 predicted proteins | sample MGYA00520523_ERZ888423 | MGnify/ENA primary metagenome ERZ888423 (study PRJEB32303, sample SAMEA104408611) | aquatic metagenome | biome: Brackish water; feature: Pelagic; material: water | place: Baltic Sea | collected 2014-06-08T10:24:00 | depth 30,27 m ...
CCTCGGAACAGGGCGCGAGGATGACGGCCATGCACAAGGCCACCGACAATGCCAAAAGCATGCGCGACGGCCTAAAGCTTGACTACAACAAGGCGCGCCAGGCGGCCATTACCAATGAGATACTGGAGATTGTAGGAGGCGCAGAGGCTTTAAGCAGCTAAAGCGCTTGCACCATTTCTTTTTTTTTCAGGCTCCGAAAGGGGCCTGTTTTTTTGTTGCCCCATGGATCCTCATGCTTGTTTAAGCCGTTGATGATTATCTTGGCAAAATGAAAACAGTACTGCGCTCCGCACTAGTTTTTGCTGCCCTTACGGTGCTTGCAATTCCGTCCAATGCCCAAGACAAGTCGGCGGCCAAGAAGAAGTCCAAAGGCAGTCCAGCAGCCCAGGCCCCGGCCCCAGAAAAGAAGGTTACGATTGCCTCCAAGCTCAAGAATGCGGTGGCCTTTGATGGCTTGATGCAGGTCTACCAAGACACGACCGACGGCAAGCTCTACCTTAAGCTCAAGGCAGACCAGTTTAATCAGGAATTTATCTATTGGAGCTATGCCGAGAATGGCGTGGCCCGCGTGGGCTTCAACCGAGGAAGTTTTCGCTCCAATGAGGTTTTTAGGATCAAGCGGTACTTTGATCAAGTTCAGTTTGAAACCCAGAACACGGGCTACTATTTTGACCCGGCGTCGGCCCTGAGCAAGTCTGCAGAGGCCAACATCAGCCCGGCGGTTTTGCTGAGCGAGAAGATTCTCGCAGAAGACCGCGCGAGTGGCGAGGTCCTGGTCGACGCCACCGGCCTCTTTTTGGGCGAAGCCCTAGACCGCATTAAGCCGCCTTCACAGCCCGGTAGCCGCAAGTTTTCTCTGGGCACGCTGAGCAAAAGCAAGTCCAGAGTGGCCAAAGTCCGCTCGTATCCAGCGAATACCGACGTGGTTGTGGACCTAGTCTACGACAACCCCAGTGCAGCCGGGGGAGGCCCCGACGTCACGGATTCGCGGTACGTCACCGTGCGCTTGCAGCACAGTATTTTGGCAATGCCAGCCGCGGATTTTAGTCCGCGCCGAGACGACCCGCGCGTAGGCTACTTTGGCCAGGAGGTCAACGACATGACGAGCCCCAAGGCCGCGAACTACCGCGACATGATTAACCGTTGGAAGCTGTTAAAAGTGAATCCCGACGAAGAGGTCAGCGACGTGGTTGAGCCCATCACCTGGTGGATTGAAAACACCACTCCGCTGGAGTTTAGAGGCGTTATTCAGCGCGCCGGAGCGGCATGGAACGAGGCTTTTGAAAAGGCAGGGTTCCGCAACGCCGTCGTGATGAAGGTGCAGCCCGACGACGCAGACTGGGATGCCGGCGACATTCGCTACAACGTGCTGCGCTGGACCTCGAGCCCCTTCCCGCCCTTTGGTGGCTACGGACCGAGCTTTACCAATCCGCGCACGGGTGAAATTCTTGGAGCGGACATTATGCTCGAGTACGTGTTTGTCGCGAACCGCCTGAAGCAGGCAGCACTGTTCAACAACCTCGGGCTGGTGGACGCATTGGCGCCCGACGAGCACCTGGCTGAGGGAGGTGACCACGCGTCGTGCATGGCCTCGCAGTACCTGCAGCAGTCGACGCTGTTTGGGCTTCAGGCCCTTGCCGCAGACGATGCGTCGGTGGAGCAGAAGCAGCGCTACCTCGACGAGTCGCTCTACTACCTAATTATGCACGAGATGGGCCACACCTTTGGCCTAAACCACAACATGAAGGCTTCGCAGCTGCACATGCCCAAAGACATTCACAATCGGGAGCTGACCGAGCGCGTGGGCCTGGTGGGTTCGGTAATGGATTATCCGGCCGTCAACGTCAGCCTGGACCCCGCCAAGCAGGGCCAGTACTTCACCACCAAGCCGGGTCCCTATGATATGTGGGCCATTCAATACGGATACAGCGCTCCCTTGCCCGATGCGGATGCCGAAGAGGCACGCCTGCAGAAGATTTTGGAGCGCAGCACCGACCCCGAGCTCACCTTTGGCAACGATGCCGACGACATGCGTTCTCCGGGTAAGGCAATTGATCCGCGCGTGAACGTCAACGACATGTCGGGCGACGCCATTGCCTACAGCGTTGAGCGCTTTCAGCTTGTCAATAAATTGTACGGAACCCTGCTTGCCAACTACCGCAAAGACGGTCAGAGCTACCAAGAGCTCGTGCAAGCCTACTCGATTTTGGGCGGAGAAATGAACAACGCCGCTGCGTCGATTAGTCGCTACGTGGGTGGGGTTTATGTCGAGCGCGGATTCCCGGGCCAGCCGGGGGCTAAGGACCCGTTCACGCCGGTCTCCCTGGCAGACCAGAAGCGCGCCATGAACGCCTTGCGCCAGTATGTTTTTGCGCCCAATGCCTTTGATGCGGCCGCTCCGATTTGGAAGTATCTGCAGCAGCAGCGCCGCGGATTCGGATTCTTCAGCCAGAGCGAAGACCCCAAAATCCATGATCGAAGCCTCGCCATACAGCGTAACGTGATGGCGCACCTTCTGCACCCCGCGACGATGAAGCGTCTGACCGACAGCCGTCTTTATGGCAACCAGTACAGCGTTACCGCCATGACGGCAGAACTGACCGACGCGGTTTTTGCGGCAGACTGGACGACTTCGGTGAACGCCTTCCGCCAAAATTTGCAGTTGGAATACCTGGGCCGGTTAATTGAAATCGCAGGCCTTGGAGAAAAGCCCGAGGCAGGATTTGATCGCCCGTCGCAGTCTGCGGCCTTGGCCCAGATTCAACGCATTGGGCAGCTAATACGCAGCAACCCTGGAACGGATGCAGAAACCAAAGCCCACCGCGCGCATTTGGCCCTAAAATTGACTAAGGCTCTGGACTAAAGTCCATCCTTTTATGCGCATCACCCTTCGTGCCCGAATTTTCATCGCCATGTTTATGGTGGTGGTTTTGGGTTTTGGCGCCACCGGGGTAATTAGCCTGCTGCACTTTAAGGCAGAAGAGTCGGAGTACCGCCGCGACCGACTCAAGCGCAAAGAAGAAGCGGTTGAAGCGCATGTGGCCTATGAGTTAAAGCGAGCTCTGGGGTCTGATATCGGTCAAGGGGATTTGCTCAGCGTGCTGCACGAGGAGCTTTGTGCCATAAGCAGAATTCATCGAATCGATGTGGCGCTCTACACCATGACCGGAGGCCTGCTGCTGTCGTCTAGCGTTGATCTGGTCGACCTCGGAATTTTGCCCCCCCAGCTGCCAGACGGCGTTCTAAGCCGAAGAGGGCAGATTCTGAGCATTCCCGATTCCACTAAGCCCGAGGGCGAAGTGCTTCTGTACACGGCTGAGCTCAACGACGAGATGGGGGTTCCGGTCGCCATCATGGTCGTGCCCTACGGCGAGGGCTTAGGGCGCCCCATTGAGGACATGGAATTTTTTAAGGCCCTTGCTTGGTTGCACCTGGTTCTCTTTATTGCGGCGACCTACTTTGCCTTTATGCTGTCGCGCAGCATCACGCGCGGGCTTGAGGTGGTGGGCAATGCCATGAAGGGGAATTTTGAAGACGGCTCGAGGAGTCCGCGGCCCGTGGAATGGCGCTCCAAAGACGAGATTGGGCAGCTTGTAGACTCCTACAACCGCATGGTGCGCCAGACCGAAGAAAACGCCAAAGCGCTAGCCCACGCCGAGAAGGAGGACGCTTGGCGCGAGATGGCGCAGCAGGTAGCGCACGAAATCAAAAACCCCCTCACGCCGATGCGCCTGATGACCCAGCTGCACGCGAGCCGGGCAAGCCAGCTCTCGGTGGACGAAGTCAAGGACTACGCCGAGGCCATGCTGGCTCAAATTGATGCAATGACCGCGGTAGCAGGCGACTTCAACGACCTGGCCAAAATTTCGTCGGTTCCTATGAGTACGGTGGATTTATCGACCGTTTTGGGCCACATCCAGATGGCCTATACCGGCCTGGATTTGGCTATTCCCTCTGGGCTATGGACGGTCCGCGGCGCCGAGGCCTCGATGCTTCGGGTGTTCAATAACCTGCTCAACAACTCCTTGGAGTCCATGCCGCCGGGGCGCAGTCCGGCGCTGTCGGTATCGCTGCGCGACGACGAGGGTGCCGTTCTGGTGCTGGTCCGCGACAACGGAGGCGGAATCGGGGCTGCGCGCTGGGAGAGCATATTTGAGCCGCATTTTACCACGAAGTCGTCGGGTTCGGGATTGGGCCTTGCCATGGTCAAGTCCATTGTCGAAGGCATGGACGGACGCATTTGGGTCGAAGCCTCGACTGCCGAGGGCACTGAATTCAACCTCAGGCTTCAGCGCGCTTAAGCACCAAAATTTGCTGGGTTCCCCCGTAGCGCTCGGGCCGAGTGCTCCAGCTCCATCCCAGGGGAGTGAGGGCCGCCCAGTCCTTTGCGCTGAAGTACACCGTGGCATAGTCCCTAGGGTCGATTGGCCCTTCGAGCTCCGGCAGCGCGGACTCTTCGGTGTACTCGCTCACGACAGTCTGCCCGGTAAAATCGTGCAGGGTGACGACCAAGGCGCCATGGGGCTTGAGGGCCTCGGTGAGGCGCAAAAGTTCGGCTCGCGCGGACTCTGGCCGAAGGTGGGTAAAGACGGATCCGGCAAGAATGAGGTCAAGCGATTGGCCGCCCCAGGGTTGCGCCCCCCAGTGCTCCTGCTGAAAGGCTACCGCTCCCGCCTTGGGGTCGTAGGCCCAGCGACTGGCATCTGGGAATTCCAAGGCCAAAAAGCGGCCAACTCGGCCGTAGCCGCATCCAAAGTCCAGCAGGTCTTGGGCCTCGGGAGCGATTGATTTAAGGGTTTGGGCGAGCTCGCGGCCCGTTGCAAAGTACTCGGTCGCGGCACGAGCCCAGCGTCCGCCCGAAGCACTTAAGGGCAGGCGAAGCATGGCGTCGGCGCGGTGAATGGCCGTCGAAACGCCGTCAAGGCCAGGGGGCAGCCAGGGGAGGGTCAGAAGTTCCGGGAGGTGCTGCTGCTGCAAGGCCGCCAATGCGTCAACCCTATGGCGCAGAAGGGCTAAGGCGTCACGGTTTTCACCGATGCCCGACTTGTCTTGAAACCATTTTTGAAGGCGCTTGAGCACAGAAAGTATCTTTGGTTTGGCCAAAGTACGCCATCTATCTAACCCAGTAATAAAGCCATGCCCCACGTACGCCTTGAAATCCGCGACCGCATCGCATTCTTAACCATTGACCGCCCGGAGGCTTTAAACGCTTTAAACGCCTCGGTCATTCAGGAGCTTCACGAGCATGTGGAGGCCCTTGACGCCCGCGACGACCTGCGGGTGGTGGTACTCACTGGGGCGGGCCCCAAGAGCTTTGTAGCCGGTGCAGACATTGCGGAGTTTGCGTCGTATGGCCCCGCAGAAGGCCAGGCTATGGCCCAACGAGGCCATGATTTGCTCTTTAACCGCATTGCGCAAGCCCGCAAGCCCTACCTCGCCGCCATCAACGGTTTTGCCTTGGGGGGCGGGCTGGAACTCGCCATGGCCTGCCACGTGCGCCTGGCGTCGTCTTCGGCCCGCATGGGCCTGCCTGAGGCCTCGCTTGGCGTGATTCCGGGCTACGGCGGAACCCAGCGCCTGGTTCAGCTGGTGGGCAAGGGCCGCGCCCTAGAGATGATGCTGGGCGCAGGAATGATTGATGCGGCCAAGGCAGAGTCCTGGGGCTTGGTAAATTCCGTGCACGAGCCCGACCAGCTTCTCGAGGCCGCGGAGGCTATGGCGCGCCAGTTGATTAAGGCTTCTGGTGACGCTCAAGCGGCCATTTTGCGGACGGTAAGCGCCACGACCGAAGGCGGGCCAGGGTTCGACGCCGAAGTACGGGAGTTTGGAGCCCGCTTTGGCAGCGCGGAGTTTATCGAAGGCACGACAGCATTTTTGGACAAGCGCAAACCCAGCTTTTAGGACTTGGTATATTCTGGGTCTGTGAACTAACTTGGACTTCACCTGAGCAGTCCCTAAATGATTGAGCACGCAGTATATACCATTGGATCGCCAGCCTGGTGGTCGGGCATAGCCATTTTTGTGGCCTATGCAGCGGTGGTAATCGGGGCCGCTCGAAGGCTTAAAGGCGAAGGCTTGCGAACCTTTGAACGGGCTTGGGGCATAGCACTTGCCGCACTTTTGCTGGTGAAGCACGTCTACCTCCATCAGTCGGGGCTATGGAACGTGCAAGACAACCTCGAGCTGCACTTGTGCGGATTTAGCCGAATCCTCAGTATTGTGCTTTTGATCAGCGGCGCCCGCTGGGCCTTTTATCCCCTATTCTTTTGGGGAATCGTGGGCGGATTCCACAGCCTTCTCACCCCGGAACTAACTGGCGGCGACACCCCGTTCATGTATGCGGAGTACTACATCGTGCACGGAGGAATCATAATAATTCCGCTCTATTTCATCTGGGTGCGCGGCTACATGGTCGGCAAGTGGACCTGGGCGAAGGTGCTCGGCGTAAACCTTCTTTTGATGGTTCCCGTTGGAATCGTCAACCGCCTACTGGACGCGAACTACATGTTCTTATGCCAGCGCCCCATGGTAGACAATCCCTTAGTTATTGGCGACTGGCCCTACTACCTCATCGCTTTTGTGGTGGCCGGAGCCCTTCACTACGTGGTACTCACCCTGCTTTTTTGGAAGCGCATTAAAGCACAAGCATAATGGGCAAGTGGGAAATGGTGGTGGTCGAGGTCGGTGGCCCGATCTGGTGGGCTGGCATGGGCCTTTTGGCCCTGCTCTTTGTGCTCTTTTTCACTCTTGCGCCCAGCAAAAACCATCCGAAGTTTGAAGGCTGGCAAAAAACACTCGGCTGGATCATTCTGGCCAACCAGTCCTGGTACTGGATCATGGCACTCTCTGACGGGTCGTTTAACCTTCGCGAGTCCCTGCCCCTGCACATGTGCGGGCTAAGCCAGTTTCTGCTTTTTTCGTACTTGGTGCTCAAGCAAAAATGGGCGCTGCCCCTGGTGGCTTTTTGGGGCCCCTTGGGCGGAATTCAAGCCTTCTTGACTCCGGCGCTCGAGACCGCCACCACCATAGGCTATGTCTTGCAGTTTTATCTGGCGCATTCTGCGGTGGTGGTGGTTCCGCTCTACCTCATTCTGCGGGGCGGAGCGCGTTTGCCGCGCAGGCTTTTTTGGCGAATCATCGGACTCACCAACCTGGTGGGCTTCACCATTATGGCCATTAACTCGATGCTCGGATCAAACTACTGGTACGTGAACCAGCCGCCTCCGGTCAATCACCCTCTGGTTCAGGGAGCCTGGCCCTACTACCTCATCGGAATCGAAGGTGCCGTTATCGTGCTGTTCGCGGTGCTGTTTATGCTCCTTCGCGGCTACCGAGAAGACGCAGCGCCTCACGCTGGCTGAGCCCGCTGAGTTCCGGGTGGGCGTCGACCCACTGCCGAACCCATCTGGGGTTTGTTTTTCCGTAGTCGCGCAGCGCCCAGCCGATGGCCTTGCGGAGAAAAAACTCCTTGGAGTGAACGTGCGCAGTCAGGGACTCGTCGAGCCATTCGGTTCGGGTTTCGCCCCGAAACCCCAATTGGCAGATCATCGCCGTGCGATTTAACCAAAGGTTTTCGTGGTAAATCCACTGCTGAACAGTGGGCCATACCTCCTCAGGGTGACGCCGGAGCAGTACCCCAACCCCATGTACTGCCAAGGTGTCGACACTGTCCCACCAGCTTTGGGTGGTAATCCACTGCTCTAGGTAGGGCAGGGCTTCAGTCGGTGTCCAGTACTTTGATTCTGCTTTGAGCAGGTCGCAGGCGAGGTACTGCGCCTCTCGAAAGGGCTGCAGCCAAAGTTCGTGAATGCAGGCAATGGCGTCAGATTTTCGGGGCCGGTCCACCCAATTGCGGCGTTGAATTTCGCTGCGTAACGGCTTCGGAATTCCTAAAAACGCGAAGTGGTCCTTCATGTAGGCGGCCATCGAGGGGGCGAGCAGGGCATTTTCTGCGCGAAGTAGGTTGGAATAAGTCATCGATGTCCAATGACTTGCAAGCGATAATGTAGAATTAGTCATTATTTAATGTTTTTCACGCGAACCATTTTTAATTTTGGGCTATGCGCATGCTACTTCTGCCTTTAATAGTGGTTTGGTCGTTCACTGTGTCTGCCCAAAGCTACTTTGGTTCGAACGCTGCTGCGCATAAGCTTCAATCGCACCAAACGAAGTTGAGCGAACTTCATTTCAAGTTGCTAATCTCTGAAGGCGCGAAAGGTGGCTATGAGTCCCATTGGAAGAAGATTTACCAAGAAGCCATCGGCCTTGAAGGAATTTTGGCCTGCGCAGATTCCGTATGGTACTATACCCAGTTTGAGCCGCAAGTCAATCGCACCCAAGAGGCGAATGCCGCTTAAGGGGTCGAGGCATCCATAAGTTTAGTGAGCCACCCCTTGGGGTAGCGAGTAGGGCTCCTTGGTGGGGCCTTTGGGGTCTTAGTCTACCCAAGAGTCGGCCAGGCTGATGCGTTCGTCTGCGCTGAATCCGAGTTGAACTACGCTGTCGCGGTAGCTCAAACCCAGTTCTCTGCAGTACGAAAGCATGCGCTCCTGCACAAACTGTTCGAGGTGGTCTGATTGATTCATGATCCTGCTTCTAAATGAAGTTGTGCAAAGCAAACCAAGCTGTGTAAACTCAAGGTCTCGGTTTAGTTAAGCGGTGTTAAATCAGCGTATTAAAGGCCGAAAGTTACCAACAGACTGTTTATAACTTGGTCGGTGTTGCGTTGCTTTATTATGTGGTTGCCAAGGCCAAGAACCGCAACGTGGCGCTGCCCGTAGTGCTCACCGGAGCCCTGCATTTGATGCGCTAAACGCCCAGAAGAGCGGCAATTTCATGGAGGTTTTTATAGGTTCGGCTCGCGGCAGACATGCTGGCTAGGCTCGCTTTGATACGATCGCGTTCTGGGCCGGCGATGCTTGAATAGGGCTCCATGCGCACGCGCACGCTGAAGGCGGTCCAGTCGCCCCCTAAGGACTGAAGTACTTGGAATTCACTGCGGAACCATAGGTCAGACTCCTGCGTCGCCTGAGGCCTCGGGTAGGACGGATGCTGGCTCAATGTTCCAAGGCTGGTTAAAGTCCACACGCCGCGCTCAAAATTGGCATCGGGCCGCTTCATGGCGGCTGTAATTCCAGCGCTTGCAGCTCGGAGCGCTTCGGAGTCGGCCACAGGGGCGTGCACCGCGGCAAAGTCCAAGCCCAGTTTTTCGCAGGGCTTGAATCCGCTCGGGAAGGCAAAGGCAATGGCCACTAAGATTCCGTTGTTAAGAAGGGCAAGGTCTTCGGCGCAGTGCAGGGCCAAATCGTCTAAGGAGGCGCCCGGCATGCCCAGCCGCTCGGCCAGGAGCTCCAGCCCCACAGAGGCTCCGCCGAGTTCGCCGATCAGGTCGGCCCGCAAAGGCCCCCGAAGCTCCCGCTGCTTGGCAGCCCTAAATTCAGGCGGGCAGTCGCCGTCGACAAGAGGGGCCAAAGACCTCGTCAGGTCGGGTTTTACCGAGTAGGGAACGTCTGGGGACATGGTGATTTTGAAGGCAATCTAGTCCTTAAAATGCAACATAGCACTATTATTGCAGGTGCATTCGCACAAAAAATGGCGAGGATAAATCGGATCAATAGAAACTCCATGGCGGCTGCGGTACTTGCGGGTCCGCTGTGGGTGTTTGCGCAAGCGCCAAGCCCGGCTTCAGACACCCTCGACCTGCGCGAAGTGGTGATTTCTGCCGCGCGCTGGAAGCAGACCGCCGAGCACATTCCCTCTCAGGTGGCTGTGGTCCTGCCCAAGCAGATTGCACAGTTTCAACCCCAAACGGCGGCAGACGTCTTGGCCTTGTCGGGCAAGGTCTTCATTCAGAAAAGCCAGCAGGGCGGCGGGAGCCCAATGATTCGAGGGTTTGCAACGAATCGCCTGATTTATTCGGTCGACGGAGTGCGCATGAACACCGCCATTTTTAGGGCAGGCAACGTGCAAAACGTCATCAACCTTGACCCCTTTGCCTTGGAGCGCACCGAGGTGGTCTTTGGGCCCGCAAGCGTGATGTACGGCAGCGATGCCATTGGCGGAGTCATGAGCTTCACTACCCTTCAGCCCAAGGTGGGCACCAAGGGGATTCATGGCAAGGCACAGGGACGGTATTCCGCAGCCAGTAAAGAGCAAACCGGCCATTTTGATCTGCACTACGGAGGCGCCAAGTGGGCTGCGATTACCAGTTTTAGTCGCTGGGATTTTGACCACCTGCGCCAGGGGAGCCGCGGCCCAAGGGACTACATTAAGGCGACCTATGTCGAGGTCGGTCCCGCCGGCGATTCGGTTCGGTTGCAAACGGACTCCTTGCTGCAGATTCCGTCGGGCTACCAGCAGGTCAATGCCATGCAAAAGCTGGTTTATGCGCCCAAAAAGGGCTGGGAACTTCAGTACGGATTCCATCATTCCCAGACTTCAAACTTCGGACGCTACGACCGCCACAACCGCATGCGCAACGGGCTTCCTCGCTACGCGGAGTGGAATTATGGTCCGCAGCGATGGCAGATGCACAACTTCGCGGTGCAGCATGAGGTGAATAATGCCGCGATGGACGCATGGACCCTTCGCTTGGCGGCCCAGCGGTTTGAGGAGTCGCGCATTGCTCGCGACCTCAATTCGACCATGCGCAGCACTCAAAGCGAGCGCGTGGTGGCCTACTCGCTCAATTGGGATTGTGCCAAAGAATGGAACGCGAAGCACAAGCTGTTCTATGGTATTGAAGGCGTTTGGAACGACGTGCTTTCGCAGGGAATCATGGAGAATTTGGCCAATCAAGCGCAGACCGCAATTAATTCGCGCTACCCTCAAGCCACATGGTTTTCTGCCGGACTCTATGCTACCGAGGCCTGGTCGCCAAGCCCTAAAACGACCATTACGAGCGGAATTCGCTGGAGCGCAGTAGGCCTCGAAGCAGACTTTAGCAACAATATGAATTTTATGCCTTTGCTCGAGCCTCAAGTGCGGCTTCGTGCGCGGGCCTTGACCAACAGCATAGGATTTACCTACCGACCCTTGCCCAATTGGGTGATTAAATCAAACCTTGGTACCGCGTTTAGGGCCCCCAACGTCGACGACCTCGGCAAATTTTTTGACACCTCTCCCTCAATGGTGGTGGTGCCCAACCCCAACCTCAGGCCGGAGCATGCCAGCAGCGCAGATTTTGATGTGGCAAGGCTGTTTGGAACATGGATCAAAATCGACCTGGCTGGCTATGCCACGCTGCTGCGCGGCGCCCTTGTGCGCAGGCCCTTTGCGGTGAACGGAATCGACAGCGTACTCTACGGCGGCGAATGGAACCAAATGGAGGCGCTTCAAAATGCCTCCTTTGCCCGCGTGCTGGGCCTCTACTTTGGGCTGGAGGCAAAGTTGTCTCGCGCTTGGTCCAGCAAGCTGTCGTACAATGTTCAAAAGGGCGTCGAGGGCCTCGACAACGGTCAGATTAGCCCCTCTCGCCAAGCTCCTCCTGCCTTCGGCTGGGGCGGACTCATCTACCGCCGGGGTCGCTTTCGCGCGGACATTTATTCCCAATTTCAGGGAGCATTGCACAGCGACCAGCTCGCCTGGGAAGAACGGGCCAAGACCGAGATTTATGCCCTTGACGACCAGGGCAGGCCACATGCTCCGTCCTGGTATACCGTGAATGCCCGTGCGAGCATGGAGTTCAAGCGCGGAATTACCATGAATTTCGGCCTCGAAAATATTTCGGACCAACGCTACCGTCCCTACAGCTCGGGGATTTCTGGACCAGGGCGCAACGCGGTGCTAGCGGTAGCGGCTCGCTTTTAGTTCGTCTTGAGCGCGGGCTTGATGCGCTCGCCAATCAATTCGATGCTTCGCAGTAGTTTTTCGCGCGGAAGCTTCGCATTGTCCATCTGAAAGGTCAGGCGGTCTATGCCGCCCAATGCCGCTGCATGCCTTAGGATTTTTTCGCCCACCTCGTCGGGGTCGCCAACGAGCAAGGCTCCAGTGCGACCGTTTTGGTCGTCGAAGCGTTCGCGGGAAACCGGCGGCCATCCTCGTTCGCGCCCAATCCGCGTGAAGGTTTCGGCGTACCCCGGGAAGTAGTCGTTAATCGCCTCTTCGCGGCTCGGAGCCACGTAGCCCAGCGAATGCAGGCCTACCTTGAGCTTCTCGGGTGCGTGCCCTGCTTGGGCCCCTGCGGCGCGGTAGAGGTCGACGGCGCGGCGAAAGCGGTGCGTTTCGCCCCCGATCACGGCCACCATTAAGGGAAGACCAAGCAGGCCAGCGCGCACGAAGGATTCAGGGGTTCCGCCCACGCCCAACCAAATAGGGATTTCAGCCTGGAGGGGACGGGGATACACGGCCTGATCGTTCAACGCTGGACGGAATTTGCCCGACCAGGTTATGCGTTCCTCGGCCCGCAGCTGGAGGAGCAGGTCGAGCTTCTCGGCAAACAGCGCGTCGTAGTCGTTGAAGTCAAGGCCAAACAGCGGGAAGGACTCGGTAAATGACCCGCGGCCCACCACCATTTCTGCCCGCCCTTGGCTAATGAGATCCAGGGTTGCAAATTGCTGAAAAACCCTGACAGGATCGGCCGCGCTCAGCACGGTAACGGCACTGGTCAGCCTGATTCGCTTGGTTCGAGCGGCTGCTGCCGCAAGGATTACCGAAGGGGCGGAGTCCAAAAATTCCGCTCGGTGGTGTTCGCCGACGCCAAACACGTCAAGGCCGACGCGGTCGGCCGTTTCAATGCGCTCCAGAAGGTGCTGAATGGCCTCTGCGGGCTGTTCGTGCTCGCGCGAGGCGAAGCTGTCGATTCCGAGTTCCATGGGGCGAAGGTAGCGGTCATCCAGCGGCTTACCCTGGCATAGCTTAGCGTTTGGTCACGCGCTGCGACACGGTCGTTTCGCCGGATTGAATGCGCGCAATGTAGATGCCTGAAGGCAGGTTTGCGGCGTTTACCACCACGTCATCGGAGCCTTCGGCAACCGAGATCACTTTGCCCTGAAGGTCGCAGAGTTCTACGCGAATGGGCCTGCCAGCGCTAAAGGTCCAGCGGTCCGAGGTCGGGTTGGGCGCCACGCGCAAGGCGTTCAGCAAGGTCAATTCGTCGCTTGAGAGCGGAATCGCTGCGTACTTCACGTCGTCAAAATAGAAGGTGGAGTTTGCGGATCCGTTGCCAACGTTGCTGCTGCCTGCAACAAAGTCAAACAAGAAAACCAGGGTGGGCATGTCGCTCAGTGACCCTGCAAAGTCAAAAGAAAGGGTCTCCCATTCTGAGGTTTTGGTCGTTTGCACGCTGCGTTCCACGCCCCAAAAGGGCTTCTCGGTTTTGAGGGTAACGTTGGTACCGATGGGTGCCGAGGTCCAGACCTTCATCGTGAGCACGGTGTGGGTCGCGAAGTTTATAGGGCTGGTGAAGGTTATTTTGCTTCCGCCAAAGGGGGCGCCCAGGTGGCGAACAATTTTTGCGACCGTTGCGCTGGTATTCGCCGGAGTCACGTAGGGGTTGGGAACCACCGTGAGCTGCGCGCTCTCAAAGCTAAAGAAGTGGTCTGTGTTGGTGCCGGATTCGAAGGTTATCGGAAGCCCTGGCAGCGGAATGGCGATGGAGCCTCCAATTTGCTCGATGTTATCAAAATAAAACGTATTTCCGCCCCCGTTGGTGAAGGGCTGGGGCATAATGATAAGGTTGGCACTGCCGCTGGGGGCGGGAATTCCAAAGTCAAAGAGCAGCGTTTGCCATCCGCCCGAGACCGTGGTTATTGCGTCTACTTCGCTGGTGTAGGGCGCCTCAAGCTTCACCTTGATTACGGTACCCACGGGCTGGGTGGTGTAAACATCCATTGATAGAATGCTGGTTTCTGCGGTGGTGAAATTCAGGGAGGTAACTCCGGCGATTCTGCCGCCCGCCCATAGGTCGTTTGCATTGACTTTGACAATTTTAGCCACATTGCTGCTAGTGTTGCCCACCAAACTTGGGTTGGGAACAATGGTAAAGGTGGCCCCGTCGTACCCTTGCATTCCTGCTGTGGCGGACTCAAAGTCAAAGGGAAGGGTTTGCGCAAACCCAACACTAAGGGAGGCGGTGAGCAGGGAGGCTAGGAGTTTGTTCATTTTTTTTGTAATGCGGGCAGCAAAAGGGTCCCGGAATTTATTGTTTTGAGAATATAGAATAAGCCTACAAGATAGATACTTTTGCCAAAGCGAGGCTTGCCCCGCACTTCCTTGGTCCCTTGCCCGCTCGGCGTCGGGCAACTAATGCTTTTCAGCCTCAAGAATGACTTCTTCAGGAAGCATAAATGCCCCTCTTTTAATCTCCCAGACCTGTGCTATTTGATCGATGCCAAGCGGAGCATACCAGTGAGGGAAGAGTCCGCCCCGGCCGCTGCCAGCCGAAGCAGCTTCGTAAACTAAGCCTTCGGCACTTTGGCTCAGGTCGAGTTTCAGCAGAAACAGGCTGTCGGAGTTGGCAAAATAAAAGTTTAGCGTACCGGGCAGTTGTCTAGCGGTCGAGAGGTGAATAAATCCGTCTTTTTGGTCAATCTCGACCTCAATCAAACCACTTTTTTGTGCGTTGGACCATTCGTTTTTGGTCAGTACTTTATAAAGTCCTTCGGCCATGATTTAGTGCGGACTGGGTTTGGGGTCCGCCCAACGAATTTATGGTTGATTCTAAAATTCGCGATGAAAAACCAATAACTAAAGCAAAGAACCCTCAAAGTGTAAAGTGAAACCGCCTCAAAGTGTCAAGTGTTCGTATATATTCGGATAATTGCGGATAGCGACGCCAGCAATAATCAAATAAGCATTCGTATATTTGCGAATAAATACGAATACCTTTTATGAGTTTAACCATTCACACTTTGAAGCTTGACCTAGGCATGAAGCTTATGACCGAGTTAAGTCTTATTGATCGGTTTGACGCATCGTGGGCAACTATTGAAAAAAGGGAGGCGGCATCTTTGAAGCAGTTAAAATCAATTGCTACGGTGCGAAGCGTGGGCGCTTCCACGAGAATTGAAGGGTCGAGGATGACGGATGATGAGGTGGCGGTATTGATTGAAAACCTTTCTATCTCAAGGTTAGAAGAGCGGGATGCTCAGGAAGTCATGGGTTATTTTGAAGCGTTGGATACCATTATTGATAATTTTGAATTGATAAGGATTGCTGAAGGACCGATTAAAAACCTGCACAAAGTGCTGATGCAGCACGGGGAGAAGGATGATTGGCACCGGGGCAACGACAAGCAGGTACGAAACGCGGTAGAGGCTAGTTTGGGCGATGGAACCAAACAGCTCGTATTTAGGACTGCGGAACCAGGAATAGAAACACAGGATGCAATGCATAGACTATTGGAATGGTATGAAGCGGATCAAGACACGATTCCAATAGTAAAAGTTGCATTGTTTGTTTATGAGTTCTTGAGCATCCACCCCTTTCAGGACGGCAATGGAAGGCTCAGCCGATTGCTCGGCACTTTGTTAATGCTGAAGAGTGGTTATTCTTGGATTCAGTATGTGAGTTTTGAGCATGAAATTGAATCCCGCAAATCCGAGTACTACAAGGTGCTCATGCAAACGCAGCGAAACAGGCCGGGTGAAAATGCAACCGATTGGCTTGCCTTTTTTATGAGCTGCTTAGTAAATATTCAAGGGCAGTTGATGAAGAAGTTGGATGAGAGCAAAACAGTTCAGCCCACTTCTGCACGAGAAAAGCGCATCATCGTATTCATTCAAAATCATCCCGGGTGTAGCTCTGGGGAGATTGCTAAAAAGCTTGACCTTGTGCTGGCTACGGTTAAAAAATCCCTGAGCACTTTAGCCAACAAAGGACTAATTATAAGAGAGGGGCAGGGCAAATCGACCGGATATTTTTTGGCGTAGACGACAATAACGCAAAAACCGGAGGAACAGGGTTAGCAAAACGACAGCCCAAGAGGTCAGGCCAACCACTCAGTGGACTCATTTCAACGTTTTGATTTGTAGGCACATTGTATGCAAATAATGAAAAAAGCACCTACGTCTTTCGATGTAAGTGCTTGATATTGCTTGCTCCCCTTATTGACAAAAGATGCAACTATAATACGATGATTGAGTACTTGA
>ERZ888423.2029-NODE-2029-length-16084-cov-9.657808_pt1 | contig 16084 bp, 17 predicted proteins | sample MGYA00520523_ERZ888423 | MGnify/ENA primary metagenome ERZ888423 (study PRJEB32303, sample SAMEA104408611) | aquatic metagenome | biome: Brackish water; feature: Pelagic; material: water | place: Baltic Sea | collected 2014-06-08T10:24:00 | depth 30,27 m ...
GATGCGGACCGCGTCGTCGTCGCCGCCGTGGGCGATTACCGTCAACACCGGGCCGAAGATCTCCTCGCGCGCCACCCGGGCAGCGTTGGTGAGCCCGGCGATCACCGTCGGTTCGATGAAGAAGCCGCGATCCCGGTCCGCGGGGGGCCCGCCGCCGCAGGCGAAACTGCCGCCCTCGGCGATCGCCAGGTCCAGATAGGACTGCACCCGGTCGCGCTGGTGCGCGGAAATCACGGGCCCGCAGATGGTTCCGGGCTTGGTGGGGTCACCCGGCGTGATACCGGACATGGTGGCGGCCGCCGCGGCGACAGCATCGTCATAGCGCGCCCGGGGCACCACCAGTCGGGTGGTGATGGCACATCCCTGACCGGCGTGCATCGACGCGGTGAACCCGGCCATGGCGCACGCCGAGGCGAGGTCGGCGTCGTCGAGGACGAGGAACGCGGACTTGCCACCCAGTTCCAGGAAGACCTTCTTGACGGTGGGGGCGCCGGCCGCCATCACCGCTCGCCCGGTGGCCGTCGACCCGGTGAACGACACCATGTCGACGCGCGGGTCACTGGTCAGCATCGCCCCGACCGCATGGTCCTCGGAGGTGACGATATTGAGAACACCGGGTGGGATATCGGTGTGCGCGGCGACGAGTTCGCCGAGAACCGCCGCGCACCAGGGGGTGTCGGGGGCCGGCTTGAGTACGACGGTGTTGCCGGCAGCCAGCGCGGGACCGATCTTGGCGAGGTTGATCTGATGCGGGAAGTTCCACGGCGTGATCGCACCCACCACACCGACGGCCTCGCGGACGACGGTGCGCCGGGTCGTGATTCCCATCGGAGCGGCCACGCCGAGATCGGTGCGCCAGGGATAGGTCTCGGCGGTATCGGCGGAGAACCCCAGATCCTCCACCGGGCCCTCCAACTGCGCGCCGGCGGTGAGCATCCGGGGCGCGCCCACCTCCGCCATGGTGATCTCGCGCAACTCCTCGATGTGCTCGCGCATGGCCTCGCGCAGTTGCCGGATGCACCGCACCCGCAGGTCGGTGTTGGTTGCCCAGTCGGTGCTGTCGAAGGCGCGCCGGGCCGCGCCGATCGCACGGTCCATATCGTCGGCATCCGCGTTGGCGGCGGTGCCGAGGACCTCCTCGGTGGCGGGGTTGACGGTGGCGAAGCGGCCGGCGCCGCCGCCGGTGAGCACCCCGTCGATGAAGAGGTCGCTCGTGCGTTCGGCTGCTATCGCCATCCACTCTCCCGACTACACAGTCTATGGACACCTGTCCGATATCACTGCGCTGAACCCTAATCCCGGCTACCTCTCCGGTGCAAGGCCGAATTCCACCGCGGTTGTTTTGACGTGGCTTTTCGGCCGCCCATCTTGCGCGGGAAGGACCCCGGACAGTACGGTGGACATGTGTCCAGCGATTCCGTGGTGACTGCGATGCGGCACGGCCCGGACGGGCGCCGGCCCCGACAGGAGGAAACTTTTCGGAAGCTGGTCGGCGCCGGATTGGAGACGCTTCGCGCGTCGTCCTATGCGGATCTGACCGTTCGCGGTGTGGCGGCCCGCGCCCAGGTGGCCCCAGCGACGGCGTACACCTACTTCTCCTCGAAGAACCATCTGGTCGCCGAGGTGTACCTCGACTTGGTGCGCGAGGTTCCCTACTTCACCGATGTCAACGACACCCGGCTCAATCGGGTCCAGCAGGCCCTGCGCGCGATGGCCCTGGTCGTGGCGGACGAACCCGAGGTGGCGGCCGCCTGCACCACCGCACTGCTGAGCAACGACGCCGCGGTCCGCACGGTGCGGGATCGCATTGGCACCGAGATCCACAAACGCATCCGCTCGGCGCTGGGCCCCGACTCGGATGCCAGGACGGTGGCCGCACTGGAGATGAGCTACTTCGGCGCGCTGGTGCACGCCGGTAGCGGCGCCTTCACCTACCGGCAGATCGCCGACCGACTGGGCTACGTCGTCGGCCTCATCCTGGGAGACAGCGGATGACGGCGCACCACGTCGACCTGGTTCTCGACCCGTATGACTACGACTTCCACGAGAACCCCTACCCCTACTACCGGCGGCTGCGCGATGAGGCCCCGCTCTACCGCAATGACGACCTCAATTTCTGGGCGCTGACCCGGCATGCCGACGTGCACAGGGGGTTTCGCAACAGCGCCGCGCTGTCGAACAAGCTCGGCGTCTCGCTGGACCCGATCTCCCGAACCCCCGAGGCCTACCGGACCATGTCGTTCCTGGCCATGGACGATCCCGGGCATCTACGGCTTCGTACCCTGGTGTCCAGGGGCTTCACCCCGCGACGGGTCCGCGAGTTGGAGGCTCGGGTGCTCGAACTCACCCGGGAGCACCTCGACGTCGCTCTGCAGTCCGAGGGTTTCGACTTCATCGCCCAGTTCGCCGGCAAGCTTCCGATGGATGTCATCTCCGAGCTCGTCGGGGTGCCGGTCGCCGACCGCGAGCACCTGCGCGCGCTGGCCGACGACGTGATGCACCGCCAGGACGGTGTCACCGACGTCCCGATGTCGGCGATCGAAGCCTCGATGCAACTGCTGGTCTACTACGCGGACATGGTTGCCCAGCGGCGCCGCCGGCCCACCGACGATTTGACCTCCGCGCTGCTGGAGGCCGAGGTCGACGGCGACCGCCTCGGCGACGACGAGATCATGGCCTTCCTATTCCTGATGGTGGTCGCGGGCAACGAGACAACCACGAAACTGCTTGGCAATGCGGTCTATTGGGGCGGGATGTTCCCCGATCAGCTATCCGGTGTGTTCGGTGACCACAGCCGGATCCCGCTGTGGGTCGAGGAGACGCTGCGCTACGACACGTCCAGCCAGATTCTGGCCCGGGTCGTCGTCGGGGATGTCGAGTTCCACGGCACGACCCTGCACGACGGCGACACCGTGTTGCTGGTGCCCGGTGCCGCCCACCGCGACGAGCGGGTGTTCGACGACCCGGACGAGTACCGCATCGGCCGCGATATCGGCTCGAAGCTGCTGAGTTTCGGCAGCGGTGCGCATTTTTGCCTCGGCGCGCACCTGGCCCGGATGGAGGCGCGGGTCGCCCTGACCGAACTGTTTGCGCGAATCGGCGGCTACGAGGTCGACGCTGCCCGCGCGGTTCGGGTGCACTCCAGCAACGTCCGCGGATTCGCCTCGCTGCCCATTGAAGTCAAGCCCATCGCGAAGAAGGCCTGATGCCCCGTTTCGACCCGCACCCCGAACGCCGGCCCACCCTCATCGCCGGCGCCTCCTCCGGTATCGGCGCCGCCACCGCAATTGAATTGGCCGCCCGCGGCTTCCCGGTCGCGCTCGGAGCCCGGCGCGTGGGCAAATGTCAGGAACTCGCCGAACAGATCCGCGCCGATGGCGGCGAGGCGATCGCGCTGACCCTCGACGTCACCGATCCCGAATCCGTGCGGGGGTTCGTGCACCGCGCCTCCGAGGCACTCGGCGACATTGAACTGCTCGTTGCCGGGGCGGGCGACACCTTCTTCGGCCGGCTCTACGAGACCGGCACCGAGGACTTCGAGTCGCAGGTGCAGATTCATCTGATCGGCGCCAACAGGCTCGCCACCGCGGTGCTGCCCGGCATGGTGGCCCGGCAGCGCGGGGATGTCATCTTCGTCGGCTCCGATGTCGCGCTGCGACAGCGCCCGCATATGGGCGGCTACGGTGCCGCGAAGGCCGGACTGACCGCGATGGTGACCAACCTGCAGATGGAGTTGGAAGGCACCGGTGTCCGGGCGTCGATCGTGCACCCCGGCCCGACCCAGACCTCGATGGGCTGGAGCCTGCCACCGGAGTCCATCGCACCGGCGCTGGAGGACTGGGCCAGATGGGGGCAGGCCCGGCACTCCTACTTCCTGCGCGCCGCCGACCTGGCCCGGGCGATCGCCTTCGTCGCCGAGACCCCGCGCGGCGGATTCGTGGTGTCGATGGAGCTTCAACCGGAGGCGCCGCTGTCGGACGCCCCGAAGGAACGTCAGCAGCTGAAGTACCCGGAGGGCAGATGACCATGCCGCACAACGAGGTCCGGCAGGTGTCCGGCGCCGAGGGGGAACACGGCCACCTCGAGGAGTTCCGCACCGATCCGATCGGCCTGATGGCGCGGGTCCGTGATGAGTGCGGCGATGTCGGCTCCTTCCAATTGGCCACCAAGAAGGTGATCCTGCTGACCGGGGCGGAGGCGAACGAGTTCTTCTTCCGGGCCGCCGACGAAGACCTCGACCAGGCGCAGGCCTATCCGTTCATGACGCCGATCTTCGGCAAGGGCGTGGTGTTCGACGCCAGCCCCGAACGGCGCAAGGAGATGCTGCACAATTCGGCGCTGCGCGGGGATCATATGAAGAGCCACGCCGCGACCATCGAGCACGAAGTGCGCCGGATGATCGGCGACTGGGGCGATCAGGGCGAGATCGACCTGCTGGACTTCTTCGCCGAACTCACCATCTACACCTCAACGGCGTGTCTGATCGGCCGTAAGTTCCGCGAACAGCTGGATTCCCGCTTCGCGAACTACTACCACCTGCTCGAGCGCGGCACCGACCCGCTCTGCTACGTCGACCCCTACCTGCCGATCGAGAGCTTCCGGGTGCGCGACGAAGCCCGCGAGGGACTCGTCGGCCTGGTGCAGGACATCATGAATCAGCGGATCGCGAACCCGCCGAGGGATAAAGCCGATCGGGACATGCTTGATGTGCTGGTGTCCATCACCGACGAGGACGGCAATCCCCGATTCTCCGCCGACGAGGTCACCGGCATGTTCATCTCGCTGATGTTCGCCGGCCACCACACCAGCGCCGGTACATCGTCCTGGACGCTGATCGAACTCATGCGCCATCCGGACGTCTACACCGCGGTCACCGCCGAACTCGACGACCTCTATGCCGACGGCCAGGAGGTGAGTTTCCATGCGCTGCGGCAGATCCCGGAGTTGGAGAACGTCATCAAGGAGACGCTGCGACTGCACCCGCCGCTGATCATCCTGATGCGGGTCGCCCAGGGCGAGTTCGAGGTGCAGGGCTATCCGATCCACGCCGGCGACTTCGTCGCCGCGTCCCCGGCGATCTCCAACCGGATCGCCGAGGATTTCCCCGACCCGGAGTCCTTCGACCCGGACCGCTACAACAAGCCCCGCGAAGAGGATGTCCTGCACCGCTGGACCTGGATCCCGTTCGGCGCGGGCCGGCACCGCTGCGTGGGTGCGGCGTTCGGCACCATGCAGATCAAGGCGATCTTCTCAGTTCTGCTGCGCGAGTACGAGTTCGAGATGGCTCAGCCGCCGCAGAGCTACCGCAACGATCACTCCAAGATGGTGGTCCAACTCGCCCGGCCCGCCCGGGTCCGCTATCGCAAGCGCACCGGGTAGGGGCGGTCCATGGGCAGCTATCGCGTCGAGGTCGATCTGGATCTGTGCCAGGGCCATGCCATGTGCGCACTGGAGGCACCCGGCTACTTCCGGGTGCCCAAGCGCGGCACCGTCGAGATCCTCGACCCGGAACCGCCCGATGACATCCGGTCCGAGATCGAGCGGGCCGTCGAAAGTTGCCCCACCAGGGCACTTTTCATCACCGAGAAGAAGGATTGACAGATGGTTGCGCTACCTCGGGAGCAGTTGGAGGACTTCGTCGCGCGATGGCTGGAGGCCAATCGCGCGGCTGAACGCACCGGCGACTGGACACCGCTGGCGGACTTCTACACCGAGGACGCCAGCTACGGCTGGAACATCGGCCCCAAGGAAGACGTGATGTGCGTCGGCAAGGCCGAGATCCGGGATATCGCGCTGGGCCTGGAGATGGCCGGGCTCCATGGCTGGAGCTACCCGTACCAGCGGGTGCTGATCGACGAGAGGATCGGCGAGGTGGTCGGCTTCTGGAAGCAGGTCGCCACCGATGCCGAAGGTCGGCAGCAGGAGATCCACGGCATCGGTGGCAGTTGGTTCCGGCTTGACGGCGAGGGTCTCATCGAGTGGCAGCGCGACTTCTTCGACTTCGGCCATGTGCAGAAGCTGTATCTGCAACTCATGCAGGAGGGCACCCTGTCGACGGGTATGCAGGAACGCATCCAGCGCAGCCTCGCCGGGGAGAAGCTGCCCGGTTACTACCCGCTGGGGCAGTCCCCGGTACCCATCTGGTGACTTGACACCTGTCAGGTCATAGGATGATCTCTACGTGATCGAGAACACGTTCTAGATCGGCCACACCGTCAAGCGGAGGTTGCAGTGAAGACAAAAGGCGCGCTCATCCGTGAGTTCAACCAGCCGTGGACGATCGAGGAGATCGAGATCGGTGACCCGCAACCGGGCGAGGTCAAGGTTCAGATGGAAGCCTCGGGCATGTGCCATTCCGATCACCACCTGGTGACCGGCGGCATCCCGATGCTGGGTTTCCCGGTTCTCGGCGGCCACGAGGGTGCGGGCATCGTCACCGAGGTCGGCGACGGCGTGGACAGCGTGGCCGTCGGCGACCACGTCGTGATGTCGTTCATCCCGTCCTGCGGCAAGTGCCCGTCATGTCAGGCCGGACTGCGCAACCTCTGCGATCTCGGCGCCGGACTGCTGGGCGGGGTGGCGATCGCCGACGGAACGCACCGCATCCACACGGCCGACGGTAAGCCGGTCTTCCCGATGACCTTGCTGGGCACCTTCTCGCCCTACATGGTGGTTCACGAATCGTCGGTGGTGAAGATCGATCCGACGGTCCCGTTCGAGGTGGCCTGCCTGGTCGGCTGCGGTGTCACCACCGGCTACGGATCGGCGACCCACACCGCCCAGATCAAGCCCGGCGAGGATGTCGCGATCGTCGGCGTCGGCGGTGTCGGCATGGCCGCCCTCCAGGGTGCGGTCATCTCCGGAGCCCGCAAGATCTTCGTCATCGACCCGGTGGAGTGGAAACGCGATCAGGCCCTGAAGTTCGGCGCCACCCATGTCTACGAGGACATCAATGCCGCCCTGATGGGTATCGCCGAGGCAACCGAGGGCTTCATGGCCAAGAAGGTGATCGTGACGGTCGGCGAGTTGGACGGCGCCGACGTCGAGAACTACATGATGATCACCTCGAAGTCCGGCACCTGCGTGATGACCGCCATCGGCAGCATGGTCGACACCAATGTGACGCTGAACCTGGCCATGCTCACGCTCATGCAGAAGAACCTGCAGGGCACCATCTTCGGCGGCGGCAACCCGTACTACGACATCCCTCTGCTGCTGTCGATGTACAAGGCGGGCCGGCTCAACCTCGACGATATGGTGACCCGCCAGTACCGGCTCGAGCAGATCAACGAGGGTTACCAGGACATGCTTGAGGGTCGCAACATCCGCGGTGTCATCCGCTACACCGACGAGGATCGCTGAGCCGGCGATGACCGATCAGGCCACCGATGTGACGCCCGCTATGGCCGCCTCGCAGGCGTCGTGGCGGTGCGTGCAGTCCCATGACCGCGAAGGCTGGCTGGCCCTGATGGCACCCGATGTCGTCATCGAGGATCCGATCGGACAGTCCTTCACCAACCCCGACGGTCTGGGCGTGCGCGGCAAGGAGGCGGTGGCGGCCTTCTACGACAGCAATATCTCCGTCAACAACCTCACCGTCACCTGCGAGGAAACCTTCCCGTCCAGTTCGCCCAACGAGGTGGCCCACATCCTGGTGCTGCGCAGCGAGTTCGAGGGCGGTATGACGAGCACCGTGCGCGGGGTGTTCTGCTACCGCGTCGACGACGCCGGTCTGATCACGAATATGCGCGGCTACTGGAACCTGGAGGGAATGGCGTTCGGTCAGCGTGACTGACCTGTTGCTTCAGGGTCTGGGCGCGGTCGTCGTCGGCGGATCACACGGGATCGGGGCGGCGGTGGCCGCCCTACTCGCCGAATTGGGCGCCGGCGTGGTGGTCAACGGCCGCGACGGGGACTCGGTGGACGCCGCGGTGGATGCCATCACCGCCGACGGCGGCAGCGCGGTCGGACTGTCCGGCTCAGCGGCTGACAATGACGTCGCCGAAGCCCTGACAGCCCTGTGCGAGAACGAATTCGGGGCGATCGACGCATTGGTGAACTGTGCCGGCATGGCCGAGCCGGCTGGTTCGTCGATCCTCACCGTCACCCCGGCGGAGTTTCGTGAACTCCTCGACGCGCACCTCGGGACGGTCTTCTCAACCTGCCGGGCCGCAGCGCCGCGCATGGTGGCCGAGGGCGGCGGTTCCATCATCAACACCACGTCGTTCGCCTTCCTCGGCGACTACGGGGGAACGGGATACCCGGCCGGCAAGGGCGCGGTCAACGGTCTGACCATGGCGATCGCCGCCGAACTGGCCGAGCACGGGGTGCGGGCCAATCTGGTCTGCCCCGGCGCGCGGACGCGGCTGTCCACCGGTACCGACTACGAGCGTCACATCACCGATCTGAACCGCCGCGGCCTGCTGGATGAACTCAGCAGCCGCGCTGCACTGGACCCGGCACCACCGGCCTACGTCGCTCCGCTATACGCCTACCTGGTCAGCCGGCTGGCCGAGCGGGTCACCGGTCAGATGTTCATCGCCGCAGGCGGTTTCATCGGCCGATTCGACCGGCCGACGCCGGTGCCACTGGCCTACCGCGACTTCCGGGACAACCCGCCGTGGTCGGTGGCGGATATCGACCGGATACTGCCCTGAGCCGAGGCTTTGCGTCGACCATCGCCCGACGGACCCTATTCTTGGCCGATGACATCCCTCTTCACCAGGATCATCAACCGCGAACTGCCGGGCCGATTCGTCTACGAGGACGACTTGGGCGATGACGGCGTGGTGGCATTCCTGACCATCGAGCCGATGACCCAGGGGCACACGTTGGTGGTTCCGCGCGCCGAGGTGGACAACTGGCAGACCGTCGACCCGGAGGTGTTCGGCCGGGTGACGGATGTGTCGCAGCGCATCGGCCGGGCGGTGTGCCAAGCCTTCGGTGCCCAGCGAGCCGGAATGATCATCGCCGGCCTGGAGGTGCCGCACCTGCACGTGCACGTGTTCCCGGCCTACAACCTCACCGACTTCGGCTTCGCCCACGTCGACCGCAACCCGTCGGCGGAATCCCTCGACGAGGCGCAGGCCAAGATCATCGATGCCCTGGCCGATCCCGCCTGAGCGCGGGTGATTGCGAACAGACGTGGGCGGCGCCTCAGCCGCCATACACTCGGTGCATGAATCTGGCGAAGGCTCTGGTCGATATCGCGACCACACCGGTTCGGGTCGGGCTGGCGGCAGCCGATGCCGGGCTCGACATCGCCGAAGCGGCGATCGACCTCGCCAAGCGCAGCTTGGGCGATGCCACCGTGCCGTCGGCCGGAGAGTCGGTGGCACACCTGCTGGGTCTGGACGAGACCATCGACCGGGCCAACCGTTTCGCCTCGCTCATCGACGAGGACGCTCCGCTGGGTCGCGCCCTGGCGCCGGACGGCGCGGTGGACCGGCTGATGCGCCCCGGTGGCCTGATCGACCGGCTCACCGCTCCGGACGGCGTGCTGGAACGGCTGACCGCCGAGGGTGGCGGGGTGGACCGCGCGCTGGCACCCGGCGGTTTGGTGGACCAACTCCTGAACGAGGACGGCATTCTGGAGCGGGTGCTGGCCGATGACGGACTCGCCGACCGGCTGCTGGCCCAGGGCGGCCTGGTAGACAAGTTCACCGCCAAGGACGGCCCGCTGGAGCAACTCGCCACCGTCACCGACTCACTGAACCGGCTGGCGCCCGGGATGGAGGCCCTCACCCCGACGGTCGAGGCCCTGCGCGATGCCGTCATCGCGATGACCCGGGTGGTCGACCCTCTCAGCACTATCGCCGAACGCATCCCGCTGCCCGGTCGACGGCTCTGGCCGTTCCGGGACGACGACGCATGACCCGATAAGCTGTCAGGCGGCCCAGATCGGCCGCACCGGTCTGCCGCGCCTCCTTAGCTCAGTGGTAGAGCACTCGCCTTGTAAGCGAAAGGTCGTCGGTTCAATCCCGACAGGGGGCTCTGAGAAGACAGTCCGCGCTCAGAGCAGAATCTCGGCCTTCGGCACCTTTGGCATTTCCGTGGTGATCCGCTGCATCGTGCCCAGGAAGCAGTGCAACTCCGGATAGACGATCGGCTTTCCGCTGTTGAGAACCGCCACCGAGATGGCCCGCCCGGGGTCGGACCAGGCCAGCATGTTGGTGAATCCGAGGTGCCCGAAGGCATGCTGGGTGTCCAGGCCGTACAGGCTGACGACCCGGGCCCCGAGCATCAGGCCGTTGGAGAACCGGGTGGGGAACCCCAGGGAGAAGTCGATCTCCAGATGCGACCGTTCGATCAGCGCACGGCGGACGGTGTCGGTCTCGATCACCCGCACCCCGTCCAACTCCCCGCCGCACCGCATGATCTCGAAGAACCGGGACAGCTCGAACGCGGTGGTGATGGTGTTGGCGGCCGGCACGATCCCGGTCAGGAATCGCGGGTCATTGGTCATCTTCACCAGCGGATCCAGCCCGACGCCGAGTGCGCGGGTCAGCAGATTCGACAGCGGCGGTGCGGTCGGCGGGCCGGTGATGTAGTTACGCGCGACCGCGCCGACATCGGCAGGAGCCACCCCGTAGTTGGTCCAGCGGAAACCGAGTGGGTCCAGGAACTCCTCGGCCAACACCTGGCGGATGTCCTTGCCGGTGACGGCGTGCACGACCTCGCCGAGGATGAACCCCCCGGATACAGCGTGGTAGGCCAGGTAGCGGCCGGGTTTCGCGAACGGTGCCGCGTTGACCAGCATGTCGGTCAGGTACTCCCGGTCCCCGAGTCGGTCGAGGTCCAGCGCGCTGCGCGGCAGGTTGGGCACGCCGGCCCGGTGGGACAGCACATGGCCGATGGTGATCTCGTGCTTACGGTTCTTCTCGTAGCCCGGGATGTAGGCGGCGACGGGATCGTCGATGTCGAGCAGTCCGCGCTCGCTCAGTTTGTGAACTACGAAGGCGGTGATCGCCTTGGATGCCGAGTAGACGCAGAACGGGGTGTCGACGGTGGCCGGTACCCGTTCGGCGCCCCTGCGGTCGCCCGGGCCCCTGCCGCGGGCATGCCCGATAGCCCGGTTGAGGATCACCTCGCCGTGCCGGCGGACGCACACCTGGATGGCGGGGTGGACACCGCTGCGATACCAGTCGAGCACCGCCGACCAGATTGCCTCGACCTGACCGGGGCTGACGTCGCCGTCCTCGGCCGGAGCCTCCTCGCCGATATCGGTCACGGCATCGAGGTCGCGCGGGACGCGAATCCGCCGCAGTGGGTCCGGCAGTCCCAACGGGGGCCGCGGGAAGGGCGGGATCAGCGACGGCATGGCCGCATCGTATGCGTCCGCCGTTCACGGATTGCGGGTAATGCCGTTCAGCAACGTATCGACGACGTATGCGCAATCGTCGTCGGTGACATCGCGACCGTAGGCCAACACGATGTAGGCCAATCCCGCACACAGCAGGTCGATCAGGCGGTCCGGGTCGGTGCCGGTGACGCACTCACCCCGGCCGACAGCGCGTTGCACGACGGCCCCGACCTTCGCCTGCCGTTCCGCCAGATAGGTCGCCCTCGTATTGGTGAGGTCCCAGGTTCGCGGCGAGATCATCAACGCGTTCAGCATCCGCTTGCCCATCGCGGAGTTGATCAAGGCAGCGTAGGACCGCGCATAGTCGCGCAGGTCGCCCGGCAGGGATCCGGTATCGGGAATCGGCACAGTGCGGTCGAAGAACTGGTCGAGAGCGTTGGTCATCAGTGTGGTTGCGCTGGGCCAGACCTGTCGGATCACCCCAACGTCCATCTCCGCCCGGACCGCCACCGCCTGGAGCGTGAACGCGTCGATGGGCCTGGTGGTCAACTCGACCAATGCGGCATCGATCACCCGTTGCCGTGCGGCCACGTCGGGAAGATCAATCCCGGTCACATCCTCCATCACCAGCCCCCTTCGACGTCTAAACCGACGATCCGTCGGACAAAGACAGCGAAAATTTACCGGATAGCTGGTGCGGCTGCTAGCTTAGCCAGCGGACGTCGCCGCAGGACATCGGACGATCTCCGGAAAGGATTCGCCGTGACCGGTTTAACTGCCGTCCGGCACGCCCCCGGTTGGTGCGCCCCGGTCGTCGCCGGAGGCCTTCCCCAACTGTCAGCCGAGCGGGAGCAGCTGACCCACGTGCTGCGGGGCCTGGCATCGCGCCTGGACGAACTGGATCGCGATCTGGCAGTTCTCGCCTGGCGTCATCACCGTCCTGCGACAGGTCCCGAACTGGCTGAGATACCCTGCGCGCAAACAGCTCTGGAGAATGAGCGGGATAGGCTGACCGCCCGCCTGGGCGTGCTGGCAAGACAGCTCAACGACCTGGACAGCAGACTTGCGGACGGAACCGAAGGACGGCAAAGGCCTACGCCGAAGGTCGGCACCTGCCCCGAATGCGGCTATCCCAGCCTCGGCTCGGGGGTGTGCGCGTTCTGCCGGCCGCACCTGGTGCGCTGAGGATTCCCGCCTAGGCCGGCCCGATCCGTTCGGAGTCGTAGATCAGCAACCGGCCGTCGCGTCGCACCACGCTGAGCCAGCGGTTCTCGGTGTCGGACCCACCATTGCGAAGCGCGTAGCGGACCGTTGCCACAACACTGGTCTCATCACGCGGGGTCACCGACAGCACCGACACCGACTGAATGGTCGACCAGAAACCCAGATAGTCGTCCAGACCGTTGCGTTGCTGATAGTGGCTGTCCAGCATGGACCACGCGCTTCTGGCGTCGCCGGGCAGTTCGGCGTAGAAACCCGAAACCAGGTCCCGCATCGCCTCGAAAGTGATCGGCGCCGCGAGCAGTGGTGTGGTTGACGTCGACGCAGCCGCCGTCGATGCGGCGGCGGATGACGGTGCGGTTGCCGACCGCGATGTCGTGGTCATCGGCGTGGCGGTGGACCGCTCACGGTGCGGCCAGACAGCGAAACCGATTGCAGCAAGGATGATTACCAGCGCCAAAGCGGCCAGTACCCATGGCCACCGGGCCGGGTCGGCGGCGGCCGAAGGCCCATCCGCGATGACCTCGGCCGGATAGCCCGCGGGCAGGACGGCGGTGTGCTGCTCGCGCGGCGACGGCACCGGAGGTGCCGATCGGGTGGTTGGGGGCGCGGTCCGCGGCGGACCCGACACCGGGGTTGCGGCTGCCTGACTCAGCGCGTTCGCGAAATCGGTGCAGGTCGGGAAGCGATCCTCGGGATTCTTCGACAACGCCTTGGCCAGAATGGGATCCAGTCCGCCCAGCGCCGGACGGGTGTCGGCCAGTCGTGCCGGCGGGGCGTTGAGGTGGCGGCCGATCACCACAGCCGGATTCGACGCCGCGAACAGCGGCGACCCGGTCAACAGGTGGTAGGCGGTCGCCGCCAAACCGTACTGGTCGGCCCGACCGTCGATCTGCGCCCCCATGAGCTGCTCCGGGGCCGCGTAGTCCACCGTCCCGAGGGTGACATTGGTGTCGGTCAGACCGTTCACCTCGGCGGTAGTGCGGGCAATACCGAAGTCCGCCAACAGAATCCGGCGGCGGCCGCGATCGAGATTCGTCAGCAAGATGTTGGATGGCTTGATATCGCGATGCAGCAGGCCCCGGGCGTGGGCATAGTCCAGGGCATCGGCCACCGCCGTCACGATCCCGGCCACCTCCCATGGAGGCATACCGGTGGGGTAGTGCTCGCGGAGCAACCTGCCGGCGTCCGGGCCGTCGATGAAGTCCATCGAGATCCACAACTGCCCGCCCCACTCCCCCCGGTCATGGATCCCGACGATATGAGGGTTGTACAGGGTGGCAGCGAGTTCGGCCTCCCGGTTGAACCTGGCCCGGAACTCCGTATCGGCGGACATCTCGGCGGGCAGGATCTTCAGCGCATCCTGACGCGGCAACCGCGGGTGCGCGACGAGGTACACCTCACCCATCCCGCCGAACCCGAGCGGTCGCAGGATCTGAAAGCCGGCGAAGACCTCACCATTAGCCAGCGGCATGCGCGGAATGGTACCGAGCAGGGCCGCACCTGGTTAGGGCAATACATCTCCGGGCGTCCCGGTGCCCTCGGGGCGGCGGAAGGTATCGCGGTCACCGAACGACGGACGGCGCAGCGGCTGGTGGCCGTGCACGCCCTCGGCGTAGGCCGTCTCGGCGTGTTGGGTGAAGTCCACCCCGCTGGCCTCGTCTCTCACCAACCCATCTCTCACCAACCCATGGAGCCAGGGCCACCCTTGAACGGGCCGACCACCCAACTGGTGATCCAGCCGCCGTAGAACCCGCCGGGTTGCGGCACCACGGTTTCGCCGTTGACCGTGCAACGGTCCACCTGCCCCGCCATCACCGCGACCGCGTCGGAGATCGGCTCGAACCCCGGTGTCGGGTCGGGATAGTTCCAGGCCGCCTTGGGCGCCACCTTCGCGGCCGTGACGAGGTCGAAGTAGCGGGCCCGGCCCTTCCACTCACACCATGAGGCGCCGGGGGCGTCCCGCAGAACGCCGGGCCGGAACGCCGAGCGGGGTAGGTAGTAGGTGGGCGGGTGGCTGGTCTCGAGCACCCGCCAGCCGTGCCTGGTCTCGGCGATCACCTCACCGCCGAGTTCGATGGTGATCGACGCGTTGATCGGCTCCAGTCGCGGCGGGCGCGGGTAGTCCCAGACCGATTCCTGCCCGGGACGCGGCGTCTCCGGTTGCGGCAGCATCATCGACCCGGCACCCCCGGTCAGACCACGCCGCGCAGGCCGTCGGGCCCGAATACCGGTTCCAGCATCGCCGACATGTCCGGCCCCCTCCGCAATCCGTGCCCTCCGTCGACGTTGATGATCTGTCCGGTGATCCAACTCGCCGCGTCGGACAGCAGGAACATCGCGGTGTCGGCCACATCGGTCACCTCGCCGATCCGCGGCAGCGGCGTGCACTGCCGGTAGTCCTCGGCCACCTCCGGGGAATCCAGGATCACCTGCACGAGATCGGTACGGATCAGTCCGGGGCGGATGCCGTTGACGCGCACCCACGACGGACCCAATTCGTCGGCGGCCAGCATCAGCAGGTGGTCCAGAGCCGACTTGGTGACCCCGTAGGCACCGAACCACCGGTGGACGTTGCTGGCCGCGATCGAGGAGATCCCGACGAACGAACCGCCACCGGCCCGGACCATCTGCCGCGCGGAATGCTTGAGCACGTACATCGAACCGTTCACGTTGAGGTCGACGGTGCGCCGCCAGGCGTCGGAATCGATCTGGGTGACCGGCCCGATGGTTTCCGACCCCCCGGCGCAGTGCACGACCCCGTGCAGCCGGCCGTTCCAGGCGGCGGCCGCCTCGACGGCGGCGGCGACCTGCTCCTCATCGGTGACGTCGGCCGGGTGCGGACGGACCGCGCCGGTCGCATCGGCCCCGATCTGCTGGGCGGCGGCCGCCAGTCGCTCGGCATTGCGCCCGATGATCAGCACGTCGGCGCCGGCGCGGGCCAGACCCGCGGCCACCCCCATCCCGATTCCGCTGCCGCCGCCGGTCACCAGGTAGGTACGGTCGGTGAACGAGAGTTTCATGGATCTGGTCCTGTCATCTGGCCCGGATGGATAACGCCCCCACCGACATTAGTATCGGATGTAACGTCGGCGTCAGAGTCTGCGAATCACAGATGACCCGTACCTGCACCGCGGTGCAGCCCACCGACAGAAGGCACCATCATGGCTTCTCACACCAGCACCGCGCACCGCCTGCTGCTCGTCGGCGGATTCGCGGTCGCCGCCTCCGCAGCCCCCATCCTGATCGCGGTGGCCACGCCATCCGGACCGGCATCGCCGGCGCTGGCGCAATGCCCGTCGGGCGAGGTCCTCGACCAGGCCAGCGGCGCCTGCAAGCCGACCACCGACAAGACCCCGACGACGTTCAACCCGGTCGATCCGGGCATCACAGGTCTTCAGCCGGGGGGCATCACCTCGTCGCTGCCCGGCGATGTCGGCATGCTGCCGGAAGTGAACGGGATTCCCTGCCAGGGCGACAACACCGGCCTGTGCGTCGGTCTGGAGCAGGAGAACGCCGCCAAGTCCCACGTTCCGCACATCACGACCGGCGTAACCGGCT
>ERZ888423.2030-NODE-2030-length-16082-cov-10.053722_pt1 | contig 16082 bp, 22 predicted proteins | sample MGYA00520523_ERZ888423 | MGnify/ENA primary metagenome ERZ888423 (study PRJEB32303, sample SAMEA104408611) | aquatic metagenome | biome: Brackish water; feature: Pelagic; material: water | place: Baltic Sea | collected 2014-06-08T10:24:00 | depth 30,27 m ...
AGACTCTCACGCACGCTGAAGGGCCCTCAAGGTCGGGTTCCGCGGACGCTTACGATCTTTCTGGCGAACAGAGCCTGATCGTCGATCTGCTCGGTGAACTGTACGGCGATATCGATCTGGTCCTGGGCGTAATCCAGTTTGCGATCCGATAGATCGACCGAAAGCTTCACATCGGGAAAGCGCGCCATGAAGGCTGGAAGCGCGGGCAGCACCTGGGCTTTCCCGAAGGCGACCGTCGTCGCGATGCGCGATAATCCTTTCGGATGATCGCCGAACGATACGACGAGTTCCTCCGCGGCGTCGATATTGCGGCGGATATCGGCGCACCGCTCATAGAAGGCATGCCCCTCATCCGTCAGCGTGACGCCGTTCTTGGAGCGTGCCAGAAGCCGAACGCTGACCCGGTCTTCCAAGTATGCGATTTCCTTGCTGACGGCAGAAGGCGACTGGTTCAACTCGCGCGCCGCAGCCGAGAAACTGCCTGCATCGACGACCCGGGCAAACAGAACGATCAGGTTCGGCAAATCCATACTGCGATCCTTCCTGTGCCTGTGGGTAAAGGGTGCTGTGACGAGAACAGGGGTACGCGGGGCCGTTCCAGGGAACATATACGTGCAATGCAGCATTATAACTAGTGCAATGCAGCATCGGGGGCGGCCCTCGGCCCATGACGGCAGGGCGTCGCCGTCCCGCACAGCGATCTCACACCAGGAGGCTTTGGCTATGGCGATAACGATGAACACCGTGACTGCGACCCCCACATCCGACGGCCGTCGGACGATTTCCCGGATCAAGCGTGCGCTCGGCGATTCGATGCGCGCCTTGCAGTATTCCCGGATGGCGCACGAAATTACGAAGCTGTCCGAGCCGCAATTGCGGTCGATCGGGCTCACGCGCGACGAGATTTTGAGGAACGCCCGGAACAGCATCTACGGCGCATACGATTGATCGCCCCGGCGATCGGTATGCAGCACGTGGACACGTGGGCCGCGCCAGCAGGCAATGTTGCGCCTGCGATCGCCGGCGAAGGTACGATGGGCGAAGGCCTTTTAGAGTCTTTCCGCTCGTTCGAAACCACGCTGCCGTCCGGACTCTGCGTAAGGGTCGGCCCGTTTGCGGCCTCCGACAGGCGATTGCTCGCGGTCGGATTTGACGGCCTTTCCGAACGGTCGCGCTATTTCCGGTTTCTGCGTCATGTCAAAGCGCTGTCGGACGCCGAGATCGCTTCCCTGTCGGATGTCGACGGTCCGCTGCAAAAAGCTGTGGGCGCGATGCGGATCGGCGGTCCAAGACCGATGCCGGTCGGGCTGGCACGCTATGTGTGTCTCGCCGACACGCCGGAGGTCGCGGAGCTTGCGGTCACTGTCGTCGATGATTGCCATCATAAGGGGCTAGGGAGCCTTCTGATCGGCGTGATCGCCTATTGGGCGGCGAGGAACGGCGTCCGCGCCTTCGCGGCTCTGGTCCACGGCGAGAACCAGGCGATGCTTCGCCTGCTGCGGCGCCTTGGCGCCAGCGGCGCACGCGGATCATGCGGCGCTTGGGAGTTCAGTCTGCCGCTTTTCCGCGACGCCGGGCGCTACCCCGACAACTCTGCGGGCGACGCCATGCGGGCTGCCTATAGCCTCGTGCAATCCGGTTTCGCCGGAAAGGCCGTCGCGCAATCGCATGGCGAGTGACGTTCCGACCCGCCTTCTGGGGTATTGCCCAGAAGGCGGGTCGGATCGCCGTCGGCGCGACGGGGCCGCGCCTGACGTTACAGCGCCGCCACGTCCTTGACCGTCTTCGACGGTTCGGGCCGGCGGGTGTAGTCGACGTCGATGTCGGCAGCGCGTACGACGCCCGAGCGATCGGCGACGAGCCGTGCTGGAATGGGCAGGGTCCAACTGTCGTCGCCATTAAATTTCGGCAGAACGAGGCCGAAGCCATTGTAGATGTCCTGGACTTCCGGCGGCACGGTGAAGCGCAGCCCCAGCTTGGCCGCATAGGCATTGCCCGGGTCGGCCAGGAGATGAAAGTTCAGTTCGTTCTTCAGCGTCATCGCCTTGTTGTGCTCAGGCGTCTGGGGCGTGAGCGCGACGATTGAGGCGTCATATTTGGCGAGGTCTTGCGCTACTGCTTGCAAGGCATACAGCTCTGCGTTGCAGTAGGGTCACCAGACGCCGCGAAAAACCGTGACGACGAGGGGGCCTTGGCTCAAGAGGTCTTCGGAATGGACCTCCACGCCATTGGCGTTCAGCAGCGAAAAGTCCGGCAGCGGCTGGCCGACCTTGATGGCGCGGTCGAGCGCGCCGGAGTCCTTAAGCGCCTGTGTGGCTTGCGCGAGCACGGCGCGCTTGTCCGCAGGCATCTTGGACCCGGCCCGCAACTCCGCCAGTCTGGCTTCGAGGGACATGGGTGCTCCTTGGTTGATTGCGGCCGGGCGAATTGCCGAGCCTGCGCATCACGGTCCGCTTTTTTGCCGGGCAGGCAAGGCAATTCTCCGTGAAGGCCGCCGCCAACGCTTTTGCGCGGCGCGCTCAGCCGCTTAGACGACCAGTTGCACCCGGTCGGCCGCAAAGCGCGCGACGCTGAATTCGACCGGGATCCCGCTGTCGTCGATGTTGACGCCTTCGGTCACCAGCACCGGGCGGCCGCGAGGCAGTTCGAGCAGGCGCGCTTCTTCCGCACTTGCCGGACGGGCCAGGATACGGGTTTCCCGGCGCTGATAATCGTGGACGCCAAACTTCGCGAGGGCTTCGGTGATCGAAACGTTCGGGCCGAACGCGCTCCGAAAATTCGGAAAGCGGACGCGGCAGAAGTAATGGGAGCCGAGGGTCAGGGGTTTATGCTCGACGCTGCCCAGCCGTTCGATCCGCCAGACCGGCGCGCCCGGCTTCAGTTCAAGCGCAGCGGCGACATCGGCTGCGGCTTTCATCTGCGCGCGCTCCAGCACCCGGCCAACCGGAACCCGCTGACGGGCTGACAGCGCCTCCGCGAAGCGGACCCGGCGGCCTAGCGGATATTCGACCATCTCGACATTGACGAACGCGCCCCGGCCTTGCTCCGTCCGGACAAGGCCAGTCTCGGCCAGCGCCGAGATCGCGCGGCGGACGGTGTGGCGATTGACCTGGAAGCGGTCGGTCAGGTCGCGTTCCGTCGGCAGGCGTCCGTCGCCCGCTTCGTAGACGCAAGCCTTGATTTCGTCCTCGAGGGCGTCGGCGATCTGCTTCCAGAGGGCCGCGCCGTCGCCGCGTTGCAGCAGGATTGTCATGAATATGTCTTCGTTCCGGTGTTTACAGCCATTCAGGACAAGGATAAGTTCGGTTCATCCGGATGTCTAGACAAATTTCAAGGTTATTGCGATGACAGCTACGCCTTCGTCCGAGCCAGATGACACAGCGTCTGCGACCTCAACGACTTCCGCGACTTCAGCGCATGCCGCGACGAACGACCGAGCCGCTTGGATGGGCGTGCTTGCCCGGGCGCCGGCGGATCGGCTGACGGCGCTGATGGCGGCGCTTGGGGGCAAGCCCGCAACCGATTGGCTGCGTCGGCCGGAAATCGGGGCGGTCATGACCCGCGGCCGGGCCGGCGGCACGGGCGACGCCTTCACGCTCGGCGAGATGACGGTGACGCGCTGCGCGCTTCGCCTGAAGGACCATGTGGGCATTGTCGGCCATGCCTATGTGCAGGGCCGGGATGTCGCCAAGGCCGAGGCGGCGGCGCTCGCGGATGCGATGCTGCAATGCGAGGCCTATGCCGGCTCGGTCCGGGCGGCCGTCGTCGAGCCGCTCCGCGCCGAGGAGGCCGCCCGACGCCTCAGGGCGCGGCGTAAGGCCGGCGCGACCAAGGTCGACTTCTTCACAATGGTTCGGGCGGAGGGGTGATATGGCGGCCGTAATCCAGGATGCCGCTGGCCTCAGGGCCGGCTTCGGGGCGCCGGTGCTGGAAAGCCAGGCTTGTTTCAGCGCCCTGATGCGCGCGCTGGCGTTTCCTGGCCGGGTCACGCAAGCGCCGACGTTGGCGGAGCCGCCCGATGGCTGGCCCTCCGCGCTCGCCGCCGCAGCGCTGACCTTGCTCGATGCGGACACGCCGGTCTGGCTGGATGAGAATGCGCGCTCGCCGGGCGCGGAGGCGTTCCTGCGCTTCCATACCGGCGCGCCATTCGCGGCCAAGGCGGGGGCTGCGCGCTTCGCGATCCTGCTGGATCCGAGGTCGGCGGATTTTACGGATTTCGACATCGGGACCGACCAATATCCCGATCGCTCCGCCACGGTGCTGATCGCGGTCGACGCGCTTGCGGGCGGCCCACGGTCGGTGCTGGAAGGCCCCGGCATCAAGACGAGCCAGCAGATTGCGCCGAAGGGCGGCCTGTCGGGTTTATGGGAGGCCTGGCCGCGCAATCGGGCGCTCTATCCGCTTGGCTTCGATGCATTCCTGTTCGCGGGCGACGGCGTGATCGGGCTGCCGCGCAGCGTCAAGCGCACAGATCAGAGGGATTGAGGGCATGTATGTCGCGACCAAGGGCGGCGAGGCCGCCATCGACAATACCCACGCGCTGATCGCCGAGGAACGACGCGGCGACCCGGCGGTGCCGGAGCTTGGCGTCGATCAGGTGCGGCAGCAGCTTGGGCGCGCTGTCGACCGGGTGATGACGGAGGGCGCGCTCTATGACCCGGCGCTCGCGGCGCTGGCGATCAAGCAGGCGCAAGGCGACCTGGTCGAAGCGATTTTCCTGCTGAGGGCGTTCCGGACGACGCTGCCGCGCTTCGGCGCCGCGGAGCCGATCGATACCGGGGCGATGACGATCCGGCGGCGCATCTCTGCGACCTTCAAGGACCTGCCGGGCGGGCAGGTGCTTGGGCCGACCTACGACTACACCCACCGCCTGCTGGACTTTGCGCTCGCTGCGACCGGCGGCGCTGCGGCGGAAGCGCCGGAGGCTGCGCCGACGGACGCATCGATGCCCCGGGTGACCGATCTTTTGGGCGCCGAAGGCCTGTTGCAGCCGGAACTTCCGAACCCCGATCAGGGCGAGCCCTTCGACCTTGGACGGGAGCCGATGTCCTTCCCGGCGAACCGCGATCAGCGCCTGCAGAACCTGTTCCGCGGCGACGAGGGCTTCCTCTTGGCGCTTGGCTACGCGACCCAGCGCGGTTACGGCCGCAATCATCCCTTCGCCGGCGAAATCCGGATGGGGCTGGTGGAAGTCGAGTTCACGCCGGAGGAGCTGGGCTTTCCGATCGCGATCGGCGAGATCGAAGTGACGGAATGCCAGATGATCAACCAGTTTCAGGGCGCCAAGGGCCTGAAACCGATGTTCACGCGGGGCTACGGCCTGGCGTTCGGGCAGTCGGAGCGGAAGACGATGGGCATGGCCCTGGTCGACCGGGCGTTGCGCGCGGGCGAACTCGGCGAGGACCGGGACCATCCGCCCCAGGACGAGGAATTCGTGCTGTCCCATAGCGACAATGTCGAGGCGTCCGGCTTCGTCAGCCATCTGAAGCTGCCGCACTATGTCGATTTCCAGTCGGAACTCGTGATGTTGCGCGGCATGCGGGCAGACGCCGAACGCATCCATGCCCGCCAGGAGGCCGCCGAATGACCGCGCCCATAACCGCCGGCGACGCCTTTCACAGCATCGACGGGTCCTACAATTTCGCCTACCTGGACGAGCAGACGAAGCGGATGATCCGCCGGACGCTTTTGAAGGCGATCGCGATCCCCGGCTATCAGGCGCCCTTCGGCGGCCGGGAAATGCCGATGGCCTATGGCTGGGGCACGGGCGGCATTCAGGTGACAGCTTCGATCATCGGCGTCGACGACTGCCTGAAGGTCATCGACCAGGGCGCCGACGATACGACGAACGCGGTCTCGATCCGTCGCTTCTTCAAGCGCGTCGCCGGCGTCGCCGTCACGGAGGCGACAGCGGAAGCCACCATCATCCAGACCCGCCATCGCATTCCCGAAGCGCCGCTGACGGAGGATCAGATCATCGTCTACCAGGTGCCGCAGCCGGAGCCGCTCCGCAAGCTGGAGCCGCGCGAGGCGGAAACCCGCAAGATGCATGCCTATAGCGAATACGGCCTGATGCACGTGAAGCTCTATGAAGATATCGCCCGGCACGGCGAAATCACGACGACCTACGACTATCCAGTCGAAGTGAACGCCCGCCATGTCATGGCGCCGTCGCCGATCCCGAAATTCGATAATCCGAAGATGCAGATGATGCCGGCGTTGCAGCTCTTCGGCGCGGGCCGCGAGAAGCGCATCTACGCCATCCCGCCCTATACCCAGGTGCGCAGCCTGGATTTTGACGACCATCCCTTCGCGGTGCAGACCTTCGACACGCCCTGCGGCTTGTGCGACGCGACAGGCGTCTTCCTGGATGAAGTCATTCTGGACGATAAGGGCGACCATATGTTCGTGTGTTCCGACTCCGATCATTGCAAGGGCAGGCGCCAGGCCGGGCATGTCGGCCCACGCGCCGCCGCGGCCGCGCGTCTGGGCTTTCCCGGCAGCGCGGGAGACGGGGCATGACCCGCTCCGAGCCGCTGATGGAGGCGGCAGGCGTCGGCCATATCTATGCCGGCGGCCAGGTCGGCTGCGAGGATGTCTCCTTCCGGCTTTATCCGGGGGAGGTGCTTGGCATTGTCGGCGAATCTGGCTCCGGCAAGTCGACGCTGCTCTCCTGCCTCGCCGGCGCGCTAGAGCCATCTTCGGGGCAGGTGAAGTTCGATGTCGGCCGCCAGGGCCTGCGCGATGTGTTTCAGCTTTCGGAGCCGGAGCGCCGCCTTCTGATGCGCACGGAATGGGGCATCGTCCGCCAGAACCCAAGGGACGGGCTCCGCATGTCGGTTTCGGCGGGCGGCAATGTCGGCGAGCGGTTGATGGCGGTCGGCGAACGCCATTATGGCCAGATCCGGGATCAGGCGCTCGACTGGCTCGGCCGGGTCGAGATCGCCGCCGACCGGGTCGATCACCTGCCGCGCACCTTTTCCGGCGGCATGCAGCAGCGCGTGCAGATTGCGCGCATCCTGGTCTCGCGGCCCCGGCTGGTCTTCATGGACGAACCGACTGGCGGCCTCGACGTTTCCGTGCAGGCGCGGCTGCTGGATCTGTTGCGCGGCCTGGTGCGCGATCTGGGAGTCGCCGCCGTCGTCGTCACGCACGATCTGGCGGTCGTGCGGCTCTTGTCCGACCGGCTGATGGTGATGCGCCATGGCCGGGTCGTGGAACATGGCCTGACCGACCGGGTGCTGGATGATCCTCAGCATCCCTACAGCCAGTTGCTCGTTTCTTCCGTCCTGCAAGCGTGAGCAAGCCCATGACCGCCGAACCGATGCTGACCGTCAATGGCCTCGCCAAGACGTTCGTCCTGCATACGCAGAACGGCGTGCGCCTGCCGGTCTTCGCCAATGTCGATTTTTCGGTCGCGGCCGGTCAGTGCCTGGCGCTGACCGGGCCTTCAGGGGCGGGGAAGTCGACGCTGCTGCGCAGTCTCTACGCCAACTATCTGCCGAGCGACGGCCAGATCATGGTGCGGCACCGCGGGCGCATGCTCGATCTGGCGTCGGCGGAACCGCGCCAGCAACTGGAAGTGCGCCGCGAGACCATCGGCTTCGTCAGCCAGTTCCTGCGGGTGATCCCGCGCATTCCGGCGGAGGTCATCGTCGCGGAAGCGGCGATCGCCGGCGGCGCCTCGCCCGAAGACGCCCTGGCGGCGGCGCGCGAACTCTTGCGCCGGCTCAATTTGCCAGAGCGGTTATGGTCCGTGCCGCCGGCCACGTTCTCCGGCGGCGAACAGCAGCGGGTCAATATCGCGCGCGGGCTGATCCGGCCGTTCCCGGTCCTGTTGCTGGATGAGCCGACGGCCTCCCTCGACCCGGTCAATCGCCGGGGCGCGGTCGACCTGATCCTCGCCGCCAAGGCTGCGGGCGCGGCGGTGGTCGCGATCTGCCATGACGAAGATGTGCGGGCCGAGATCGCCGACATGACCTTTGACGTATCCAGCTACAAGGCCGCCGCATGATGCCCGAACTCCAGTTCGCCAATGCCGAAGTGATCACGGCGGACGCCGTCTTCCGGGGCGGGGTCACGGTCGCGGATGGCCGTATCGTGGCGATTTCCGATGGCGGCGCCGTCCCGCCGGGCGCCATCGACCTTGGCGGCGATTATCTCGGGCCGGGGCTCGTTGAAATTCATACCGACAATGTGGAAAAGCAGATGGTGCCGCGTCCCGGCGTCATCTGGCCGGCGCCGCTCGCGGCCATGCTGAGCCATGACGCCCAGATGACGGCGGCGGGCGTCACCACGGTCTACGATGCGCTTTCGGTCGGCGAATACCGGGACAAGGCCTATCGGCGCGACCTGCTGGATAGCGTGATGTCCAGCGTCGCGCTGGCGCGGGCGGAGAACCTGTTTCGGGCCGATCATCGGGTGCATCTGCGCTGCGAGATCGCGGACGTCTCGGTCATCGAGTTGTTCCGTCCCTATGCGGACGACGCGAATGTCGGGATGATTTCCGTGATGGACCACACCCCCGGACAACGCCAGTGGCGCGATCTCAAGTCATTCAAGACATTCCAGAATTCGAACCTGTCCGACGCCGAATTCGAAGCTTACGTCGCGGAGCGCATCGCGGCCTCGAACACGAACACCACGGCCGTTCGCCGGACCGTTCTCGACCTTTGGGGCGGGCGCGGGCCGGTCGCGAGCCATGACGACACGACCGAAGCGCACGTCGCCGAGGCGATCGCAGACGGCATCGCGATCTCGGAGTTCCCGACGACCATGCTGGCGGCGGAAGCGGCGAAGGCGGCGGGGATGACGACCGTTATGGGGGCGCCCAACGTCGTGCGCGGCGGCTCGCATTCGGGTAATGTCTCGGCATTGGAACTGGCTTCGGCCGGCCTTCTGGACGCGCTTTCCTCCGACTATGCGCCGATCAGCCTCGTGCATGCGGTCTTCGCGCTTGAGGCCAAGGCCGGGCTTACCTTGCCCCAGGCGATGGCGACAGTTTCGGCGAATCCGGCGGCGATGCTGGGGCTCACGGATCGGGGCGCGATCGCGGTCGGCCTCAGGGCCGATCTCGTCCAGATGCGCAAGGCCGACGACTGCGCCTTCGTGCGCCGGGCCTGGGTCGAAGGCGAGCGCGTCGCGTGAGCGGGGCCGCCCGCTACGGCATCTATTTCGCGCCGGCCGCTAAGTCAAAGCTCTGGCGCTTCGGGTGCGACTGGCTCGGCCGCGATGTGGAGGCAGGGGAGGAACGCGCCCGCCCGCCCATCGCCGGCCCGGCGGCGGACGATTGGAGCGCCGCTGAACTGAGCGACCTGACGGCGTCGCCGCGGCTATACGGCTTCCATGGAACGTTGAAGCCGCCCTTCCGGCTGGCGGCGGGGGAAACGCGGGAAAGCTTGTGCTCTGCGGTCGCCGCATTCGCCCGGTCGCGGTCGCCGTTCGTCGCGGCGGATGTCGATGTGGCGGCGCTTGGCCGGTTCATCGCGTTTCGGCTGATCCGGGACGACTCCGCGGTCCGCGACCTCGCCGCGGCGACGGTCGAGACGTTCGATCGCTTCCGCGCGCCCGCGCCGCCGGAGGAACTGGCGAAGCGCCGCGCCAGCGGCCTGACGCCGGGCCAGGACGCGCTGCTGGAGCGGTGGGGCTACCCCTATGTCATGGACGAATTCCGCTTCCACCTGACCCTGACCGGCCCGATCGCCGATGCGGCGCGGCGGGAGCGATTGGCGGCGGTTTTGCGGCGCATGGCGGCGGCGAGAGGCGCGATCGGCCCCCTGGCGGTGGATGGCGTCGCGATCTACGAGCAGTCAGGCGAGGGCGGGCCGTTCTGGCTATTCCGCCGCTTGCCATTCGGCGGTTGAGGCCGCCTCCAGCGCCGCCGTCATCGCCGTTATCCCGGCATTGAGATCGCCGTCGTTGCGGACGACATGCACGTCGCAGCCGGCGACGGCGATGGTCGCCGACCGAGCGATGCGCGTCTTGATATCCGCCGCCGTTTCGCGCCCGCGCTGGGCCAGCCGGCGCGCCAGCGCTTCGGGCGGCGCCGTCACATGGACGATGGCGATGGGCTGAAGGCGGCTCCGGGCCGCTTCCAGCACGGTCCGCGAGACATTCGCGATGACCGCGACGCCGGTCTCGCGCATCCGGGACGCCGGTTCGCGGGGAATGCCGTAACACAAGCCGTGCGCCCGCCAGGACAACAGGAAACCCCCATCGGCTTCAGCCTGGGCGAAGGCTTCCGGGGTCATGGGGATATGGTCTTCGCCGCCCGCGCCTTCCGGCCGCGTCACCGCCCGGCGGGCGACATGAAAGCGGCCCGTGCCGCCAAGGCGCTGCATTGCGCCTGCAATCAAGGCATCCTTGCCGGCCCCGCTCGGGCCGACCGTCAAAATAAGCGCTCCAAGTCCAGCCATTCAGGTTCCTGTTCACATTCCGTCCTTGCCGAAGGACATGAACGGTCAATGTTAAATCCGTGTGACACTGCAAGCGAAGCGGTCATACTGATCGCATTCTGCAAACCGGAGGGCTGCCCTATGCGCATCGTCGATCTTTCCCGCGAACTCTATCACCGGACGCCGGCGCACCCATCGCATCCGCCGGTCGTCATGACAGTTTGGAACGATCACGACGAAATTAAAGAGGCGGGCGGGGTCAAGTTTTCGTCAAAGGCGATGTCCGTCGCTATGTCGGACCATGCGGGCACCCATATCGATGCGCCCTGCCATTTCAATCCGGCGCCGGATGCGGCGTCGATCGACCAGATGCCGCTGGAGAATTTCTACACCGAAGGTCTCTGCCTCGATCTCTCGGCGGCGCCCTTGCGCCATGAGATCACGGTCGCGGAAATGGAAGCCGCGCTGAAGGCGAGCGGCGAGGAGATCAAGCCGCGCGACACGGTGCTGCTGCATATGGGCGTCAATGCCAGGCTCTGGGGGACGCCCGGATATCTGCACGATTTTCCGGGACTGCATGTGGATGCAGTCCACTGGCTGGCGGACAAGGGCATCCTGCAGTTCGGCGTCGAGGCGATCAGCCCGGCCCCCGAAGGGGCGCCGAATTTCAAGGCGCACATGGCATGCGGCGAACGGGGCATCACCCATATCGAATGCCTTTGGAACCTGGAGGCGCTGGTCGGCGCCGGGCGCTTCCGCTTCGTCGGATTTCCGCTGAAGCTGAAGGGCGGCACCGCCAGCCCGATCCGCGCCGTCGCGATATTCGAGGGATAGCGGCCGATGGCCAACCTGAACGTCGGCCTGCCGACCTGGCGGCGCGCGACCAATCATAACCGGATGATCGCATTGCAGGCGCGGGCAGGGGCCATGGACCCGGCCGCGGTCGGGCCGGTCGAAATCGCCTACTACGGCTCCTCGGCCTTTCGCATCACCTCGCCGGAGGGGATTTCCGTCATGGTCGATCCGTGGCGCAATCATCCGGGGCGCAAGTGGGACTGGTATTTCCACGACATGCCGGAGACGCCGATCGATATCGGCGTCTCGACCCACGCGCATTTCGATCATGACGCGCTGGACCGCCTGGACGCTCATGTGCTGCTCGACCGGCCGATCGGCGAATACCGGTTCGGCGATATCGGAGTTTCCGGCATCGCCGACAAGCATGCGACCGATTCCAGCGAGGCAGTCTACGATTTCCGGGACATCCATCTCCGGCACAATGGCGTCGATATCCGGCCGCCTGACAATCCCCGCTCCTGGGACAATACGCTTGTGGTCGTGGAGACCGGGGGCCTCCGCATCCTGCACTGGGGCGACAATCGCCACGATGCGCCGGATGCGGTCTGGGCAAGGCTGGGGCGTATCGATATCGCGCTCCTGCCGGCCGATGGATCGCGCCACGTCATGGGCTTCGCCATGACGCAATCGATCATCGACCGGCTATCGCCGTCCGTTGTGATCCCGCACCATTATATCATCGTCGATGTGACCCAGCGGCAGAGCACGCTCTTGCCGCCGGACGCCTGGCTTGCAACCCAACCCAGGGTACGGAAACTGGCGGCGCCGGAGGTAAGCTATTCAGCGGCCGCCTTGCCCTCGCTGACGGAGGTTCACTGCTTCGGCGAGCATGTCGCTTTCGATGTGGACGCATGGCGCAGCCAGCCTGAAGCCTGACGCGACGCGCCCGTTTACGAATGCCTGTCGCGAAGCGCATACTATGGGCGTCGAAAGCTGTGTCGACGTAGCAAGGATTCCGGCCCATGCCCGCGCCCCCGCCCGGCGCCATCGATTGCGACCTGCATCCGGCAGTGCCTAATTTGAAGGCGCTGTTGCCCTATCTCGACGATCACTGGCGCGACATGGTCGTCCAGCGCGGCGTGCATGAACTGGATTCGATCAGCTACCCGAACAATGCACCCGTGACGGCGCGCCAGGACTGGAAGCCCGCGACCGGCAAGGCCGGCGTCGACCTCGACCGGGTGCGGGCGGAAGCGCTGGACGGTTTCCGGACCGACCTCGCCATCTGCAACTGCCTCTATGGCGTCCAACTGCTTTATACGGAAGACATGGCTTATGCGTTCGCCCGCGCGGTGAATGACTGGATGGCGGCTGAATGGCTCGACAAGGAACCGCGGCTCCGGGCGTCCATCGTCGTGCCGCCCCAGAACCCGGACTATGCGGCGGCTGAAATCGATCGGCTCGCCGGGGACAAGCGCTTCGTCCAGGTCCTGATGCTGGTGATGGACGAAATGCCCCTGGGCCGCCGTCGCTACTGGCCGATCTATCGCGCGGCGGAGCGGCACGGCCTGCCGATCGGCATCCATGCCGGCAGTTCCTACCGCAATCCCGTCACGTCCGTCGGTTGGCCCACATATTACGCCGAGGATTCGGCCGCCCAGGCCCAGGCCTTTCAGTCGACGCTGTCCAGCCTGATCATGGAAGGCGTCTTCGCCGAGTTCCCGGACCTGAAGGTCGTGCTGCTGGAATCCGGCTTCGCCTGGCTGCCGGCGCATCTCTGGCGCCTCGGCAAGTTCTGGCGCGGCTTGCGCATGGAGACGCCCTGGGTCGATCGCCATCCGATGGAGATCGCAAAGGATCACGTGCGCCTGACCATCCAGCCCCGCGACGCGCCGCCGTCGCCGGAGGATTTCGAGCGGTTGATGACGCATTTCGATTCCGATGAAATGCTGCTGTTCTCGACCGACTACCCCCATTGGCAGTTCGACGGCGACGACGCCCTGCCGGCTGGCCTCTCGCCCGCCCTGGCGGAAAAGATCTGCCGGACAAACCCACTCGCGACTTATCCCAGATTGAAGGAGATCGTGGCATGACCGTGGAGACCATTCAGAACCCAGGGGCGGCTATCGCCGCCGGGCAGAAGCTCGCCATCGCCGACTGCGATATCCATCCGAGCCCGAAGTCCGTCGAGAAGGAGGTCTTCCCCTATCTCGAGAAGCGCTGGCAGGACCATTACAACACCTATGGCCTGCTGCTGCGCCAGCCCTACCAGAACGGCCCGGCCTATCCGAAGGGCCAGCCCGATGCCGCAAGGCGCGACGCCTATCCGCCAAATGGCGGGCGCCCCGGTTCCGACCTTGCCTTCATGCAGACGCACCATCTGGACCGCTACAATATCCAGCTTGGCATTCTGAATCCGCTCAGGTCCGGCCAAGGCCTGCAGAACCCGGATTTCGCGGCCGCCTATTGCAAGGCCGTCAACGACTGGCAGATCGCCGAATGGACCAGCAAGGAGCCGCGCCTCAAGGGCTCGATCTGCATTCCCTATGAGGATGCCGCGCTCTCGGTCCAGGAGATCGAGCGGCGCGTCGGCGACCCGAATTTCGTGCAAGCCTTCATGCTGATCCGCACGTCCGAGCCGATGGGTAACCGGCGTTACTGGCCGATCTATGAGGCATGCGCCAAAAATAATATTCCGCTCGCGGTGCACGCCTTCGGCTTTGGCGGCTCGCCCGTCACCGGCGGCGGCTGGCCGAGCTTCTATATCGAGGACATGGTCGGCCATGCCCAGTCCGCGCAGAACCTGATTTCCAGCATAGTGCTGGAGGGCGTGTTCGAGCGCTGGCCGAGCCTGAAGCTGATCATTGTCGAGGCCGGGTTCGCCTGGGCGCCGTCCCTGGGTTGGCGGCTGGACCGGGTCTGGCGACAGAACCGGCATGAGCTGCCGCATGTGAAGCGGCCGCCCTCGGAGTATATGCGCCAGAACGTCTGGTACACGACCCAACCCTTCGAGGAGCCGGACCGGCGCAGCCACCTCAAGGACACCTTCGAGTGGATCGGCTGGGACCGCTTGCTGTTCGCGACAGATTATCCGCACTGGGATTTTGACGATCCCCAGCGGATCCCGCTGCCGCGCGCCGACGCCGAAACCCGAAACGCCTTCTTCCTGCAAAACGCCCGCGATCTTTACGGGGTCTAGCCGATGGCGAAGCACGTGGTGGGGGCGGCGAAGGATGTGCCGCCGGGGGAACGGCTGCGCGTCGACGTCGCCGGCACGCCGGTCGTGATCTACAATCTGGGCGGCGAGTATTTCGGCCTGCTCGATCGGTGCCCGCATATGGGCGGACTGCTCTCGGAAGGCATCCAGATCGGGCTCGTCGAAGCGCCGAAACCCGGTTGCTACAGCTATGACCGCGCCGGCGAGATCGTCCGTTGCCCGTGGCACGGCTGGGAATTCGATATCCGCACCGGCAAATCCCGCTTCGATCCCAAGCGCTGGAAGACGCGGCCTGTCGAGGTGGAAACGGCTGAGGTGAAGGACGCGCAAACCATCGATGTCGCCCAGGACGGCTTGAACATCGTGGTGACCCTATAACGTAGGCCGCGAGGTCGGATGCTCAGAATTTTCCCGTTATTGCTTGCCGTGGGCCTCGCGGGCTGCGTGACCCCGACGGGGACGATACCGATCAAGTATGATCGTGACCTTGCAAGCTTTGCCCGGCCGGAGCCGAAGCAGATTCCGGGAGCGTGGCTGGTTCAGGTTGATCCGGTTGGGTTTCATGCGAAGATCAGCGTGTTGACCAGGGGCGGCGCCTGCGACTTCAAGCTTGCGGAAGAATCCGGATTTACTAAGGCTTTCGTTGCCGCCGTGACCGATATGACAAAGAGCGTTTTCAAAGAGGTCGAGGTGCTTCCGCTTGGCGCTAAGCCCAGTGCATTGGAAGTGGCGGCATATGACGGCATCGTTCGCGTGAGCCCAATTGCGGCTGATGTGAAGGTGACGGTCCTGCCTGCCCTGGCGTTCCCCGATTACGAAAGCGCTGCGACCATGACATCTAAGCCCGTATTTCCCATATGATCGGTCAATTTTGCCCCATTCGAGCATGAATTCAGTATAGTATTCAGTGTGTTGGATCGATTGAGAGGCGTGGCTGATGGGGAACCCAGAGGGTGAAGCCGATCTGCCGCCACTCCGTCTCGGTTTTGACCGCCGCCTGAAGCTTGAGTTTCATGGTTCACGGATCACATCCGATGCCGGATTGCTCGCCTATCGCGAACTCGATGATGCGCTTGGGCTGACCGATATGGCGGCCGACGCGCTCGCGGATAGTCGCACGGGCAAAAACGGTTGGCATAGGCTTGCCGGTTTGCTGCGCCAGTCAGTCTTTGGGCGTCTCGCCAGCTATGCTGATGTGAACGACGCCGACCGGCTGGGGCGCGATCCCACGATGCGTTGGATCGTCGGCGGCAAGGCCATCGAACGCGGCGGCGCATCCAACAGCCAGATGGGCCGGTTTGAGACCGAACTGCTTTCGACGGGAGATAACCTCGCCGCTCTTGCCGATTTGTCAGGCGCTTGGATCGACGCAGTGCATCGGCGCAAGCCGCTGAAAGCCATCGTCCTGGATATGGACAGTTCCGTCAGCCCGACCCACGGGGCGCAGGAAGGCGCGGCCTACAATGGTCACTTCGCCTGCAGCTGCTATCACCCGCTGTTCGTGTTCAACCAGTTCGGCGATCTCGAACGCTGCGCCCTGCGTCCGGGCAACGTCCACAGCGCTGATGGTTGGCGCGACGTGCTGGCGCCGGTCGTCGCCCGGTATCGGGGCAAGCGGCTCTAAGAGCCTGACCGAAAAGTGTTTGAGCGATATCAGCAGGTTGTGATTCACC
>ERZ888423.2031-NODE-2031-length-16076-cov-13.988453_pt1 | contig 16076 bp, 17 predicted proteins | sample MGYA00520523_ERZ888423 | MGnify/ENA primary metagenome ERZ888423 (study PRJEB32303, sample SAMEA104408611) | aquatic metagenome | biome: Brackish water; feature: Pelagic; material: water | place: Baltic Sea | collected 2014-06-08T10:24:00 | depth 30,27 m ...
CCGTCCCGGGCCTCGGTCTCCCACTGGTCGTCGTCTGTGGCGATCGCGTGGTAGGTGGAACGGATCTGGCGCACACCGGCCTGCTCGTTGCCGCTGATGTCGTTGGCGAGCTGGCGGGTGAATGGGAGCAGCTCAGCGTGAGCGACGACATGGTTGACGAGGCCAAAGGCCAGTGCTTCGTCAGCCGGCATGAAGTTGCCCGTGAAGCTCATCTCTCGGGCGCGCCGCACACCAATCGCCTGGGGGAGCAGCACGGTGAGGCCCCATCCGGGCATCACGCCAACGCGGGCGTGAGTGTCGCCGAATTTGGCGTGTTCGCTCGCGACGAGGAAGTCGCAGTTGAGTGCGAGTTCGAAGCCACCCGTGATCGCAACGCCGTTGATTGCGCCGATGATCGGCTTTGTGACGTGCGGGAACGGCCCGCGATCGCGAGAGCCGGTTCCGCCGATGTTGCCACCTGTTGATCCAAGCTCCTTGAGGTCGAGGCCTGCGCAGAACGCCGGGTCGGCGCCGGTGAGGACGATCACGTCGACGTCGTCACGGGCCTCCGCCTGACGGAGGCGTTCGGGAAGGAGGCGCAGAACGTCGCTCGATAAAGCGTTGCGCGCTTCGGGCCGGTTTAACGTGATTGTTGCGATTCGTTCGGAGATGTCGAGCAGGACCTGGTCTTCAGCCATTGCTCCATCCTTACCGAGATGCCTCAACGAGTCCGTCACGGTGTTGCTCAGTCGTTGGGCAGAAAGTCGAGGCGGAGGTCGCCGAGCTTCACGAGGGTCGAAGCAATCCAACCGCCGAGCACTCCGAAGTGTTCGTCGAGTAGCGAGTTGGTGCCGTCGGCAACGGTCTCTTCGGCCAGCTCGTATAACCCCTCGTAGTTGATCTCGATCGCATGCTCGGTCGGTGTGTACCCGGAGGTGTCCATTTCGCTGGGGTCTCGATATCCGACCTCGGCGGTCAAGCCGGAGCGTTCGAGCCGATCGTCTCCGACGAGCGGGCTCTGCTCTGGCACCGTGGCATAGATCTGCTCGGGATCTGCTGGGCTCGCGAGCTGCTGGACTCGAAGCACGATTTCCATTTCGATCGCTGGGCGTTGCTCGAGGACCTCTTCGAGGTACCACTGTCGATATGCGGCTTGGCTCCAGGCCGGCCAGTCGAACGTGATGTGAGCAACGATGCGAGGCGGTTCGCCTTCGCCGGGCAAGCCGTAGCTGGTCTCCCAGGTGAGGTCGCCGGACAGCACATCCGACTGGAAGTGCTCTTCGAATGCTTGACGTTCAAGAAACGCCAGCTCGAAGGCATCGCGCAGCGCGCTGATCGCATCGGTGAACACGTGGTCGAGCATCAGGCTTCAGGCTACGTCGCTCGCGGCGATGCTCGATTCGCGGTTGAGGTCATCGGGTCTGCAGTTGAACGTGGTCGACGTGCCAAGATCACCAGATGTCCCTCGTTCTTACCGACATTACCGATCGCGTTGCCACGCTCACGCTGAACAACCCAGACGAGCGCAACACCATGACTGCACCGATGGTCGAGGAGATCATCGCTGCCATGGATGCGTTTGAAGCCGACGAGGGCGTGGGTGCCGTCGTAGTCACCGGGACGCCGCCGGCGTTCTGTGCAGGGGCGAACCTCGGTAACCTGGCCGAAGCGACTGGCGAAAGCCTTGGTGTCATCTACGAGGGGTTTTTGCGGATTGCCCGCTCTCCACTGCCAACGTTGGCGGCGGTTAACGGTGCAGCGGTCGGAGCAGGTATGAACCTGGCGCTCGGTTGTGACGTTCGCATCTGCTCGGACCGCGCCAAGCTCGACACACGTTTCTTGGATCTCGGGATCCACCCCGGCGGAGGACATACGTGGATGTTCCGCCGCATCGCCGGCCCGCAGGCTGCGATGGCCGCCGTCATCTACGGACAGGTGCTCGACGGAAAGGAAGCCGAACGAGTCGGCCTTGCCTACAAGTCTGTGCCGGGCGATGATCTGCTCGAGTATGCGCACGAGTTCGCTGCCAAAGCTGCCTCGGCGCCGCGTCAGCTCGCGATCGAGGCGAAGCAGACGATCCTCGACATGGCCGACGTTCAGAACCACTCCGACGCAGTGACGCGGGAACTCACCCCGCAGCTTTGGAGCACCAAGCAGCCATGGTTTGCTGAGCGCCTCGCTGCATTGCAGGCGCGTATTTCAAAGAAGTGAATCGACGCGCTCTCGAGCGCGCCGGTACATCTCGTCATCATCGACTCACTCCGGGCCGAACGCGGCACGATCGAGCAGCCGAGTTAACTCATTTGCCGCCTGATCTGCTCTGCCGTTTTCTGAGGCAGCCGCTTGCGACGCGTCATTTCACTGCAGCGATCTTGGAGCACACGCCAGCGGGAGCACAAGCGAAATCGCCCGAACTAGTTGCCCTGGAGAGCGGAGCTCGCCGGTGGCCCGTGGCGGCGGCAGGGTGTTCACTTTGTTTGAAGTGGCATCTCCCACACTCGTGCCAGCGGGGTGACAATCGCGCAGAACCGTTACACCAATTTCCGATTTGTGACACTCGGCGTGCACTACCGTAATGAATGCAAGCAACCGAAACCACAGCGCTGCGGAGCTGTCGAATCGCCGGTGAACACCAGCGAAACGACAGGGAAACGGCGAAAAGCAGGAGGTAGCAATGAGCCAACGCAACCGGGATCTTGAAGTTCCGATGCAAATCAAGCAAGAGGTGCGAGCGCACGCTCATTCAGAGCGGCATCGGATCCATGTGGAACTACAGCACGCTGCGAAGGAGATTTTTGGCGGAACCGACCCCGCCGATGTTCATGAGCCGGGTGAGGCATGGAAGCCCATGCACCACCGCGATCCCGAAGTGGCCAAGAACAAGTTGGCCAAGCGCTCTGCAACCAAGCCGCACTGGAAGACCAAAATGTGGAAGCGTCGCACGGCGATGCGACAAGATCGTGCCGCTGCACTTCGTCAGGCCCGCGATAACGCTGGTCTTGTCACCTACTGAACACCAGGTACTGCATACCGTCTCGTGACGGCGGAAGGCCGGTCGGTGAGTTGATCAACCCAACCACGTGTTGATCAACTCACCGCAGCGGGCGCGCCACTCTTCGGCGGTCATTCCGTAGCGAATGTGGTCTTCCCATTTGCCGTTGATCTCGAGGTATCGCTGGGCGGTTCCTTCGTCACGGATTGCCAGCTTCTCCATCACGCGACGGCTGTTTGTGTTGCGTGGCACAATACAAATTTCGACGCGGTGCAGACCGAGCGTTTCGAATGCATAGCGAATCAGTGCCAAGACGCCTTCTGCTACGTATCCGTGTCCGGCGTGGCGCTGATCGATCCAGTAGCCAATGGTGCCTGATTGCATGGCCCCCCGGATGACGTTGTTTAAGTTGACTTCCCCGGCGACCTGATCACCTATAAAGAGGCCGAATTGGTAGGCAACGCCAACTGTCCGGTCGCGGTCACGCTGAGCGCAGCGAGCACTGAATGCTGACCGTTCAACGGTGGGATCAGGCAGGCTGGGGTTGCGACGTGGCTCCCATGTGGTGAGCCATTCCTCGTTGTGTGCCCGGACTTCACTCCACGCACGGAAGTCACCAGCAGCCAACGGTCGCATGACGATTCGGCGGCCGTGGAGGCTGGCGGGCGCAGACGAGCGCGACGGATGCCTCAGTGTCATATCGAAGGTTCGTTTTCGTGGATCTGCATGTCGTTCTGAATGGCCAGTCGGCCGAGGTCCAATCGTCGCATGATCGCGAGCACGATGCAGAGTGTGCCAATGATCGTGTCGACGTCGCTTGGAGCAAGCCCAGGGTTATGCAACCGCTCAGCCCTCGGTTCAGCGACCAGCGTCCGGAAGACCTCATCGGCATCAGCTCGCTGGAGGTGGTAGCCGGTCGGCACGTGTTTGTTGCCGAGTTCGACTCGAGCGAGGCCAACTGCGTATGGGCCGGTCGCAGTGACTGACGGCGCGGCGAGAACCGATGGCGCCAACACGACGATGTCATCGAAGTAGTCGTGGATGAAACCAAGTGCGTTGGTGAGGTGCGACGGAGATGGCGTGTCGCGTTGTTCCAACACGCCATCGAACAGCGACTGCGGTCCGAGAGGAATCGTCCATGCTCCGCCGCCCGTCATGGAGATGTCAACTTTGTCGTCAGCGATTGCCACAAAGAGCGAACCGGGTGCGATGTCATTCGGAGTCATGGGATTTGGAGTCACGGTGTGACCTCATCGATGTGAGGTGCGGGCGGCTGCAAGCCGTCGAGCGTGCCACGGTCATTGCCGAGCCGAGCGAGCGTCCATTCACCGACCACGTCGTGGCCGCCAGCGAGCAGATGTGCCACATGAGCGTGGAGGCACTTGACACCTTGTCGAGTCCCACCGACGCCGCCGGACGGTCGAGGTCCAACATGATCCGCGGGAATGGCTGTGTCTCGTTCGGCCTCGTAGGCGGCATGTGCGCTCGCGATGTCGGCCGGATCGAGATCGGCTTCAGACTGGCGAACGCCGCCGACTGCCTCGATGCGACTGATGGCCCGCACGAGGTCGGTACCAACGAGGTAGTAGCGAGTGGGCATTGGTGTGCCGTCGCCGAGGAACGGGGCGTTGCGAACAACAACCGGGTCGCCCTCGCCAGTGCGCACGACGACGTCGAAAGCACCTCGCGGTGGGCGGCCGATCAGCTCCTCGACGCGAGCTCGGTCGTCCATTAGCTCCGGCGGCGACGAAGGAGCAGCAGGAGCAGTAAAAGCGCAGCAACCGCAGGCGCGGCGCGCTTGGCGATTGACGATCCACCCATTTCCATCAGGTCGATTGCTTCGGCCGCGGGTCCGTCGATCTTGCGGATGGTCGGCTGGGCAGGTGAATCATTGGCTGGTACCTCGGCCACGGGAGTATCGGACTCGCCCGCTGCGTCGGCTGGAAGAGCATCGACGCCATCGGCATCGATCATCTCGTTGAGGTTCTGAGCGAACTGGTCGATCAGCTTGGTGCTGACATCACCGAGGATGCCGCGGCCAAACTGAGCAATCTTGCCAGTGATGTGCAGATCGGTCGTCACGGTGACCTTCGTGCTGGTCGGCGAGATGCTCTCGGCGTGTGCTGCGATATCGGCAGAGGCATTGCCGCGGCCCTTGGTGTCGCGGCCCTGGCCGTTGAGTTTGCAGGTGTAGTTGGCGTCGTCGCGCTCGAGAAAGAACGCTTCGCCCCTGAACTCGGTGGCGATTGCTCCGAGCTTGACCTTCACGTTGCCGGCATACATTTCACCGTCGTCGGTCTGGCGAATCTCGGTCAGTTGCGCACCGGGGAGGCACGGAGCGATGCGCTCAACATCGGTGATGATCGGCCACGCCTCGTCGATTGGACGATTGACAGTGAATTCATTGATCAGTTGCTCTGCCATCGGTGCAGGTCCTCCAAGGTGTCGATGTCTGCTGACGAACCACTGCACGATACTTCGGTGACGAGCTCGGGGTGACGCTGCATGAGTGAGCGAGCCCCGACGTCTCCATCGTGCGGCAGCTGATCCCATACATCTGCATGGAGTCGAACTGGGTTGCCGCGTTGACCATCGTACGTGGCGACGGTGATGGGCCCCAACCCTGCTGCCACAGAGCGCCACGCGTCGGGCGTGATGAAGGGTTGATCGGCAAGGCCGACGACCACAGCTTCTGCGCCGATCTGTCGCGCTGCATTGATGGCGACCCGGATCGACGTGCTTTGTCCGTCAGCCCACATTGGATTGTGGTGCGTGGTGACATTTGGGTCTGCGAGGTACGCGGCCACTGTTGGGTGCGCTGCGAGGTCGAACCGGGTGAGCGCCCCCGTGATCACCAGAATCGGGCCGATCTGGGCATCGATGAGGTTGCAAAGCGACCGCTCGATCACCAACTTACCGTGTGCCTCGAGCGCGGCGAGAAGTTTGTGCCGCACGTCGAGGAAGCGCGAACCAGCTCCGGCGGCGAGGAGCACGGCGACCGTCGATGGCCGCGTTGGGCCTGCTTGTTCCGGATTTTCGGTCGACATATCGAGAGTCTGGCACGAATATCATTCCTGTCATTCATGACGGTTGGATGACAAGAATTACCCAAGAGTGGTTGAGTATGACGGTTTGATGACGATATGTTGCTGATTCGTCACGAAAGTTCGACTGATCGACACATCGATCGGCACACCCGGCCAGGGACTTGCAGACATGACTGAACTCACCTTCTCGACTCACTTGCATGCCACTGCCAAACTCGGCCTGGCTGCAGCGCTTGCCATCATTGCAACCATTGCCCTCAGTGGCACGGCCTCAGCCCAGCAAGCCGAACTGCCGGTCAACGCCCTCGCCTCGGAGATCACTACCGAAGCCGACCTGGCGGTCGCGGCGTACGAGACGTTTGCGGCCTCCCAGGATCTCGCTGACTACCTCGTCTATGCCACGCACCGGACGGCGACCGCTCGATTGGCAGCCCGCGAACTGGGGTACGACGAATTCGCCATGATCGATTCGTGGAAGAACAGCACACTCAATCATCAGCGGGCCGTACTCGCCGCGATGACACAAATTGGTGTGCCGTACCGGACCAACACCAGCGTCAAAGACAAAGGGTTCGACTGCTCGGGCCTCACGTCGTACGCCTGGGAGGAATCTGGCGTCGAACTCCAACGGGTCAGCGGTGCGCAGATCAGGAACGCAACTAAAGTCGATCGTTCGTCTGCCATGGCTGGCGACCTCGTCCACTACCCGGGTCACGTGATGATGTACCTCGGGGTCGACAATGCTGTCGTGCATTCGGTCAATACCGGCCGCACGGTCGAGATCGACACGATCTCGCAGCGGAGCGTCAATCGCGTCACCTTCGGCGACCCATCGGCCTGATTGAGCTGCGCTGCTTCGTCTTGGCGTCGATGCTCGCCGGCGGTGGTTGCCCTGTGAGCGTTCGGCTGGAGCCGGCGTTCAGCTGTGGATGTCGCCCGAGCTGTCGCGCAGGCTCGGGACGTTGCGGTTGGTTCGCCGAGCGATGATCTCGGCACAGATGCTCACGGCGGTTTCTTCTGGCGTACGCGCTCCGATGTCGAGGCCGATTGGTGACATCAAGCGATCGATGTCGCCGGGTTCGAACACGCCGACCTCGACAAGCCGCTCCATCCGTTTTGCGTGTGTTTTGCGACTGCCCATCACGCCGATGTAGCCGACACGGGTTGCCAATGCACCCTGCACGGCTGGCACGTCGAACTTGGGGTCGTGCGTGAGGATGCACACGGCATCTCTCGGGCCCAGTTCGGCGCCGTGCTCGTCGAACACCGGCGTCGGCCAGGTGACTTTGACTTCGTCGGCCATCGGGAAACGCCGACGGGTGGCAAAGACCTCGCGGGCGTCGCACACCGTGACGCGGTACCCGAGGATTTTGGCGACCCGGGCGAGTGCCGCGGTGAAGTCAACCGCACCGAAGATCCACATCTGCGGTGGCAGCGCATGCGACTCGATGAACACCCTGACCGTCGGTTGATCAATCAGATCCTCGGGGGTGATTTGCCCTTCAGGGCCGTAACTCCGCACGCCAGAGGTGGCAGCCTCGAGCTCAGCGACGGCGTCGCGCCCGACGACTCGATCGAGTTCGGGATGGCCGAGTGATCCAACGGGGTCGCTCTGTGGCTGTACGAGCAATTTTGCGCCGATGTTGGGGCCTTCGATCACCGTTGCCAGTGCAACCGGGGACTCTGCCCGCAGCAGCGACTCGTACTGCTCGAAGATGCTCACCAGTTGAGTTCCTCGATGAACAGGTGGATTGTGCCACCGCAGGTGAGGCCGACAGCGAACGCATCGTCGTCGGAATAGCCGAAGGTGGTAATCCCAGCCTTTTCGGTTCCGTCGAGAATCGCGAGGGCCTGGCCGACGACCGCACCTTCGACGCAGCCGCCGCTGACACTGCCAGCTACTTCGCCCGAGGCCGTCACGGCCATCGCTGCGCCAGGGTCACGCGGGCCAGATCCTTCGATGTCGACGACGCGGGCGACCGCCACGCGCTCGCCCGCAGCACGCCATCGAGCAATGTCTTCGAGCAGGTCTTTCATGCGGATTTCCCTCTCATTTTGTTGCACATTGTTCGCCCAGTTTCTTGTTCACGGCAGGCTGATCACATCGGCGAGTTCTTGCATGGCGGCCACCGAATGGCCTTCCACGAAGTTGTCAACATAGGGGAGCGCAGCGGCCATTCCCCGAGCCAGCGGGGCATAGCCCGGCGTGACTTTCAGCGGGTTCACCCAGACGAGGCGATGCGTGACGCGCTGGAGACGTTCCATTTGCGTGGCAAGCTCGTCAGGGTCGCCACGATCCCACCCGTCTGACAGGATGACGACGATCGAGTTGCGTGCAAGGCCGCGCACGCCCCATTCATCGTTGAACTGGCGCAGGCCGACGCCCAGCTTGGTACCGCCACTCCAGTCGAGCACCCGTTGGCCAGCTTCGTGCAATGCAATGTCGGGGTCGCGGCTGTTCAGCTCGCGAGTGATTCGGGTGAGCCGGGTTCCCAGGGCGAAGGCCTCAACCTTCTGGCGGCCAGCGACCGCTGCGTGGACAAAGCGCAGCAGCGCACGGGCGTACGGTTCCATCGAGCCACTTACATCGAGGACGAGTACGAGTCGCCGGAGTCGTTCGGTCGGTGCTCGGAAGTGACGCTCGATCGGTTCACCGCCAGCTTTCAGCGATGCACGAACTGTGCGTCGGATATCTGGCCGAGGTGTTGCCCGTCGGGCAGGGCCGAGGCGCAGCGATCGGCGGGGCGACCCGATCAACTTGAGGCTGCTCATCATTTCTTGCGCCAGCATGAGTTCGTCGGGCGAGTACTCGGCGAAGTCTTTGTTACGCAGGATCTCTGTGGTCGAGAAGCGCAGCTCGACCGTTTCCTCGTCGTCTCCGTCGGAGACATCAGGGCCGTCATCGGCGCCATCTTCCTCATCGGTATCGATTGCAATGGTAATCGAGAGCGGGTCTGTCTCTTGCCCATCTTCGCCAGCGCTGCGCCGGTGCTCGAAGAACACGGCAAAGGCTTTGTCGTAAATCGCGATGTCTTCGGGTCGCCTGACCAGCGTTGACATACCTGACCAGTACGCACCGGCGCGATCATCGAGCCCAACGGCACAGAGGGCGCTCGCGAAGGTGTGGGTGCTGCTGGTCGGCACGCGCAGCCCAGCTCCGCGCAGCACTCGGCTGAAGGCAACGGCGATCTCTGCTGGCTCGGTCGCGAGCTCGATCGTTGCACCAGGAACGTTTGCCGCGATGGCTGCATTGGCAGCAGCCGAACTGGCTCGCCTTGGCGGTCGTGGGGGAGGAAGATCGGCCATCAGGCGTGCAGCAGGCCCTTTTCGATTGCCTGTTTAACGATTTCGCCGATGCCGTGTTGTTCGACTCGCTGGTGATCCTCGCGATATTTGAGCACCGCGCCGAGGGTGTATTTGACGACCGAATCGTCGAGCCGCTTTGCACCAAGCCGGCCGAGGGCCGTGGCCCAATCGATGGTTTCGGCGACGCCGGGAGGCTTGTAGAGGTTGAGGCCGCGCAGGCCTTCGACGGCAGCAGCAACCTGCTTGGCGAGCACGTTGTCGACGTCTGGCACACGGAGCTTGACGATTTCAACCTCTCGGTCAAAGCCGGGATGCTCAACCCAGTGATAGAGGCAGCGTCGCTTGAGTGCATCGTGCACGTCACGGGTGCGGTTCGAGGTCAGCACGACCAACGGCGGCCGGTCGGTCATGAACACGCCGACCTCGGGCACGGTGACCTGGAAGTCGGAAAGGATCTCCAACAGGTACGCCTCGAATTCGTCGTCGGCCCTGTCGACTTCGTCGATGAGGAGCACGGGCGGCGGGCCCTCGGTCGGCTCGATCGCCCGAAGCAATGCACGCTTGATGAGGAACCGTTCTCCGTACAGCTCAGCCTCGAGCGCATCAGCCGTCGTCGACTGCGATTCACCGGTCGCCTCCGTTGCGCGCAGGTGCAGCAGTTGCTTGGCGTAGTCCCAGTCGTAGACGGCCTGTGAGGCGTCGATCCCCTCGTAGCATTGGAGGCGGATCAGTTCGCCTCCAGTGGCCTTGGCGAGGCTCTTGGCCAACTCGGTCTTGCCGACTCCGGCTTCGCCTTCGAGCAGAAGTGGCCGTCGGAGCGTCATGGCAAGGAACACCGATGTGGCGATCCCCTCGTCGGGGAGGTACCCCTGGGCAGAGAGAGCGGTGCTGACGTCGGCCGGGGTCATCGGGACAACGATACCCGAGCAGCCCTAACCCGAACCCGGCGGAGTGGTGAGAACTCGTCCGGTCCGTGAAACTCGGGACAAGGGTCGGCGGATTCCGCAGTTGTAGGTCCCGAGGTTTCCTTGTCGTACGGGCCTGCTGTACTGGCTTGCTGTACGGGGCGATCGCGGTGGCAGACTTTATGGGTGGTCGATGTTCGGGTGTATTCGCCAGGGGCGAGCCGCGTCGAAGTGCGAGTTCTCGATGGCGTCACGGTCCCGCTCGAACGGGATGGAAGCGGTTGGGTCGGCTCGGTGCAGACCAACGATCGATACCAGATCGTTATCGACGATGGGCCCGATCTCGTAGATCCGTGCGCCACCGAGGTGTGGTTCGGCCCGGCCCACACCCGTGACCGGCACGATGCCTGGGCTGTCGCCTCAGCGTGGCCAGAGCCGAGGCCGCAGCGGCCGACAAGCCGACCGCTCATCGTGTCCGAAGCACATGTCCGGGGGATGACGAAACTGCGCGATCGGCCTGATGCTGGCACCTTTGCAGCATTTGCTGGTGAGTTGCCTCGGCTCGCTTCGCTGGGGGTGTCGGTCGTTGAACTTCTGCCGGTTCACCAGTTCGATCCGGCGGAACCGAATTACTGGGGCTACATGCCCCTCGCTTTTGGTGCTGTCCACCGGAGTTATGCACATACAGCTGCGCCTGCTGCCGAGCTCGCTGACTTCGTGTCGGCGGCCCACGATGTCGACATTGAGGTCTGGCTCGATGTTGTGCTCAATCACACGACCGAGGAAGACCGGGCGGGGCCGACCTACAACCTGCGCGGCCTCGCCGACCGGGAGTACTACGTGGTCAACGACGACGGCAGCTACGTCGACGATGCGGGTTGCGGCAACATCATTGACGCTGCGTCACCCGTTGCCCAGGAGTTACTGCTCACGTCGCTTGACCGGCTCGCAGATCTCGGCGTCGACGGCTTCAGATTTGACCTGGCCGCAGTGCTCGCCCGCGACCCCGCATTCATTCGGTCGATTGGCGACTGGGCTGATCGGCGTGGCGTTCGCCTGATTGCTGAGCCGTGGGATCTCGCTCGTTACCTCGCTGGCCGCGACTTCCCAGACGCACGGTGGGCGCAATGGAACGGCAAGTTCCGTGACGACGTCCGGGGCTTCTTGCGCGGTGAGGGCGGTCTTGTCGGCGCGGTGTTGCAACGGGTGCAGGGCAGTCCCGACCTGTTCGATGCGCCGGGTTCGTCGATCAACATGCTGACGGCCCACGATGGGTTCACGCTGCATGACCTGTTCACATACGACCGGAAGCACAATAGTGCTAACGGCTGGAATGGCACCGACGGCACCGACGACAACCGGTCATGGAACTGTGGCTGGGAGGGCGACGTCGACGTTCCGCACGACGTACTCGTGCTGCGGCGACGCCAGATGCGAAACGCCATGTGCTTGCTGATGCTGAGCCAGGGCACCCCGATGATTGTGGCCGGCGACGAGTTCGCTCGAACGCAGCACGGAAACAACAATCCCTATAACCAGGACAATGAGACATCGTGGATTGATTGGGGGCGTCGGGAAGCCTTCGTCGATCATGAGCGATTCGTTCAACGCCTCATCGCCTTCCGGGTGCAGCACGATGTGCTCACGCAGCCCGAGCCGTGGGGGAGCGCCGTCGAATGGTTCGGCGTTGTCGGCGGCCCAGACCTCGCGAGCCACTCGCGCTCGATCGCTTGGCATATCGGAGACCTCTACGTGATGGCGAATATGTGGTGGGAGCCGCTCGACTTTGCGGTGCAGGTTCCCGGCTCGTGGCGGATTGCTTTGGACACGACGGATGAGCAAGGTTTCATTGGGCCAGGCGAGGCTGTCGGTGGGTCACTTCGGGTGGGCCCCCGATCGGTCGTTGTCCTGACGCGGACCGACTGACACCGTTCGTGTTCGTCCTGCGGTAGGTCGCTGCGCGATAATTTCACCATGAGTACAGGTGCGAGCCAGAACGTCGGGCAGTTGTTGACCAAGCGGGCATACCGCGATCCGAATGTCGAAGCGATCTTCGAACCGTCGAGCGATCGCCGCTTCTCGTTTAGGGAACTGAACAGCCGGTCGAACCAGGTCGCAAATGCGCTCACGGATTCAGGCGTGTCGCTCGGTGATCGCGTCGGCCTACTGCTGATGAACGGCGTCGAGTTTGTCGAGTCGTTCTTCGCGGCGGGCAAGGTCGGCGCTGTCAACGTGCCGCTCAACTGGCGCCTCGTCGCCGATGAACTCGAGTTCATCCTCCACGATGCCGGCGCCACGGTGCTGATCTATGGCTCCGACTTCGCCGAGATCGCAGCCGAGCTACGCAGCCGCGGAGACAAGACCGCAATCGCGACCTGGATTCAAGTCGGCGGGGACGTCATCGACGGCGTGGCCGACTACGACGAGTGGATGGGTTCGGCCTCGGCCGACGAACCAGCCCCCGTCGGCACCGGTGACGACCTGGTCTTCATCATGTACACCAGCGGCACCACGGGATTACCGAAGGGTGTGATGCACTCGCACGGCACGGTGCTCTGGTCGATTCTGACAGCGGTTGCAACCGCCGATTTCCAAGCGGGTGATAGGTACCTGATCTCGTTGCCAATGTTCCATGTCGGCGCTCTCAACCCGGTGCTCTGTTGCATGTATGGCGGTTCTTCGATCACGATCCTGAAGGCGTTCGACCCACTGCAGTCGTGGGAGCTCATTCGTGACGAGAAGATCACGACGACTCTGATGGTGCCGGTGATGCTGCAGTACATGCTTGCTGTGCGGAACCCCGAAATACACGACGCCAGCACGCTGCGCTGGGTGATGAGCGGTGCGGCACCGGTCGCCAAAACGCTGATCGAGCAGTACGACGCACTCGGCATCGAGATTCACCAGGTCTACGGACTGACCGAGACTGGTGGCCCCGCCTGTCTGATCAGCTCAGCCGATGCAATTGCCCGTGCCGGCTCGACCGGCAAGGCGTTCTACTTCACCGAAGTCAAGGTCGTCAACGAAGACGGTGCCGACTGCAAGCCTGGCGAGTCGGGCGAAGTACTGGTGAAGGGCCCGAACGTTATGGTCGGATACTGGAACCGCCCGGAGGCCACCGCTGAGGCCATCATCGATGGCTGGCTCCATACGGGCGACGTGGCGACGATCGACGCCGAAGGTTTTGTGACGATTGTCGATCGTGTGAAAGACATGCTGATCTCCGGTGGCGAGAACGTGTATCCCGCCGAAATCGAGAGCGTGTTGCTGGCACATGACAAGATTGCCGATGTCGGCGTCATTGGGATCCCCTCAGAACGGTGGGGCGAATCGCCGCTCGCTGCGATCGTGCCGAGCGACGACTCGCTCACTGTTGAAGAAGTCATCGAGTTTTGTAAGGGCAAGCTCGCCCCGTTCAAGTCGGTCAAGGCCGTCGAGTTCGTGACCGAACTCCCCCGCAATCCGAGCGGCAAGATACTCAAGCGCGAGCTGCGCGATCAGTTCGCTGGCCTGCGCGCCGACTGACACTCGGTTCCGTACTGGGCGATGCGTGCCCGCCACTGGCTACTGTCAACAGATGGATCTCGGAATTGCTGGACGTCGGGCAGCTGTCGCTGCAGGATCATCGGGGCTGGGCCTCGGCACTGCGAAGGCCTTGGCGGCCGAAGGTGTCCACGTGGCGATCTGTGGTCGAGACGAAGCAAGGCTCGAGGCTGCTGCGGTGGCCGTCGGCCACGGCTGCGTCACGATTGTCGCTGACATGTCGACGCCTGATGGCGCCACCGGATTTGTCGATGCTGCGCGTGTCGCACTCGGTGGCGTCGACATCCTTGTACCCAATGCGGGCGGCCCGCCTCCGGGCAACTTCGCGTCGACGCCGGTCGATGCGTACCAGGCTGCGCTCGACCTCAACCTGTTGTCGATTGTCGCCATGTGCAAGGCCGCAGTGCCGGCAATGCAGCAGCAGCGGTGGGGTCGCGTCGTGGCCATCACCTCGCTGTCGGTGCGTCAGCCGATGCCGCAGCTGATCCTGTCGAACACGGCACGGGCAGGAGCCACAGCGTTCTTGAAGACGCTGGCGTCCGAAGTGGCTGAAGATGGCGTCACGGTCAACACGGTGCAGCCGGGCGTGCATCGCACACCTCGCCTCGATGCGCTCTATTCGCCTGATCAGATGGATCAGATGCGGATGGGCGACGCCGACCACTTCGGAGCACACGTGGCCTTCCTGTGTAGCGAACAGGGGACGTTCACGAACGGCGTGCAGTTGCAGATTGACGGCGGCGCCTACGCCGGCTTGCTCTAGCCGGGAGATCGACGGCTGGGGGCGTCAGGGAGCGATTGACGCGACTGGCTCGATGTTGTCGCCGGAAGCTGAAGAGACAAGCCTGTCGTCGGTGCAGTGGTCGTTGTCGGTGTTGTCTTCGGGATCAGTGGGTTCGTCCACTGAGCGCTGTCCGAGGCGAGTTTCGATGCGGTTCCAGAGCAAGAATGAGCCTCCGACCACGAGCCAGCCAGCGATGGCATCGATGAAGTAGTGCTCGGCAAAGTAGGCGAGAGCGACTGCCATGGTGAGCGGGTACAGCAGCATGGCTGCTCGGATGTATCGGTTACGGATTTGGGGCCAGAAGAACACGATGACAAACAATGCAAAAGCCGAGTGCAGCGATGGCATTGCAGCAACTTGGTTTGCCCAATCGCGACCGGTGTCCCACGTCTCGACGAAGCCGTCGAGACCGATGCGGCGCCACCCGTTGCCGGTCGGTCGGCGCAGCGGGGGAAGGGCATTGAGGTCGAGACCGACGCGGTTTTTACCCTCGGCGGCCATCCACGGGGGAGCTGTTGGCAGGAGCACAAACATCACGCATGCAACGAAGAGCAGCGTGGCGAAGCGCCGCATGTAGCGGACCCACTGGTCGCGGTTCGCAAGCCAGAGCACGGCGATGACGATGGGCGGAACGATGAAATGGGAGTAGTAGACGCACGAGCCGATGACGTCGTACCACTGGACGTTGTTGGGGCCGCGATAGAAGCGTTCCTGCAGCCAAACGACTGGGTCTGTGCCGAAGAACAGGAATCGGTCGATGTTGCGGACCGACTCGACCTGGATTGCCATACCGAGCCCATCGGCGATACCGCGGCTCTCGTCGTAGGACAGCCACATCACGACGAAGATGCCAAGGTCGCCCGCCATCCGGGCCCACTCACGGAGGGGGCGCCCGAGGCTGGCAAGGGAGAGGAAAATCGCGAATGACCAGAGGACCGAGACGCGATCGATGATCACGCCCTTGGAAAAGAACCACCAGACGTAGCCGACGCCGTATGCGCCAAGTGCGGACCAGCGGATTCTGACCCAATCGACGCCGACAGCACGCAGGAGCGCGGCGTATCCGGCAACGATGCCCGCGCCGATCAACGACCACCAGAGGACCCTCCACAGGCCCGATGTCGAAATCGCCAGCAACATTGCGGCCGAACGCTACTCGCCGTTCACAGCGTCATCCCCTCGCCACCCCACACCAAACAAAAAACCGTTCAGACGGGTCGGGTGAGAAGTTCGGTCAACGCAGGTATTGGGCGATCTGGACCGTCAGGAGGTGGCTTCGGTGAGGGCGCGCTTGGTGAGGATGCGAGCGAGGTGCTGGCGGTACTCGATACTGGCGTTGAGGTCAGCCGTCGGGTCGGTGCCCGTTGCAGCTTCTGCAGCGGCGTCTTCGATCGATGCGCCGCTGGCAATCGCTGCGCTCACCTCGGTGGCGAGAATCGGGACCGAACCCATGTTGACCAGCCCGACACCTGACTCGGTGCCGTTGCGCCATGCAGCCACGCCGACGATTGCCCAGTCTT
>ERZ888423.2036-NODE-2036-length-16040-cov-4.967595_pt1 | contig 16040 bp, 13 predicted proteins | sample MGYA00520523_ERZ888423 | MGnify/ENA primary metagenome ERZ888423 (study PRJEB32303, sample SAMEA104408611) | aquatic metagenome | biome: Brackish water; feature: Pelagic; material: water | place: Baltic Sea | collected 2014-06-08T10:24:00 | depth 30,27 m ...
CAGTGAGGACCTCGTCTCGAGTGATGCCGAGCCCCTCGGACAGGGCCCGAGATTGCACGATGGGGGGCCATTCGGGGCAGACCGAGAACAACGGGTGGGCGACCACGCCGTCGTCCCGGGTGGTGTCGAGGTAGTGATCCTGGGTGTTGCCCAGGCTGGCGGCGTAGGCCATCGTCCACCGCTCGTCGACGTGGTGGATCATCGGGTCGAGTCGCAAGCCTGCGAGCGTCGTTGGAATCGCCATCATTGCCCATTCTGTGAGAAGTGTTGCCAGTCCTTGAGCGACGACCATTCGCCGCCCCAGAACCAACCGATGTCCTTGAAGGCCTGGACGACCGGATCATCGGGGTACAACATGCCGTCCCGAGGATCGTCGCGCTCGAGATAGCTTTCCGCCAGTTCGGGCAGGATCAGATCCCCGCGTTGGTAGGGGTTGTGGAACGGATTCACATCGATGGCCAACCCGTAGGCGTGCTGGGAGAAGCCGCTACCCCCGGTCACGGCCCGGCACACGTAGCTCGCGGTGTTGTTGCCGTCACCGGTCGGGTCCGCCTCGAGGTCGGCATCGGTGACGATCCGCATCTCCTCGATCGGGAAGTCGGCGTCCCAAGCCCGCCGAAACACGGCGACGATGTCGTCCGCGACGTCGGCCGCCACGATGAGCTCGCCAGTATGGGCCAGTCCGCCGAACCCTCGGAAACTCACGGTCAGGTAACGGAGCTCGTCCGGGTCCACCGGACAGCCCGGCCGCCAGGTCGAACGTTCGAGCGGCTCACCGACCAGTTCGTTCACCGTCGAGATGAACTGCTCGGCCTCGGGGGGCGGGAGTGTGTCGAGGGTGGGAAGCCGACGATCGGCGAGTTCGGCTGGCGTCGACCGAGCCAGCCCGAATCCGGCAGCATCGGTCGCGAGTGTTCGCTGGCCCAGCCACGATGGTCGGGTCAGCGGTGGTGTCGTGGGGGCCGACGTTTCGGCGGTCGTGGTCCGCGACGTCGTCGTGGTGGCGCTCGGTCGGGCTTCGGGAGCGGAGACGGCGGACGAAGCCGCCTCGGGCGAGGTGCAACCGGAGAGCGCGGTGAACCCCACGAAGGCCACGACGGACCACATCAGACGCATCGAACTTCGAGTCACCGGGCAACGGTAGGGGGCCAAGGGGGAGATGGGGCATCAGTTCGGCGGCCTCCCGAGCTGATGCAATCCTCTTTGCCGAAGAACTCAACGCTGCGGCCTGCGTGCCGATAGAAGGACCCAAGCCAACGAGAGCGGACAATGGCATTCCGACGTTCCAACGAAACTGAACATCTCCCGATGGAGCCGGCCGATGAGAGCCACGTCGATGGTCTCACCGGCCTCCCCGATCGTTGGCAGGTCGAGACGTGGATCTCCCAACAACTGGTTCGCAATCGCCGAACTGGTGATCGGTTCGGATCTTTCCTGGTATCGGTGGCGAACCTGGCGGAGATCAACGCTGGCTATGGCAGCGCCGTCGGTGACGAAGTTCTCCAGGCCGTTGCGGAGTCGCTCGATGCCGCCGTCGGCAGCAGAGGAAGTCTGGCCCGCTATCTGGGTTCGGAGTTCGCCGTGTTGTGGCCGGGCCTGTTCGGCATCGAAGAAGCCAACCGGGTCGCCGTCGATCTGGTGTCGTCCCTGCCTCAACAGGTGACGTTCGAACGCTTCATCGTGCCGGTCGAGGTTGCCGTCGCCGGGGTCATGAGCGACCCCGATCTGAATGAACGTCTGCTGTTGGTCGAGGCGGAAGCTGCGTTGGCCGAGGCTCGCATCCAAGGCTTCGATCGCATGGTCATGCGCGACGAGGCCTACGGGATGAGACGCAAACCAGAGGTATTGGCGGTGCGTCTGCAGCGGGCCTTCGACAACGACGAGTTCCAGCTCTACTACCAGCCCATCGTTTCCCTGACGTCGGCTTCGCTGGTCGGCTTCGCTGGTCGGCTTCGAAGCAGTGCTGCGATGGCTTTCGCCTGATGCCGGCCCGACCGGTGCAGAGCTGATCGCCCCTGGTTCGTTCCTCGACGCCTTGCGGGCGTCACCGATCGTGGTGCCCCTCCACGCCTGGATTCTGAGGGAATGCACCCGTCAGGTCTCGACCTGGAGTCGTCGTCTGGCCATTCCCAGCCTGTTCGGCGCCACCAATCTCGACCCGAGTTTCGTGCGCGACGAGCGCTTCGTCTCGGTGGTCATGACCGCCATCAAGGAGATGAACGTCCGTCCCACGCAGATGCTGCTCGACCTGAACGGCGCAACGGCGGGACCGCAGATCAGTTTGCTGTGGCCGCAGTTGGCAAAACTGAAGGCCGAGGGTGTGGGGATCGCGCTCGAAGACTTCGGTCTCGGTTTCGGATCGCCCGACCTGCTCCGACGATGTCGATTCGACGTGATCCGGCTTCCCCGGGTTCTGGTCGGCGGGCTCGGGCTGGCCGAGGAGGACCGCATCATCGTGCAGGGTCTGATTCGGTTGGCGCACGATCTGGGCTGCTACGTGATCGCGGAGGGAGTCGAGACCGAGTCCCAGGCTCATATTCTCCGAGAATGCGGATGTGACCTGGCTCAGGGATTCCTGTTCGGCAAACCGGCTCCCGACAGCGAGGTGAGTCGCGATCTGGAGGACTATGCGAATCTCGCTCGTGTCGCGGTCGCCGAGCCGACGGCGTTGCAGTCCGGTCGACGCATCCACGGACCATGACCGCTCGACTGGCGACGATGACGTGACCGCGAGGGAGCGCCATCGGTCGGGACCATCGCGTCAGGAGCCGAGTGCAGTCCGAACGCTTGCCGCCACACCCTCTGCATCCAGACCGAGCTGAGCCAGGATGGCATCTGGCTTGCCCTGCGGCAGATATTCGGTGGGCACGCCGAGCACCACGATGCGGCTGGCGTCGGCCAGTTCCTGGGCGATGTTGGATCCGATGCCCCCCTCGCGCAGTCCGTCTTCGATGGTGACGACCAACTCGTGGGCGGCTGCATCGATCAGGAGCGCCGGATCGAGCGGCTTGACCACGCGAGGATCCCAGACGGTGGCGTCGATGCCATCGGCCTCGAGGAGCTCTGCGGCCTTGGTCGCCGCGTCGAGCATCTTCCCGACACCGATGAGGCAGACCCGCTGGCCCGATCGGACCTTGCGAGCGTTGAGGCCCGAGCCGACCTGGTCGTCGCCGACCGAGGGCGCAGCCGTCTTCGGCCAGCGAATGGAGACCGGCCCATCGGTGATGGCGTAGGCATCGGTGAGCATCTGCTGGAGCTCTTGGTAGGACGAGGGACAGAAGATCGTCATGCCAGGGATCTTCGACATCAGCACGAGGTCGAGGATGCCGTGGTGGGACGGCCCGTCGTTGCCGGTGATCCCGGCCCGGTCGAGACAGAAGATCACCGGCTGCCGGTGCAGCCCGACGTCGAGATTGGCTTGGTCGAAGGCCCGGGACAAGAAGGTCGAATACAGGGCGATGACCGGCCGCAGGCCTCCCATCGCCATGCCGGTGGCGGCGGTGACCGCATGCTGTTCGGCGATTCCGACGTCGAAGGCCCGATCGGGGAACCGCTCGATGAACGGGAGTAGCCCGGTCGAGTCGGGCATGGCGGCGGTGATGGCGACGATGTCGTCATGCTCGTCGGCCATTTTCACCAGGGTCTCGGTGAAGGCTGCCGTGTAGCTCTCTGGCTTGGGGCCACCCATGTCGTGCATGTTCTTGACGATGTCGTTCTCCGCCGGTGCGTAGCCCCGACCCTTGTGGGTGAAGACATGCAGCACGACGGGACCGTCGAACTCGCCGGCGTTTCGGAGCGCGACCTCGAGTTCGGCGATGTCGTGTCCGTCGAAGGGGCCCATGTAGCGGACGCCGAGTGGCTCGAAGAACGCCTGCGGTTCGAGTGCTTCACGAATCGCTGCCTTGGAGGCCGAGATGCCCAGGTTGGAGAACTTCCCGAAGAATGGGATGCGGGCCGCCGTGCGCTCGAGTCGAGCCTGGCGCTTCATGTAGACCGGATTGGATCGAATCTTGACCAGGCTCTCCGACAGCAGGGAAACGGTCGGGGCATAGCTCCGACCATTGTCGTTCAACACGACGGTGACGTTGCGACCCGAATGCCCCAGATTGTTCAGACCCTCGTAGGCCATGCCGCCCGTCATCGACCCGTCGCCGAGGACGGCGACGATCCTTCGATCGGTGATGCCCTTGGCCTCGAATGCAGTCGCCAACCCGTGGGCGTACCCGAGAACGGTCGAGGCGTGGCTGTTCTCGATCCAGTCATGCTCGGATTCGTCGCGGCTGGGATAGCCGGACAGGCCTCCGGCCTGGCGGAGCCCCGGGAACCCCTGGGTGCGCCCCGTGAGCATCTTGTGGACGTAGGTCTGGTGGCCGGTGTCCCAGAGGATGACGTCGCGGGGCGAGTCGAGGACCCGATGCAAGGCAATGGTCAGTTCGACGGCCCCCAGATTCGACCCGAGGTGGCCGTCACCCAGGCCCCGGACGGTGTCGACCGTGAACTGGCGGATCTCCTCACACAGCTCGCGGAGTTGATCGGGGTCGAGGCGCTTGAGATCTGCGGGGCAGGTTATGGATGGAAGAACAGACACCGGTCTTCACGGTAGCTGAACCGTTGGGGAGAAACAGGGTCCGGGCGATGGAGAAATCGTGCAGACACTGTCGTGGGGACACCGGACCTGGTCAATCGCACTTTGCCAGGAACGTCCCGGTGTCGACGAGGACCCGAACCACTTTGCCGGCGGCGATGAGGCCCCGCTCGTCGTAGGCCGCAGTCGTGAAGAACAGTTTTCGGCCCTTCACCTTCTCCAGCGTTGCTTCGGCCCGCACCTGGCTGCCGACCGCGCCGGGCATCACGTGATCCATCATCACCCGGACGCCAACCGTGGTCGTCCCATCGGCCAGGGAGTCCTGGACCGCTTCGACCGATGCCTGTTCGCACAGTGCCAGGAGACGGGGCGTGGCCAGGACCGCGACCGAACCGGAACCGATCGCGATCGCAGTGTCGGCTTCGGTGACGATGTGGGTGACCAACGCGGTTGCCCCGGCCGCGAGCTCGCTCGGATCGGGTGCGTTCCTGGGCCGATCTGGGGGAGGCGCAGTGGTCATCCGTCCCACGGTACCTCGCCACTGGACGTGATCGAGGGCCGACTTCTGAGTGCGACTATCGTTGGTTGCGTGATCGATGAACCAGTGCTCAATCGTGTCCTCACCGCAGCCCTTGCCGATGGCGCGGAATTCGCCGAGGTGTTTGCCGAGGATGCCGAACGCAACTCGGTGAACCTCGACGACGGTCGGATCGAGAATCTGGCATCGAGCCGTGACCGGGGCGCCGGCATTCGCGTCATCGCACACGGCACGGTCGGGTTCGCCCACACCGCAGACCTGAGTGAGGCGAGCCTCGTCAGGGCAGCTCGAGCGGCGGCCGAGGCCGCTCGTCGTCACGCCGCGCCCGGTTCGGGTCATGCCGTCGAGATCGCGACGCAATCATCGTCGCCCGCTCCGGTCGAGAAGCCTCCGGCCGATGTCGACAAGGCGACCAAGGTTGGAGCGGTGCGGCGCGCCGATCAGGTGGCCCGGGCCTACGACCGAGCCATCACCCAGGTCAGCGCCAACTATGCCGATACCCGTCGGCGCATCCTGGTGGCCAACTCCGATGGTCTGCTCACGACCGACGACCAGACCCGTACCCAGTTCTCGGTCAGCTGCGTGGCGACCGGTGACGCCGGCATGCAGACCGGTCGGGAATCGGTCGGCCACACCATGGGCTACGAACTACTCGACCGCTACTCGGTCGACGAACTCGCCACCAGCGCGGCAGCGCGTGCCGTGTCGAAGCTCGAAGCTCGTCCCGCACCGTCGGGAACCCACACCGTTGTCATCGGACCCGGCTCTGGTGGCGTCTTGTTCCACGAAGCGTGTGGCCACGGACTCGAAGCCGACCTGGTTCGCAAAGGAGCTTCGACCTTTGCGGGGAAACTGGGCCAGAAGGTGGCATCGGAGCTGGTCACCCTGATCGATGACGGGACGATGGCGGGGGAGTGGGGCCAGTTCGCGGTCGACGACGAAGGGCAACCGGCGGCCCGGAACGTCCTGATCGAGAACGGGGTGCTCGTCGATTACCTGTGGGACGGGATCCGGGCTCGGCAGGAGGGCCGCCCGAGCTCGGGCAATGGTCGTCGACAGAGCTACAAGCACCTGCCGATGGTCAGGATGACGAACACGTACCTCGCCGGTGGGCAGACCGATCCGGCCGACATCATCGCCGGAGTGGCCAATGGTGTCTATGTGGCCCGACTCGGAGGTGGTCAGGTCAACACCACGTCGGGGGATTTCGTCTTCGGCATGACCGAGGCATACCTCATCGAGGATGGCAAGATCACGACCCCCTTGCGGGAGGGACAACTGATCGGCAACGGACCGAAGGTGCTGCAGATGATCGACGCCGTCGGCAACGACTTCGAGATGGGTCCGCCCGGAACCTGTGGAAAGGACGGTCAGGGCGTGCCGGTCGGCGACGGCGTTCCCACACTTCGGGTGACCGAGATGACGATCGGTGGCACGGCGGCATGACCCCTGATGAGCTCCTGATGCTCGCCAGTCGTCTGGCCGAGAAGGCCGCTCCCGGCGAGCAGATCGAAGTTGCCTGTTCACACGGAGAGTCGACCAGCATCCGGGTCTATGAAGGCGCCGTCGAATCCTTGACCCAAGCCGAGAACTCGGGGATCGGCGTCCGAGTGATCCGCGATGGCCGCGAAGGTTTCGCCAGTGCCGGAACCCTCGATCCCGATGTGGTCGATCAGATGCTGGCCCAAGCGCGCGACAACGCACGCTTCGCCGAGGTCGACCCCGACGCCGGCATCGCTGAGCCCGATGGGGTGGAAGCCGTCGACATCGATCTGTGGCGTGACGAATTGGCCGACTATTCCATCGAGGACAAGGTCGCAATGGCGGTCGAGATCGAGGCCCGGGTGCTGGCCGCCGACTCCCGCATCGTCGGCGTGCGCACGTCGACCTACGGCGACGGCGCCGGGTCGTTCGCGCTGGCCAGTTCGAACGGGATCCGGGCTGCCAGCCGCTCCACCTCGGCCGGCATCGGTATCCAGGCACTGGCCGACGACGGCAATCAGATGCAGACCGGCTACGCCGGCGACGGCGCCCGCGAACCGGGCGGCCTCGATCTCGACGAGGTGGTCGATCGGGCCGTGCGTCAGGCCCTCGACTTGCTGGGCTCACGCAAACCCACGACCCGCACTGTGAGCCTGGTGCTCGATCCTCGGTTGGCTGCCACCATGATGTCGGTCATCGCCGGCACGCTCAACGGAGGGCGCGTGATCAAGGGACGTACTCCCTTTGCCGGTCGGGTGGGTGAGACGATCGCGTCGCCCCTGTTGACCTTCTCCGACGAACCGATCGATCCCGATTCCCTCGGTGCCGACGCCTACGATGGCGAAGGCCTGGCCTGCCGCTCGGTCCCGCTCGTGACCGACGGCGTCTTGCGGGGCTTCGTGTGGGACTCCTATACCGGGCGTCGTGGCGGTTCGGGTTCCACGGGATCGGCGCAACGAGCCGCACGAGGTCTGCCGTCGCCGGGGGTTCACGCGTTGTCGGTGGCGGCAGGCGAAGGGGGAGGTCTCGACGATCTCATCGCCGGCGTCGAGGATGGCGTGCTGGTGTTCAGCCTGGCCGGATTGCATTCCGGTGTGAACGCGGTTTCGGGTGATCTCTCGCTCGGGGTCGAGGGACGGATGATTCGCAACGGGCAGTTGGCCGAACCGATCGGAGAGGCCACCGTTGGTTCGACCTTGCAGCGACTGCTCCTCGACGTCGAGGCGGTGGGATCCGACCGCATCCATCTGTCCAGTGGGATCTCGACGCCAAGCCTCGTCATCGGGGACGTCATGTTGTCGGGGGCAGCCGCTTGACCCCGAGCGACGATGCGGTGGCTCGTCATCCTCACTTGGCCGAACCGCTTCGTGACGGCTGGGTCCGCGTCGACATGCACAGCCACACCATGTGGTCGGGCGATTGCACCACGACTCCCGACGAGTTGCTCGAGGCAGTCGTGGCATCGGGCATCGACGTCCTGTGCATCACCGACCACAACGCGACTGCGGGCGCCGAGAAGTTGGCCGATCAACTGCCGTGCCGGGTGATCGTGGGCGAGGAACTGCGAGTCGGTTCGGGCGAGATCATCGGGCTGTTCCTCGCCGAGCGGATTCCTGGTGGAACCGGCCTGGTAGCGGCCGCGCAGATGATCCGCGATCAGGGAGGCCTGGTCTACGTGCCGCATCCCTTCGATCCGCTCCGCAATTGTCTGTCTCCCGAGGCCATCGACACCCTCGTGGACGCCGGTCTGATCGATGCCTTCGAAGTTCGCAACGCCAAGACGAGCCTGGAATCGCTCAACGCCAAGGCCGCAGACTTCGCGGCGGCCCACGATCTGGCAGCGGGGGCCGGAAGCGATGCCCACGTTCCCGGCGCCTTCGGAGCCGCCTATGTCGAGATGCCGGATTTCGACGACCCCTCGTCGTTCCTGGCTTCACTCCGTCGAGGTCGGGTGGTCGGGCATCACTATGACAAGGCCCGACCGTGGACGTCTCGAATCGTTCCGTCGGTGCCCGAAGCTGACTGAACCGGGCGTTTGCGCCTGAAAGGACCGACCGGGTGGCGCAGATAGGTCGTCCGAACTAGGGAAAGACGGCTGTTTCGGCCGAAAGAGCAAGGTGTCGTCTGCCATCCAGACCGGGATTCGCCTCCCGGACGCTCAAACGATCGCGCTGATCGACCTCGTGTGGGGTCGGTTGCAGGCGCGACTCGAGCGCGGCCTGAGTCGGGTCGAGCGGTTGACGTCGAGCCTGTTCGATCGTTCGCTGGATGCCACCGAAGTCACCGAAGCCATCGACCTTTGTGAGGCGCTCGCTTCGAAGATGGGAACCCTCGGCCTCGGCGCCAGCGCAGAACTGGTCCGCAAAGCGGCCAACGCGTTCGAGCAGCCTGATCTGGACACCTCGTCGGCCATCGTCCTGGCCAGCCTCATGGACGACGCTCGCTCGGCCCTGGCCAGCACGGTTGCCGAACTGAAGCAATTGAGCACCACCGGTCAGCCGTTGGCGATCGTCGGGGAGGTCAGCGAACTCGTCGACGAGCTGGTCTGGGTGGCAGCGACCCAGGGCTTGCCGGTATCGCATCACGTCGATGGCGTGGAATCGACCAGCCACGAGGCGGCGGCCGTTGTGGTGGTCATCGACGATCCCGATCTTGGTCGGTCGAGACCGTTGCTGCGGGGTATCCGTGAGACCCACCCGTCCCAACCCATCCTCCTCATCGCCCCGGAGCACGCCTTGGTCGACCGGGCGCGAGTGGTCGACACCGTCTCGCTGGTGTTGCATCCTCGGTCCAAACCCCTCGATGTCATCAACGAGGTGCGACGGGAGATCGCCCGGAGCCGTCACCCTCGAACGGTCAGCCTGTTCGGTCGCAACGCCGACACCCTGACCGAGCCGCTGTGGCGTCGTGGACTCGGCGCCCGGACGGAGGACTCGCTGGAATCCTTGATGGAGCGCCTGCGCTCGGGTGAATCCCGGGCCGTGATCCTCATGGCCGACGGCTACGACCTGAAGTCGGTCGAGCTTGTGCGACTCATCCGAACCGATCGCCAGACTCGGGGCACGGTGGTCATCCTGCTCGGACATCGAACCGACGGGGCCCGAGCTCATGCTGCCCTGCGAGAGGGCGCCGACGCCTTCTTCGGGCCGGAGATGGAACTGGATGACCTGGTCGTCACGCTGAAGGCTCGTCTCACACGTCGATCCGAGCTCGAACCGGTGGCCGACGGGTCGGTCCACACGGGCACCGTTGCCTGGACGACCGCCCTCGTGCTGATCGAACGCATGCTCCTCGTGTCGTTCCGCCAGAACGTGCCCGTCGGCATCGGCGTGATCGAGGTTCCGGTCGACGAGAACTTCGCCGGTCTCGACGAAGCGATCGCCCGCGAGTTCCGAGGTGAGGATGTCATCACCCGGCTCGACGATCGTCGACTCGTCGTTGCGCTGCAGGGAGTGAGCCGGCGGGTTCTGATGCGGCGTCTGAACGACATTCACCAGAACTTCTTCCTCCACGAACGAGGGATTCGTTCGATCGGCCTGGAGTTCCCTGTCGACGGTCGCTCGCTGGACGAACTGTTCGAGACCTCCGCCGCTGCCTTGGTGCGGGCCGAGGAGGAATCGGCGCCCCTGGTCATCGGTGCCGATTGGCAACCCTGGCGAGCCGAGGCACCCGACGTGTTGCTCGTCGACCCCGACGCGACCCTGGGATCGGTGCTGTCGGCAACGTTGTCCCGTCGTGGACTCAAGGTGACCCAGGAGCTCGATGCCCTCGATGCTCTCGACCGGCTGACCGGACGGACACCGTCCCCTCTTCCACGGGTCGTGCTGATGGAACTCGATCAGCGAGGCATCGATGGCCTGCAGTTCCTTCGCCAGCTTCGCGAAGCCGGCACAGCGGGCCGCTTTCGCATCATCATCCTGTCGGGCCGCACCCAGGAGTCCGACATGCGCCGCGCCTTCGAACTGGGTGCTGACGACTTCGTGACCAAGCCGTTCAGCACGCCGTTGCTCCTGCATCGGCTCGGTCGGGCGTTGGAGAACTGATGCGCCTCGAACTGTTCCTGATCAGCTGGGGAATCGTGGCCGGCATGGTGGTCTTCTACCTGTCCTGGGGGATCGCCAGCGACATTGCGTCGGTCTATGTCGCCCGTCGGCGAGAGCGGGTACTGGACGTGCTGAGCGTGGTGCTGTTCGAGAGCGACGACGAGGCCGAAGCGGTCCATGGTCAGGTGATGGAGCTTCCTCGTCGGCCGTTGCTGGTCGTGCTCCAGAGCCTTGCCCTGGACCTCGACGGTGGGGCCCAGGCCCGACTCCAACAGCTGGTTCGCACGGCAGGGATCGAGCGCTTCATCCGACGTCGCGCCGGCAGTTCCCGATGGCGGATGCGGGTCCAGGCCGCCCAACTGCACTATCTGGTCACTCACCCCGATTTCGACCGGTCCGCACTTCTGGCCGACAAGCGACCGATCGTTCGAGCCCGAGCAGTCGAGACGCTGACCACCGCTCAGATCTCGGTCCACATCGACGAGGTCATGACCATGCTCAACGACGAGTTCGGTGCCGTGCGGTTGGCCGCCCAGCAGACACTGCTGCGGGCCGGTCCGGTCGCGGTGCCCCGGTTGATCGGTCATCTCGAGGGAAATCCGGCGAACGTGTTGCGGGCCCTCGAAGTTGCCGCCAACCTGCCTGATCCTCGCCTGGTCCAGGTTCTCGACGGACACGCCAGGTCGCGGGACCCGATCGTGCGGGCCATGGCAGCCAAGGCACTTGGCAATGGTTCGGGCTCCACGGCGATCGATACCCTCCACGGACTCCTCGATGATCCCGAGCCCAACGTCCGGGCCATGGCCATCGAATCGCTGGCCCGGCTCGAATCGGTCGCCTCGGTATCCCTCATCGGTCGTGCCCTCGCCGATCGGGCCTTCCATGTTCGACGGGCGGCCGGGTTGGCCCTGGACGAGTTGGGTGCGGCCGGACGTCTGGTGCTGCGGCGACATCTCGACGATCCGGACCGGTTCGGGCGCGACATGGCCCGCCAGGTCCTGGACGCCTCGGCCGCCCAGTCGGGCTTGACCACGATTCCGCCGCTCGAGGACCCGCTGGCCGGTCTGGACGAGGATGACATCTACGGAACGCTGGTCCCGGCCGTCGGGCCGGTTTCCGACATGGCCGGCGGTCGGGCGGAGGCGGCACCGGTGGAGGCCATCAGCCCGTGGGACGAAGCTCGTCGCCGAGCAGAGACGTCCCGCTTCGCCCCGCTCGGGATGAGCTCGAACGAGACACCGGACAGCGAGGGCGTACGCTCATGATGCACACGGGGTTCAATCTGATCGCGGTCATTGCCGGCGTCTGGGTGATCCTGGTGACCCTCCTCCAACTGGTGATGGTGCTGTCGGCGATGGTGGAGTTGCGTCGCATTCGCCAGCGTGATCGACATCAGATCTGGCGTCGAGTCCTCAGTTCACCTCTGGCTCCCAAGGTGTCGATCCTGGTGCCGGCCTACAACGAGGAGATCACGGTCACCGAGACCGTGAATGGGCTTCTGGCCCTGTCGTATCCGAACCTCGAGGTCGTCGTGATCAACGACGGGTCGCCCGACACCACTGCCGAGGTGCTCATCGCCAACTTCGATCTGCGGCCGATCCATCCCATCTACCAGAAGGTGGTGGCCACGGCCGATGTGAAGAGCATCTATCGATCGAGTCGAGAGCCCCGACTGGTACTGGTCGACAAGTTCAACGGGGGCAAGGCGGACTCGTTGAATGCCGGGGTGAACATCGCGTCCGGCTCGCTGGTGTGCGCCATCGATGCCGACACTCTGGTGGCTCCCGACGCGTTGCAACAGTTGGTTGCACCCTTCGTCACCCGTGATGACACCGTGGCGGTCGGCGGCACCGTTCGTCTGACCAACGATTCTCCGGTTCGGGGTGCCCGGGTCACCAATCTGGTGGTGCCCAGGAAGCCCCTTCCCGCCCTGCAGGCAGTGGAATACGTGCGAGCGTTCATCGTGGGTCGACTCGGGTGGAATCCGCTGGGCGGCAACCTGATCATCTCGGGGGCCTTTGGTGTGTTCGACCGAGCCGCCGTCCTCGAGGCCGGGGGCTACGAGAAGTCGTCGATCGGTGAGGATGGCCTTCCGCTCGTACCCCAAGTTCAGCTCTCGGCTGAAGCTCGCTGGGTACGCCATCGTCGAGCAGCTGGTGTACCGGCAACTCACGATCATCTGGCGACTGTGGGGCATCCGCCTCTTCTTGATGGGTCGTACCGAATGGGGCCAGCAGGTACGCAAGGGCTACACCACCTCCTGAGCGGCCTCGACGGCCATGGCCGCGATGCAATCGTCATTCGAAGGATGCAATCGTCAGTCGCAGGACGCAATCGTCAGTCGCAGGACGCAGTCGTCAGTCGAAGAGAGCCTCGGCCAGTCGCCGCCAGTCATCCATCGGGAGCTTCGACGCATCTTCGACCAGGGCCTGGATGCACACATGGTCGGCGCCAGCGTCGAGGTGTTCCTTGATCCGGGCCACGATGGAATCGATGTCGCCCCACAACACGATGGCATCGACCAGACGATCGCTGACCGACGAGATGTCGACGTCGGTGAAGCCGAGTCGCAACAGGTTGTTGGTGTAGTTGGGTAGTTGGAGGTACCGCTCCATGTTGGCTCGAGCCACTCGTCGTGCCCGTTCCGGATCGGTCTCGAGCAGCACCATCTGTTCGGGCGCCAGGTAGGCATCGGGGCCGATGATCTCGCGTGACGTCGCCGTGTGCTCGGGTGTGGTGAAGTAGGGGTGCGCCCCGTCGGCCTTCTCGGCCGACAGTGCCAGCATCTTGGGACCGAGCGCGGCCAGGATGCGAGGTGGGCGCTCGCTCGACCCCATCGCCGTGTAAGGGCTGGCATCCATGGCATCGAGGTAGGCCGACATGTCCGACAGCGGCCGCGAGTAGTCGAGCCCGCGGACACCCTCGACCATGGGGGCGTGGCTGACGCCCAGGCCGAGCAGGAACCTTCCCGGGAACGCCTCGTCGAGAGTCCGTACACCAGCGTTCATGGTCACGGGGTGCCGGGCGTAGGTCTGGGCGATGCCGGTTGCCACGGCCATGGTGTCGCAGGCATCCAGCCAGAGGGCGGCGGTGACCAGCGGATCGCGGCCGGTCGACTCGGGCCGCCACAGCGCACCCCAACCCATTGCATCGAGTTCGGCAACCGTTTCCCGACCGACCGATGTGGGCTGAAGGTCGAGAAGCGCGGTCCAGACACCGAAGGTTCCGATGTCAATGGTGTGAGTGGTCATGGGCGGAATCTAGTCATCGATCGATCCGGTCGACGATTCGGCCCGGACGTGACCGTGGAAGGGGGTCCCGACGATCTCGACGGTCCCCACGGCCAGTTGGGCGATCAACGGACCGACCCGGTCGACGTCGACGGCGACCGTCACCGCATCGTCGTTCAGATGAACCACGCGACCTCGGCCCAGCGGAGCGACCGACACCATGAAGCGGTTCGATGGGTCGCTGTCGACGCCCGCTCCGGCCCCGACCAGTTCGACGACGTCGCCGACCTGGAGTGGCGGCGGAGCCAGCGGCATCGGGAACGAAACCGACCGTTCCGCAGCCCCGAGGCCGAGTCGGTGTTGTCCGATGCGGCGCTCGTTGATCGCCTCACCAGCCGCGATGTCGGCGGTGGTCACCCGGCCGACGGCGGTCTCGACGTTTGCCAGCGCACCGGCCGGCACCAGGCCGACAGGCCAGGCGACGAGCTCGATCTGGTCCTGGCTCAGGGTGGACCCGGCTGCGATGTCGGTGGTTGCGACGGCGACGTCCTGGACCGTACCCAAGGCAGCGACGACGTCGCGGCTGCGATCGACGAGCCCGGCGACCAGCCAGCCGACGGTGACGGCGACGGCGAGCGCCGAGACCCGGCGACGATCGAGGCGGCCCCGACACCGAGCCCTCCAGCGAGCGCCGGTGATGCTCAGGGACCTCGAGGGGGTGGGACGTTGCACAGCCATGACTTCTCCGGCGTTCTGACGAGTTCGGGAACGGGGGGAAGTCGAATGGAAGGTCGGCGGACAGGTGCGGTGGTGCAGGCGGTGGTGCAGGCGGCGGCCCCAGCCCCAGGTCGGCCCGAGGCGGGGGCTAGGCCTTGGCGGCTTGCTTGCTGTCCGGTGTCTTCGTCTTCGGCTCGGACTTCTTCTCCGAAGTGGTCGAGGTCGAACTGTCGCTCGATGAGCTGGTGGAGGGCGTGCTGCCGGACGACGAGTCGGTGGAATCCGAGGTCTTGGTCGGCGCTTTGGCCTTCTTCCCACGTGCGTCGTTCTTGTAGAAGCCGTCGCCCTTGAAGGCGATGCCCGGTGCGTGGAATACCTTCTTGACGGTGTGCTTGTGGTCGTCGCCGGCGATCGTGGTCAGGGTCTTGGCCTTGATCGACTGCTCGACCTCGAAACGCTCGTCGCAGATCGTGCATTTGTATTCGTAGGTCGGCATGATCTCTTTCGAGGTTGTCGGAAGAACGTGTGCGGATCCGACGATATCGGCCGTCGGCGTCTCAACCTTCACTACAATCGCCGCCGTGAGCCAACTCCCCGCCAGCACCGTCCGCAAGGCCGTCATCCCCGCCGCGGGACTCGGAACGCGTTTCCTGCCCTACACGAAGGCGGTTCCCAAGGAGATGCTGCCGATCATCGATCGGCCCGTGATCCAGTACGTGGTCGAGGAAGCGATCAGTGCGGGTATGGATGACATTCTCATCATCACCTCTCGCCACAAGAAGGTCATGGAGGACCATTTCGACCGGTTCCCCGAGTTGGAGGACGCACTTCGGGACAAGGGAAAGGGCGACGAGGCCGACGAGATTCGCCGCTTGAGCGAAATGGCAGACATCCATTTCATCCGTCAGGGCGAGGCCCTCGGGTTGGGTCATGCCATCGGCAGGGCCAAGGCGCACGTCGGCAACGAACCCTTCGCCGTGTTGCTGGGCGATGATCTGTTCACTGAATCTGCCGGAGTGCTCAAAGGCATGCTCGGCTGCTACGAGCGCTTCGGTGTCTCTGCCGTCGGTCTCATGGAGACCGAGGACATCTCGAGCTATGGGGCCGCCGCCTTCGAGCCGACCGACGACGACACGATGGTGAAGATCACGGGACTGGTGGAAAAACCCCCAGCCCACGAAGCACCGTCCAATCTTGCGATCATGGGTCGTTACCTGTTCAAGCCGACCATCTTCGCCGAGATCGAGCGGACCGAGCCCGGAGTCGGTGGCGAGATCCAGATCACCGACGTAATGATCCGGTTGCTGGCGACCGAGGGCATCTATGGCTTCACCTTCACCCACGGCCGCTACGACACCGGCAAGAAGTCCGATTATCTGCGAGCGGTGGTCGAGATGGCGCTCGCCCGCGACGATCTCGGCCCTGCCATGCGTGAGATCATCGCC
>ERZ888423.2037-NODE-2037-length-16038-cov-32.788963_pt1 | contig 16038 bp, 22 predicted proteins | sample MGYA00520523_ERZ888423 | MGnify/ENA primary metagenome ERZ888423 (study PRJEB32303, sample SAMEA104408611) | aquatic metagenome | biome: Brackish water; feature: Pelagic; material: water | place: Baltic Sea | collected 2014-06-08T10:24:00 | depth 30,27 m ...
GAACATCAGTAACTTCCTCACGGTCCTCGTCCAGCATATAGTCAACTAGGATATCGCGTTCATCATCATCTTCCTTACGCTGATTCCAGTACTCGTACTGCTCTTTGGTAAGACGTATATAAGAATTTTCGCCACCGTAGCCCCAAAGCATAATTCGATAGTGTCGAACAGGGCGTTTGATAGTTTCGATAAGTTCTTTGTTTTCTTCTGAGGTTGCCATTTAAAACTCCATGTCTGCCGCAACAATATAGCGGTTTTCGTTTGATTGTAAAATTCCTGGACGATGCCAAATCTTTCCTGGATAAATCATCCAGTGCCCAGTCTTCCAAGGTGCAAAGTACTTGCCTTCGCCTTCAACACCATTAGGTGCTAATTCTGTTCCTGCTGTATTTAGGTTTAGATCTTCATTCGGCAACCGCAAATAATACACACCGCTTACAGTTGTAGTTTCGGGGTTGTGATTATGATGATGCCAAAGATTATCTCTATCTTCAGCAGTCTTTAGGCTAGTTTGAAAACTCCAACTTTGGATATTCTTAATTTGTACTTCGCGATTCATAAATGCAAAGCAACTCCAAATAAAACTCATTTTAAGATTTACCCAGTCGTTGCTCTGTAATCCAAAAATGTTAACTTTAGTCTGAAATCTAGGACTGTTGGTAAAGTAATTACCAGACGCAATGATTTCGTCAACATTTGTAACCATACGCTGTCTGCTGTTAGCATCGATTAAACTGTCCCAGTCGTAATACTCATTATCCATTGTGCATTTCCTAATAACTTACTTAGTATTATAATAACACCTTTATTTAATAATGTCAACCAGATAACTATATATAAAATGGTAAATACATTAGTAGAGCGTGAGGGCGTTTTTTATGGACTTTTTAACATTAGCTAGCGAAGTCGGATTTCCAATTGCAGGGGCACTTGCAGCTGGCTACTTTGTTTTCCTAACACTTAGTTTTATTCTAGCAGGAGTTACTGATAGTGTCAAGACACTAAAAGGTATCATCGGCTCTCTTGACAATCGTGTTCAAACTATGAACAACGACTTAGTTAAGATTGATGCACTCCTAAGCTATGCACTTGGCGTAAGACCTAACATTGACAGAATTGCTGCCAATGAAGGCAAAGATGATGCCCGTCGCGATTAAAGGAGAGACTAATGTGGGCAATTCTTGTTGTATCATTTATAACTAATACATTTGGATCTTTTGAAAACAAAGATGATTGTATTACTGCTGCTAGAGATTTAAAAAGTCAAGGTATAAAGGCTGTGTGCGTTCAAATAGAGGAGAAGAAATGATAGATCCTATTTCTGCGATTACAATGGCTACATCAGCGTATAACATGGTGACTAAGATGGTTGCTGCTGGTAGAGAGTTTGAAGATACTGCCCAGCAATTAGGTAAATGGTATAGTGCTGTAAGTGACTTTAGATTTGGTCAACAGCAGGCTAAAAATCCGCCACTGTTTAAAAGATTAGTGTCTAGTAAATCTATCGAAGAAGAGGCATTAACACTGCTTGTACACGAAAAGAAACTAGCAGAGCAAGAAAAAGATTTAAAGACACTGTTGATGTGGCGCTATGGTGCCAATGCGTGGGACGAGTTAGTACAGATGCGCCGCAAGATAGCAAAACAAAGACAAGACACTATCTATCGTCAAGCAGAACTACGCAGAGATTTACTTAATACAGTAGTAGTACTATTATTAATAGCAATAAGTGTAGGTGTGATCGGTGGCATTGGATATTTTATAGCAGATGTAAAAGGATGGATATAAATGGAAATTGATATAGCAGGGGCAATTAAAGACTTTGGCTTTCCGGTCATTGCTGCGTTTGGTATGGGTTACTTTATATTCTTTATATGGAAATGGGTAACAGAAACTATTGATCCTGTTATCGGCGAAGCAATGGGCACCTTGATACGCCTTGTTGATCGTGTACGTATGTTAGACAACGACTTAATACGTTTAAACAGCAAACTAAGTATGGTACTAGAGCATAGAGGTGCGCTTAACCCAGAACAACAAGAGTTCTTGGAACAAGCAGTTAAAAAGTATCAAAGCCGCAGTGCAGTGTTTAACTCAACCGGTAAGCCTTAATTACTTTGACTGTGCAATAAAAATTCCGTCCCAGTCTTTAGGTAGTACTTGAGTCTTTTGGAACTCGCAACGTTCGATCCACATATCGTAATACTTTTCTAACTTGCCGTCAAAATGTCTGTGTAATAACTTACACATATCAATAGCTGCATCAAATTTCTGCGCACGATATAGTTCATGCATACTTTCGTGTAATTTCTTGCTCTTGACATCTGCTTTACTATTCATATCATCTAGCACTGTGTAGATGGCAACTCCTACAGTTTTACCTTTAACTGCTAGATCATCTACCTTAAGGAAGAAGAAGTCGTCCTTACACTGTTCAACAGTTGCGCCGCCTACTAGTAGTAAGCATCCATATTCTTTACATTTAGATTCTATTCTTGCGGCTGTACTAACTGCGTCTCCGAGGACGTCATAACTGTGTCGTTTGGTTGAGCCCATTTCACCAATATAACCAAGACCAGTATTAATCCCAGCCCCCATACCAACTGCGGGTCTACCTTGCGGAATGATAACTTCTTCATTAAACTTCTCCACTGCTTTTAACATTTTAAGTCCAGTTGCTACTGCTGTCTTAGCATGGTGTACATCATCAATTGGTGCATTATGTATGTGCATACTAGCATCGCCAATGTACTTGATAATCATTCCATCTGCTGCTAGCACTGGTTCTGTAATAGCATCCATATAGCCATTCATTATAGTTGTTAGTCCTTTAACATCGTCACCGAAGCTTTCGCCTAATGGTGTAAAGCCACGCAAGTCTGAGAACACAATACTAACTTCACGTTTAGTGCCGTCTTTGATTAGACTTGGATTTTCTTGTAGCAGTCGAACAACTGTTGGACTTGCATATCCAGCAAACTGTTTCTTAATTGCTTGTTTCTCTAGGAACTCACGTACAAATTTAATACCATACACTTGTAGTGCAATTAATACAAAAGTTATGACTGGTGCTGTAACATCTAATAAGAACTTGTCAGTTGCAAACACATGCATACTATACGGAACTACACTGCCTATTAGTACAACGGTCGTAGCAAGCCCTACAAGCATCCAACGACTTAGTACGATTAACAATAGCCCGCCTAATGCAAGTGCTGCAAGCTCTGCACTCGATGCCCATATAGGGCGCTGTATGTTGGTACCAGCAAACATTGTACCAAGCACTGCTGCTTGTGTAGTACCTGCAAACTGTGCGCCCATTGCTGTTGGAGTAGGGTTAGCAATACCTGCTGCTGTTACATCAACAATAACAACAGCACCTGCAAAGTCTGTGGGTAAGTTGGTCACGCTCGCACTCTTTGAACGCTGACTCCAGTCAATCCATATACGACCTTCTGCATCAGTAGGGATTACACCAAACTTGGGAATACGCATTTTGTCTACGCCCAGCGGACTTAGTTTAATTTGAAAGCTAGGATCGCCCGCAACTACACGTAAAGTTTCGAGTGCTAGACTTGGATACAGTATGCCGTCTACAACAGCAACAGTTGGCATACGCCTTACTACTCCGTCTATCTCTGGTTCCGTGCTTACAATACCTGCACCTACACTTGCGTTTTCTAACAACGGTATGTTAGCAATGATACCACCATAGGGCAATATAGTATCTAAGTAGTCTGAATTGATTATTGCAGCACCTGGATTAATAGGTTCATTCTTGGTCTTGTCACTGGGACGACTAGCAAGTATAACTGGGAACTCTTGCATCGTAGTTGCAAGTTCAATGTCCCCACCTAAGCGGTCATCTTCTGGCATCATGACATTCCATACAACTAGGCCAGCACCACGGGCATACAAGTCTTTAATTATGTCTGAGTATATGTTACGAGGGAAAGGATATTGTCCGAAACGTTCTAGTGCTGCTTCATCAATTTCTGCAACATAGATATTATTTTCTACAGGCTCTTGATTAACAATAAGCGTATCAAAATATCTTAACTTAATGCTTTCTACAAAGCCGCCAGGTGTTGCAAATGCATAGACTAGAAGTCCTAGTGTTAATAATGCCCACCAAGGGCTTAATAGTTTTTTCATTTTTTTCCCATCAGTTTTGCTTTCATAGCACTTAACTCTGCGGCTTTTGCTTCACGCTCGTCATTCTTAGCTATGTTAGCGTTTATTGCGTCCCAGTCGGGTTCAATTTTTGGAGTATCGCTAGCTCGTGGTCTCTCCACACTTCTCGCTTGTTCTGGTTGCGGTTCAGCCACCATTGACTCGGATTGTGTTTGTGCGTTTTGATAGGATGCCTGATCCCATCCAAAGCGGCTTCGTACAGCGGCGATCCTGGCTCGTAGGTCGGCGACTTGTTGTAACCTGTCATTCATTTGATCCCCTTCCATACTATTTATTACAGTATAGCATCGCTATTCAAGGATGTCAAGCTATTTGTTTTTTACACTAACAGTAGGAGGACACTGGTTCCAATAGTGTATCCATATTTGATGATCACTAAGTGAGCGATACTCGGGTGCATCGTAACGACATATTTTAGCAAGTGTATTTGAGCCGTTGACCCACAGATGTGTATAAAACACACCCGTGAGCAATAACGTTATCATTGCTGATTTACTGTGAGATTACAGCCACCAACAGCACTACACGTTCCACTTACACTTGCACCGTCACTCATTGCGTGTGGTAATGTGTAGGTTTGACTTGTTGCACCGCTTTGTGTTAGATCAAAATTCCAAGGCTGTGAACCATCAAGTTGTACAGTAGCATTATGATTGCCACTACCTTCTTGCAGGATTGCCGCAGTGTGATTATCACCTGTGATGTCAAGTTGTACAAAATGCTCGCCGCTGTCTTTTTGCGTAACACTTGCAGTATTGCTGTCGCCGGTTACATTAATAAATGCTGCTTTCATTCCACTGCCAGTTTGTATTAAGTCAACATCGTTGTTTGCGCCTATAATAGCAGTTTCATTATATGCATGGACGCCGGCACCCATATTTTGTGTAGCAGTAAACGAATTAGTGTTGCCAAGAATCATAAGATTTATATAACTTGGTGTGCCTGCTTGGTCAATGTTTATATCGTTGTCATCGCCTGTTATAGTTGCTTCAACAGTGTTGCCTTGTCCACTGTTTGCTAGTGCAAGTTTTGCATCCATTCTAGATTGTTGTGCAGCAGTTGGCCCACTTGGCCCGTACACTGGAGTAGCAGCGGCAACAGAGGCACTATACAGTCCTTCTTCTACCATTATAGCTGTAACGAATATAACCATATTACTTGCATACGTGCGAGTTGAAAGAAATTGTCCATAACCAAACGTTACATAAACTGAACCGCCGTTTGAACCGTAGTCCCATTTGTGCCACACTGAAATATTGTTTCCGTTAGTAGCTACCATTTCACCATTTGTTACATTGTACATATACCCATCCGTTCCTGGCAGAGTATTTTCACTTGAGGTGCTACTTGCATAGTCACCGTTTGCAGCTGAATAATAACAGTTACTACAATTTACATATTGTGTAAAACTGCCCACACCCATCTTAGTTTCGATCAGTGCTTCTATACTAGTATTTCTGTTGCTTGCGCCGATGACTCCTGCCATGAGTAATTTACCACCGCCACTTACATAGCTATCATACACTGATTTACAAGTACTACCACAATTAGAAGTGCCTGTCATATCAATAACTAAATCTTGGCCTAATACATCTGTTGAACTAACTGTACCACTTGTGCTACTTGAAACAGTAAAGCCTAAATTTTCTAATATACTTTTTAAATTATTGTACTGGCTTGTAGTAGCATCAGTGCCACTATTTTTATAATATATGAATACATCATTAGCCATTGCACTTGTAGCAACACATATTATTAAAATACTAATTAGACTGCGTAATATTAATGACAACATCAGTACCTCCATCGTTTATTTGCAATGGTGCTATGATGCCATCTTGAGATATATTAACATAACCGTAGGTGTGACGCTCTAGTGTAACTTGTACAATGTGCGGTGGACGTTCTGCATATAAAAATATCTGTTCTTCGTTGTAATTATATTGTATGTAACTTTTAAATTGATTTATGTTAGGTAACACAGGGTCAATTCCTAACTCGTCACCTGCTAACATATTAGTTAAATCTAGTATGTTGTCCAAGTATTCTATATCTAAAAAATTCATATCAAGTTGATTGTATGATAATTGATCTTCTTCTAGGTATTCTGTAATCAAGTCTTCAAACAATAATGCATCTTTATCTAATGCAGCTCCTTTAGCGTCTGCTTGATCTATGTAGGCCATTCCGCCAGGCAGTTCCTTTGGAGGACTAATGATCAACATATTGTCAATGTTTATTTCTAGTGTGCTAATAATTTTTGGAGCAGTAGGAGCATTTGATGCACTGGCTACTACAGTTGCTTGGAACGCTTGATTGAGTAACACCATACCTACATCTGTGCTAACTTCAATTTCACCTGTAAAACATTGTTCAGGTTCGTCTGGTTCAGGGCAAGTAGGTAGTAGGATAACAAGACTGCGTCCAATCTCGTCTACAGTCATAGTAAAGTCAGTACCACGCACTGATATAGTTGCTGTAGGTGTGCGTAGTCTTACATTCTCTCTGCTGTTTTTAGAAATAGCACCACTAGCATAACGCACTGTGCCCATAGCAACATTCATTGCAAGTGTGCCTGTGCCACTGTTAGGATCATAAACAAAGTCGTCGATCACTAGTTTACTCTGCTGTGTCATTGCTACTTTGGTATTGTCTTCAAACGTAAGATTTAGTTTGGCTTTAGACGTTGTAATAGTATCGTTCATATTAATACCAGTACCTTTACCTACAACAATTGTATCTTTATCTCTTGAAATGATTGCGTCTTGCCCAATTTGTTCTGTAACTTCGCCCACTTTCGCAAACGCGGATAGGGGTGCTAATAAAAGCACCCCTATTATGAATAATAGTATTTTACTGTTGTGTAATGTTAATGGCATTTGAAGTTCCATCAACATTTAGTGTCACATTCGGACTGTCCAGCCCTGTTTGTGACAAATTAATAACATTGTAATCACTAACATTAGTGCCGCCAATAGTGATGTTGTTAACAGCGTTAGGTGCATCTGCACCAACAGCTACTTTGTTGCCATCGCCAGTGATTGAAATAGTGGTGTCAGTTGTATCAGCTGATACCTCAGTTCCGCAAGTTGCGCTTCCTACTGCTGATGCATCTGTACCCAATGTACCACATAGTGTTACTTCGTTGCTATCACCTGTGATAGTAGTTGTTAGAGTAGTATCTGTTGCTGTGCTTATATCAACATCCAATACGTTGCTGCTACCAGTTGCAGTATAGTTAATGATAGAACCACTTGCACCTGTGGCTGTTTCAATATCAGCAGTGTTGAGATCACCTGTTTGTGTAACATCAACATCGGTGTTATCACCAATAATAGTACTTGCTGTACCTGAACTACCAACAGTGTTACTGTCACCTGTTTGTGTAATATCAATTGTTGTAGTTGATCCTGCTTGATCAATATAAACATCGCTTGCCCACACTGTCGCTGCCCCATAAAGTGTGGTTAGCAATGCTAGAACGATTACGTTTATATTTTTCGACATCTTTTGCCCCCTTTAAAGTATAGCGACCCTCATCAACTATACATTGTATTTAACATCGTTGGTGTAAAATATTTTACACCTACTTAATTCACTTCTTATAACTCCAGAGTTTCTTCTTTTGGCCTTCTTTAATAAGTTCTACTACTGCTTGCTCTATTGCTACTCTTACTGCATAGTTTACAGGCTCGTTAACAGTATGTCCTGCTTCTGCTTCAAATAAACTTGTGCCCATATCAAAGAACTTAAACACTGTCATACTACTACCTGAGCTAATAATTGTTTTAGTAACACTTACACTTAACAACACTTCGCCCGTTTGTGTGCTGGTCATACGCATTGTTACTGTAACTACATCCTGGCGATACTGTGTGCTTGGCCCAATACCTAAGTATCTTGCTCCAGCACCGCCTGTTAGTACGTTAGAATCATAACCTATGATCCCGCCCTCTACAATTACGCCAGCAAACAACATAGGCTTTAACTGTCTGTCATCTCCTACGCTTTCCCTTGCTTGACGTATAATCTGACGTTCTTTAGTTAGATTGTCAAGTCCCACACGCTCTACTACTTGAAACCATTGTCCATTGCCTACTTCTTGCAATGCTTTAATTAACCAAACTTCTGCACCCTGTGTAACGGCTGTACTGATGTTAGCCATCTTATCACTAGGCTTGCGTTGCCCTGTTTTATCTGTAAATCCATACACTGCTGCAACTAGTTTGCCAGCTGCTGGTGCTGGTAGATTATTAAATTCTGTGTTCTCATTCTTTACTAGCACGGGAGCTTGTGGCTCCGGAATATTAACCACGCTTGCACATCCACTAAGTGCTAGTGATGCTGTCAATACGATTGCTGTTAATTTCAAAATGCAAATTCCCCTACTGGTACATCAAACTCTGCAACAGTGTCGCCATTGCTGTCTGTAATAACAACATAAATTCTATCGTCAGTGCCACGTTTCCATTTGACATTGTCACCAAATGGTGTTTCACTTTCGTACCAAGTGTCATCTACAATCGTAGCACCTTCGCCAAACATATTATCTGCAATCTGTTTACTCAATGTAGCATATATGCGTGACTCTAAGTTGTTCTTAAACTTGTACGCATTGGTTGACTTGTAATCACGCTCTGCTTCATCGGCATCTGCCTTAGCATCATCTTTTAACTTCTGCTTACGATTGGCTTCTAACTGCTCTATTGTAAGCACGTGACTACTATATCCAATACCGTTAAAGGCTGGACTTTTAAAGTCAAAGGTCAAGTCGCTTGCGCTTACCGTTGTTGCTGTTATAAATAGTAGTACTGATAGTAGTAGCTTCATTGAATACACCTCGTATTGTATTTAACTGATTTTATAATAAATTTAACGCTTAGATAACGGAAACAAAATGAATACACGCGAAGAACAAGATTACTTTTTTGATATGTTTAACGAAATGTGGGAACATAGTGTAGGTGAAGTAATGCCTGAAGAAGACCAATATAGTCTAGCTGAAGAATTAGCAAAACTAGAAAGAGAACGTATTATTAATGCACTAGCTTTTGCAAACGGTAATCAAACAAATGCAGCCACGTCGTTAAACATAGGCCGCACTGCGTTAATTGCTAAAATGAAAAAGTATAAACTTAATTAAGTTTTAGGAAGACTAAAAGAGAACTTACTTTTTATACCTGTGCCATAATATGCATTGGATTCAATTTTTGCTTTTTCTTGAAAGTTAGGCGGGTATACAACAGTAATACTCTTAACAACTGCATCTTCACCTTGAGCACCTACTATAGTCTTTGCTTGCACCATTGCGGAACTATTTAGGAATGAACGAATAGCTTCTCCGAAATCAATTTTAGGATCAGTATTAATATATTGTGCCACCATTGCTGCTACCCTTGCTAGACATAGAAAACTTACATAGCTTCCTGGTTTATAGCCGCCCATATTAAATATTTTCTGTAACTCACGAGGCACTTTTTGTAAATCTTCTGGAGTAGCTTGTCTAACAACAGCACTTGGTGCTTGAGGATTTCCAACTAATTTTAATTCTTCGGCCATTGGATTTTGCATTAACTCTTTAAGTCTAGCTGCCTCTTGTGTAGATATTAACTTATATCTTTCAGCAAGTGTAATCGGTTGTACTGCTTGTCCTTGATCTTTGCAAATATCTAAAATTGCAACAGCTTCGACAAACTTTGCTATGTACGCCTGGCCTGTTTGTGTTTTAGCAGCTTCTTCTTTTGCTTTCCATATATTAGTAATACTAGCTTTAGCACCTTGCTTGCCTTTATGACTAATTCCCATTTGAATACCATCTTTAATAATGTAAGCATCAATTAGCGGATTATTTTGTCCTTCTGGAAACATCACGCCTGCGCCTTTTAAATCACTACCTTTAAAAATATCTGCAATTGCTTGATCCATAGGACCGTTAACTACACTGTGTCGTCCGATTAAGGCAATCGGTGCTAGTACTTCACAAAAATCATCTTGAATAGCTGACTTATACTGTGCTCCTGCAACAAATATAATAGTTTCATTTTTTGCTGCTTGTAGCGTTGCTTGAGTAAGCATGTCGCTCATCTCGTGATTTTTAATTTCATTAATGATAGCTTGTACAGATCTAGTACGTCCGTCAGCAACTCCTAATTGTCCAGGTTGCATATTAACAGTAGCTTTAGTGGCTGCACTTCCTTTACTAGGAGATAAACTTACAGCCGTAGCTTCACCATCTTTAATTGTATTTGTTGGATTTACTTTTTGGAAATACTTACCTAACCAAATTTCTCTTTTATCTTCAGCTTGGAATTTTGCAAATCCAAAGGCTCTACCTCTGCCAGGTTGATTAATCCATCGTATATCAACCTTTGGATTTGTTCTAGTTATTTCTTCAACAGCAACGTCTACTGCTTCGGGTGTTTCAAATCCATCTGCATCATTAGGATACTTAAAGTCCCAGACAACAAAACTGTATTCTGTTCCGTCTCTATCAACATAAATTTCGCCAGGTGACGCAGCTCTTAAGCCCTGGCCTTCTAATATAACTTTTGATTCTACTATTCTAATGTCACTAAAACGCATGGAGTAATCCTATTTTCTTTTAAGTATTTATCTTAGGAAACAACATATCGGTACAGAACCTATCAACGTCTTCTTCATTAAGACCTAGGCTTTTCATTGTGCGTGGAGTATGTGGATTCTGCTGCTGATTGTGACAGTAGTAGTTATGTGCTGCTGTTACTAGGTCTACATTTCCTGATCCAGTAAACTCACCAATCTCATCAAAGTATGCACGAAGGTTATCTAATGCAAGTTGTATAATAGCAACTGCTTCTTCTTCTGTGCTGACGTTGCCTGCGGCTAGCATCTTGTCTGAAAAGATGTTAGTTGCCCATTCTGGTAGTACACGTTGTTTGCTTGGAATAAAGTCTGCAACCGCTTCTTTGTATCCTGCAATCATAGGATTATCTAAATCAGCACTTGCACTAAAGTCATGGAAGGCTCCGGTCATTTTAGTTTTACCTGAAATTACATCAAAGCCGTAAATCGGCCCAGGGTTGTTTAGAACTGGGAATACGCAAACGTGCATCATCCACAGTCCTTTTGAATCCCTAGCGTCTACTACATCAATATGAGCGCGGCGAACATTGTTGTTACGCCACACGCGATTAACCCAAGTATCGTTATTAAAGTGCGAAAGCCCGGGCTCGTCGAATTCAACGGCTTTTTCATTAAAGATTTGTATAATCTCATCTTTGCAATCAATCAGTTTGTTCCAGATAATGCTCAATGTCTAACTCCATAAGTTCTTTAAATAATGCTGTTGCTGACTCGAATACATACTTTGCTTCGTCTGCCATGTCATCAGTTGTTTTTGCTCTAATAGCAGTTTTTAGTGCATCAGTATCGCCTTCAAACTGATACATGCGACCTTCGCCCGGAACACGTTTTGAAATCATTTGTCCACCACTAAGATCGCCCATATGCAGTACATAAAGATGTGCCATTAGTTTATCTGCATCATGCATAATTGTTCTCATATGCATAATATATTCGTTTGTGCTTGCAACTAGTGTAGGTGGATTATCTTCTGTCCACAATTCTAAAAAGTCAGCCTCAATTTTCATCTTGCGTCTAATATCAGGTAACTCGTTAAGTAGTCCTTGTGCGCCTGCCATTGCTTCTAGTAAGTCATATTTTTTATGTTGGTTCCAAAGATATGTTGCATATAGTTTTGGATTAATTTTGCCACTCATAATAACTTTTACAAAGCCTTGTCGCTCTGCATTACTGTGTTGATCTTTAGTTAGTTCTTTTAAATTGCTCATTCCTGCTCCAGTTTAAATTGTAATGGAAATCCATTATCTCTTGAAAGGTTAACTGCTTCTACACTTTTTTGTTCTGCGATTTCATAATTGTATACTCCACAGACTGCACTGCCTTCGTTATGCACGATTAGCATTAACTGCTGCGCTGTAGTTTCTGAATGTTTAAATATTAAAGTTAAAATTGATGTAACCCAATCCATTGGGGTAGACTCGTCATTAAGTAAAATTACTTTATACTTCTTTGGAATAACAGTAATTTGTTTAATTTTTTCATCAATTTTAATATCAGCTTCGGTGGTCATTTGTGTTTCCTAAATTAAATTGGGGGAGTATTACCTCCCCCAAGACTGCTTACTTGCCGTCTGTTTCGATTGCTTCGTGTACTGCACCTGAGTAATCTTTAATAGCGATTTTCTTAGGCAGCAGTGCTTCTGGTACTTCACGCTTTAGGTGTACGTTAAGCATACCTAATTCTAGTGTAGCACCTTCTACTTCTACGTAGTCAGCAAGTGTAAACTCTCTGCGGAAATTACGTCCGCCGATTCCCTTGTGTAGGTAGTTCACGCTTTCATCTCCTTTAGGAGCAGTTCCTTCAATACGCAGGATTTTACCATCCTTTGTAATATCAAGATTGTCCATACCAAAGCCAGCCACAGCGACTGAGATCATAAACTCGTCTTCGTTGACTTGTGCAATGTTGTATGGGGGATAACCGTTTCCGTTTGGACTGTTAGCGAACTGTCTTTCAAGGTCACTAAACATTCTGTCAAAGCCGATTGTTGCTCTGTGGAAGTTAGGTAGGTCTAAAGTTTGTAGTCTTGTCATTTTTGTTTCTCCTTATAATAAGCAAGATTAATAATGTAACCCTTACGGCGTTACAGAATTATTTATCATTTGCCTGCATACACACCATTAAATTGTTGTGTACAACGGACAAATGTTGTGCATTTGCTAAGTTGCTTGAGCGTCTTAGCGCCTGCGTATGTACAGGTAGATCTAATACCTCCGAGTAAATCTTGCACGGTTATACCTACAGAGCCCCTGTAAGGTACTAGAACTTCCCTGCCTTCTGATGAACGATAATCTTTTAGTCCGCCAAAATGTTTTGTGTTTGCTGCATCACTACTCATACCGTAGAACTGCACAAACTGTTTTTCTTTATATACTGAATCATAGAAGCCATCACTTAGTTTAGTAACTTCGTCAGTTTGATAAATTTTAGTAATAACTTTGCCGCCACCTTCATCGTGTCCGGCAAGCATACCACCCAGCATTACAAAATCAGCGCCTGCAGCAAATGCTTTAGCCACGTCTCCGGGGCAGGTGCAGCCACCATCAGCAATGATATGCCCACCGAGACCGTGAGCAGCATCAGCGCATTCCATAACAGCGGAGAGCTGCGGGTATCCAACACCAGTTTGGATACGAGTAGTGCAAACACTCCCAGGTCCAATCCCAACTTTAACAATATCAGCACCATTTAAAATTAACTCCTCTGTCATTTCGCCTGTGACTACGTTTCCAGCGATGATTATTAAATGTGGAAAGTTTTTCCGTACTTTGCGTACATGTTCTGCGAAATGTACGGAATAACCATTAGCAATATCCATACACACATACTTCAAGCCACCAGCAGCACCGGCATACACTTTTACAAGTTTGTCAAAGTCTACTTCACTAGTGCCAATGCTCATAGCAACATATCTACGATCGATACCATTACCAAAGAACTCAATCAGTTGTTCTGCTGTATAAGTTTTAACTAGGCAAGTAAAAATACCTTGCTTGCCTAGCTCTGATGCCATTTTAAATGTACCAACACCGTCCATGTTAGCAGCCATAATAGGCACGCCGCGGTAGTGATAGTCCGTTACGTTCTCTGGAAAGTCTGGCACATAGTTGCGGAATGTAAAGTCACGCTCTAGACTTACTTCCTTACGACTGCTTAGTGTACTCCGTTTGGGACGAATAAGTACATCCTTGTAATCTAGTTTGACATCTTGATCGATACGCATATTAATATCCTAAATCTAGTTTCCGCTTACGTAGGTTTTTTAGCATACGAGATTTGCCTGCTTTTCGTGCTTTTGCTTTTGTGATGCTTGGCTTTTCAAAAGCGCCGCGATCACGAAACTCTTGTACAATACCCGCTTCTTGTACTTTCTTTTTAAATCTACGAATGGCTCCTGTAATATCGCCATTTCTTACTTCAATATGTGTTCCGTCGTTCATCGGGTTGCCCGATGGTTTAAAGTTATTCTTTTTCAAGTGTACCTCCATGTACAATGCTATCTAAATTATATATTCTGTTTGGACTTATCTTATTATAAAACAACTGCTCCCCATTTGTCAACCAGTAAGTGTTCGAGTTGGCAATAAAATATGAGGATAAGAGTGTAATATTACTAGGGCAATTATCAATGTCAAGGATAACGCAATCTGCTTGTTTAGCCAATCCAAGTAACCAATCAGGATCATGTTCATCATTTTCTACTTCATACAAGTAGACATTGAATGCACGATCTATTTCGGATATTAGATTGTTAAATTGTTCTTTTATTGCAGTACTTGGGTAGATTAATAGGAAACTGTAGTCGTTATTATACAGCCTATCAGGCGGAGTTATTAAGTTTATTTTGTTCACTTATCACCTATGCGATTCCAAATTGAGTTTTCGTTTTGCTCTTGGTTTTGTATATATCCGGATTTTTCAGTATCTTTGTGTAAATGTGGTTCTGACAAATAATCTTCCCAGGGTAGTTTATTAATAATACCGTGAAGATATTTTGTTTTATGCTCTTTAAGTGTTTGTTCAGGATGATCCTCTTTCCAACGCTGTTTAGCAGCATTCCATGACGGATGGGTATCTAGTTCATCTAACTGTTCTTCAGTTAGTCTTAACTCTTCCGACGATTCTATACTTTTTTTTTTGGCTCGAGCTCTTCAGTATAAAACATTCTATTTTTTGTATCAGGAATACTACGCTGTACTTCAATCTGATCAACCTGATCATCAGTTAACGGTCCGTCGTCGGCCTCGTAGTTGGGTTCTACGTTGATGTAGGGTTCTGCGATTTGTTCTGGGGTAAGTCCATCAGGCTGTACTTCAGTTTGTTCCAAGATGCTATGTCCTTCATCATCTGTGGAAATAGTTTGCCCTGGAAGTGGGTCTCCCATGCTATCATCTGTTGAAGCATCATCGCTCTTTGCATTTGTAAAATCTGGTGGTACATTTTGTGCCATCCTTTCGGCTCTCGCCTGTTCGTAGAGTTCCCAATCATCGGAAGGCATTTCATTTTGCTCTTCTTGTTTTTGCTTACGATGGAACTCAAACGTATATTGGCTTGCAATCAATAACAAAACTGCAAGCGGGTCGAATACAAAGATAATAATTACAATTACCCATGTAACTGCTTTTTCAAGCATGTTCTTATCTGCTGTGTCGCCATAGACAAATTCAGCAATGTATTTGATTGGGCCTACTTCTGCCTCTAGTTTTCTGTATTCGCCTTCTAGTTTATATTTTTCTTCTGTAAGTGTATCAATTTCTGTGTTAGCAGTTTTAATACGAGCCGTCTGTTCGTCAACTGCTGCATCAATTTCAATTGCTTTGTCAGTTTGCGCAAGTTGGCCACGCAGTCTTTCTATAAGCGTTTGACTTTGTGCAACTTGTGCTTCTGCACTTGTACGTAGTCGTTGTATTTCATCTCTTGCAGTTGCAATAGTAGGTGACTCAGTTTGACGTACTTCGTCAATTTTAGCAAGCATAATAACTTCGCGGTCTTTAAGTGCAGGTATTTGCACTATGCGAATATCTTTAACAACACCAGCAAGTCGGGTGCGCTCTGCATCTACTTGTGCTGTAGCATCCTGACGTAGTTGTGAAACGTCTAGTTGAACTTGCGTTATACGGGCTCGTTGAGCTTCTACCCAGGCCACTAGCGCTCTACGTGTGTTGCCTCCAAATGCTCCGTCACTGCTTACACCAATAATTGCTTGTCCTGCACGTATTTGAT
>ERZ888423.2038-NODE-2038-length-16032-cov-46.932152_pt1 | contig 16032 bp, 17 predicted proteins | sample MGYA00520523_ERZ888423 | MGnify/ENA primary metagenome ERZ888423 (study PRJEB32303, sample SAMEA104408611) | aquatic metagenome | biome: Brackish water; feature: Pelagic; material: water | place: Baltic Sea | collected 2014-06-08T10:24:00 | depth 30,27 m ...
CTAGCGCATGATCGGGCGTCTTGTCCGCGCCAGCCCAAACCAGATCCCCATGCCCAGGATCGCAAGAGCGGGGGTTGTCACGGGCGACCACATCAGCACCACGAAGGGTTCCCACCAGCGCCAATCATCGCGAAAAGCGCCGCGGTGGCTTGAGGCGATGCCGACAAGCGACCAAAGATATTCTGCCAGCCAGACCGGGGCCGCAATCGCCCAACGCATCTGCCCGCTGACCCAGATCGCTCCGATCCCCCAAAACAGCATGGCCGCCCCCAGGGCCTTGGCGATCTGAGCGGTGATGATGGTTCCAAGGGTGACGCAAGGCACCTCGGGGCAGGGCGCCGACGCGGCGGCGATCAGATCATGACCCGATGGCCCAAAGCTGAGCCATTCATGCGCCAAGAGCACCACCAAGAGGCTCAGCGCCCCCCAAACGCCCAGCACGGCACCGGCGCGGACCCGGCCAGCCCCGCCGGACGCGCCCATCACCCGCCCGTATGGCTCATGTGGCGGGTCATCTGACCGGCGACAGACTGCCGGGAATAGTCGAAATCATGACCCTTGGGCTTGCGCGCGATGGCCGCGCGAATGGCTTGTTCCAGCACCCCATCCGCGTCCGATGCGCGCAAGGGCGCGCGCAGATCGGCCATATCCTCCTGACCAAGGCACATGTACAACTCGCCCGTGCAGGTCAGCCGCACCCGGTTGCAGCTTTCGCAGAAGTTATGCGTGAGCGGCGTGATAAAGCCGATCTTCTGGCCGGTCTCCTCCAGCCGCACATAGCGCGCAGGCCCGCCCGTGCGCTCGGCCAGATCGGTCAGCGTGAACCGTTCGGCCAGCCGCCCCCGCAGATCCTTGAGCGACCAATACTGATCCAGCCGGTTCTCATTGCCCAGATCGCCCATCGGCATGACCTCGATAAAGGTCAGGCCCATCTCGCGCGCGGCGCACCAGCTTTGCAGATCGAACAGTTCCGTTTCGTTGAACCCCTTGAGCGCGACCGCGTTGATCTTGACCTTGAGCCCCGCCTTTTGTGCCGCATCGATCCCGTCGAGCACTTGCGCCAAGCGGCCCCAACGCGTGATCGCGGCGAATTTCGCGTCATCGAGCGTATCGAGCGAAACATTGATCCGCCGCACGCCGGCATCATGAAGTTCACCCGCGAAACGCGCCAATTGGCTGCCGTTGGTGGTCAGCGTCAATTCCTTGAGCCTGCCGCTGTCCAGATGCCGGGTCATGGCGCGGAAAAACGTCATGATATCGCGCCGCACCAAAGGCTCTCCGCCCGTGATGCGCAGCTTTTCCACCCCCAGCCGCACAAAGGCCGAACACAACCGATCCAGTTCTTCGAGCGTCAGAAGTTCCTTCTTGGGCAGAAAGGTCATGGTCTCTGACATGCAATAGACACAGCGGAAATCGCAGCGGTCAGTGACAGACACCCGCAGATAGCTGATCGCGCGCTGAAACGGGTCGATAAGGGGGCTGGTCGTTGTCATGAACGCAAGCTAAGCGGCAAGCGCTGCAAGGGCAAGATGCCTTGCGACGGCGGTTGAAGCCGCCCTTGAATGACCCTAGGTTGGCCGCCATGAAGAAAATCCTTTTCCTTTTTGCCCCGATCCTGCTGACCGCCTGCGTGGGCGTGCCGGGCGTGATGCGCCCCAAAGAGCCGCCGCTTGTGATCGAGCCTGTGACGGCCGGCGGGCCGGTCGATGTTGCGACCGATCCGACAGTGTCGGCCTCCACCCAACCCCAAAGCGAGGGTCGCTTTCTTGGCTTCAGCGTGACGACCATCGGGGATGTGACCCTGCCGGGCCTGTGGTTGGAAACGCCCCTTGTGCGCACCGAAACCACAGGCCGCGTCGTGGCCGAGAACGGACGCCAGATCGATGTGATGCTGCGCCCCACGGGGGGGGCGCGCGGGTCCGGGTCGCGGCTGTCCTTGGCCGGGTTCACCACCCTTGGCATCGCGCTGGATGCGCGGCCCACCCTGACCGTCATCGGCGATGTCTGAACTGCCTGATCGGCGCGTGTTCTTGCGGCGCGCCGACTGGGATGAGCTTGGCGCGCACTTTCGCTGGCGGGTGCCTGAACGGCTCAACATCGCGCATCTGTGCTGTGACAGCTGGGCTGCGGTCGCACCTGACCGCGTGGCCGTGATCCATCGCGCCACGACCGGCGATCGGCAGCTCTGGACCTATGGGCAGCTCAAGCGTGCCTCCGATGCGCTGGGCTGTGCGCTTGCGGCGCGCGGCGTCGGCCGTGGCGACCGGGTCGCGGTCTTGTTGCCGCAACATCCGGCGGCGCTGATCACCCATTTTGCCGCGATGAAGCTTGGGGCGGTCTCGTTGCCGCTGTTCACGCTGTTTGGCGGTGATGCGCTGCGCTACCGCTTGGCCGATTCAGGGGCGCGCGCGATTGTCACCGATGCGGCGACGCTCGACCGGATCATGGCGCTGGCGCCGGATCTGCCCGATCTGACGATGATCATCGTCATCGGCCCCTCTGTGGCGCCGGTTTTGTCTTTCGAGGCGCTGATCACCGGCCCCGCAGACCTGACGCTGGTCGATACCCATGCCGATGATCCGGCGGTGATGATCTACACCTCCGGCACCACCGGTGATCCCAAGGGCGTGCTGCATGCGCATCGGTTCTTGCTCGGTCATCTGCCCTGCATGGAGCTGAGCCAGGATTTCTTTCCCCAGCCCGGTGCCATCGGCTGGACCCCGGCCGATTGGGCATGGATCGGCGGCTTGATGGACATGGCATTGCCATGCCTCTATTACGGCGTGCCGCTGGTGGCGCAACGCTTGCCGAAATTCGACCCGGACGCAGCCTTTCGCCTGATGGCCGATGAGCGCGTCACCAATGCGTTCATCCCGCCCACAGCCTTGCGCCTGATGCGGCAGGCAAACCCGCCGCCCTCCATCGCCTTGCGTGCCATCGGTTCAGGGGGCGAGGCGCTGGGCGCCGATCTTCTGGATTGGGGCCCTGCACGCCTTGGCTGCCCGATCAATGAATTCTACGGCCAGACCGAGGCCAACCTGGTCGTGGCCTCTGTCTCGGGCATGATGGCGCGGGTGCCGGGCGCCATGGGCCTGCCGGTGCCCGGGCATCAGGTCAGCCTGCGCGATGCGACGGGCGAGGTCGGCATCGGCGCGGTGGGCGAGGTGTGCATCCGCGCCCCTGATCCGGTGATGTTTCTGCGCTATTGGAACAAGCCCGCGGCGACGGCGCAGAAACTGGCGGATGGCTGGCTTCGGACGGGCGATCTGGCCACGCGCGATGCCTCGGGCCAGATCACCTTTCACGCCCGTGACGATGACATCATCACCTCGGCCGGCTATCGGATCGGCCCGGTCGAGATCGAACAGGCATTGGCGACCCATCCCGACGTGGTCATGGCCGCCGTGGTGGGGGCCCCCGATCCGGTCCGCACCGAGATCGTCGTGGCGCATGTCGTCTTGCGCGAGGGTGCGGATTGGTCAGGCATGGAGACCGCGCTCCAGGCGCTGGTGCGCGCGCGCGTCTCGGCCCATTGCGTGCCACGTCGCGTGATCCGGGCCGACAGCCTGCCCATGACGGCGACCGGCAAGATCATGCGCCGTGCGCTCCGATCCCATCCCTGAGCCCATCTTTGCTTTTGAAATACTCTCGGGCGAGCGCGAGGGGGCAGACAGCCCCCTTGCACGGGTCGCCCGTGTCAACGGGCGAAACCCCTCACTTGTCCATCGACCGCCGGATCGCGCCGATGCTCCACCAGACTGCCAGCACCACAGGCAGAACCGCCATTGCGGTCAGAAATGTCTTGGATATGGCCAGCATCTCGGTCAGGGGGCCCAGCAAATAGACCACAAGGTTGACCGCATAATAGCTGATCGCCACCACCGACAGCCCCTCGACAGTCTTTTGCAGGCGCAATTGCAGATCGGCGCGCCGGTCCATGCTTTCCAGCAGCGCCTGATTCTGCGCCGAGCGATCCACATCGACGCGCGTGCGCAACAGGTCGCCCGCACGGATCGCACGCTCTGTCATCGACAACAGCCGCCGCTCGGTTGCCTTGATGGTGCGCATGGCGGGGTCATAGCGGCGCATCATGAATTCGCCGAATGTCTGGCGGCCCAGGAACCGCTCTTCGCGCAGCACTTCGATGCGCTGATTGACCAGCGCCTCATAGGCCCCCGTCGCGCCGAAGCGAAACGCGCTTTCGGTCTGAAGCTTTTCAAGCTCGGCCGCGATCGCCAAAAGCCGCCCCAGCGTTTCGTCGGGCCGGGCCAGATCGCCGGTCATGTCGCCCACGATCTGCACCAGGCTTTCGTCCATTTCGCCCATGCGGCCGGAAATGCTGCGCGACAGCGGCAGGCCCAGCATCGACATCGCCTTGTAGGTTTCGATCTCGCAGATGCGCTGAACCACGCGCCCGATCCGCCGGCTGCCCGTATCGGACCGGCAAAACACGGCAAATCGCATGTGGCCATTGCTGTCGATGCGAAAATCCCCCGCCACCACGGCGGTCCGGTCCAGCACATGGCTGACCGCAAGGCTTTCGGGGACCATCCACTCATTCAACCGGTTGGCGATCGCGCGATCATCATCTGGCGCGATTTCCACCCGAATGTGGGCCGAGGTGATGCGCACACCCGGCGCGCGTGCCAGCCAATCCTCGGGAAAGGCCTCCCAGCTGGCGGGGTCAAAGGGGCGCTCGCCGTTCGAGGGCAGAAACGCGGTATAGGTCACGAATTCCGTGTGTTGTTCCCATTTCAGCCGAAACTTGCCCAGATCGCCAAAATAATGCGTGGCATCGGGGGCGGGGTGATCGGCGCCAAACCGATCCAGAAGCGCCAGAAGATGCGCCCGGTCCAAGCCGCGGTCCCGTTTGGCTGCATCCTTGGGCTGCTTGATGGCAACATAGATAGCCTGTGCGGGGGCGCTGATGTTGGGAAAGGGGCGCGCGTGCAGCTCATTGGCAAGCCAATAGCGCAATGGGTGATCTTCGAGCGGCATCCGTGCGGCTCCTTGCAAGGGTCGAGCGGGGACATAACCCATGTTGCGCTCTTGTAAACCGAAAAAACGCTGCAAAAATCAAGGTTTGTCTGAATGCAGCTGCATACGGTCCGATGCAAGCCTCGGACAAATCTTGAAAAACATGCGGCATCGCAGCATCTCTGGCATGAGTTTGGCAGCCTGTGACACGGTGCCAAAGCTGTCTTTCCCCGCCAGCTTGGCCTTGCGGATGGCGGGGATGGCAAGTATCGAAAACGGTATTCCATTGTATGCGTAATAAAGTGTCGTGCGGCCCCAGTTGTAGAGCGCGCGCTGTGTTGCTATGGGGCGGGCTGACACGGCCATGTCAAAGAGGGGATGACAGTGAAAATAGGCGCTCCGAAAGAGATCGAGCCGGGCGAAGCACGGGTGGCGATGACGCCCGACAGCGCGCTCCAGCTGCAAAAGCTAGGCTATGACTGCGTGATTGAATCCGGCGCGGGTGCGGCTGCAGGCTTTACCGATGCGGCCTACAAGGCTGCGGGCGTCGAAGTGGTGAAAACCGCAGCCGCGCTGTGGAAGGCCGCCGACATCGTCGCCAAGGTGCGCCCGCCAACAGCCGCCGAGGCCAAGAAGCTGCGCGAGGGTCAGCTGTTGATCTCGTTCTTCTGGCCCGGCCAGAATGCGGATTTGATGGAAACCGCGAAATCGGCTGGCGCCAATGTCATCGCGATGGACATGGTCCCGCGCATCAGCCGCGCACAAAAGATGGACGCGCTGTCCTCCATGGCCAATATCGTGGGCTACCGCGCGGTGATCGAGGCGGGCAACAATTTCGGCCGCTTCTTCACCGGTCAGGTGACGGCGGCGGGCAAGGTGCCGCCGGCCAAGGTGCTGGTCGTGGGTGCGGGTGTGGCGGGTCTTGCCGCCATCGGCACCGCGACTTCGCTGGGTGCCATCACCTATGCCTTCGACGTGCGCCCCGAAGTGGCCGAACAGATCGAATCGATGGGTGCGCAATTCGTGTTCCTTGAGTTTTCGGCCGATGAATTGCCCGATGGCGCCGCGACGGGTGGCTATGCGCCCCCCCAAAGCCCCGAGTTTCAGGCCAAGCAGCTTGCGAAATTCCGCGAGATTGCGCCCGAGATGGACATCGTGATCACCACCGCGCTGATCCCCGGCCGCCCCGCGCCGGTGCTCTGGACCCGCGACATGGTCGAGGCGATGAAGCCCGGTTCGGTCATCATCGATCTGGCGGCCGAGCGTGGCGGCAACTGTGAATTGACGCGCGCCGATGAGCGCGTCGTGTCCGACAATGGTGTGGTGATCATCGGCTATACCGATTTCCCAAGCCGGATGGCCGCGCAGGCGTCCACGCTTTATTCCACCAACATCCGCCACATGATGGCCGACCTGACGCCTGGCAAGGACGGCACGGTCAACCACAATATGGAAGATGACGTGATCCGGGGGGCCACCGCCGTTTTTGGAGGCGCGATCACCTATCCGCCGCCGCCGCCCAAGATCGCGGCCATCGCGGCGGCGTCGAAAAAGGAAAAGCCCAAGGAACTGACGCCCGAAGAAAAGCGTGCAAAAGAAGTGGCGGACTTCAAGGCACAGACCAAGAACCAGATCATGCTGCTGTCAATCGGTGGTGCGCTGGTCTTGGGCGTGGGGCTGATCGCGCCCGCCAGCTTCATGCAGCATTTCATCGTTTTCGTGCTGTCGGTCTTTATCGGATTTCAGGTCATCTGGAATGTGGCCCACAGCTTGCACACGCCGCTGATGGCGGTCACGAACGCAATCTCGTCGATCATCATTCTGGGCGCCCTGATGCAGATCGGCTCAAGCTCGGTCCTGATCACGATTCTGGCGGCGCTGGGCATTTTCATGGCCTCCGTAAACATCTTCGGTGGTTTCCTTGTGACACGGCGCATGCTCGCCATGTTCCAGAAATCTTGAGCGGGCAGGGGTAGGATAGATGGATTTCGGATTCACCATTGCGGCCTATGCGGTCGCGGGCGTTCTTTTCATCCTCTCGCTCGGCGGTTTGTCCGGGCAGGAAAGCGCCAAGCGCGCGGTCTGGTACGGCATCGCGGGCATGGCGCTTGCCGTTGCCGCGACCCTGATCGGGCCGGGGTCGGGGCTGTGGCTGATGTCGCTGATCTTGATCGCGGCGGGCGCGGGCGTGGGCTATCAGCTGGCCACCCGGGTCCAGATGACACAGATGCCCGAGCTTGTGGCAATCATGCATTCGCTGGTCGGTCTGGCGGCGGTGTTCGTGGGCTTTAACGCCCATATCGAACTGGTGCGCGTGGGCGAGGTTCTGGGCGCCGCCGGCATGGCCTTTCCCCAGCCCGAGGGGCCATTGGCCACCCCGGTCTATGAGTTGATCGGCACGCTGTCGAATTTCGCGGCGCTTCTGGCCAAGAAAACGGCGGTCGAGGTCGGGATCTTGCGGGTCGAGCTGGTGCTTGGCATCTGGATCGGTGCCGTGACCTTTACCGGATCGGTCATTGCCTATGGCAAGCTGGCGGGCCGTGTGGATAGCGTGGCCAAGCAATTGCCGGGCGGCCATATGCTCAATGCCGGGGCGGCGGCGGCGTCGCTCGCTCTGGCGGCGATGTATCTGGGCGGTGCGGGTGGCTGGACGCTGGTGGTGCTGACGCTGCTGGCGTTGTTCATCGGCTACCATCTGATCATGGGCATCGGCGGCGCCGACATGCCGGTGGTGGTCTCGATGCTCAACAGCTATTCGGGCTGGGCGGCAGCGGCGATCGGCTTTTCGCTTGGCAATGATTTGCTCATCGTGGTGGGGGCGCTGGTCGGCTCGTCCGGTGCGATCTTGTCCTACATCATGTGCAAGGCGATGAACCGCAGCTTCGTGTCCGTCATTCTGGGCGGCTTTGGCGGGGCCAAGGGCGAACAGCAGGCGATCGAGGGCGAACAGATCGCCATCGACAGCGACGGTGTGGCCGCTGCCCTGAACGATGCCGACAGCGTGGTGATCGTGCCGGGCTATGGCATGGCGGTGGCGCAAGCGCAGCAATCGGTCAGCGAGTTGACCCGCAAGCTGCGCGCGGCGGGCAAGACCGTGCGCTTTGCCATCCATCCCGTCGCGGGGCGTTTGCCGGGGCACATGAACGTGCTTCTGGCAGAAGCCAAGGTGCCCTATGACATCGTGCTGGAGATGGACGAGATCAACGAGGATTTCCCGTCAACGGATGTGGTGATCGTCATCGGCTCGAACGACATCGTGAACCCGGCAGCCCAAGACGACCCCAACAGCCCCATCGCCGGCATGCCGGTGCTTGAGGTGTGGAAGGCCAAGCAGGTGTTCGTGTCCAAGCGCGGCCAAGGCACGGGCTATTCGGGCATCGAAAACCCGCTGTTCTTCAAGGACAACACGCGGATGTTTTATGGCGACGCCAAGAAAAGCCTTGATGAATTGCTGCCCAAGATCGCCTGATCTGACCGCAGCGCCGCAAAAAGGCCCCCGGAGACGGGGGCCTTTTTCGTTTCGGGCTGATCTCAGGGCCTGTGTTGGGCCGCAGCCGAGAGATCCGTGAAAATGCGGCGCAATTCATCGGGCGGTAAATCCTTGCGCCGATCATCGGTCAGGTGATCTGGCGACCAGATCAGGCTTTGGGCGGGGTCATGCAGCATCGCCCAATCCGCGAAAAGCCGCGCCGACACCGGGTCGGTGACATGCAGCCGGACATCGAGATGGCGATCATCGCGGCGGATGCGATCATAGGCGGCGCGAACCACAGGGCCGGGGCCTTCCAGCAGTTGCAGGTAAATGTCGCGCCGACAAATCAGCGCCCCGGTGATCCCATCGCGCTGATTGCCCTGTCGGGCCTGCAGCAAGATGCCCGACAGCGTTGCCTCGTCATAGCCAAAGGGGCGAGAGGAATAGATGATCTGGATAAGGTCGGAAATGGCAAAGGCTCCTGTGCCGGGCCGGTCGCGCCAAAGGGCGCGCCATCAAGCGGGCATGCGCACAGGTTACGCTAAACGCCGCCCCTTGTCGCCGCAATAGCATCGGCACAGCACCCGGGCATGGCTCTATTTGGTCAAGATCAGCTTTCCCGCCCGCGTGATGCGCAGCTGATAGGCCTTGTCGTCGAGCAAGATCATCGCCGTACCCTCGCCATTGACCAGCCGTCTGGCATCATAGGCCGGTTGGCCGGAGTGTGGCGGTTGGCTGTGGCCTTTTTCGGCGCTCTCGGTGATCTGTCCGTGATAGCTCATGCTGGGCCCTCCGATCCAGGTTTGTGCAGGTGGTGACATGGAAAGTCTGACAAAAAGAATCGGAATAGTCAATTCCCGATTTTTTCAGTCAGGAATTTTGCCCCGCGCAGCCGGGCGCCGCGCCAGTTCGGCGATCCGCGCGGCCAGCTCTGCGCGAATGGGCCCGGGCCGAGGTGCATCGCGCAGCGTGGTGAACCAAGCCTCGGGCGGGGCGCGTCCGGCTTGCGGGGGCTTGTCCCAGCGCAACGCCCGCAATACCGCTTCGGCCGCCTCGGGCAGGCGTTCGGGAATGTCGTGGCCGTTCAGCCTGGCCCAGACCCCGGTCCAGAGCCGACCGACCGACCAAGGGTTGTAGCCGCCGCCCCCCAGCACCAACAGACGCGGGCAGCCCAGCACCATCAATGCGGCGATTACATCCCAATGGGCATTGTTCGACAGGCACAAGCGCGACAGCGGATCCTCGGTCACCGCATCGGCCCCGCATTGCAGCACGATGGCATCGGGCGCAAATCCCGACAGCGCCGGCAAGATCAACCGGTCGCGGATCGCCGCCATTTCGCTGTCGTTCAGCCCGGCCGGCACCGGCAGGTTCAGGCAATTGCCACCGCCATCATCATCCAGCGCCCCGGTAAACGGCCAGCGCTTTTCCTCGTGCACCGACAGCAGCAGCGTCTGGCCGTCGCCCGCCAGGCCATGTTGCACGCCGTCCATGTGATGGGCGTCGATGTCGACATAAGCGATCTTGGCCGCCCCCGCGCGGCGCAACGACAAGATCGCCAGAACCGGGTCGTTGAGGTAGCAAAACCCGCCCGCCCGGTCAGGAAAGCCATGATGCGTGCCGCCGCCGGGGTGGTAGATCACGCCGCCTTGGGCCAGCAATTCCCCCGCCAGAAGCGCCGCCCCCGCCCCGGTTGCCGGGCGGCGATACATCTGGGGAAAGACCGGGTTGGCCAGCGTGCCCAGAGCGTGGCGGGTGCGCACGGCATCGCTGACCGCCTGATCGGCTTCGGCCTTTGCAAGGGCCTCGGCATAGGCGTGGGTGTGCCAGATCGTCAGCGCCTCGGGCTTGGCGCGGGGGCTGGTGCGGTATTGATCGTATCCCAGCCAGCCCATGGCCCGCGACAGATCCATCACGGTCGACACACGCGGCACCCGCAACGGGTGCCCGGCACCATAGCTTGACCCGCGATAGATTTCGGACCCAAAGAAAAGCGGTTTGCTCACGCGCCCAAAAGCGCCTCGATCTCGCGGCGGATGCGGGGGCTGGTGGGTCGTGTGTTCGAGCCGAAACTTTGCGTCATCCGGCCTTCGCCATCCAGGAGCACCTTGTTGAAATTCCAACCCGGCTCAAAGCCATAACGGGTCCGCAGCCATTGGAAAAACGGATGCGCATTTGCGCCCCGGACCGAAGTGATCGTGGTCATCGGCAGCGTCAGGTTGAAATTCAGCTCGCAAAACTCGGCCACGGCGGCATCGCTGGCCAGTTCCTGACTGAAATCATCCGACGGCACAGCCAGCACGACCAACCCGCGCGGCCCGTATTCCTCGTGCAGCGCCTGAAGTTCGTCATATTGATCGGTGTAGCCACACAGCGAGGCGGTGTTGACCACCAAGATGGGTTGCCCGCGCCAATCACCCAGATCGTAGCGCCCGCCATCGATTGAATCGAAGCCAAACCCCGCTTGGGCTTGCGCGCGCGCGGCAAAGGGCAATGTGGCCAGGGCTGCGATCAAGCTGCGGCGGTGCATCACGGCGGTCTCCGGTCGGATGATGGGGAGGTATAGCGCGCCATCGGGGTGTCAAGCGGGGCTTTGCAAAGCCATGCCTTGCGTGCGATAACCCGCTGCCATGACCCGAAAGCCCGCCCCCATGCAGCCACCCTTGCGCATTGCCGCCGCCGTAAAACGCGAGACGCGCACCCAATTTGCTGCGCTGCCGTATCGCATCAAGAAAAAGGGACAGGTCGATGTGATGCTGATCTCGTCGCTGGACACGGGTCGCTGGATCATTCCCAAGGGTTGGCCGATGGACGGCATGCGCCCGGCCGAGGCCGCCGCTCAGGAGGCATGGGAAGAGGCTGGCTTGCGCGGGCGTGTGTTCGACGATGTGCTGGGGCTTTATTCCTATTCGAAATTTCTTGACGAGGATTTGTCGATCCCGTGCATCGTGGTGGTTTTTCCCCTTGAAGTGGCGCATGAGGATGCCGCTTTTCCCGAGGCCGGAAAGCGCAAGATAAAGTGGATGAGCCGCAAAAAGGCCGCGTTGCGCGTGGATGAGCCGGAACTGAAGCAGATCATCGCCGCCTTTGATCCCGAGCGGCTTGGATGAGCGCGCCGCTTGAACCCGTGACAAAGCCGAATATCTTGCACGCATCATGATACGCTATTGCCTGAAATGCACCGATGGCCACAGCTTCGACAGCTGGTTTCAATCCGCCGATGCCTTTGACACGCTGGTGGCAAAGGGGATGGTGTCTTGCGCCATCTGTGGTGGCAGCGCCATCACCAAGGCGCTGATGGCGCCCCGCGTTGCGGTGCATGATGCGCCCACCACCACCGCTGTTGCCGCGCCCGAGGGCATATTACCGTCGCGCCCCTTGTCGACGCCGACCCATCCCGCGGAACAGATGTTGCGCGCCATGCGGCAGCATCTGGCGCAAAATTCCACCTATGTGGGCGGCCGCTTCGCCGATGAGGCGCGCGCCATGCACCAAGGCGAAACCGAAGAGCGCATGATCCACGGTGAGGCCAAACCCGACGAGGCGCGCGCCCTGATCGAAGAGGGCATTCCCATCGCGCCCTTGCCGTTCATTCCGCCCGATAAGGCCAACTGAACGCGCCCGTCACAGGTCCGGTCCCCATGGCGTGCAGTTCCGCCGCCTCGCGGGCATCACGCGCGGCTTCAAGCCGGGCAAGGGATTGGGCCATGATCCGGGCGATTTCGGCATCCGGCATGCCGCGCGCGCGCAACTCTGCCACCCGGCGTTTGCCTTGGGGTGGCAGCGGTTGCACAAAGAGCAACCCGTCGAGAGCGGCCAGCGGCACCTCGGCGGCCTGTGCCAGCGCGCCCATGCGCGCCGCAAAGCCGGGGGTTGTGCGCAACTCGGCCAGCCGCCGTGCATGCCAGTCGATGCTGGCATCAAGCAACCGCTTCAGGGTCTTGTCCTGCAACCAGCAATCCACCAGACCATCGACCCAGCCCGACCAGCGCAAAAGCCCCAAATGCGGGTCTTCGTTGCGGTCGAAGATCGCGAAATATGTGGCGTCGTATTTGTCGGGCTTGCAGTTCACATTGCCCCGGTCGCCACGCAAGACATAGGCCTCGCGGCTTTGGACGGCGAAATGCGCGACCTCGGCCAGATCATAGCCCACCGTCGCTGCTGATCCGCGCCAGCCATCCGCCAGAAAACTGGGCGGCATCGGCGCGCCCGAGCCGTTCACCCATTGCAGCCCACGGTCCTGCGCGCCGCGCAAGCCAGGCCGGTGAATGCCCAGCGTCATGCCCGCTGAGGGGCGAAACAGCGTCTTGACCCCCCAGCCCCGGCGAAAATCATCCCGCGCCCCGCATGTGAATTGGATCAAGATCGGGTCGGGCGACCAATCGCTGCGCCCGTTTGATCCCATGATCCGCCAAGTGACCGCCACCCCATCCGTCCCGTCGGGACAGGCCGCCAAAAGCGCGGGCAGCGTGCCATCGCCGGTCTTGATATGCAGGAATTCGTCGCCATCCATCACCATCAGCCAATCGGCATCCATGATGGCGCGGTTGCGCTGTGCAAGGCCCAGCGCATGGGGTTGCGGCTTGCGGCCCGGCGGCACCGGGTTGCGGATGTGGTGGCACAGCCCCATCGCCTCCAGCCGGTCCAGCATCGCATCGGTCCCATCGCGGCAGTCATTGCTATAGACCCAGACCGCGTCGAACCCGATCAGCCGATGATAGGCCAGCCATTCCACAAGCCGCGGACCTTCGTCCTTCATCATCGTGATGAGTCCAAAGCCTGCCATCAGTAATTGATGTAGTGGCTTTGGATCACTGGGTTCGGCGGCCCGTTGCGGTGCTTTTTCCGGACCACGTAAAAGAGAAGCTGCGGCACACTAAAGCGGTGCTCGGCACCCCGGGGGCGATTGGTCGGGTCGGGCACCCGCGCCGCGCGTTCAGTCCCTTTGCGCGACATGGTCCAGCAGCCCAAGACCTCATAGCCCAATGAGGCATGCCAATATCGCCATGGAATATCCGGGCCGATTTGGTAAAAGCCGTGACCATACCACCCATCCGTGCCAACGCAGGACACGAATATGCCGTCGCGCTTGAGCATAGCATCGATGTTGCGAAAGCTCTGCGCGATGTCAAAGACATGCTCGGTTGTGCCGCCGTCATAGATCAGCGCGAACTTGTCCTTCAGGTCATCGCCTACCGGTTCGGACAGGTCATGCACATATTGCGCCCCTTCGATCGCTGAAAAATCAAGGCTTTCAAGAGGTGGCCAGCCGATCGTCTGGAGAAAGGACTCACAAAACCCGTCCTCTTGAAACAAGGTTTCAGGCGTTGCCGTGATGCCATGCCGTGCGAGCTTTTTGATCAGCCGTTCGGTCCAACCGGGCGGGTTGAAGTGCATCTTTTGTCGGCCCAGCATGACGCCGCCCTCGCAGCCCTTCACCACTGGCGCGATATAGGCCAGTTGCAGCGCGATATTGATGCTGATGCCCATATGCCTTGGTCCTTTCTGTCATTTAGGTTGAACTGCCAACGCCTTTTGTCTGGATCAACCTGCGCGGGCCCGTGCCGCTTGTGGCGATGTTGGGCGCGCAAACGATCCAGGACTGCGCCATGAGGGTCACTCTTCGATCGTCGCGGTCGTGGTGGTTGCATCAGGCGCTGGCACATCGAAAATGCGGCGGACACGTTTGACACCGACTTGTGCTTTCAGCCCCTCGTAACCGTCATTGGCCAGCCCCGCCTCCTCGAGCACCTCCCACTTGCGGTAATGGACAGCCGTGATCGTCGGACGTCGCCGGAAGGTCTTGCCGCGCAAGCGACCACCCAGAATGCAATGGTCGTCTTCTGACAACTCGTTCCAAGCCAGCCCTGCCCGTGCAATCGCGACCGGCAAGCTGATCTGATCAAGATAGGGGCGGCGGAACGCGGCAAGCGCGCCGACCCCGTCCAGATGCTGGGCTGTTTCCATCCACGTGTCTGCGAAAGCGCTGTCTTGCGGGAACAAGACGAAGCCCGACGAAAAATAGGGCACCATCGGGCGACGGCGGTCGCGCATCAAGGTGATGCGCGCGTCGGGTACCGGCAGATCAAAGCTGCCATAAACCGTCTCCCAAAGATCGTCGGGTGCCCATTGGATCGACGCCGCAGGCGAGCAGGTCACATGGCCGGGTACCAGCAGGCGCGTCACATCATGTGGCTGCAACACCAAGATATCGCTATCCATGAAGCCACCCCATGCGGTGTCGCGTTTCTGCTGGCAGGCGATGATCTTGTTGCCATGCGGATATTCCGGCGCAAACAGACCCTCTGTCGGCATCGGGCGCACCTCGCAGCGCATACGGCGCAACGTTTCGGTCACGGCCGGGTCAAGCGCCTCCATGCGGTGGGCGGGGCAATAGCCGACAAGCAAGATTTCCGGGTCAAGATGCCGGCGGATCGAGGCCGCAAGATAGCACGCGATATACTGGTACATCGGTGGTTCTACGATGAAAAACAGCGTGATCGTGGGCTTCATGCTTCGCCCCTCACTCTTCCAGGGCGGCGGTGGGGGCGATGCCGAACTCTTGGCACATTCTTGAAATGTAGGAGTTTTCGAGGGGGGGGTTGCGGCGCCACCAGGGTTTGGTGCCGTTGGTGTAGAGGTGGACGGAGACGGTCGCGTTGGTAAACCAACCCTCAACACGGCCATGGGGATCGAAAAAGATATCGTTGAGCTGGAACGGCACGGGGTAGAGCACATCGGGGGTCATCGCGCGGGCGGCATCGCCGGTTTGCTGGGCAAACCATGTGAAGGCCTGCGGGCCAAAGGCCGTGCGCTCGGTGCGGTAGATCTTGACCGCATGGGGGGCATCCTTTTGTTTTTCCATGCGTTTGCGCTGCTGCTTGTTCCACCAGGGCGGGCAGTCGGGCAGGTTGTCGTAATAGTCGAGCAACTGGTCCATCAGCGCGCAATCGCGCGGCAGACCCACCACCCCGCAATTGAGCGCGCCGCGCAGACCGTGGCCGGCAAAAATCCAGTCCCAGTCGTCGGGAAAGGGTTTGTGGCAAAGCGCGTCGCAGTCGATCCAGATCGCACCTGTGGCGCGTATCATCTTGTAACGAAACACATTTGACAGGAACGAGGCCGAGGTTTCCTCGACGATGTCCATGGGGATATCCATGATCTCGGAGGCCGGGCGCACCACGACCCCCCGGGGCGCGTTTTGCACCGCATGGGTGCAGTACAGCGTCACCGGATGGCCATGGCGAAGGTGAGAGGCAAGGCATAACTGGTTGAGATATTGCAGCTTTTCCCCAATCCAGAGGGAAGCCACAGGTCGCCGGTTCAGCTCCACTCTACTGCCTTTCTTGCCATGGCGCGGATGGCCCTTGATCTTTCGTTGACTGTTTTTCTCTTAATTCCTAATATTTGGCAAAGGTTTTCGCACCCTGCGCGCGCCGGTGTGGCCGGGATGCCGGGGTTAACCCTTGGGCACTGCGGGGCGGGCAGAGGCCACGGGGCAGGCGGCGGCCCTGTCGGGATGGGGTACACAGGGCGTACACACCCCGTACATACGCGGTTTGCGCACAGATGGGGTGGGGGAG
>ERZ888423.2039-NODE-2039-length-16019-cov-31.111188_pt1 | contig 16019 bp, 16 predicted proteins | sample MGYA00520523_ERZ888423 | MGnify/ENA primary metagenome ERZ888423 (study PRJEB32303, sample SAMEA104408611) | aquatic metagenome | biome: Brackish water; feature: Pelagic; material: water | place: Baltic Sea | collected 2014-06-08T10:24:00 | depth 30,27 m ...
GGCTTGAACTGGCCCCAGCCCATGGCGGCGCATTCGGCGGCGGCGCCGGCCCGCGGCTTGCCGCTCAGCAGGGCGTAGAGCCCCAGCAGGTTGTCGGCTTCGGGGCGCTCGGGATTGCCGAATTCCAGGCCCAGCACCGGATCGGTCTTGGCGCGCTTGATCTTTTTGATGATCAGCTCCGGCGGATCGAGCAGATGGAGGCGCGAGCCCTCATTCGGTTCGCTCTTGCTCATCTTGCTGCGGCCATCGATCAGGCTCATCACCCGGGCGCCCTCCGCCAGGATCAGCGGCTCGGGCACCTTCAACAGCGGTTGGTCGTCCGGCGCGAAGCGGGCATTGATGCGCTGCTGGGCGATGTCACGGGCGAGCTCCAGATGCTGCTTCTGGTCTTCGCCCACCGGCACCAGATCGGCGTCGTAGAGAAGGATGTCGGCGGCCATCAGCACGGGGTAATCGAGCAGCCCCACCGACACGTTGTCGCCCTGTTTGCGCGCCTTCTCCTTGAACTGGATCATGCGCTCCAGCCAGTTGAGCGGCGTGACGCAGTTCAGCAGCCAGGTGAGCTCGCTGTGGGCCGGCACCTGGCTTTGCACGAACACCGTGGAGCGCTGCGGATCGATGCCGCAGGCCAGATAGAGGGCGGCGGTCCGCCGCGTGGCCTCCGCCAGCAGGGCGGGATCATGCGGCACCGTGATCGCGTGCAGATCGACCACACAGAAAAACGGGTCGTGGCTGTCCTGCAGCTGCACCCAGTTGCGGATCGCCCCCAGCCAGTTGCCCAGGTGCAGCGATCCGGTGGGTTGCACGCCCGAGAGCACGCGCGGCCGCAGCGTCACGGCTGGGTCTCGGCGTCGCTGGCTGGGGTGAGGGCATCAACAGCGTCGCCAGCCTGTGTGGGCTCCTCAGCGGCCTCGCTGGCTGCCGGCACCGGCTCGGGCTCGCGCACCAGCTCCGGTCGGCTCGGGCGGGCGAAGGGATCGGGCCTGCTGATCACGCGGCGCTCGCCGCGGCCTTCCGAACGCCCCTCTGCGGCTCCCTCCCGCCGGCCACGCCGGGTCTGGTTGCCTTCGCCGGAGCGGCCACCTTCTGAACGGCCGCCTTCGGGGCGGCTGCGTTCGGGCCGGCTGCCCGCCTGCGTGCGCATGTCGGCCACCAACGCATCAAGGGCCCCTTGCTCCAGCAGCTGGGCCACCGTGCGGATCGAGAAGCCAAGCGCCGCGATGGTGGAGCGCAGCTGAAAAGCGTCCTGAACCACCTTGGCGGCCCGTTGCTCGTTCTCGCTCAGGCGGATGCGCAGGCCGCCGCTGTCGCGCTGGCTGCCGGCTTCCCGCCCACCACCCGGCGGGCGACCAGCGCCACGGCGTTGGATCTGTGGCTCGGCGTCACCAGGCTGCTGCTCTGCCTCGGTGGGCACGGCGTCCGCGAGCAAGGCGTCGGTAGGCGCGGCGTCGCCAGCCACCAGATCGGTGGGCACCGATTCCGTGGGGCTCGTTTCTGTCGTCACCGCGTCGGTGGGCATCGCGGCAGTGGGCATCGCGTCTGTGGGCACCGCTGCGTTCTCCAGGTCGGCCATGGCCGCAAGCCTTCAATCAGGGGGCAAGTGTGCCGCATCAAGGGCTCCGGTCTCCACCAGCCAGTGGATGCGGTGCGGTTCCTGGCTGCCGCGCCGGCCCAGGACCAGCAGCGGCAGAGGGCGCTCCTGGCCGGCTGCGAACCGCGCGCGGTAGGTGCGCAGGAAGGTCAGGTAGGCGTCCAGGGTCCAGCCGTGATGGGGGCCCTCCAGGGCCTGCCAGTGGCGTCGCAGGGCGAGCTGGCAGGCCGCCGGGCCGAACTCCTCCCAGCAGTGGGCCTGGGCGGCGCCTTCGCTCAACCCCTGCTGGCGCAGCTCGCGGAAGCGCACCAGCTCCGGGGCCTCCGCCGTGCTGTCGGGCGGCAGCAGCCGCGCCAACTGCTCCACTGGTGTGGCCCGCAGCCGCAGCCAGCAGCGCTCCAGCACCAGCACCGGCACGCCCCCATGCCAGCTGGCCTGGCCCTGCTGCTCGGCCAGCAACTGCTGCACACGCGCCTGCTGACCTGGCGTGAGCCGCGCGATCAGCTCACGGTTGCGATCAGCCATGGGCTCCGCGAAAGGTGATCTCCGAACGCGCATATTCGCGCGGTTCCAGGTGGATCGTGCAGCGCACCGGCCCGAAGCGCTCCTCCAGCCGCTCCTCCACCAATTCGGTGATGCGGTGGGCGCTGGGCAGGTCGTCAGCGTCCACCACCATGTGCATGTCGATGAACACCTGCTGGCCAAGCACGCCGCGGCTGGCGATGTCGTGGCAGTTCAACACCCCCGGCACCGCCATCGCCACGCTGTGGATCGCTTCAGGGGCGATGGCGATGTGATCGACCAGCCAGGGCAGGTTGGTGCGCACCACCTGCCAGCAGGAGCGCACCAGCAGCAGGGCCAAGGGCGCCGCCACCGCCACATCGAGCCAGTTGAGCCCGAAGGCTTTGGCGCCGGCCAGCCCGGCCAGCACCATCAAAGTGGTCCAGATGTCACTGGTGGTGTGGTGGGCATCCGCCAGCAGCAGGGCGCTCCTGAGCCGGCGCCCCTGCCGCCGTTCGTAGGTGGCCAGCAGGATGTTGCCCAGCAGCGACACCACCAGCAGTACGAAAGCGCCGTTCTCGATCCGCAACGGTTCGAGCCCGGACAGCAGCCGCTCCACCGCCGACTGCAAAATCTCGATGCAGGCGAACAGGATGAAGGCCGCGATCGCCAGGGCGCCGATGCCTTGGTACTTGTGGTGGCCGTAGGGGTGGTCGCGGTCGGGGAGCGGATCGGAAAGGCTGTTGGTGATCACCCCCAGCAGGCTGGAGAGCCCATCGGTGGCGCTGTGCATTGCATCGGCCAGCACCGCCAGCGAACCACTCCAGAGCCCTACGAACAGTTTCAGAAAGCTCATCGCCACGTTCACGCTCAAGGCGATCAGCAGCACCTTGTTCACCGCTTCACGGTTGTCTGTCACCCCGTGGTGGGTGCCAGCGCCTGCGTCGGGCCGGATCCGCTCAGGCATCGTCGGAGAGGCCCCCCGGGCCCGGCACGGTTGCCCCCAACCTATTGAGCCCCTGGGCAGGAGCGGGTAGCTGAGCTAGAGATGCTGACGTTCGTTCGCAGCGGGCGTCGCTCTCCTTGCCCTCTTCCGCTCGCCCCCTGGACGCCCCTTCCTGGCGCGGCTTGATTCCCTTTCTGCCGGTGGCAGCTCCTGCAGCCGCCGTGCTGGGTGGCTGGCTGCTGCTCGACAGCCTTCACACCCCCCTCTCCGGCGGGCTCACCGTGATGGCCGCCGCCGGTGCCTGGTGGTGGTGGCGCCGTCCGCGCGGTCCCATCACACCCCAGCTGCCCAGCTCCTGGGCTGGCTGGATCGAGCGCTGCGAGGGGCTGCTGCCCCAGTTCGAGCAGTTGGAGGGCGCCACCACAGCCACCACTTCAGCCGCCACCACGGCCGCCTCCGAAGCCTTCCAGGCGGCCCAGCAGCTGCGGCGCGACGCGCTCGAGCAACTGCGCGGCCGCCAGCATCGCCAGGCCCTCGACCTGGGGCTGGTGGGCCTGCGTCCGCTGGAGCGTGCCCTGGAGGGCCCGTTGGTGCAGGGGGTGCGCGCGCCCCTGCCGATCACCCTGCACTGGGGCCATCCGCTCGCCTCCCACAGCCCCGATTGGAGCTGGCCGGCCCCCTTCCCCCGCTGCGATCTGCTGCTTCATGCGGTGCACCCACCGCTGCAGGCCGCCGATCTGCGCTGGCTGGAGGCGCTGCCCGCTGGCCAGCCGGTGTGGCTGTTGGTTGCCGGTGAGGCTCCACAACTGCTGGCTGATCTGCAGGCCCAGCTGCCGGCGCAGCTGCGCGAGCGGCTGCTGCCCTGGAGCGGCCAGCCCGAGGCCCTGGCCGCTGCCCTGGCGCCCTTGGCGCAGGAGTTGCGTCAGCAGGGCCACACCCTGCTGCACCGCACCGAGCAGCGCCAGCTCGAACGGTTGCATGGCGATTGGCAGGGAGTGCTGGAGCGCCTGCGGCGTGAGCGCTGCAAGGCCCTGGTGCACCGCACTCAGTGGCTGGTGGCCACCGGCGTGTTCGCCGCGCCGTTGCCCAGCATGGATCTGCTGGTGCTGGCCGTGGCCAATGGGCTGATGCTGCAGGAGATGGCCCGGCTGTGGGATTGCCCCTGGGGGATGGAGCAGCTGCGGGCGGCGGCCACCGAACTGGCCCGCGCCGCCCTGGCGCTGGGGGTGGTGGAGTGGACCGGCCAGGCCCTCACCAGCGTGATGCGGCTGGAGGGCAGCGCCTGGTTGGTGGGCAGCAGCCTGCAGGCGCTCAGCGGCGCCTACCTCACGCGGGTGGTGGCGCGGGCGATGGCCGATGTGCTGGCCCTCAGCAGCGGTGTGGCGGAAGCGGATCTGCAGGCGATCCGGCTGCAGGCGCCCCTGCTGGTGGCCCGGGCCGCCGAGAGCGAACGGCTCGACTGGCCTGCGTTCCTCAACCAGGGCCGCCAATGGGTGCTGCGCCAGGCCACGGCCTAGGGCTGGCGACTGTTGAGTTTGATCAACTAATGATGTATTTGCATGAAGTTCAGGGTGGTTCTGTTGAACATCTGCGAAGAGATGCTGGCCGCACGCTTCATACCGGCAGGCCCTCCGTAGCGTTTTTGCACGGTGCCTTTTGCTGCTCTCTCGCTACGGATGCTGGCGGATTTTCCGTGGCTTTCTGAGCCGAGTAGAGGGTGAACAAACCGTTTCCTTCCGTCCTCCTTCCTCCAATGGCCACGGCTGTTCGCAGCGGACGTCTCAGCTCCTGGGAGAGCTTCTGTCAGTGGGTCACCTCCACCGACAACCGTATTTACATCGGTTGGTTCGGTGTGCTGATGATCCCCTGCCTCCTGGCAGCCACGATCTGCTTCATCATCGCTTTCATTGCCGCTCCTCCCGTCGACATCGACGGCATCCGGGAGCCTGTTGCCGGTTCCTTCCTCTACGGCAACAACATCATCTCCGGCGCTGTTGTTCCTTCCAGCAACGCGATCGGCCTGCACTTCTATCCCATCTGGCAAGCGGTGAGCCTCGATGAGTGGCTCTACAACGGCGGCCCCTATCAGTTGGTGGTGTTCCACTTCCTGATCGGCATCTCCTGCTACATGGGCCGGCAGTGGGAGCTCTCCTACCGCCTCGGCATGCGCCCCTGGATCTGCGTCGCCTACAGCGCGCCGCTCTCGGCCGCCTTCGCGGTGTTCCTGATCTATCCCTTCGGCCAGGGCTCCTTCTCCGACGGCATGCCCCTCGGCATCTCCGGCACCTTCAACTTCATGCTGGTGTTCCAGGCGGAGCACAACATCTTGATGCACCCCTTCCACATGCTGGGTGTGGCTGGTGTGTTCGGTGGCTCCCTGTTCTCGGCCATGCACGGTTCGCTCGTCACCAGCTCGCTGGTGCGGGAAACAACCGAAAGCGAAAGCCAGAACTACGGCTATAAGTTCGGTCAAGAAGAAGAGACCTACAACATTGTGGCAGCTCACGGCTACTTCGGTCGCCTCATCTTCCAGTACGCCTCCTTCAACAACAGTCGCAGCCTCCACTTCTTCCTGGCCGCCTGGCCGGTGGTGGGCATCTGGTTCACCGCCCTGGGCGTGAGCACGATGGCCTTCAACCTGAACGGTTTCAACTTCAACCAGTCGGTGCTGGATGCCCAGGGCCGGGTGATCAACACCTGGGCCGATGTCCTCAACAGAGGCAACCTCGGCTTCGAGGTGATGCACGAGCGCAACGCCCATAACTTCCCGCTCGACCTGGCGCTGCTGGAGTCGCTGCCGGTGGCGCTGCAGGCTCCGGCGATCGGCTGACGCCCAACGCCTCTGCCGCCAGGAGGGATCCCTCTGGCCTTGCACCCCTGAAGGCCCTCGCTGCGGCGCGGGCCTTTTCTTCTTGCCCCGCTGGGCTGCGGCAGCCGCAGTGCAGCTCTGATCAGTGGAGTTCAGATCAGTGGAGCTCAGATCAGGGCAGGCACCCATCACTGCTGCACGGATCACGTCAGCTGCTGGTGTGTTCCCTTAGACCATTTCAGTGTTTGATGTTGTGGCCTGCATGACGGCCCGCACGATTCTCCTGCGCCCTGCCCTGGCCCTTTCCGGCGCGCTGATGCTCACCAGTGGCGCCCTGCTGGGATGCACCCCCACGCCGGTTCCGGTCGAGCAGGTGCAGGCCAAGCCGCGGGTGCTCACCACCTTCACGATCCTGGCGGACATGGCCAATCGTGTGGCGGGTAAGCATCTGCAGGTGGAGTCGATCACCCGTCCCGGCGCCGAGATCCACGGCTACGAACCCTCCCCCAGCGATCTACGGCGCGCGGAGGGGGCCCAGCTGGTGCTGGTCAACGGCTTCGGCCTTGAGCGCTGGGCCGATCGCTTCCTCTCCGGCCTGCCGGATGTGCAGCGGGTGGTGCTCACCGAGGGCATTGAGCCCCTGCCGATCGCCGGCGATGTCGCTGCCGGCAAGCCCAATCCGCACGCCTGGATGTCCCCTCGCTTGGCGGAGGTGTATGTGGAGAACATCCGCAAGGCCTTCAGCGCGCTCGATCCCGCCCACGCTGCCGATTTCAAGCGCAATGCCGAGGCCTACCGCGCTGAGCTGCGCGCCCTCGACAACGACCTGCGCCGGGATCTGGCCACCCTGCCGCCCCAGCACCGCCTGCTGGCCACCTGCGAAGGCGCCTTCTCCTACCTGGCCCGCGATTACGGCCTCACCGAGGCCTACCTCTGGCCCGTCAACGCCGAATCCCAGGTCACGCCGCAGCGCATGGCCCGGCTGATCGCCACGGTGCGTGAGCGCCAGGTGCCGGCGGTGTTCTGCGAAAGCACCGTCTCGGCCGAGGCGCAGAAGCAGGTGGCGGCTGAGAGCGGCAGCCGCTTTGCCGGGGTCTTTTTCGTGGATTCCCTTTCGCCGGACGGCGGCCCGGCCTCCTCCTTGCTGGAGCTGCAGCGGCACAATGTGTCCACACTGGTGAACGGACTCAAGGGGCGCTGATCCGATGCAACACCGCCAGCCCCGCCCGCCTCAGCACCGCCCGGCGCAGGAGCGGATCGTCGTCGACAACCTCTGCTACGCCTACAACGGCGTGGTGGCCCTGCACGATGTGTCGTTGCGTGCTTACGCCGGCAGCATCTGTGCCCTGGTGGGCATGAACGGCGCCGGCAAATCCACCCTGTTCAAGGCGCTGATGGGGTTTGTGCGCCCTTCGCGCGGCACGATTGCCATCAATGGCGTGCCCCTGCGGGAGGCCCTGCGCCAGCAGGCGGTGGCCTACGTGCCGCAGACCGAAAGCGTCGACTGGAACTTCCCGGTGAGCGTGGCGAACGTGGTGATGATGGGCCGCTACGGCACCATGAACCTGCTGCGCATTCCTCGCCGCCGCGATCACCAGGCCGTGCGCGAGAGCCTGGAGCGGGTGGAGCTCTGGCCGTTGCGCCACCGCCAGATCGGCCAGCTCTCGGGGGGGCAGCGCAAGCGGGCCTTCGTGGCCCGGGCCCTGGCCCAGGAGGCCTCAGTGATGCTGCTCGATGAGCCCTTCGCCGGCGTGGACATCCGCACCGAGAAGCTGCTGATCCAGCTGTTCCAGCAGTTCCGCCAGGAAGGCCGCACGCTGCTGATCTCCACCCACGATCTGAGCCATGTCACCGGCTTCTGCGACGACGTGGTGCTGATCAACAAGACCGTGCTCGCCTATGGCGAAACCTCCGAGGTGTTCACCCAGGAGAACGTGGCCCGCACCTTCGGCGGCGGCCCGCTTGATTCACTCACGATCACCCCGCCGGATCCGTTCGCTCAGGGGGAGGCGTGATGGACGGTCTTCCCTGGCTCACCGAACCGCTGCAGCACGCCTTCATGCAGCGTGCCCTGCTGGTGAGCATGCTTGTGGCCTCCGTCTGCGGCCTGCTCTCCTGCTACATGACGCTCAAGGGCTGGGCGCTGATGGGCGATGCGGTGTCCCATGCGGTGATGCCCGGCGTGGTGATCGCCTATGCCCTCAACCTGCCCTTCGCCCTTGGTGCCTTCGTGTTCGGTGTGGGATCCGTGGCGGTGATCGGTTACATCAAGCAGATGACCCGCATCAAGGAAGACACCGTGATCGGGCTGGTGTTCACCGGCTTCTTCGCTTTCGGCCTGATCCTGGTGTCGAAGGTGCGCAGCAGCATCGATCTCACCCACATTCTGTTCGGCAACGTGCTCGGCATCAGCCCCTCTGACATCCAGCAGACCCTCTGGATCTGCGGCCTGGTGCTGGCGGTGTTGCTGCTGTTGCGGCGCGATCTGATCCTGTTCTGCTTTGATCCCACCCACGCCCGCTCGATCGGCATCCACACCGGCGTGCTGCATTACTTGTTGCTGGCGGTGCTGTCATTGGCGGCGGTGGCCGGCCTGCAGACCGTGGGCATCATTCTGGTGGTGGCGATGCTGGTCACCCCGGGGGCGACGGCCCACCTGCTCACCGATCGCTTCGACCGGATGACCTGGATCGCCGTCGGCTCCGCTGTGCTCTCCAGCGTGCTCGGCATCTACTGGAGCTACTGGATGGATGCTTCCACCGGCGGCTGCATTGTGGTGGTCCAGACCCTCCTGTTCCTGATCAGCTTCCTGTTCGCGCCCCGCCATGGGCTGGTGGCCCAACTGCGCCAGTGAGCGCCACCCACCACATCGCGCCGACGCCCTCACGGCTGCGCCAGGGCTGGCCCTGGTGGCCGCTGCTGCCGCTCTACCCCTACGGCCACCGCCGCACCCTGGTGCGGGAGCTAGTGCCTGGCCAGGTTTGGAGTTTCGAGCAGCTGCAGGGCGTGCTCTACGTGGCGGTGCCGATCCGCATGACCGTGGTGCGGCTCACCGATGGGTTGCTGCTCTACGCGCCGGTGGCGCCCACTCAGGAGCTGTTGCACCGCCTGCGCGAGCTGGAAGCCCGTTACGGGCCAGTGCGCACGATCGTGCTGCCCACCAGCTCCGGGCTGGAGCACAAGCTGCCGGTGCCGGCGATGGCGCGGGCCTTTCCTGCCGCCGCCGTGTGGGTGAGCCCGTGCCAGTGGAGCTTCCCGTTGCCTTTGCCCCTGCCCTGGCTTGGTTTTCCCGCCAGCCGCACCCGGGTGCTGTTCGAGCAGGGGCTTCCCCACGCCGACCAGTTGCACTGGGAGATGCTCGGCCCGTTGGATCTGGGGCTCGGCACCTTCGTGGAGGTGGCCTGCCTGCACCGGGCCAGCGGCAGCTTGCTGGTCACCGATGCGCTGGTGGCCATCTCCAGCGAACCGCCGGAGATCTTCAGCGCCGATCCCACACCGCTGCTGTTTCACGCCCGCGAGCTGGGCACCGAGCCCCTCATGGATGGCCACGAGCAACGGCGGCGCGGCTGGATGCGGCTGGTGCTGTTCGCCTCCTATCTGCGGCCGTCTGCCCTGGCGGTGCCGCCCTGGTCTGAAGTGATCGCCGGCAGCTTCCGCCCGGGGGTGCGCGCCGCGAAGGCCTACTTCGGCCTCTATCCCTTCCGCTGGCAGCGGGGTTGGGAGGCGGAGTTTGAGGCGCTGCTGGCGGGTGGCGCTCACCCGCTGCAGGTGGCGCCGGTGCTGGAGCGGCTGGTGTTCCCCAGGGCACGCACCGCTCTGCTGGAGTGGCTGCGTCGCTTCGCCCGGCTGCCTGGCATTGTCCAGGTGGTGCCCGCTCACTACACGGCGCCGGTGGCGGCCAGCCAGCAGGATCTGCAGTGCCTCGCTGATGCCCTGGAGCAACGCCCCTGGGCCCCCTCCAGTGGATCGTGGGAATTCCTCGCCGCCATCGACAGCGCCCTGGTGCGCTGGGGTGTGGTGCCGATGGTGCCGCCTGCTGCCCCTGAAGCCACCAGAGAGGGGTGAAGAGCCCAGCTCCTGAACTCCTTGCTGCCGGAGCTCCCGACTGACAGACGGGGCTTTGGGCTCAGAGGCTCAGCTCGCCCGGATCGGCATCAAGGGAGCCCTCACCGAACAGGGTGCTTTCCAGTTCCATGCGCTGCTCCATCTGGCGCAGGAAGTAGCCCGTCATCATCGCGGAGGCCAGCAGGCCGGCCAGGTTGTCGCGGCTGGCCTGAATCTTCACTTCAAACTGCTCGCCCGGCAGCATGCCGAGCAGGCCCTGAACGTTGTGGCGAATGATGTCCTGGATGTCGCCGCTGGCGGACCGGGCCACACGCTGCAAAACGTCCGGAGATTGCTCCTGCAGGTACTGGATCAGTGAGTTGCCGCTGATCGATTCGCTGTCGGTCGTCAGGAACTCCGGGTTGAACATCTCCGGTGTGCTCTGCGTCACGGCTTGCACCATAACGCAGCTCCCCGGCTCAACCCATCGCCCCAGAGGGGGAGAACCGAATCGGCCCCAGCTGGTTCCAGGGCCAGTAGCGAAACACGGCGGTGCCGATCACGTGGTCGGCCGGCAGGGGCCCCCAGAGGTGCGAATCAAGGCTGGCATTGCGGTTGTCGCCCAGCACCATCAGACAATCCGGCGGCACGGCCAGCGGCTCCAGCTCGTAGGCGATCGGTTCGGCCCGCCACGGTTCCGGCACCGGCTGGCCGTTGCGGATCAGCTGGCCGTCATGGACGGCGATCCGATCCCCCGCCGCCCCCACCACCCGCTTGATCAGGGCGGCATCGGGGTCGTAGCCAGCCGCCAGCAGTGCATCGGGAGGGTGGAATACCACGATCGTGCCCACCGGCAGGGGCCGGTGCAGCCGCGCCCGCAGCTTCTCCACCAGCACCCGGTCGTTGAGCTGAAGGGTGGGGAGCATGGAGCCGGAGGGAATCCAGCGGGGCTCAATCACCGCCCAGCGCAGCAGCAACGCCAGGCCCACCCACAGCAGCAGCAGGCCGAACTGACGCAGCAGCCCGGAGCGGCCGCCGCCAGAGGGCCCACCGTCGGTGGGAGTGGCGCTCATGGGCGGTCGCCGCTTGAGGGAGTGGCGCTCATGTCGGGGGTTCTTCGGTCGTGGGCATGATCAGACCATCCTGAACAGTCACGTGTCCCGGTGAGCGGCGACCACGGCACCGGCAGCGACGCGCATGCGGCGGCGAATCTGGGCGCGGCCCATGCGCTGCTGCTGGCGTTGCGGCAACTGGGGTTGCGGCGGCTGGTGCTCTGCCCCGGCAGCCGCTCGGCGCCACTGGCGATTGCGGCGGGCCTGTTGGAGGCCGAAGGCGAGGGCCTACAGCTCTACACCGCGATCGACGAGCGCTCCGCCGCCTTCTTCGCGCTGGGGCTGAGCCGCGCCGATGGTCGGCCGGCGGCGGTGATCACCACCTCCGGCACGGCGGTGGCCAACCTGCTGCCAGCAGCGGTGGAAGCCGATCACGGCGCGATTCCACTGCTGCTGCTCAGCGCTGACCGGCCGCAGCGGTTGAAGGGCCGCGGTGCCAACCAGACGGTGAACCAGGAAGACTTTCTGCGCTGCAGCTGCCGTTGGGCCGGTGCCGGCGCTGATGCGGGCCTGGCTGTCATGACGCCCGCCAGCCTGCAGGCGCTGGCGCAGCGGGCCTGGCAGGCGGCCAACGGCCGGCCAGCGGGCCCCGTGCATCTGAATCTGGCTTTCGAAGAGCCGCTGCATCCCTCGGCGGTAGCCATCGCGGCGCTGGTGGCCCGCACGCCGAGCACCAGGGCGGTGGTGGTCCAGCCGGAGCCGCTTGCCCTTTCAGAACCCCCACCGCTACTAGATCCCGATCGGCCCGGCGTGATCGTGGCCGGGCCCTGGCGCGGCGCTCCAGATCAATGGACGGCCCATCTCCAGGCCCTGCAGCGCTGGCAGCGGCGCAGCGGCTGGCCCCTGCTCGCCGATGGTTTGTCGGGGTTGCGGGGCCAGCCGCTGCTGGAGCTGGTGGCTGGCTACGACCTGTTGCTAGAGCAGCCCACAGAGCAACTCCAGGTGTCCCAGCTGCTGCGGCTCGGGCCCCTGCCCGCCAGCCGCCGGCTGCAGCACTGGATCGGGCGTCAGCGCGGCCGCCAGCTGGTGATCAGCGAGGGCGATCCGCGCGATCTCGACCCACTCGGCAGCGCCAGCCAACGCTGCGGCCAGGGGCTGGCGGCCTGGTGCCGGGCGCTGCCTGCGCAGCTCTGGGCAGGAGAGCCTCCGGCAGCCAACCTCGCCTGGCAACGGCGCTTGACGGCGCTGGAACAGGCGGTGCAGGCGGGCCTCAGCCAAGCCCTGCCCGCCACAGGATCCGCCAATGAACCCGCCATCGCGCGGGCCCTGAGCTTGCTGCTGCCGCCGCAGCTGCCGGTGATGCTGGCCAGCAGCTCCCCCGTGCGCGATTGGGAGAGCTTCGCGGCCCCGGCGGGGCCGCCACGGGCGCTGTTTGGGTTCCGGGGCGCCTCCGGCATCGATGGCACCCTTTCGCTGGCGGCCGGCCTGGCGGAAAGCGCCGGTGCCCTGGTGCTGCTCAGTGGCGATCTGGCCCTGCTGCACGACAGCAACGGCTGGCTCTGGCGCCAGCAACTGCGCGGGCGCCTCACCGTGGTGCTGATCGACAACGGCGGTGGCGGCATTTTTGAGCAACTGCCGATTCGCTCCAGCGGCGCCTTGCCCGTTCCGCCGGAGGTTGCCGCGCCCTTCGATTTCGAGCGCCTGTTCGCCATGCCGCAGAGCCTTGATCAGGGCGCCCTGGCGGCGTTGCATGGCGTGCCCGTGCGGCGTGTGGCGCAGCTGGAGGAATTGGAGGCGGCGCTGGCCTGGGCGCTGCCCCAGCCCCTGGCCCTGCTGGAGTTGCGCACCGATCGCCACCTCGATGCCCGCCTGCGGCGGCAGCTGCGGGCCACGTTGGCGCCTGGCTCCAAAGAATGAGCCCGCCCACGGCTCCGCAGAATGAGCCGAAGCCGCTGCCGTTGTCAGGCCTGATGCGCCCCGATTCCGCCGCCACCCCCTCCCAGCCCGCGCCGGCGGATCCCGTGCTGCCCGGCATTGCGCCGGTGCTCTGGACGCCGGCCGCCACCTACACCGACATCCGCTTTGACACTTGCGCGCAGGGGATGGCCCGCATCGCGATCAACCGGCCGGCCAAGCGCAATGCCTTCCGCCCGCTCACGGTGCAGGAGCTGTGCGATGCCTTCTCGCGTGTGCGCGACGATCCGAAGATTGGCGTGGTGCTGTTCACCGGTGTCGGGCCAGCCGCCGATGGCGGCTACGCCTTCTGCTCCGGCGGCGACCAGAGCGTGCGCGGCGATGGCGGCTACCTCGATGCCAGCGGCCTGCCGCGGCTCAACGTGCTCGACCTGCAGCGCCTGATCCGCTCCCTGCCCAAGGTGGTGATCGCCCTGGTGGCGGGCTACGCGATCGGTGGCGGGCAGGTGCTTCACCTGCTCTGCGATCTGAGCCTGGCGGCGGACAACGCCGTGTTCGGCCAGACGGGCCCGCGGGTGGGAAGCTTCGATGGCGGCTTCGGCGCCGGTTACCTCGCCCGCGTGGTGGGGCAGCGCAAGGCGCGCGAGATCTGGTTTCTGTGCCGCCGCTACGACGCCCGCCAGGCCTTGGCCATGGGACTCGTCAATGCGGTGGTGCCGCTGGAAGAGCTGGAGGCGGAGGGGGTGCGCTGGGGGCAGGAGATCCTCCAGCACAGCCCTACGGCGATTCGCTGCCTCAAGGCGGCCTTAAATGCCGAAACCGATGGCATGGCCGGCATCCAGGAGCTGGCTGGCCAGGCCACCCACCTGTTTTATCGCACCGAAGAAGGGCAGGAAGGGCGCAATGCCTTTCTGGAAAAACGCGACCCTGACTTCAGCGATGCTCCCTGGCTGCCGTGAAGGGCCAACCCGGTTTAGCCCACTGCGGCGAGGGCTCGGAGTTTTTACTGGATCGCCTCGCCAAGCCTTATCTGTTGGTGCCCCGGGCCGCCCGCTTTCAGGAGCACGTCGACGACCACCAGGTGGAGCTGGCCATGGCCCTGGCCCATGTGCCGTTGTCCGACCTCTCTCAGGCTTCCGCGGCCCTGCTGTGCCGCCGTCTGCCTGCTTCCCCTCTGGTCGGTAATCCCATGCGATGTCTTCCACCTCCCACGCAGCCACCCCACCGCCACCCCCGGAGGCGGAGCAGGAGTTCGTGCTCACCCGCCATCAGGGCCGCCTGCTGATTCAGCTGCCGCCCTGGCTCACGGTGGCCGAAGCGGTGCGGTTCCGCGAAGGCTTCAGCCACTGGCTGGATCAGCCAGCGCCACCGGTTGCGGTGATTCTGGATTTCGGCCGCACCACGCTGATCGACAGCAGTGGCATCGGCGCTCTGGTGAGCACCATCAAGACGGCCCGCAGCCGCTTGATTCCACTGCAGGCCTGGAGCGTGAACCGGCAGGTGAGCCTGGCGCTCACCATGACCGGCCAGGAATGGTTCACCCGGGCCACAAGGAGCATCAGCGCCCGCCGCTCACCCACCCCTCGGTGCCCCTGGAAGCGCCTGCTGGATGTGGTCGGCGCTCTGGTGGCTCTGGCCATCACGGCGGTGCTGCTGGTGCCGATCGCGGTGGCGATCCGGAACGTGCTCTGGGGAGACATGAGCCTGATCGGCACCCGCCCCGCCACCCCCGATGAAGTGAACCAATACGCCGTACCCAATTGGCAGCGCTTTGATGTCAAACCGGGCTTGAGCGGCGAGTGGCAGGTGAGCGGTCGCTCCTTGATCCGCCAGTTCGAGGATGTGATCCAGCTCGACCTGCGCTATCAGAGGAATTGGTCGTTCGTCTACGACCTCAAGCTGATCGTCCGCACCGTCCTGGTGATCTTCAACCGCAACAGCGGCGCCTCCTGAACCACCGATGGTGCCGTCTTTTCCCAGTTACAGCGCACACCTGCTGGTGGCCAGCACCCTTACGGCGGTGGAGCAGCTGCTGAGCTGGTTTGAGGGGTGCCGCAGCGCGGCGCCAGGGGCGGCTCAGCTGCCCGAGAGGATGTGGCTGGAAGCCCAGATGGCCCTTGTCGAAGGCTTCACCAATGCGGTGCGCCACGCCCATCAGGGTCTGGAGCCGCCGCCCGCCGTGCAGCTTGCGTTGCAGCTCAGCCATGAGGGTCTGGAGCTGCGCATCACCGATGCCGGCGCCCCCTTTGATCTGGCGGCGGCCTGGGAGCGGCTGGCGGCGGAACTGGCCGCTCAGGCCGACGACCCGCTGGAACGCGAAGCCCACTGGGGTCTGATCCTGCTGCTCAAGCTTTGAGCACGGCGGCAATGTGCTGCCCTTGCAGCACAGCTTCGAGGCCGCTGCGCCTTCGTGATGGCTGCAAACCAGAGCCTGCAGCTGCCACTTCTCAGCAGAAAATCTCGAAGCGCTCCGGATGGCACCAGGCTGGATGAAACCATGACCAGCGCGTCCAGATCGAGAGGTAGTAGTTGGTGCCAGCCGGTCCCTGCCCCCAGCCGTTGCCGAGCTGTTTGCCCCAGCGGATCGGCGGCTTTGCTGCGGCGCCTTCGCCGCTGTCAGCCCCTGGCAGGGCGCCAGGACTGCGGCAGCCGTCGTACAGGATTTCCCGACCGTGGTACGCGAAGCGGGGATCGATCGGACTGCCAACCGCCTGCCCTTCCAGGTGGAACCACACCTTCTTGCTCCTGTTGAACAGCCAGAACGACCAGGAACAGAGCGGCGCCGGCCTGTCGTTGCAATAGGTGTAGGCCAAACCTCGATGCGACTGGAGCATGCTCGCGGGGAGCCGGCGCAGCAAAGGCCCATCATCCCCGTCACCGGCCCGCCCGGATGCCGGCTCAGCCCCTGGAAGGAGCCAGCCCGTTGCCGCCGCTCCGTGCCAGGAACAGGCTGTTCTCTGCGCGGATCAGCAACTCCACGATGCTGCTGTCTGCTGGCAGCAGCCAGGAAATCGCACAGCGCTGCGGCCGTTGCGGGGCCGCGCAAACCGCCGAGCTCGCCAAGCGGGTTTGCAGGTTGTCGCAAACCTGGCGGGCTCGCTCCGCATCGGCGTCCACGAGCAGCAGCGAAAACTGATCGCTGCCCACGCGGCCCAGCAGGTC
>ERZ888423.2040-NODE-2040-length-16019-cov-10.718241_pt1 | contig 16019 bp, 13 predicted proteins | sample MGYA00520523_ERZ888423 | MGnify/ENA primary metagenome ERZ888423 (study PRJEB32303, sample SAMEA104408611) | aquatic metagenome | biome: Brackish water; feature: Pelagic; material: water | place: Baltic Sea | collected 2014-06-08T10:24:00 | depth 30,27 m ...
GCAGGTAGTCGATGACCGCGTCGAGCATGGGCTGCACGCCCTTGTTCTTGAACGCGCTGCCGCACAGCACCGGGTAGGCCTGCGAGGTGATGGTCAGCTTGCGGATGGCACCCTTGATCTCGTCGATGCTGAGTTCCTCACCGCCGAAATACTTCTCCAGCAGCGCCTCGTCGGTCTCGGCGACGGCCTCCAGCAGCTTGGTGCGGTACTCGTCGGCCTTCTCCTTCAGGTCAGCCGGGATGTCGACGACGTCGTACTTCTCGCCGAGCTTGGTCTCCCCGCTCCAGACCTTGGCTTTCATCTCGACCAGGTCGACGACACCTTCGAAGCCGCCCTCGGAGCCGATCGGAAGCTGGATCGGAATGACGTTGGCGCCGAGGCGCTCCTCCATGGTGCGCACCGAGAAGTAGAAGTCGGCGCCGATCTTGTCCATCTTGTTGACGAAGCAGATCCGCGGCACGTCGTATTTGTCGGCCTGGCGCCAGACCTGCTCGGACTGCGGCTCAACACCTTCCTTGCCGTCGAAGACCGCCACCGCACCGTCGAGCACACGCAGGCTGCGCTCCACCTCGACGGTGAAGTCGACGTGGCCGGGGGTGTCGATGATGTTGATCTGGTTGTCGTTCCAGAAGCAGGTGGTCGCCGCGGAGGTGATGGTGATACCGCGCTCCTGCTCCTGCTCCATCCAGTCCATCGTGGCGGCGCCGTCGTGCACCTCACCGATCTTGTAGCTGATACCGGTGTAGTAGAGGATGCGCTCGGTCGTCGTGGTCTTGCCGGCGTCGATATGCGCCATGATGCCGATGTTGCGCACCTTGTTCAGGTCGGTCAGCACGTCCTGTGCCACAGCGTTCCCTTCGGGAAGAAATTGACTAAAGGCTGTATTCGTTTTGAGTGCTGGCTACGCCAGCGCACCGAAGCGGGCTTCGGCGCTCACCAGCGGTAGTGCGCGAAGGCCCGGTTCGCCTCGGCCATCTTGTGGGTGTCCTCACGTCGCTTGACGGCGGCACCCAGTCCGTTGCTGGCGTCGAGGATCTCGTTGGCCAGGCGCTCGACCATGGTCTTCTCGCGGCGGGCCTTGGAGAAGCTGACCAGCCAGCGCAGGGCGAGGGTGGTGGAGCGCTCCGGGCGAACCTCGACGGGCACCTGGTAGGTGGCACCGCCGACGCGCCGGCTGCGGACCTCGAGGGCGGGCTTGACGTTGTCCAGCGCGCGCTTGAGGGTGACGACCGGGTCGGTGCCGGTCTTGTCGCGGGCCTGCTCGAGAGCGCCGTAGACGATGCGCTCGGCAAGGGACTTCTTGCCGTCCAGCAGGATCTTGTTGACCAGCTGGGTCACCAGCTGCGAGCCGTAGACCGGGTCGTTGACCAGGGGGCGCTTGGGCGCGGGTCCCTTGCGGGGCATTAGCTCTTCTCCTTCTTCGCGCCGTAACGGCTGCGGGCCTGCTTGCGGTTCTTCACACCCTGGGTGTCCAGCGAACCGCGGATGATCTTGTAGCGCACACCGGGCAGGTCCTTCACACGGCCGCCGCGGACCAGGACCATCGAGTGCTCCTGAAGGTTGTGGCCCTCACCGGGGATGTAGGCGGTGACCTCCACCTGGCTGGTCAGCTTGACGCGCGCGACCTTGCGAAGCGCCGAGTTCGGCTTCTTCGGGGTGGTGGTGTAGACGCGCGTGCACACGCCACGGCGCTGCGGGCTGCCCTTGAGGGCCGCCGTCTTCACCTTGGCGATCTTGTCGCGGCGACCCTTGCGGACCAGCTGCTGAATGGTTGGCATCTACCGGCTTTCTCTCATCTCAAGTCTCTGTACTGCAGTTTTAGCCCTGTTGCGTACCCCGCAACCGGGCGTGTCGCACGCGGTTCGCACCACGGAAATCCCGTTGCATTTCCTGATGCTCCAAGACATGCGAAGTGGCCCGACTAGTGCGCGGAACGCACCTGTCGGCCAGGCACGAAGGCCCACGATACCAGGGAGGGGACCACCCTCCAAAACCGCTCGCCAGTGGGCTTACCGCAGGTCAGGCGTTACCGGCCGTCCCCGTTGCGGTGACCCATGCCGGTGGCCAGTCGCAGAACCATGTCGGAGAAGACCGCATCGGGGTCGATCTTGCCGGTGCCGTTGCCGTTGTCCCCGGAGCCCATCACCCCGGACTCCATCACCCCGGTCATCTCCAGCAGCACGAAACCGTGCAGGGCGGCCCAGAATTCCAGTGCCGCGTAGAAGGCGTCCTGACCGCTCAGCCCGTACGAGGCCAGGACATCGATCACCGGGAGCGCCGCCGAGTGCGAGGCCGCGGTGAACTCCGGGTCGTCACCACCGAGCGGCATCCGGGTGAAGGCCGAGTAGCGACCGGGGTGGTGGTGTGCATAGCTGCGGTAAGCGCTGGCCATCGCCATCACAGCGTCATCGCGGGTGCGGCCGGCGGCCACCGTGCTGAGCATCTGCAGAATGTCGTCGATCACCCGCATCCGGACGGTGCGCCGGAGGTCGTCGAGGCTGTCGACGTGGTTGTAGAGGGACGGGCCCTTGGTGCCGAGGTGGGAGGCGAGCGCGTTGATGCTCAAGGCGTCCCAGCCCTCGCGATCCAGGAACGTCAACGCCGCATTGACGACCACGTCCCGACTGAGCTTGGGCGACTTGGCACGAGATGTCATTGCTATCGCCTCCGAGCTGTCCGCGACAGAACTCTAGTGCCACCGCGGGCCCGCGTGGCCTGAGGTAGAAAGATGTCGATGTCCGCGTACTCCCCCGCCCTGCTGCTGGCCTCGGTCGCCGTGTCGCTCACCCTGGCCGGCTGCGGCCCGGATGGCGACGGGCCGGATGCTCCGGTCGTGGGCAGCGCCATCAACTACGGCTCGTTCGGGACCAGTGCCGATATCGACTGCGGGGCGGGCAAGTCGCTGAATGTGACCGGCTCGAACAACACCCTGACGGTGCGGGGCAGTTGCGCATCGGTCAGTATCGGCGGGGCGGACAACACGGTCCTGGCGCAGCGGATCGACGGGGTGCTGTCGGTCGCCGGGCTGAACAACATCGTCAGCTACCAGTTGGGGGATCCGACCGTGAACGACGAGGGCGCCGGGAACCGCATCAGCCGCGGCTGACCTCACCTCTCCCCCGCGAGACCTCTCCCCCGCGAGCAGACGGAAAAGGTCCCGACACGCCGGAGATCTCGGGCACTTTGCGTCTGTTCGCGGAGGGGGGTGGGGGTGGCTCAGACCGGCTCGCCGTGCCGGCCGGCCCCGTCGGCGAACCGCTTGGCCCCGGCCAGGGTTTCCGCAGCCACCCGGGAGAGGCTGCCGAATTCGAAGTCCATCGCCTCGGCCTCGGAGTACCCCCACTGACGCAGCATCGACATCCGGTCGGCACGCATACAGCCCTGCGGGGAGTGGGCCAGTTCCGCGGCCAGTTCCTCGGCTGCCTGCCGCGACTGTCCGGTGGGCACCACCCGGTTGGCCAGGCCGATCGCCAGCGCTTCCTGCGCGTGGACGGCGCGGCCGGTCAGGATCAGGTCCATCGCGCGGCTGTGTCCGATGAGGCGGGGCAGACGCACCGTGCCGCCGTCGATCAACGGCACGCCCCAGCGGCGGCAGAACACCCCGAACACCGCATCCTCCTCGACCACCCGCAGGTCGCACCACAGCGCGAGTTCCAGTCCCCCGGCAACGGCGTAACCGCTGACCGCAGCGATCACCGGCTTGGAGAGCACCATCCGGGACGGGCCCATCGGCGCCGGGCCGCTCCGGTGGGTGGGGTTGGAGTCCGGGGTACCGATCGCCTTGAGATCGGCGCCGGCGCAAAAGGTTCCGTTGGCACCCCACAGCACAGCCACCGATGCCGACTCGTCGCGGTCGAACTCCTCGAACGCCGCGAACAGTGCCAGTGCGGTGGGGCCGTCGACGGCGTTGCGGGCATGTGGACGGTCCAGCACCACCGTCGTCACCGGTCCATTGCGGACGACGTTCACACTCATTTGACCTCCATAGGCTGGGCATCGCGGCGTGCCACCAACAGTGCCGCAAAGTCTGAGTAAGCGGCCCGCAGCCGATTGGCGGGCCAGTCCCCGGGCAGCAGTTCAGCCGGCAGTACCGGGTCGACAAGTAGGTGGCGAACCATTCCCGCAGCGACGGCGAAGCGGCCGGGAATGTCAGCGGCGGAATCCATCTCGTCCAGCAGCCTTCGTGCGGTCCCCGCCCAGCCGGGCAGATCCCACAGTCGGCCGGCCAACTCCCCCGGGTGGCCGTCACGGGACCACAGCACCCGCACCCTGCCGTCGGCCTGCGCCGGTACACCGTCGGTCAGGTTATCCGGTCGCATCCAGACGCCCTCGCGGAGTTCCCCGAATCTGCTGTCCTGCATCGCAGTTCGCAATGTCGAGCGGTCCCGCGCGTCGGCCCCGACCGCGGTGACCACAACGGTGAGCCAGGTGCCGTCCCAATCCCGGGTCACGGGGACCAAAGCGGCATCCTGGCGACGCTGGCGTGCCAGCAGCCGGGCCGACAGGCGGTAGCCGTCCTCGGAACGCACCAGGTCCCCCGCGCTGACCATCCGGGTCAGCGCGACCCGCAGCGTGGTCTCCTTGATGCCGAAATCGGCAGTCAGACGCAGCAGTTCACCCGCGGTCGCCCAGGCCGGGTGCGCACCGAGCAACACCGAGAGCACCACGGAGCGCGCGGGCATCCGCACGGCTACACCCCGGAGGTGGTGCGGCCGCGATCACCGAAGGGCTCGTCACGGTGTCGGACGGCCTCTCGGAACCCGTGCTCGCGGGCGTCGGCGACGAACGCGTGCCCCTCCGGGGTGTGCCGGGCGATACCGTCGAACACCGTGCTGACCATCCGACTGGTGGCCACACCCTGCTGGTAGAGAGCGGAATTCATCGCCAGCTTGACCATGATGAGCTGGTTGACCGGCATCGCGGCGATCCGCTCGACCAGTCGTTCGGTGCGCTCCTCGAGGTCCTCAGGCTCCGGGGCCTCGACGGCCAGACCCCACTCGGCGGCTTGCGCGCCGGTGATGCAATCCCCGGTCAGCAGAAGGCGTTTGGCCCGCTGATCGCCGAGCCGGTGGGCCCACAGCCCGGCGGCCGGGATACCCCACACCCGGGTGGGCGGGTAGCCGATCTTGGCATCGGCGGCGGCGATCACCTGGTCGGCGTGCAGGGCGATATCGGTGCCACCGGCCACGCAGTAGCCGTGGATCTTGACCACGGTCGGCTTATCGGCGTGCATCAGGCTGGCGAAGCCGCGGACAAACCGGCTCATCATCTGGTAGTCGAGCATCGGGTCCCACGGCTGATCGGGAAGGTGGTTGACCGCCTGGACTCCGGCGTCGAGCACGGTTCCGGCCCGGTCCTCCCCACCGGCCGAACCCGATCCGTCGGCGTAGGCACCCAGGTCGAATCCGGCGCAGAAGCCCTCCCCGCGCCCGGCGACCAGGATGACGTGGACGTTCGGATCGAGGTCGGCCCGTTCGACGCAGGCAGTCAGTTCCACCGGGGTGGCGGCGACGATCGCATTGCCCTTGTCCGGGCGGTTGAAGGTGATCCTCGCGACCCGGCCGGTGACCTCATAGGTCATCGTGGTCAGGTCCACGCCGCACCCCCCACCCTCCGCGAGCAGACATAAAAGTCCCGCGACACGCCGCGTTTCGGAGCAGTTTGCGTCTGCTCGCGGGGGAGGAAAGCCCTCATCCCTTCACCAGGGCGCGCTCGATGATGGGCGCGAGGTCCAGACCGGCCGGCAGGGTGCCGAACGCCCCGCCCCAGTCGCCGGCCATCCGGGTGGCCAGGAACGCCTCGGTCACCGCCGGGTGACCGTAGCGCACCAACAGCGAGCCCTGCAGGGCCAGGCTGATGTCCTCGGCGACCTTCCGGGCCCGGTACTCGATACCGGCCAAATCTGCGAGCGAAGAACGCAGTGCGTCGGTGCGGGCATCCAGGCGGGCATCCTGGCCGGCGGTGGTGGCCAGTTCGTCGAACAGCACCTCCACGCACTCCGGCCGGGTTGCCATGGCGCGCAACGTATCCAGGGCGCTGACGTTGCCAGAGCCCTCCCAGATGCCCATCAGCGGCGCCTCCCGATACAGCCGCGGCATGCCGGAGTCCTCGGCATAGCCGTTGCCGCCCAGGCATTCCATCGCCTCGCCGGCGTGCGGGGTGGCACGCTTGCATACCCAGTATTTCGAGGCGGCCAGGCCGATGCGACGCAGCAGCGTCTCACGTTCGTCGCCGCGGGTTGCCGCGTCGGTGGCGCCGGCCATCCGCATCGCGACGATGGTGGCGGCTTCCGCCTCGACGGCCAGGTCGGCGATGACGTTGCGCATTAGCGGCTGGTCAATCAGATAGGCGCCGAACGCCTTTCGGTGCTGGGTGTGGTGGATCGCGCGGGTCAGGCCCTGACGCATGCTGGTGGCGCTGCCCAGGGTGCAGTCCAGTCGAGTCAGGTTGACCATCTCGATGATGGTCGCCACACCGCGGCCCTCATCTCCGACCAACCAGGCGATCGCGCCGTCGTACTCGATCTCGGACGAGGCGTTGGCGTGGTTGCCGAGCTTGTTCTTCAGCCGCTGGATGAACATCCGGTTGCGGCTGCCATCGGGCAGCACCCGGGGCAGGAAGAAGCAACTGAGCCCGCCGGGGGCCTGGGCCAGGACCAGGAAGACGTCACTGTTGGCCGCGGAGGTAAACCACTTGTGCCCGGTGAGGGTGTAGCTACCGTCGGCGTTGGGCACGGCCTGGGTGGTGCCGGCGCGCACGTCGGAGCCGCCCTGCTTCTCGGTCATCGACATGCCGGCGGTGATACCCACCTTGCCGGTCGGAACACGAAGGTCAGGGTCGTACTCCCGGCTGGTGAGCAGAGGCTCGTAGACCGCGGCCAGGTCGGGGTTGTGCCGCAGTGCCGGGACGACGGCGTAGGTCATCGAGATCGGGCAGACGTGACCGGGCTCCGGCGTCCACACCCCCATCTTGGCCGCACGCACCACATGCGCGCCGGGACGGTCGTCGGCCCAGGGGGCGGCGTGCAGTCCGTGCGCGATCGCCGTGCGCATCAGCTCGTGATAGGCGGGGTCGTATTCGATCTCGTCGATGCGGTGGCCGTAGCGGTCGTGGGTGTGCAGCACCGGGCGATTCCGGTCGGCCAGGTCGCCCCAGCGCTGGGCGGTGGCGCTGCCTGAGATGGCGCCGAGTTCGGTGACCTCGTCGACGCCCCACCCGCCGCCTTCGCGGATCAGGGCCTCCATCAGCACCGGCGAGGAAGCGGGGTTGTAGTCGAGCAACGGGGTGACCTGGTTGGTGACGAGGTGGGTGTCCGGCATGCCACTACTGTTACATTTTGCCGACAGCTGCACAAGATGCGTAATGACTCGGGGCGGCGATAGGGTCAACGCGGTTCCGGACCGTCGAGGGAGGAGGTCTTTCGGGTGAGCCGTCCGACGATCTGCCTGAACATGATCGTGCGCAATGAGGCCCACGTCGTCCGCGAGGTGCTCGACTGCGTAGCTCCGTACATCTCCTCGTGGGTGGTCGTCGACACCGGGTCGCACGACGGCACCCAGGACGTCATCCGCGAACACATGGCAGGGCTGGGCATCCCGGGGGAACTCTTCGAGCGGCCCTGGCGCGACTTCGGCCACAACCGCACCGAGGCGCTGAACCTGGCGGCCGGTCGGGCCGACTACATCTGGGTGATTGACGCCGACGACCTGGTGGTGGGCACGCCGGACTTCAGCAGGCTCGCCGGGGATTGCTACGACCTGCGCTATGGCCCCGAGAACGGCTTCACCTACTGGCGCACCCAGCTATTGCGCGACGGGCTGCCGTGGCGGTTCCGCGGGGTGGTCCATGAGGTCGTCACCTGCGACCGTCCGCGCCACCCGCAGCGTCTGCCCGGGAACTACCACATCAATTCGCGCCGCCTCGGAGACCGAAACCGCGACCCGCAGAAGTACGCCCGTGACCGGGACCTGCTGCTCGCCGAGGTCCAGCGCGATCCCGACGACGCCCGTTCAGTGTTCTACCTGGCCCAGAGTTACTTCGATCTGGGTGATTTCGCCAACGCGCGCACCTGGTACGCCCGCCGAGTCACGATGGGCGGCTGGGGCGAGGAGATTTACTACTCGCTGTACCGGCTGGCCGAGACCATGGAGAAGCTGGGTGAGCCGTGGCCGCGGATCCAGGCCATGTTGCTGCATGCCTACGAGATCCGCCCGACCCGGGCCGAGACCCTGCACGCCATCGCCCGGCACTACCGCACCCAGGGCCGCTATCAACTCGGGCACCTCTTCGCCCGCCAGGCGGCCTCGATTCCGCTGCCGGCCGAGGATTTCCTGTTCGTCGGTGCGGCAATTCACACCTGGGCGGCACTCGACGAGCAAGCGGTCTGCGCGTGGCACCTCGGCCGCCACACGGAGGCCTTCGGAATCTTCCGCCGGCTGCTGGCCGGGGACCATCCGGGACCCGAGGACCGTCGGCGCATCGCGGCCAATCGCGACTTCTCGGTGCCGGCGATGCTCGACGCCGCGGTGGACTTCCCCGTGGCCATCGTCGCCGGAATGCGACCGCGCCCTGACGCCGACATCACGGTCAGTGTCGTGTGTGGGCCGGACCTCCCCGCCGCCGAGGCCACGCTGAACTCGCTGCTGAACTGCTGCACCGACCGCAGCCGGGTGCGGCGCTGGCTGGTCGACGACTCCTTGCTGAACGAGGCCGAGCGCGCCCTGCTGCGGCTGCGCTACCCGTTCACCGACCTACTCGATGCGCCGTTCAGCGAGCCGCCGGCCGCGCGCCTGCAGCGCATCGGCGCCGCGGTCGACACGCGACTGTGGCTTCATGTGGGCGCGGGCTGGCGCTTCTTCGCCCCCGAACGCCTGCTGAGTCGGCTGGCCGCGGTGCTGGACGCCGAACCGCAGGTACTCTCCGTGGCGGTCAATTTCGAGGACGCGCAGCACCTGACCGGCCGAACTGCGGCCGGTGGCGGTCTCGTCCACCGCGGCAGCGGCACCGGACGCTACGTGCTGACCGACGAGGTGGCGCGCGGTCCGGCGATGGTCGACACCGGGCGGCTCGCCGCCGTCGGCGGCTTCGACCCCGACGACGCGGATGTCCCCCTCGCGCTCGGGGCACGGGCGCGGGTCGCCGGGCTGCGCACGGCCACCCTGGACGAGGTGCTCTGCGTGGCCCCCGATTAGAGCATCAGCGTCGGCGACGACGCGAAGTCGAGGGGGTGGCAGGCTTGCCGACATGAGACCGAACACCCTCGTCCACGCTGCCTCGCTGTTCGTCGAGCACGAGCCCGTCGCCCCCGATCAGGTCGTCGACGGACACCCGCACACCGGTGTCGGGACGCTGGGCCGGTTCTCCGGCCTGGAGGTCGGCGTCTGGGAGATGACGCCGGGGGTGATGCGCGACACCGAGTCCGACGAGGTGTTCGTGGTGCTCTCCGGGTCGGCGACCGTCGAGTTCGCCGACGGCACAGCGCCGTTGACGCTGGGCGCGGGCGATGTGGTGAGGTTGGCGGGCGGCGCGGAGACGGTGTGGACGGTCACCGAGACGTTGCGCAAGGTGTATCTGGTCTAGGGGTTCTAGAGGTTGTCCCGCAGGAACGCGATGTCGTTGCGGCGGCCCTCGTCGGCGGTCTCGCAGATCACCGGGGCGTCGGCCGCCTTGACCACGGCCACCAGCAACTGAGGGTCGATCTGCCCGGTGCCGAAGTTGGCGTGCCGATCCGCCCCGGAACCGGCGGCGTCGCGGGAGTCGTTGCAGTGCACCAGGTCGATGCGACCGGTGATGGCCTTGATCCGTTCGACGGCGTCGATGAGCCCCTCACCGGCCGCCCAGGCATGGCAGGTGTCGAGACAAAAGCCAATTCCGGTATCGCCGATGCGGTCCCACAGCCGGCCGATGGTGTCGAAATGCCTTGCCATGGCGTGGTTTCCGCCGGCGGTGTTCTCCAGATAGACCGGCACCTCGGTGTTCAGCGCGGCCAGTGCCTTGGCCCAGCGTTCGAATCCGGCCTCGACGTCCTTGTCATCGGCGTGCCCGCCGTGCACGATCACCGCCGTCGCGTTGACCTCAGCAGCGGCATCGCAGGTGTCCTGCAGGATCTTGCGGGACGGGATGCGGATCCGGTTGTTGGCGCTGGCTACGTTGATCAGGTACGGGGCGTGGACGTAGATCGGGATCGGTGACTGGCGCAGCAGATCGGCGTCGGGCCTCGGTGGGGGCTTCTTCCAACTCTGCGGGTCGCCGAGGAAGAACTGCACCACATCCGCCTCATCGGCGAGTGCTCCAGCCAGCGGGTTGTCGGAGCGGACGTGGGAACCGATCTGCACGCCGTCCAGTCTAGGTTCCCGCGCGAGGTTCCCCCCGCGAGGTTCCCCCCGCCCCCCGCGAACAGACACAAACGTCCCCGACACGCCGGGATTGTGGAGTCGTTTACGTCTGGTCAGCCGGCGAGGCGACGGGCGTCGAGCCGGTTGGACAGCGTCAAGACCAGGTCGGCCGGATGCCGTCGCACGTCATCAACGACGAACCGGACCAGACTCCAGCCGCACTCGCCCAGCCGCGCGCTCTTGATCCGGTCGCGTTTCCACCCCTCGGGACTGGAATGCCACTGCATGCTGTCGTACTCCGCGGCCACCATCGCGTCCGGCCAGGCGAAATCGACCCGCCAGAGTTGGCCGCAGTGGTCGATGATCTCGTGCTGCAATACCGGGGTCGGGAGCCCGCCGTCGATGAAGACCAGCCGGGCTTCGCTTTCCATCGGGGACTCCGATCGGGCGTCGGCGTGGGCGAGCAACTCGCGGACGGCAACGATGCCCCGGCGCCCCTTCTGCTCTCCGATGGCCCGTTGCAACTCCGGCGCAGAGCATGTCGCTGATCGCAGCGCCACGTCGAGGGTCGCCAAAACCCGCCGCCGATTCAGCGTCCGCGCGATCTCTACCGCCGTCCACGCGGGTGACGTCACCAGCCGGCCCTGTGCCCGACGCAATGGGGCTCCGTTGCGCTGATGCACCATCAACTCCGGGGTCGGCCGGATCCGGATACCAGGATCCAGCACATGGATACGGCCATCGTTCTCGATGTCGAACCCGTGCAGCTCCGCCGCGGTCCCCATGCAGGCCACGATGGGCCTTCCGGTCGCCAGTTCGAGGGCCGCCAGCCTCCCGAGGGTGTCGGGGGGTTCGGGCGCGTAGACGCCGTGGCAGACCCGGACCATCGCTCCGGCCTGCAGATGGGATGCCAACGCCTTCCGGGAGATCACCGACAACAGTTGACCCCTGGTCACCAACCCGTCGTTGGCGCGGAACAGTTCATCGAGATGCACAGGCCGATGCTCTGTCTTGCGGTGCGTCTTGCCAATTCAGCCCTGTGCACAACCTCACCACCCCCCGCCGAGCAGACGTAAACGACCCCGCACGCTCGGCGTGTCGGGGTCGTTTACGTCTGCTCGCGCAGAGAGGTGACTAGCGGTAGTCGCTGTACCCGTAGTCGTCCAGGGGCACCGCGGGACCGGTGGCCTGGCCGAAGTCCGGGCTGTAGTACTGATCCTCGTAGGACGGGATCGTGTACGCCGCGGCGCGGGCCTCCTCGGTGGGCTGAACCTGGATGTTGCGATACCGGTTGATACCGGTACCGGCCGGGATCAGCTTGCCGATGATCACGTTCTCCTTCAGGCCCTGGAGCTTGTCGCTGCGGCAGTTGATCGCCGCATCGGTCAGCACCCGGGTGGTCTCCTGGAAGGAGGCCGCGCTCAACCACGAGTCGGTGGCCAGCGAGGCCTTGGTGATGCCCATCAGCACCGGACGCCCGGCCGCGGGCTCGCCACCCTCGGCAACCACCCGGCGGTTGGCCGCCTCGAACTCCGCCCGCTCGGTCAGCGACCCGGGCAGGAACTCCGTGGCGCCCGAGTCGATGATCGTGACGCGACGCAGCATCTGCCGGATGATGACCTCGATGTGCTTGTCGTGGATCGACACACCCTGGGCCCGGTAGACCTCCTGCACCTCCCGGACGAGGTGAATCTGCACCTTGCGCGGACCCTCGACACGGAGCACGTCGTGCGGGTCGGCCGAGCCCTCCATGAGCTGCTGGCCCACCTCGACGTGATCCCCGTCGGCGAGCAGGCGCTCGGTTCCGTCCTCGTGCTTGAACACGCGCAACCGCTGCCGCTTGGAGAGCTTCTCGTAGACGACCTCTTCGCTCCCGTCATCGGGAACGATGGTGATCTTGTAGAACTTGTCGCTCTCCTCCAGGCGGGCCCGGCCGGCGACCTCGGCGATCGGGGCCTTGCCACGCGGAACGCGCGCCTCGAACAACTCCTGCACCCGGGGCAGACCGCCGGTGATGTCCTCACCCACACCGCCCTGGTGGAAGGTGCGCATGGTCAGCTGAGTGCCGGGTTCGCCGATGGACTGCGCGGCCACGATGCCCACCGCTTCGCCGATGTCGACGAGCTTGCCGGTGGCCATCGAGCGGCCGTAACACATAGCGCAGACGCCGTCGGCGCTGGCGCAGGTGAGCACCGAGCGGACCTTGACGCTGGTGATGCCGGCGTCCAGTACCGCATCGATCGCCGGGTCGCCCAGATCGTGCCCGCGTTCGATGACCACGGTGCCCTTGGCGTCGACCGCATCGGCGGCCAACGTGCGGGCATACGCCGAGGTCTCGACGTGCGGATCGCGAATCATGGTGCCGTCGGCATGGCGGTCGGCCAGTTCCACGGCGATGCCGCGCTCGGTACCGCAGTCATGCTCACGCACGATCACGTCCTGGGAGACGTCCACCAGACGGCGGGTCAGGTAGCCCGAGTCAGCGGTGCGAAGTGCGGTGTCGGCCAGGCCCTTTCGCGCTCCGTGGGTGTTGATGAAGTACTCCAGCACGGTCAGGCCCTCGCGGAACGAGGACTTGATCGGACGCGGGATGAACTCACCCTTCGGGTTGGTCACCAGACCCTTCATGCCGGCCAGCGTGCGGGTCTGGGTGAAGTTACCCGTCGCGCCCGACTCCACGATCATCTTGATCGGGTTGTCCTCGGGGTAGTGCGCACGCAGTGCGTCACCGACCTCCTCGGTGGCCTTCTTCCACAGTTCCACCAGGGCGTCGTTGCGCTCCTGGTGGTTCAGGGCACCGCGCTGGTACTTCTTCTCGATACCGCGGGCTTCCTCCTCGTAGCGATCGAGGATCTCCTGCTTCTCCGGAAGCACCAGCACGTCGGCCATCGAGACCGTCACACCGGAACGGGTGGCCCAGTAGAACCCGGTGTCCTTGAGCTTGTCGACGGTCTGCGCGACGACGATCATCGGGTACCGCTCGGCCAGATCGTTGATGATCTTGGCCTGTTCCTTCTTGTGCATCTGCTTGTTGACGAAGGGATACCCCAGCGGCAGAAGCTCGTTGAACAGCACCCGGCCCAGGGTGGTCTCGCAGATCCAGGCATTGCCCGGACGCCAGCCGTTCTCCCCGAACAGGTCGGTCTCGACCTCATGCGGCGGGCGCTGATGGGTCAGCCTGATCTTGATCTGCGAGCGCACGCTCAGCGCGCCGCGGTCCATCGCCATGATGGCCTCGGCCGGGCTGCTGTACACACCGGACTCCGGGGTGTCCTTGGCCGCCGCGGTGTACTCGCCGATATCACCCGGGATGTGGGTGGTCAGGAAGTACAGACCGGTGACCATGTCCAGACGCGGCATGGCCAGCGGCTTGCCCGACGCCGGCGACAGGATGTTGTTCGACGAGAGCATCAGCACCCGCGCCTCGGCCTGGGCCTCGGCACTCAGCGGCAGGTGCACCGCCATCTGGTCACCGTCGAAGTCGGCGTTGAACGCCTCACACACCAGCGGGTGCAGCTGAATCGCCTTGCCCTCCACCAGCATCGGCTCGAAGGCCTGGATGCCCAACCGGTGCAGGGTGGGTGCGCGGTTCAGCAGCACCGGGTGCTCGGAGATGACCTCTTCGAGGACGTCCCACACCTGCGGGCGCTGACGCTCCACCATCCGCTTGGCGCTCTTGATGTTCTGCGCGTGGTTGAGATCCACCAGGCGCTTCATCACGAACGGCTTGAACAGCTCGAGGGCCATCAGCTTGGGCAGGCCGCACTGGTGCAGCTTGAGCTGCGGGCCGACCACGATGACCGAACGGCCGGAGTAGTCGACGCGCTTGCCGAGCAGGTTCTGGCGGAACCGGCCCTGCTTGCCCTTGAGCAGATCCGACAGCGATTTCAGCGGACGGTTGCCCGGTCCGGTGACCGGCCGGCCGCGGCGTCCGTTGTCGAACAGTGCGTCGACGGACTCCTGCAGCATGCGCTTCTCGTTGTTGACGATGATCTCGGGCGCACCGAGGTCGATCAGTCGCTTCAACCGGTTGTTGCGGTTGATGACGCGGCGGTACAGGTCGTTGAGGTCGGAGGTGGCGAACCGGCCACCGTCGAGCTGGACCATCGGCCGCAGCTCCGGCGGGATCACCGGCACCGCGTCCAGGACCATGCCCATCGGCGAGTTGCGGTTGGTCTGGAAGGCCGCAACCACCTTGAGCCGCTTGAGCGCCCGCAGCTTCTTCTGGCCCTTGCCACTGCGGATGGTCTCGCGCAGGATCTCGGCCTCGGCGTCGATGTCGAAGGTCTCGATCAGCTTCTGGATGGCCTCGGCGCCCATCGACCCGGTGAAGTACTCGCCGTAGCGGTCGACGAGTTCGCGGTAGAGACCCTCGTCGATGATCAGCTGCTTGGTGGCCAGCTTGGTGAAGGTGGTCCAGATCTCGTCGAGCCGGTCCAGCTCACGCTGGGCGCGGTCGCGCAGCTGACGCATCTCGCGCTCGCCGCCGTCCTTGACCTTGCGCCGCACATCGGACTTGGCACCCTCGGCCTCGAGCTCGGCCAGGTCGGCCTCGAGCTTCTGGGCGCGGGCCTCCAGGTCACTGTCGCGCTGATCGGCGACGGCCTTCTTCTCCACGACCATCTCGGCCTCGAGGGTGGACAGCTCGTTGTGCCGCATCTCGGTGTCGACGGCGGTGATCACATAGGCCGCGAAGTAGATGATCTTCTCGAGATCCTTCGGGGCCAGGTCCAGCAGGTAGCCCAGCCGGGACGGAACGCCCTTGAAGTACCAGATGTGGGTCACCGGCGCGGCCAGTTCGATATGGCCCATCCGCTCACGACGCACCTTGGCGCGGGTCACCTCGACGCCGCAGCGCTCGCAGATGATGCCCTTGAAGCGGACCCGCTTGTACTTGCCGCAGTAGCACTCCCAGTCCCGGGTCGGGCCGAAGATCTTCTCGCAGAAGAGCCCGTCCTTCTCCGGCTTCAGGGTGCGGTAGTTGATGGTCTCCGGCTTCTTGACCTCGCCGAAGGACCACGTGCGGATGTCCTCGGCGGTGGCCAGGCCGATGCGGAGTTCATCGAAGAAGTTGACGTCTAACACGTAACTCCCTTTCCCCTTGCGGGATAGAAACTAGTAACGGAGAGGTCTAAGCCAGGTCCTCGACGGACGCGGATTCGTTGCGGGACAGGTTGATTCCGAGGTTGGCGGCAGCGCGCTCCAGGTCCTCGTCGTCGCCGTCGCGCATTTCGATGGCCGCACCGTCGCTGGAGAGCACCTCAACGTTGAGGCACAGCGACTGCAGTTCCTTGAGCAACACCTTGAACGACTCCGGGATGCCCGGCTCGGGGATGTTCTCGCCCTTGACGATCGCCTCGTAGACCTTGACCCGGCCGACGGTGTCGTCGGATTTGATGGTCAAGAGTTCCTGCAGCGTGTACGCCGCGCCGTAGGCCTGCATGGCCCAGCACTCCATCTCGCCGAACCGCTGACCGCCGAACTGCGCCTTACCGCCCAGCGGCTGCTGGGTGATCATCGAGTACGGCCCGGTGGAGCGGGCGTGGATCTTGTCGTCCACCAGGTGGTGCAGCTTGAGGATGTACATGTAGCCGACCGTCACCGGATACGGGAACGGTTCACCACTGCGTCCGTCGTAGAGCATCGCCTTGCCGTCGGCGTTGACCAGGACGTTGCCGTCCCGGT
>ERZ888423.2041-NODE-2041-length-16017-cov-7.531512_pt1 | contig 16017 bp, 16 predicted proteins | sample MGYA00520523_ERZ888423 | MGnify/ENA primary metagenome ERZ888423 (study PRJEB32303, sample SAMEA104408611) | aquatic metagenome | biome: Brackish water; feature: Pelagic; material: water | place: Baltic Sea | collected 2014-06-08T10:24:00 | depth 30,27 m ...
CACCGACGTTGGCGCAACGTAGCTGGCGGCCGTTCGTCGCCCGAATGCATTTCTACGCCGGAGTTCTGGTGGGTCCTTTCATCATCGTTGCGGCCATCACCGGCGGGCTATACGCACTCTCACCCGTCATCGAGCGGTTGGTCTACGGCGACATCCTGTTCGTCGAACCGTCGGGACCAGCGATACCGCTGCGCGAGCAGGCCGCGGCGGCACAGGGTGCATTCACTGACCTCGCCATGACCGGGATGCGCCCCCCAGCCACCGACAGCGAGTCCACCCGGATCTACTTCGCTGATCCCTCCCTCGACGAGGAGTCGTTGCGAGCGGTGTTCGTCGACCCCTACAGCGGTGCCGTGCTGGGTGATGAAGCGACCTGGTTCGGTTACCTCCCGCTGAGCACCTGGCTGGACGGACTGCATCGCCATCTCAATCTCGGTGAGCCGGGCCGTATCTACAGCGAGATTGCAGCGTCCTGGCTGTGGGTGGTCGCACTTGGCGGCCTCTATCTATGGCTGGCCAAGGCGGCAAGCGAGCGTCGCCGTGAGCGGGCCGGTCGGATTCTCACCGTCGACCGCACCGCGACCGGACGCGCTCGCACGCTGAACTGGCATGGAACGACGGGCATCTGGTTGCTGGCCGGCCTGCTTTTCCTGTCCGCCACCGGGATCACCTGGTCGACGTATGCCGGGGCGCACGTCAGCGACATCCGGTCCGCGCTGAGCTGGCAACGCCCGCAGCTGAATACGGCCCTGTCAGCGACTCCCGAACCTGAAGAAGCCGCCGCCTTCGGCCATGTCGACCGCGATCGCCCACCTAGCCCCGGGCAGGAGTTCGACCCGTCATCGGTCGACTACAACGCGGTCGTCGATGCCGCTGCCGGCGTCGGCGTGCGCCTTCCGGTGGAGGTGGCATTGCCCAGCGCGCCTGGCGAAGGCATCGGGGTCACCGAGATCGACAAGCCCTATCGACTCACGACCAACGCCGCCGCGATCGACCCCGTGGACTACAGAGTGACCGGTAAGATCGACTATTCGCGCGACTACTCCGTCATCGCCAAACTGGCAGACTGGGGGATTCGCGCGCACATGGGATTCCTCTTCGGGTTGCTCAACCAACTGCTGCTCCTCACTGTCGCCGTCGGATTGTTGATCGTCATCGTGCTCGGCTATCGGATGTGGTGGCAGCGCAGGCCGACTCGCGGCTCATCATGGGCGTTGGGAAGGCCTCCGGCGCGCGGCGGCATTCGGCGACTGCACCCCGCCGCGATCACGGGCCTGATCATCGCGGCGGTTGCCGTTGGCTGGTTCCTACCGCTGTTCGGGCTTACCCTCGCGGCCTTTGTGATCGTGGACCTGGCCATCGCCGCAGCAAAGCAACAACGCATGACCGTCAAACAAAAAAAGGAGACCTCGCATGTTTAATTCCCTTCGTATCCAAAAGCCCCTTCGTATCCAAAAGCACTGGAAGACTTCCGCGCTCGTCATCGCGGCGGCGGTTGCCCTCGCGACCTCCGGATGCACAACTCCTACCGGGCACGACGGGCGTTCGATAGCCGAGGATGTCACGATCAGTGACCAGTGGGCCAGCTCAGCAGAGTCCGGCATGGCCGCAGTGTTCGGTACCTTCACCAACACCGGTCACCACGCCGCCCACATCGTCTCAGGAAGTTCGCCGGCGGCCGGACGAGTCGAGATTCATGAGGTCGTCCCCGACGAGGGTGGCAGCATGGCGATGCGGCCCAAGGACGGCGGAGTGACGGTGCCCGCCGGCGGCACCCACGAGCTGGTACCCGGTGGAGATCATTTGATGTTGATGGACCTGCGCGAGCCCTTGCAGCCGGGAGCCGACGTCGCCCTGACCGTCACTTTCGAGGACGGTTCGACATTGCCGGTCACAGCACAGGTCCGCGACTTCGCTGGTGGCAACGAGGACTATCAGCCCCCGGCCGGGTCGCCTACCACCGGGGCTCCACACAACCATGGCTGACTTCGCCACCGGCGGTCGAAATGCCGTCAACCGGCGGCGCCTCCTCGCCGGGGGCGCCGCCGCGCTGGCCGCTACCGCGACGCTCACCTCGTGCAATGCCGTCGAAACTGCATCTACTACAGATGGTTTCGGAACCGACGCCGAGCCGTTCCATGGCGCGCATCAGGGCGGCGTCGCCACTCCCCCGCAGGCGCACGCCCTGTTCGTTGCACTCGACCTGAAGCCGCAGTCGGACCGTAGTCCGCGCGACACACTTGCGGCCATCCTCAGGTTGTGGTCCTCAGACGCAGCACGGCTCACCCAGGGCCAACCTGCGTTGGCCGACACCGAACCCGAACTCGCACAACGGCCGGCACGCCTCACCGTGACGGTGGGACTCGGTCCAGATCTGTTCGACCGGATCGGACGTACCGGATTGCGACCACCCTCGTTGGTCACGTTGCCCGCATTCGATACCGACCGACTCGATCCCCGGTGGTGCGGTGGCGACCTGCTCCTGCAGATCTGCGCCGACGACCCCATCGTCGTCGCGCACACAAGTCGCGTCCTACTCAAGAACGTTCGCACCATGACCGTGCAACGTTGGCGACAGAACGGATTCCGCACGGCACGCGCCGCTGACACTTCCGGCGCCACGATGCGCAACCTGATGGGCCAGGTCGACGGTACCGCCAATCCCCGCGAGGCTGCCGACTTCGATCGCTACATCTGGGACGACGGCACACAGCAGCGTTGGTTCGCCGGCGGAACTGTGCTCGTCATGCGCCGGATCCGCACCGAACTGGACACCTGGGACGAACTTGACCGCGCCAGTAAGGAATTAACGGTGGGCCGCCGCCTCGACACCGGGGCCCCGCTGACCGGACAGCGGGAATTCGACGAGCCCGACCTGGCAGCCAGCGAAGGCGGCATTCCGGTTATCCCACCCAACGCGCACATTGCACTGGCCAGGCACCACACCGCCGACCAACAATTCCTGCGGCGAGGCTACAACTACGACCACACCCCGGCTGCCGACCAGACAACTGACTGCGGGCTGATCTTCGCTGCCTACCAACGTGATCCGAGGCAGCAGTTCATTCCGGTCCAGCAGCGACTGGCCGCCGCAGATGCGCTCAACCCTTGGGTGACCACGATCGGGTCAGCGACCTTCGCGATACTGCCGGGCGCACCTGCCGGAGGCTACCTCGGCCAGAGGCTGCTGGAGCTTTGAGGTCCGCCGGCGCATCGTCAGTCGGTGGCTCGCACAGTGTCGGGAACAGCGGCGCTGAGCCCGGTGTGGTGACGCAGATGTCCCCTCACTGTGAGATCCAGATCACTTTGATCAGAGCCCGTTTCGGCGCTCGGGCAGGAAGACATCCATAGGGCAAGAGAATTTGCGTAGGGCAAGAAAATCAGCGAGATCGCCAGCGTTTCCAGACAGCGTGTCCCGTGGCACGGGTCTTGTCGTCGTATCGCAATTCGGCATCGCAGGTGATCTCGGTCTCAGTGGATTTGATCACGACGGAGCGGAGTTCGACGGCACTGTCGAGCGGACTAGGGCGCAGATAGCGGACATCTATTCCCGCTGTCACGAAGGGAAGGGAAGCACCCGGCGGAGCATCCCATCCCCGCAGCGAGGCTTCGTTCAGGACGCTGGCGGCAGTGTGGCAATCGAGCAGGGTGGCGATGATGCCGCCGTTGAGGAAACCCAGTCCATTGTCGTGTTCGGGCCATGGCATGAAGGTCGCGGTGACGTACCCATCGCCGAGATAGCTCTTAAGGCGGAGCCCGCGGGGGTTGGCTGGTCCACAACCGAAACACTTCATAGTCGGGAAGAGTTGGTCCTGAATCGATATCGCCGTCACAGTCGATCAGTATCTGGGAAACGGCCATGCTGAACATCAGGTTTTGAGGAAACAATTTTTTCGGCACAGGTGAGGATTCACGGAAGGAGAGTGAACGTCTCGATGTGACACGGTCGGACGATGGTGAAGTGACGGCGGTCGACGGTCGCGATCTCGTTGATGCCCAACCGTTCTGCTGTGGCGACAACGGAGGCGTCTACGGCACCAAGCGGCAGGTCTCGTTACCGAGCAACAAGTTCGGCGATCCGCAGCCAATCTCCCGCTGCGACCGGCTCGACAGCGAACGCACCATCGGCCAGGTCGCCGAGGAATCGCACTTCAGCTTCGGCGCCCAATCGGGTACCCAGTAGGTGGACCACCTCGGTGATGACGAGTGTCGGGACGATCAACGGGCCCGGATGGTTCTGCAGAAGATCCAGCGACGACGCGTGGTGTGCGTCGTCGGCATCGACGTAGGCATAAAGGGGGCCCGCATCGACGACGATTGCCCCTATCGTCCGACCTCGGCATTCAGTATCTCTTCGATACGCTCGGAGACGTCGCTACGGCCGCTACGGCCGGTGGCCGCTGCGTTCAGACACCGACGCCCACCGGGCTCGCCAAGGTAGGCCTCGAGCGCTTCGCGGCTGACCTCCGAGATGGTCAAATTCCGTCGACGAGCCTCGTGCCGCAGACGAGCATCCAGCGCGTCAGGGATCTTGACCGTCGTCCGTTTCATGTATGCCAGCATACTTCCGACGTCCACCGTGGACCGACGAGAGCAACGTGCCCACAGGCACTCGAGCGCGCTGCCGCCTACGAATCCCGCGTGGCGTAGAAATGGACCCATGACAGATCATGACCACCACGCCGGCGTTCTCGACGATCTCAAGTCCCAACATCGCGCATTGCGACAGATGATTCCGGAGGTGTACCAGGGGTTCGGCGATTTGAGTCGGGCTGCGATGGGAGCGGGCGCCATCGATGCCAAGACCAAAGAGCTGATCGCGATGGTGATCGGAGTCACCGAAGGCTGCGACGGGTGCATCGCCTCGCACGCCCGCGGCGCGGTCCGCGCGGGCGCCACCAAGCAGGAGGCGGCCGAGGTCATCGCGGTGAGCATCATGATGCATGGCGGACCGGCCACCATCTATGGCGCCCGCGCCTACACCGCTTTCTGCGAGTTCGCCGATGGCGCGAGTGGTTCGGGGTAACCGCGAATCACCGGTCGGCCAAAGGACTCAGCCGCGCGGGCACGTCCCCGCAGCCTTCCTCAGCACCGACGCCGACGGCGCATCCACCGGTAGCGCGTATCCACGCAACACCGCGATGAACTGCATCGCGTACTGGCAGTGGAACGCGTCATTCGGCGGCATCCAGGTCCCAGGCTCGCCGTCACCCTTGTCCTGGTTGGCCCGTCCCTGCACTGCGAGCAAGTTGGCGGGGTCGTTGGCGAACCGGGTCCGCATTTCGTCGGTCCACTCCCGCGCGCCGAGGTCCCACGCCAACGCCAACGGCACAAGGTGGTCGATCTGCACCGCGGCACCCGTCTGTGCGCCACGCGTGAACGGCACCATTGCGCTGGTGTACGGGTCAAGCAGGGTTCCGGCGCCAACAGCTTTGGGGCACCGCTTGATCGATACGTAGGTCTTGTCGGCCAAGTCCCGGTCAAGGATGTCGTTGCGGGTGTCACAGCCGTTGTGGCCGCCGGGCGCGGTGGTGTCGTCGGTCCACGACTCGCCGAACGCATCCCGGCGATAGTCGTAGCCACGCACGCGCGCTGGAATCTCGGCGACTCCGGCGAGCACATCGATTCCGGGTGCGACGGTGGGAACGTCGCCCTGCACAATCAACCGGGATGGACTCCGCGACATCCACGTGACCTGAACGGCGACGATCACCGCCAGCGCCGCGGCGACTGCCAACCACAGGATTTGCTTGCGGCTCATGACTTGTCCAGGAACTCGACGCGATCGGTGTCGGTAAACGGGGCCGACAACACCGCCATGCCTGCGTCGAGTGGGTCGGATTCGTACACCGACTCACAGAGCTCCTTTGCAGCCCGAATGATGTCGTAGTGCCTGGCCAGCGACAGGAACCGCAACGTGATGGCTCTGCCCGACTGGTGCAGTCCCAACACGTCCCCCTCGCTACGCTCCGAAAGGTCGAGTTCGGCGAGCTTGAAGCCGTCCTGCGTGCTCGCCACAGCTTTGACGCGGTGTCCCGCTTTGGATTCTTCGGGCAGATTGGTGGCGAGCAGGCACAGGCTGTGGTGCTCCCCGCGACCGACTCGTCCGCGGAGTTGGTGCAGCTGGCTGATCCCGAACCGGTCGGCATCCATGACGGCCATGACGGTCGCGTTGGGCACGTCGACACCAACCTCGACGACCGTCGTGCATACCAGGACGTCGATTTCGCCGGCGCGGAACGCTGCCATCACGGCGTCCTTCTCGTCGCTGGGCAGTCGTCCGTGCATGAGGCCCAGCCTTAGTCCGGCCAATGGGCCGCGCTGCAGTCGCGCGAGCAACTCCACCACGGTGATCGGCGGTGGGCCCGACTCTTTCGCGTCCTTCTTAACCTTCTTCGCTGTCTTGTCGCTGCCAGGCTTGTCGTCCTCATCGATGCGCGAAGCGACCACATATGCCTGACGCCCGGCCTGGACTTCTTCGACGATCCGGGCCCAGGCCCGATCAAGCCAGGCCGGCTTCTGGCTGACGAAGATCGTGTTCGTCGTGATGGGCTGACGCCCCCGGGGCAACTCCCGCAGAGTTGATATCTCGAGGTCCCCATAGACCGCCAACGCGACCGTTCTGGGTATCGGCGTGGCCGTCATCACCAGAAGGTGCGGAGTCATGCCATCGGGAGCCTTGGCGCGCAACCGGTCTCGCTGCTCCACCCCGAAGCGGTGCTGCTCGTCGACCACAACCATCCCGAGCCGGTCGAACTCCACGGCGTCCTGGAGCAGCGCGTGGGTGCCGATGACGATGCCGGCTTCGCCGGAGGCGACCACGTCACGCACGTCACGCTTCTGTTGAGCCGACATCGATCCGGTCAGCAGCGCGACCCTCGTGGCATTGTCCGCCCCACCGAGTTGGCCCGCCATCCCCAGCGGCCCGAGCATGGCGCGGATCGATTGGGCATGTTGTGCGGCAAGAACTTCCGTCGGCGCGAGCAACGCGCACTGATAGCCGGAATCGATCATCTGCAACATCGCCAGCACCGACACGATGGTCTTGCCCGATCCGACCTCGCCCTGCAGCATCCGGTTCATCGGACGGGTGGCGTTGATCTCCGCAGAGATCACATCGAATACATCGCACTGCCCCACCGTCAGTTCGAACGGCAACTGAGCTTTCATCGCGGCCGCCAGACCATCTGGTCGCGGAGGAGCGGGCGGCCCGGAGTCGCTGAGCGCGCTGTGCCGTCGCACCACCAGTCCCCACTGCAGTCCGACGGCTTCGTCGTAGGTGAGTCGCTCGGCGGCGCACTCCCGGGCATCGGCAGTCTCGGCGAGGTGGATGGCCCGCAGCGCTTGGTCCTCGGAAGTCAAATTATGTTCACGCACAAACCATTCCGGCATCGGTTCGTCGACCGGGTCCAGCACGGCAAGAACCTGACGCACGCAGGCGTAGATCTCCCAGGTCTGCATCTTGGAATTCGCACCATAGATCGGAAAGAAGTCCTTCTCGAACTCAGCGAGCAGATCCTCCCCTGACGTGTCCGATATTTCGGCGATGGACGTCAGTGACTTTGTACCGATTTTCTTGCCGCTCGCCGAGTTCAGCACCATGAACGCCGGGTGGGTCAGCTGCATGACACTCCGGTAGTAACCGACCTCCCCCGACAGCATCACCCGTGCTCCCTGGATCAACGTCTTCTTGAGATACTTGGCGTTGAAGAAGGTGGCGGTGACCTTGGGCTGCCGATTACCTAGGGTCACGACGAGGAATTCGCGCTTGGGTGGGCGGTTGGTCCACTTCGGCTCGGCTTTGGTGATGGTGTCGACGAACGTGACGTGCTCGCCCTCCTCGAGGTCGAGTGTCTCCCCTTCCCCGCGCACGGTCATTGCATCGCTGTACTTGCGCGGGACGTAGCGAACCAGGTCGTTGACGGTGCGGATGCCGAAGTACTCCTTCAGCTGATCGGCGGCCTTCTTGCCCACCACGAAGTCCAGCCGATCATTCAACGAGGCCATGCTTACTCGACCCCGATCAGTAACGCGTCGCCCCGGTGACCGGTATGAAAGGTCACCATCTCCGTCCCGAGATGGTGTCGCTGCACGTGATCGACCAGCGCTTTTTCCACGCTCGGCTCGACTCCGGCGCCGGTGAGTAGCGTCACCAGCTCGCCGCCCGCAGCCAGCAGCAGATCAATCAATCCCGCCGCTGCGGCCACTATGTCCTGCCCGACGATCACCACCTCGTCGCCCGCGATCGCGAGCCCGTCACCTGGCTTGCAGGTACCCGCCCATGTGAGGGCTTCCTCGGCTGCCGTTCGCACCGACCCGTGTCGGGCGCCGGCCGCGGCCCTGGCCATGGTGTAGCCGTCGTCGGCGGCCCGCCGTTGGGGGTCGTGGACGGCCAGCGCAGCCAGCCCTTGGACCATCGAGCCTGCCGGCACCGGCACCATGTCGATTCCCCAGTCCGACGCGACTGCGCATCCGGCAACGATTTCCTCGGCGGCCACGTACCCATTTGGCAGCATGATCACCTGCGCGGCGCCGGTTTTGACCAGCTCATGTAGAAGCTGCTGAGCGCTGACCGGCACCTCTGGCTCGGGACGCAGAATCTGGGCGCCCTCACCGGTGAAGAGACTTTCCGCGCCGTCACCGTCGACGACGGCCAGCACCGCCCGTTCCTGGCTCCAGCCGCCGGCCGGATGACGGTCGACGCTTCCGACCAGAGACGTGATCTGAATTCGACTGGGTCGCCCCACCTCAAGGGACGCTTCCACAGCAGCGCCCGCGTCGTCGGCATGGACGTGAACCGAATAGTGCCCGACACCGGAACCGCCGAGGTCGCCGAAACCCGATGCGGCGATCGCGACCGATTCCCCGAGTTCGTCGAGGCGGGCACGCAGCTTCTCGATGCCCTCGGGGGCACAGTCGCTGAGTAGGTACATCACCTCGAACTGGGGAGCCGGCGGGGTCGCAACCAAGGTGTGCGCCTGCTTGGGTGAGGGCAGATAGACGTCGCGCTGCCGGGCGTGCCCGGTCAGCGTGGCGGTCAGCGCGTCGAGCAACACCAGCAGACCGCGGCCACCCGCGTCCACCACGCCGGCTTCGGCCAACACGTCGAGTTGACTCGGCGTGTGGTCCAGCGCCACCGCCGCTGCCTCAGCGCTCGCAGTGACGACCTCGGCCAACTCGGCCCCATCAGCGGCGGACTGCTCTGCCGCGGTCGCCGCGTCCTGCAGGACCGACAGGATCGTGCCCGGTATGGCTTCGCCCATCGAGGTGATGACCAGGGCGGCCGCGCGCCTCAGCGACGCACCAAAAAGTGTGCCGTCAATATCGGCGAGCGCGCCGCGGTCATCGGCCGCCGCAGCGGTTGCCTCGGCGACGCCCCGCAGGATCTGGGACAGGATCACCCCGGAGTTGCCCCGCGCGCCGCGCAGCGCTCCTTCAGCCATCGCTGCAGCGATCTGTGCGACGTCCCCGACGGCGGCCCCCGCGTCGGCGTGGGCCCAGGCCGCACGCATGGTGAACAGCATGTTCGTACCGGTGTCGGCGTCGGCCACCGGGAAGACGTTGAGGCGGTTGATCTCATCGGTGTGGATGATGAGGTCGGCGACGGCGGTGTGTGCCCAACTCCGCAGGGCAGGCGCATCGAGCCGCCGAGCCGCCATCCCCACCTCCAACGCAAGTGACACCGGCGTCAGCCTATCCAGTGGTGGTGACAGCGTCGCAGACGACGGGTTCCGGCCCGCGGAGACCGCAGTTCCAGACCGTGTGGGGACCGCGACCGCGATCGGATTTTTGGCGATACCTGCCACGGCCGGTATTCTGATCTGGTTGTCGGGTCGAACCGTGGCCGCTTTACGGCCAGGGCCCAAAACCCCAGTACTGATTCGAGGAGTTCTACATATGGCTGCCGTATGCGATATCTGCGGGAAGGGCCCCGGCTTCGGCAAATCGGTGTCGCACTCCCATCGCCGGACCAGTCGTCGGTGGAACCCGAACATCCAGCCGGTGCGCGCTGTGTCGCGCCCCGGTGGCAACAAGAAACGTGTCAACGTGTGCACGTCCTGCCTCAAGGCCGGCAAGGTCTCGCGCGGCTAGTTACCCGCGAGCCGTTACCCGCGAACCGCGAGCAGACACAAACTCGCACGGTTAGGCCTTGGCGTGTGCGATTTTGCGTCTGCTCGGCGGATCGACACCCGGGCTCGGCGGATCGACACTCGGGCTCGGCGGATCGACGCTAGGGCAGGCGCCAGTCGACCGGCTCGGCACCCATTTTCTCCAGCAGTTCGTTGGCGCGACTGAACGGCCGTGACCCGAAGAACCCCCGCGACGCCGACAACGGCGACGGATGTGGCGATTCGATGGTCGCGGTGTCGCCGAGCATGGGTTTGAGCGTGGAGGCATCACGACCCCACAGCACCGCCACCAACGGCTGTTGCCGGCCCACCAGGGCTCGGATCGCGCATTCGGTGACAGCCTCCCAGCCCTTGCCGCGGTGTGATGCTGGCGTTCCGGGGCGCACAGTCAGGACCCTGTTGAGCAGCATCACACCCTGCTGAGCCCACGGCGTCAGGTCTCCGTTGGATGGTGCGGGAGCGCCGAGATCGTCGCGGTACTCGGTGAAGATGTTGGACAGGCTGCGGGGCAACGGACGCACATCGGCTGCGACCGAGAAGCTCATCCCGACCGCGTGCCCGGGCGTCGGGTAGGGATCCTGACCGACGATCAGCACCCGCACGCGGTCAAATGGAAAAGTGAATGCGCGCAACACGTTCGGGCCAGCCGGCAGATACTGATGCCCGTCAGCCAGTTCGGAGCGCAGGAACTCACCCAGCTGCGCGACCTGGGGTTCGACCGGAGCGAGTGCGCGGGCCCAAGCCTCATCGACCAACTCGCTGAGAGGACGTGCTGTCACGAGAGGACAACATAGCTGGCCGCGCTCCTCGGAACGGACTGGCCCTCAGAACGACTGCCAGCCCGGGCTGCCGCCCCACTCCGCGCCGTCCAGCGTCACCCGCGGTGGCCCGTCTCCGACAACTCCGGCGTCTACCACCGTGCCGATCGGCCGCCAGCCCGGCGGCGGCACCGCGGGAAACGTCGCGACCAGCGCGTGATCTTCCCCGCCCCCGAGCACCCACTGCCACGGGTCAGCCCCCAGAGCGACCGCTGCGGCGGCCAACGCTTCGATGTCCACCCGCAGACCGGTAGCGGACAGGTCGACACGCACGTTCGACGCGGACGCGATGTGCCCCAGATCGGCGAGAAGCCCATCGGAGACATCGGTCATCGACGTCGCGCCGGCGCGGGCTGCGACGACACCCTGACCGTAGGGCGGCTCGGGCACAAGATGGCGCTGGCGCAATCCCCCGAATCCGCTGATTGCGTTGTGCCACAATGCGAATCCGGCGGCTGAGCGGCCGAGATCGCCGGTCACCGCCACGGTGTCACCGATTTTGGCTCCGCTGCGGCGCACCGCGTCGAGCCCGCCGAGGTCGCCGAGTGCTGTCACCGAGATGACCCACTGCGGGGCGGACACCATGTCGCCTCCGACGATGCCCGCACCTATCAGCCCCGCCTCGTGCCACATTCCGTCGGCAAGCTCGACGGCCCGGGCAGTCGAGGTGTCACCGGGGGCACCGAACGCGACGACGAACGCGGTGGCACGGCCGCCCATCGCCTCGATGTCGGCGGCGTTCTGTGCAACGGCCTTTCGCCCGACATCGTGGGGCGTGGACCAGTCGAGCCGGAAGTGGCGGTCTTCGACCAGCATGTCGGTGCAGACCACGGCCCTGCCGTCCACAGCCGCGACGACCGCCGCATCATCGCCGGGACCGAGCAGGACCAACGGAGGTTGCCGCCGCCCGGCTACCAACCGGTCGATTACCGCGAACTCACCCATCCCGGCCAGCGACTCATCCGGGCGACCGGAAACGGCGTCAGGTTCGTCTGCCATTCTTCCGGCTCCTTCCGGTACCTTCCGGCGCCGTCCCGTGGCCTGGACGCTCGGCCTACCTGCGGTACGTTTGGTCCCTGCGGCGTGGAGTCTATGCAGCCAGATGGAGGGATTGCGGCGTGGTCCAGGCTTTTCCGCGATGACCAGCCAGACCGGCGACGGCCCGCCGCGGCCCTGGCTGATCGCAGCACTCGTCCTGGCCGTCGGAGCCGTCGTCGCGGTCCTTGTCGTAGCCACCGTCCTACAACGCCCCGCTACCCAGAATCCGGTCGTGATCGCCACTGCGCCCGCGCCGCAAGCCGATAGCCCCGAATGCCGCGCGCTGACCACAGCGCTGCCCGAGCGGCTCGGTGAATATTCTCGCGCGCCCGTGCGGGAGCCCGCTCCGACGGGAACGGCGGCGTGGCAGGCCGAGAATGGGAGCGAGGCAATCATTCTGCGGTGCGGGCTCGACCGTCCCCTCGAGTTTGTGGTTGGTACCCCGGTTCAAATGGTCGACGCCGTCCAATGGTTCCGGGTGGCCGATGGTGCAGGCGAAGGACGGAGCACCTGGTTTGCCGTGGACCGGCCCGTCTATGTGGCGCTGACCCTGCCCGCGGGTTCGGGCCCGACCCCCATCCAGACGATCTCGACGACGATCGCGCAGGCGTTGCCCGCCACCACCGTCGATCCTGCGCCCGTCAGCTAGCCCGGACGCGCGGACTCCTACCGTAGGCCGGTGCCGCGGGCGATCGCGGTGTCAACCATCGTCGTGAGCAGGGTCGGATAATCCACGCCGCTGGCTGCCCACATCCGGGGGTACATCGAGATGGTGGTGAACCCCGGCATCGTGTTGATTTCGTTGATGACGGGCCCATTCTCGGTCAGGAAGAAGTCCACGCGGGCCAGCCCCTGACAATCGATGGCGCGGAATGCCCGGACCGCCAGCCCGCGAACCTCGTCGGCGACGATGTCATCGACCTTGGCCGGTACATCGAGTTCCGCAGCGTCGTCGAGGTATTTGGTCTCGAAGTCATAGAACCCGTCCTCACGACCGCGCACACCGGCCACCCGGATCTCACCCAAGGTGCTCGCCTCAACCCGCCCGTCGGGGAACTCCAGCACCCCGCATTCGAGTTCGCGTCCGGGCACTGCGGCCTCGACGATGACCTTGGGGTCGTGTTGACGAGCACGTTCGATGGCAGCCGTAAGACCGTCCCAGCTGGTGACCCGGCTGACACCGATGGACGAGCCACCACGCGCAGGCTTGACGAACACCGGTAATCCGAGGCGTTCCCGATCCGCCGGTGACAGAGTCGCCTGCTGGGGGCGCAGCACCAGCTGATCCCCGATCGGCAAGCCCTCGGCGGCGAGCAACTTCTTGGTGAACTCCTTGTCCATCCCGGAAGCGCTGGCCAGCACTCCAGCGCCGACGTACGGGACGCCCGCGAGCTCCAACAGCCCCTGGATGGTGCCGTCCTCGCCGTACGGCCCGTGAAGCACCGGGAAAACCGCGTCGACGGTGGCCAGCAGGTCGCCCGCTCCGTGGCCCAGCGACAGCAGTTGGCCGCGCCTGGCTGGGTCGGCGGTCAGCGCGAGTGCGGTGCCCGACGATTCGCTGACTCGGGGCAGGGTGCCGTCGCTGATGGCCAGCGTCTCGGTCCGCCCGTCGGTGAGCACCCATGAGCCCAGCGGCGAAATCCCCACCGCGACTACCTCGAAGCGGTTCGGATCGAGGTTGCGCAGGATGCTGCCTGCGGAAACACACGAGATCGCGTGTTCAGAGCTACGTCCGCCGTAGACAACGGCAACGCGGATGCGGGCAGTCACAACCTAGAGAGGCTACCGTCCAGGTCGAGACAGGGCCGCCTCTATGTCGCTGAGCAGGTCGTCGGTGTCCTCGATGCCCAGCGAGAGCCGGGCGAATCCGTCCGGGACCGGGTCACCCCACCTCGCCCGGCGGTCCACTGAGGAGTGGATACCGCCGAAACTCGTCGCTGCGACCAGCAACGCGCTGCTGCTGACCAGTTGGTGCACCGACGCCGCACTGGCCAACTGAAAAGCGACCACGCCACCGAATCGACGCATCTGTGCCGAGGCGATCGCGTTCGACGGATCCTCGGGAAGACCGGGATAGCGGACCGCTCGTACCGCCGGGTGGGAGCGCAACATGAGGGCGACCGCCGCGGCGTTCTGACACTGCCGTTCGAAACGCAGTCCGAAACTTCCGAGGCTGCGCAGCACGAGCCAGGCTTCGAACGCGCCCAGAATGGGGCCGGAAAGTAGGCGTTCGCGGTCCAGTCGCCCCATCATCTCGGGATGGCTGCCCGCGACGTAGCCGGCCAGCACGTCGTGGTGTCCTGCCAGTGCCTTGGTGGCGCTGGCCACCACGAGGTCGGCACCCAGCGAAAGCGGTTGCTGGCCCAGTGGGGTGGCGGTGGTGTTGTCGACGACCAACAGCGCGCCGCGAGCGCGACACGCCATCGCCAACTGATGCAGATCGACGACCTCGAGCCCTGGATTCGACGGCGACTCGGCCAGCACCACATCGTCGGGACCGGCCTGTCCAGCGGCAGCGCACATCTGGGCGCATGTCGCCTCGACCACTGTCACCCCTCGCGGTGCGAGGAACTCGTTGGCATAGGCGCGCACCTGGTAGTAGCCGTCGGCGGGGACGACGATCGTGGCGCCCGGTCGGGCGACGGTCCGCAATACCGATGTGATGGCGGCCATGCCGGAGCCGAATGTCAGTGCGGTGGCCGCGCCCTCAAGCTGGGCGAGCGCCGATTCCAGTTGCCGCCAGGTCGGATTCGATCGGCGACCGTAGCTGTCCAGCGAATCGTCTTCGTCGGGGGGAATGTGGTAGGCGGCCGCCGGGACCGGCGGCGACGAGACGGGCCCTCCCGGGATCGCTTCCGAGTCAACAGCTTTGATACTGCGGGTGGAGTCACCGTAGGTGCCGTTCATGTGACTATTCGGGCTTTGTGGTGCGGCCGAGTAACAACGCCACCGCGGCGTCGACGGACAGAGCTCTGTGGCAAACGCCGTGAACCGCCTCCGTGAGTGGCATTTCGACGTCATAGCTGGATGCCAGCGCGAGCACCGATTCACACGACGTAACACCTTCGGCGACGTGACCGCCCGTGCCGGCCAGCGCAGCCGCCATGGTGCCGCCGTTGCCCAACCGTTCACCGAACGAACGGTTTCGTGAGTGTGGCGACATGCAGGTCGCCACGAGATCGCCGATGCCGGCGAGCCCCGCCAGCGTGGCGGGTTTGGCGCCCAAGGCGATTCCGAGCCGCATGATCTCAGCCAGACCGCGGGTGATGATCGCCGCGGCGGTGTTCTCCCCCAGTCCACAACCTGCGGCCATTCCGCACGCCAGCGCAATGACGTTCTTGCAGGCGCCTCCGACTTCAGCACCGATCACATCGGCGTTGGTATAGGGCCGGAAATAGCTCGTCGCCAATGCCCGCTGAATCGTCACCGCTCTGGCGGAGTCGCTGCACGCGACGACAGTTGCGGCGGGCTGCCCCCGCGCGATCTCGCTGGCCAAGTTAGGTCCGCTGACAACTGCCACCCTTGACGGGTCGACACCGGTCACTTGGACGATGACCTGACTCATCCGCATCAATGTTCCCAGCTCGATGCCTTTGGCCAGGCTCACCAGGGTGGCCTCGGCACCGATTGAGCTCTTCCACTCAGTGAGATTGGCGCGCAGGGTCTGCGACGGCACGGCCAGCAGCACGGTGCACGCGCCGTCGAGTGCATCGCTGTAGTCGCTGGTGGCGCGGATGGACTCGGAAAGAGGCGCCTCGAGATAGAAAGCGTTTCGATGCGTTCGGTTGATCTCGTCGGCCAGTTCGGGCCGCCGAGCCCACAGCCTGACGTTGTTGCCGGCGTCGGCCAATACTTTGGCCAGCGCCGTCCCCCACGCCCCGGCACCCATCACCGCCGCCTCAACCACGGCTTCAGCCTAGACGGGCGACGATCAAGCGGCGAGGCACGAGCCGCGTTGAGGAGCCCGGCCATCCCACCTAGACGGGCGACGATCAAGCGGCGAGGCACGAGCCGCGTTGAGGAGCCCGGCC
>ERZ888423.2043-NODE-2043-length-16010-cov-69.225885_pt1 | contig 16010 bp, 19 predicted proteins | sample MGYA00520523_ERZ888423 | MGnify/ENA primary metagenome ERZ888423 (study PRJEB32303, sample SAMEA104408611) | aquatic metagenome | biome: Brackish water; feature: Pelagic; material: water | place: Baltic Sea | collected 2014-06-08T10:24:00 | depth 30,27 m ...
TCTCAACCATGTCCGCTACAACCGACCAAATTCTCGAGTCACTGAAGACTCTTTCTCTGCTTGAGGCTTCCGAGCTCGTCAAGCAGATCGAAGAGGCTTTTGGTGTATCTGCCGCCGCTTCCGCCGGCGTCATGATGGCCGCAGCTCCTGCTGCTGCTGTTGAAGCCGTCGAGGAGCAGACCGAATTCGACGTCATGCTCGACAGCTTCGACGCCGCATCCAAGATCAAGGTTCTTAAGGCCGTCCGCGAAGTCACCGGCCTCGGCCTGGGCGAAGCTAAGGCCCTGGTGGAAAGCGCTCCCTGCGCTATCAAGGAAGGCATCGCCAAAGGCGAAGCCGAAACCATCAAAAAAGTTGTGGAAGAGGTTGGCGGCAAGGTGTCGATCAAGTGATCGCTGGGGTCCTTCGGGGCTCTCCACCTGCTTGTTAACGTCATTCGTTGCCACCAGACCGGCCCCTTCCAGGGCCGGTTTTTTAATGGGAAGTAACCAATAAAAAAGCCCCGCCGAAGGCAGGGCTCTTAGTTGGAACGATTCCAGGAGTCTTTCCTTGTTTCGACCCAGGAAGAGCGTTCCCACTCCTCACACCCCATAAACTTAATGGCAGGCTCTGGCAGGAGCTAGGTGGACTGGGACTCTCCGGTAACTGGCACTTGGGCTTCAATCGCGGAAGGGGATCACGGGTAGTCGGATTGGACCCTGACCCATCCCCTGGGCGAGCAGGCTGGGAGGGGATACCGGCGGTCGCAGGCTGGTGATCGCGCCCCGAGTCCTGGGGGCGGGTTGTGCGTTAGCGCTCGCTATGGCCAGCAGCTGGGGCAGGGGTGCGGCGTTGGCGAAGTAAACGTGACTTAGGGCCTGCACGCCAAAGGTGCGCCGTTGCAGGTCCCAGCCTGGCTCGAGTTTTAGGGCCACGAACCCATCCCGATCTCGCAGGGGCACCTGGGCGCGGGCAACCACCAAGGTGGTGGAGTCGCTGGGGGTGCTGGCCTGCAGTTGCAGTTCGTTGCCGCTCTGGCGCAGCTGCAGCCGGTAGGAACTGGCCAGATCCTGGTCGCCGACGCGCAGGGAGTAGCCGTTGCTATCGAGGTAGCGGCTGCAAATGCCCGTGAAGTTGAAGCGGTTGAGGGCCGGATCGATCAGGCCGTCGGGGCGCTCTTTCCAGCAGCGGGGTTGGGGCGTGATTTGCTCAAGCACCAGCAGGTTCCAGTCGCTGCGTCCCAGGGGCCGTGCCAGCACGGCGAAGCTGCTGGCATCGAGGGGCCGGCTATTGAACAGGCCTGCGGCCTCCGCCCAGGGGGTGAAGGCGGCCAGGGCCGCACCTGCTAGCAGGGCGTTCCGCCAAGGACGGTAGGTTCGGCGCTCTGCCTGGCTCCTGGTCAGGCCCGGTTTGGCTGGGTCCATGGCGGTGCGCAAGCGGCGAGCAGATTGGTTCATAGCGAATTTTCGGAGGTTGTCCAGTGGTGGCTAAGCCGGTGAAAGTGGTGGCTGCGGCCTGTGATGGTGCCTGCAGTGGTAACCCGGGCCCAGGCGGCTGGGGAGCCTTGCTGCGCTTCGAGGATGGCTCGGTGCATGAGATGGGCGGCGCCGATCGGGCCACCACCAACAACCGCATGGAGCTCACCGCTGCCCTGGCCCTGCTGGAGGCCATCAAGGAGCTGCCTCGCCCGGCCCAGCTCAGCATCCGCACCGACAGCCGCTATCTGATCGACGGTTTTAGTAAGTGGATCCAGGGCTGGAAGCGCAAGGGCTGGCGCACGGCCTCCGGCGGAGTTGTGCTCAATCGGGATCTATGGGAGCAGCTGGACCAGGCCCGGCTCGAGGGGGTGTCGCTGGTGCATGTCAAGGGTCACAGCGGCGACCCAGACAACGACCGCTGCGATGCGATCGCTGTGGCCTTTGCCAAGGGTCAGATGCCGGCCATGGCGGCCGGCGAGGTGATCGCCACCGCTCGGATCGAAGCGGACGTTCCTGCCGATGTGCCCAGCGCTAAAAATTCTGCCCCTAGCCGAGAGATTGCCGACCCGGCGCCGGCGCCCCTGCAGCAGCTGCTGAGCCGCTGTGAGCTGGCCGATTGCTTCGCTAGCCAGGGCTACGGCCTCAGCCTGGTGGAGCTGGCCCAGCTGGTGGAGCAGCCCCTGCAGCAACTGGAGAGCCGCAGTGGGTCCTGGCGCTGGCGCGACTGGCAGGTGCTGCCCCTGGAGGGAGGGCGCTGGCGTTTGCAACGGGACGAGGGAGGATTGGACGCGCGGGAGTAGGCGGCGGCTGATGGTGGATTCAGGCTCATCGAGCAGAGTTGGCACCAGCACAGGGGCCTTGTATGAGCGGCTGGTGGGGCCGCTGCTGAGCCGGGATGACGGCGCCGACGCCGAGCAGCTCAGCCAGTTGACTCTCACGGCCCTGGCTCAGGCTTCTTTGCGGCGCCAGTGGCCCTTGGTGAGTGGCGCCCTGGCGGGCCTTGCCGCCGAGTTGCAACGCCCCGATCCACGGCTGGAGCAAACCCTGTTTGGCTGCCGCTTCCCTAACCCGGTGGGCCTGGCGGCCGGCTTTGATAAAAATGGTGTGGCAGCGGCTATCTGGCATCTGTTTGGTTTTGGCTATGCCGAGCTGGGTACGGTTACTTGGCATGGCCAGCCGGGCAATTCCAAGCCGCGGCTATTCCGGCTAGCGGCCGAGGGCGCGGCTCTTAACCGCATGGGCTTCAACAACGGCGGCGCCCAGGTGTTGCTCCGCACCCTGGAGCGCCAGCAGCTGCCGGCACCGGGCCAGCGCCCAGCCGTGCTGGGTATCAACTTGGGCAAATCCAAGATCACCTCCCTGGAGCTGGCCCCAGACGACTACGCCTCCTCCCTGGAGCTGCTCGCCCCCCTGGCCGACTACGCCGTGATCAATGTGAGCTCGCCCAATACGCCGGGCCTGCGGGAGCTGCAGGAGGAAACCCTGCTGCGGCGTTTAGTGGAGCGGCTGCGGCGCCTGCCGGCCTGCCCGCCGCTGCTGGTAAAGATCGCGCCAGATCTGGAAGACGATGCCATTGATGCGATCGCCCGCATGGCCTACGAGGAGGGCCTGGCCGGCGTGATCGCTGTGAATACCAGCCTGCACCGCCTTGGTCTGGAGCAGCGGCGCCTGGTGCAGACGGGCCGCACCCTGGCGGAGGAGGCCGGCGGCCTCAGCGGAGCGCCGCTAAGGGGCCGGGCCCTCGAGGTGCTGCGCCGGCTGCGGGCCACGGCGGGCCCCGCCCTACCCCTGATTGGCGTGGGCGGGATCGATTCGGCGGAGACAGCCTGGGAGCGGATCACCGCAGGCGCCTCGCTCGTGCAGCTCTACACCGGCTGGATCTACGGCGGTCCGGCCTTGGTGCCCCAAATTCTTGAAGGCTTGGCGTGTCAGCTGGATCGCCATGGCCTAAGTCATATCGGCGCAGCCGTGGGTTCAGGACTGGTCTGGCGCTGAAAGTTCGGTACTTTTTCTCAAAAAAGGACCTACGTTTTGGTATTTGCGGGACTCCAAAACACCCTGCGCCCCCTCCGTGCCCTGCTCTTTCCAAAGCTGGTGATGCTTGATCTGTCTGAGCAGTTGGTTACTGCTCAGACAGTGAAGCGGGGTGAGCCCCTGGAGCAGATTTGGACGGCGCCAATTCCGGCTCTGACCTGTCGCGATGGGGTGCCGCAACTTAAGGATGCGGTGGGGGATTTTCTGGGCGACCTGCTGCTGGAGTACGGGGTGCTGGACGCCCAGTTGGTGGTGTCCCTGCCCCGGCAGGCTTCCCATTGGCGGGTTGTGGATTGGCAGGTCGGCCAAGAGCCGGGGAACTGCGTCGATGAGCTGCGCGCGCTGAATCCGGATCTGGGCTGGCCGTTTTCGCTGGAGCAGGCCTATCTGGATGTGCAGCCTCTGCCGGGGCTTGCCGCTAGCTCGATGGTGATCGCAGCAGAGCGATCGGTTGTGGACGCCTGGGTGGAGGTGTTTGGGATTGCTGGCGGCACCCTGCAGCACCTGCTGCCCTCGCAGCTGTGCTTGATGTGGGGCCTCCGCGACGAGTTGGCGGCCACCGCCGCTGACAGCTTGGTGGCGCTTTTGCAGCCGCTGGATCAGCAGACCAACCTGATTGTCTGGAACCAGGGAGTGCCCGAGTTTGAGCGGTTGCTGCCTGGGCCGATGGTTGATTTGATTCCGGCCCTGCAACAGAGCCTGGATTTCTATCGAAACCTGAAAGCTCCCCAAGCGCCGGTGAGGTTACTGCTCACTGCACCGCTGGAGGAGCGGGCGTCATTGGAGCAGGCGCTGGGGTTGAAGGTAGAGGTGGTTGATCTTGCTGGCTTTGGTTCCCTTTGCTTGCAGGGCCTGGCCACCTTGGAGCTAGTCCAGTGACTTTGACGCCGATCACCACCCAGTTCGACCTGCTGCGTGAAAAACGCCAGGAACTGAACCTGCCGGATCCCGTCCAGCTCGCGGCACAGGGGCGTCAACGGCTGGTGCAGGGAGTGGCGATCGGTACTGCGCTGATCGGGATCTCGCTGGGGGCGGTTGTGCTGGTGTTTCTGCGTGCCCTGATGGTGAGCGCTGAGGTGGATCGTCTCGGCACGATGGAGGCGGAGGTCCAGTTGTTTGAAACCCAGCTCGCGGCTACCCAGGACAAACTCAAGAGGGTGCAGAAAGCAAATGCGGATTTGGTCAAGGGGTTGATTGCGGTGCGCTCTGGATCGGCGCTGATGCGCGATCTGCAGCTGCGGGTGCCGGCAGGTGTTCAACTCACCGCTGCTACGCAAGAGGGGAAGGGCTATCGGCTCAAGGGTGTGTCTCGAGATCCCCAGGCCTTTGCCCGTATCAATGCACTTCAGCTGCAGTTGAAGCGCTCCCCATTGGTTGATCCCAATGCCGTCACTCTGGTCAAAGCGGCTCGGGCTGCTGCTGAGGCCAATGCGTCTTCACTACCAGCCAACGCTGCAGCGTTGGGGCCTGCTCCGGTTGGCTTTGAGCTTCTGGTCAACTTTCGGCCGCCGATCAGTCCGCTAGCAGAGAAACAGATTCTCACCCAGCTCGGAGCGGAGGGCCTGGTGCGCCGCCTAAATCTGCTTCAACGGGAGGGCCTGCTCTGATGACAAATCTTCAGGGTGGGGCTGATCGCCATGCCGCCAGATTGCAGCAGCGGTTGCTATTGGTACTGCCGATCGGCGTGGGGGCCGTGCTGGCGGTTTTGGTGCTGGGGGCCGGTGTGGTTCCCCAGTGGCTGAAGTTGCAGGCAGACAGTGAGCGGCTGGCACAGCTTGAGGAGATCAAGGCCCGCATCCCCCTGCTGCGGGCCCAGATCGCTACAGCGGCAGAAACCCAAGGCTTGGCTAAACGCAAGCAGCTCCAGGTGCTGCAACTGATCCAAGGCAGCGGCGAGTTGGTTACATTCTTGGCCCAGCTGGATCGTGAGGCGAGCCGCCAGGGGGTTCAGATTTATTTGTATGAGCCGATGGCAGCGATTGCTCCTGTGACTGCAACAGCAGCGAAGAAGGGCGAACAGGCACCACCTTCGCCGGCCTCTCCTTTAGAAGCCGCTGGTCTGAAGGCTCAGAAGTTGTTGCTAACTGCTCGGGGCAGCTATCCCAGTCTGCTGGCATTTTTGCGGGCTACTGAGAAGTTGAATTTGCTTGTGGAACAGAGTGATCTTTCTTTAACTGCGCTAGAGCCCCCCAAGGCTGCAGCTCAGGTTGGCTCTACTGCAGTCAATGCTACTTCTGCAGCAGCACCTGTAGCAGCGAAAACCGAGCTGAAGCTAATTCTAACTTACTATCAAGGTATTGATGAAGAGATGGCTAAGTCAAATCCTACAAAGCCATAACTTGCCTGCAATTTCTGGTTTTCAGCAATATTTTCGGTATGATTTGCCCAGAGTGGCTTTGGTGCAGTTGGCAAGTCCCCTCCGGTCTCGATTGGCATCGATTGCCTTGGCTGGTGTACTTCCGGTAATTGCCTTGGTCGAGGCCACGTCTCAAGCTGCGCCTCGAATTGGGGTAGGCGGCGGTGCCAGCAGCGCTCCAACTAGCCAGTCTGTTGCATCAGCTGGCTCCATGCAGCTGCAGGTGCGACGACTTGCCAATTCTGTTGAGTTTGTGGTTATGGGTGCGGGTCCGGGCCCCCAGTTGCAGCAATCCTTTAGCGCCAACGGCTGGCAGGGCCAGCTCACCACCACCTCCCCCACCGGAATGCGTTCTGGCGCCCAACGGCTATCCCTGCCGGAGCTGGGATTCCAATCGGTCAGCTTGGATGGCTCGGGATCCAGCTACAGCCTGTCGATCACCCCGATGCCGGGGGTCTCAATGGCGCGTCCGGTGGTGAGTGCCGATGGGGTCAATCTGATCTTTACCTTCCCGACGTCACCTCAGGCGTCTCTGCAGACCAACCGCTTCAACCTGAATCAGCCCGGTGCGGTGCCTTTACCAACCTATGTGCCGCCGCTCCAGCCCCGGGCAGTGGCGCCGCCGCTGGGGGATATGGCTGTGGGCACGATGACCCTGCGTAATCCGAGCTACGTCAATGTAAGTGGTCCTACAGTAACGATGACGTTAAAGAACGCAGCAGCTAAAGATGCCTTGATGGCATTAGCTCAATTTGGTGGATATGGTTTTGTTTTTGTTGAAGACTTCGCAGCTCAGAATGGGACCAATCCTAATCCTTCTCCCCCAGTGCCGCGGACTATTTCCATCTCGTTTCGCGGAGAGAGTTATTCTAGGGCGTTAAATTCTACATTGCTTGCCGCAGGCCTCCAAGGCAAGAAAGAGGGTAATATGATATTTGCAGGCCCCAACGTTCTGGCCAAGAGTTTTGGTGCGCAAATTTCCAAGGTATATCGACTAAATCAAGTCGGCCCGAATGCGGCGGCTGATTACTTGGCTAATCTAGGTGCTTCTGTCACTAAGACAAATACGATTACGACCTCTGTGACCCAGGGTGGTGATCAAAATCAGCCTAGTGGTGCCCCAAACTCGGCAACCACGGAGTCAAGCTCCATAACTACAGTTGAGGCTTATGGTGCTTCAACTGGCCCGTTAATCGGATTACGAGCTATAACCGATACGCGCCTCGGCACGATAACTTTGGTTGGTGATCCGAATGTCGTAATTGTAGCCGAACAATATTTGAGGCAACTTGATTTGCGCCAAAGGCAAGTTGCGCTTAGTGTGAGAATCCTTGATGTTGGCCTGAATAATGATAACCAAATCGCCAATAGTTTTGCTTTCAAAAGTGGGAACACTTTTATTCTGAATGATAATGGCGCTCTGTCAGCCACCTTTGGATCTTCAACTCTTACGGCTACCCCAGGCATTCGAAATCCAGGAGCTGCGTATCCAGATCAAAGTTTTATCGACAGCTTAAGAGCAGTGATTTTGTCAAGCTCTACCAAAGTTCTAGCAAGCCCAACGTTAATTCTGAGTGAAAATCCAGAGCAGATTCAAAAAGATACTTCGGTTAATGATGATTTTAAATTCGTACGTACTTCGGGTTTCTCTGGGCCGATTGGACGTTTGTACGCCAATGAATCGTTTGTAACTGTTGGTGAGCAGGTTGTAACAAGTTTCACCACCCAACCAAATGCTACTGGGGCTCCGCCAACTTGCATCCCAGTATTCTCGAATGCTGGATTAACCTTTGGTGCCAGGATTAATCGAATTGATGACAATGGATTTGTATCTTTTTCGTTGTCACCAGAGATATCTGCTGTTACTGGTGTGCCACTTAGCGTTGGAAGCTGCGGGTCAATACGAGTAGTCAATCGGCGTCGATTGGACACTGGCAGTCTTCGCGTAAGGGACGGTCAAACTCTCCTTTTGACGGGTGTGATCAGCGATGATGTGCAGGCTACGGTTTCTAAGTGGCCTATTTTAGGGGATATTCCTTTGGTTGGTCAGTTTTTTAGGTCTTCAGGGACGAATCGGAAGAAATCTGAACTTGTTATTATGGTTACTCCTCGGATTGTCAATGACGCGGAAGGTGGTCAGTTTGGATATGGATATCAACCTTCGGCTGCCGAAGCCCGTCAGTTCATGGGATCTCCAGTTGCTCAGTAATTTTGAAATAATGAGCCTTGAACTCTTGAATGATTGCATAGGGTAGGTTGATTCGTCTGATTTACTGAGTAATTCGTTATCTATTGCTGAGCCTGAAGAGCATCAGCGCATACTTAACGATTTACCAGCTATTTACGAAGGTGAGCTTGCCAGAAATTGCACACAGTAGCTCAGGGTATTTGATAATTGCTTGACGAGCGCAAGGCTTTGCGAAACCTTGTTGCTATGGCATTGGTTCAAGCTCGTGATAATCCCTTATTGCCGGCTAGTGAGAAGGTGGATACCGGACGCCAGTGTAAAAATTTTCCGCAAAAAAGTGGACTGGCTTGCGTTTGCCTCGCTTTCAGGCCCTGGCTTTTCTTTTTTTGAATTACAGGCGAAGAGAAATTCTTTGCTAATTAACGCTGTGGGATCCGCGTTCCTTGCCGCGCCAATTATTGCTGGAGTCCAAACGCGTCGAAATCGGTAGATTGCACCTAGTCCGAAGCCGATAAGCTTAGCGAAGCAAGCTGATGCTCTACTCTCCAAAGCTAGCTTGAAGCTTCGTGCCAGTGGATGCGAGAGCTGGGTATTGCTCGAAGATCTCGATGGAGGCAAGATTCTTGATGCGCCCCTAGAGCCTTGCCACAGCAAGCTTCTGTCGATTAATAGTGGGCTTCGGGTTCGTTCGGGGCGGCCTGATCTCCTCATGATTGAAGTCGATAAGACAGCCTCGAGGCCTCTAGGCAGGGTTGTCGATATGCGCTGGTTTTACTTTCGTCCATAGATTTTGGTTTGGGCTTTCGCTCGAACTAAAAGCCCATGGGTAACAATGCTTTTGCTGCAATCGGCACTAAAAACTGGAGTGCACTCAATGCGCCACTGAGAGCTTTGCTGCCTGCCCCGTTGCCTTTTGTGGTTTCATTCTCGCTGGAGGCTACTACTTTCTCTGCAGCCTGCTTTAACTGCGTTGCCAGTTCATTTTCACCCCCTTGGCTGTAGAGGCTGGCGGCGTAGTTGAAATCACTAACTGCTAGCTCAGTTTTGCCCTGTTTGCTGCGACAAATTCCCCTGGCTACCCAGCTAATCGCTGCGCTGGGGTCCTTGCGGATCGCTTCTCCGAAGAACCGTTCAGCCTCCGGATAGCGTCCCTGCTGAGCCGCCTCAGCCCCAGCGTTGTGTAATTCGCCATAGCTCAATTGTATGGATTTGATGCCTGTGGCTCGCTGCCAGTGACTGCGCGATAGGGCGCCTGGATCGAGCAGTGCTCCGCTTAGGTCGGCCTGGCGCAGGTCGGTGCCCTCCAGTCGGGCACCACGTAGATCGGCCCCCCGTAGGGAGGCCCCGGTCAGGCTTGTAAAGCTGAGGTTGGCGCCGCTCAGCTGGGCGCCATCAAGCCGCGCTTGACCCAGATTCGCCCGTTGCAGCTGTGCCTGGCGTAAGTCGGCATCGCGTAGATCTGCATGGACAAGATCCGCATCCTGAAGTTTGCAATTTCTGCAGTTTTTACTTTCAAGCAGCCGAATTAGGTCGGCTGAGCCTGCCATAGCAGCAGGAAGTGCAATCCAGGCGCCGCCCGTAGCTAGAAGGCTGCAGGCGCCAAGCAGAAATATTTTATTTAGATGCACTGCTCTGTACTGCAAGGCATATGACGCCATTGCCATGTTTATAGCGTGCTTTTGGGGACACTATTAATGGTTCGCACTGCTGTTCGCCAGGCGGCCCACTGCTGCACCCGCTCTTGCTTGCCCAAGGCGGCGTAGCGCAGCAGGTTGAGGCACTTTGCCAGCTCTTGCAGGCTTGAAGAGCTTGCTGGCAGCATTTGACTTGCCCGATTGCAGAGATGCTCGAAGCTTTCGCCCGGCTCCACCTCAACGCCACTTCTTTCCACCTCAACGCCACTTCTTTTGAGTTGTTGCACCACAGCACGCAGCTAATGACTTAGTTGGTCTGACTTACCCGGCTGCTGCAGCCACTGCAGCCAGGCCAGGGCCAGAGCCAGCAAGCCAGCCACCGCCCCAAGCACCACGGCGCCCAGCCATTGGCGTTGGACGCCAAATAGCCGTTGCAGCAATGCCTCATGGCCGGCCTGATCGAAGCCCAGCCACCAGCGGCTCCAGGCCAGGTCTAGGCCCCACCACTGCCACTGCATCCATTGCAGCCAGGAGCTGATGGGGTTGCTGGAGCCGCCTGGTGCGCTGCTACCTGTGCGGCTATTGGCGCTGCCCGCTACCCAGGTGCTGGGGTCGATGCGTTGCCAGCCCTGGTCCGCAGGTCCAGATAAGGCCCTCCGCTCAGCGGCCGCACCCAGGTGCCGCCTAGGTAGCCGCTCACTACCCGGGCAGGCACCCCCGCAGCGCGCATCAGGGCCGTGAAGGCGCTGGCGTAGTGGCCGCAGAAGCCTTCGCGCCTTTTAAACAGAAATACATCCAGGACCCGCTGGGTACCAGGAGTGCGGCTGTAGCGGAAATCCTGCTGCGTAAACCATTGCTTGGCGGGGATTGCTGCTGGCGGGCAGCTCCAGATCCGCCGGGCTCGGCTGCCGTTGCGGCCTCTCCTGGGGGATGCCGGTGGCCCGCAGCAAGTAGGCCTGGCGCTCCCGACTGGCTCGGCCGCTGCCATCCCAGGGCAAGGCATTTAGTAGGGTTGATTCTACTGGTCAGATTTGGTTGTTCCCGCTAGCGGCCCCGGCTGGCGCGGCCCATACATTGGGAGGCCGCTCCGGCTGCTTCCAGCGCTGCCCGTCGAATTGCTTGTGCACGATCACGCGCCAATAGCGCTCAGCCGGCTTGGGTGGGCTGCCGCTGCTGAAGCTCACCCGCGCGGCGGGGCCCGCGGCATCGGCGAGGCTGGCGATACTGCCTTGATCGAGTTCGCTGTTCAAGCCGGTTACGGCGCTGGCGCCAGCACCCCGCAGGTTTGTCGTTTGCCAAATCTGCTCGATGCGCGGCACCAGCAGAAACAGCACCAGGGCCACCGGCAGGGCCGCCAGCAGCACCGCCAGGCTGCGGCGCAACACCGCGCGCCAGCTCAGGTCGCTCCCCACCTCCAGGGCCAGCAGCTCCCCTTGCTGGGCACCCTGCACCCCGCCGCCTATCACAAGGTGAGCAGGCTCACCAGTCGCCGCTCCGGCAGGCTGCGAACCTCGGCCAGCTTCAGGCCAGCCAGCAGCCCCACCGCAGGGGTGGCAGCGGCGAAGGTTTTGCTTTGGCGGCCCCGGCCAAGGGCTAGGGATTTCCAGGCCACTCGGGCTAGGCCGTCCGGCGGGCGGTGGGGGCGCAGGTCGTCCCAGTCGTCGCTGCCTGCCGCTAACCGGCTAGCGGAGCTTTCGGCCACCGGCCCGTGCCGCCGGGCTAGATAGATCGGCTGGAGCCATGGCGGTTCCCACAGCCTCCAGCACACAAAAAGTCCGAGGGGCGCGGTGGTTTGCAGCCGCAGTCGCCCCGGGGTTTGTAACCCCCGCCGCCCCGCGCGCCTAGGCACCGAGAGCATCGATTCGCCAGCTGCCAGTGGCTGGGGTGTGGCCGCGGCAGAGCAGCGGATAGGCGACCATTTCGCCGGCGAAGCCACCGCTGGGGGCCAGGGCTTCAAGTTCGAGGCCTTGCAGGTTGAACTGGGTGCGGGGGCTGGAAGTGGAAGCTGGCGCTGCCGGCATCAAAAACGTTGATGCCCGTGAGATCGGCTGGCAGCAGGTCGCTGGTGAAGCTCACCCGCTTGAACTCGAGGCCGAAAGCGCGGGCAAGGGCTTCGGCCAGGGTGGTTTTGCCCATGCCGGGCAGGTCTTCGATCAGCAGATGGCCGCTGGCCAGCAGGCAGGCCAGGGCCAGCCGCACCGCCTGCTCCTTGCCCAGCAACACCTGGCCGATGGCGCTGATCAGCGGTTGCAGCCTGGGGCTGGACACGGGGCCGGTGCGAAGAACACGATTGTGACGGCGCTGCCACCTAAATTGCGTTGATGCCAATGGGGTCGCTTCAGCGCCATGGCGGCAACCAGGCCGCCACCGCCGCGCGGCTCGGTTGCCGGCCCTCCCAGTTGCTTGATGCCAGCGCCTCTCTGGTTCCTTTTGGTCCGCCTTGGTTTGTGCGGCGCTCATTGCTAGGGGCCGGGCTGAGCGCGCCCCTACGGGCCTATCCCGACCGCTCCTATGCAGATTTGCGCCGTGGATTGGCCCGGCTGCATGGCCTGGAGCCCGATTGGCTGCTGCCGGGTAACGGCGCAGCTGAGCTGTTCACCTGGGCGGCACGCGATGCAACGGCCACCGGGTTGAGTGTGTTGCCCCAGCCAGGCTTCGCCGATTATCCGCGGGCCCTGGTCTGCTGGGGTGGTGCTTGGTGCTCCCAGCCGCTGCCGCTGCAGTTCTTTGGATCCGGGGCTGGGGCGGCTCAGGCTCACCCGGTCCCGCCAGCGGGCGAGGTGCTTTGGATCACCAATCCCCACAACCCCACCGGTGCGCTCTGGAGTCGGTCGTCCCTGGAGCCCCTGCTGCAGCGCTTTGGCCTGGTGATCGCCGATGAGGCCTTCCTGCCGTTGGTGCAGGGCGGCGAGGCCCAGAGCCTGATTCCACTGGTGCGTATGCACCCAAACCTAGTAGTGATCCGTAGTCTCACCAAGCTTTACGGCATTGCGGGTCTGCGCCTTGGTTATGCCCTTGGCCACCCCGAGCGCTTGGCCCGTTGGGCCTCCTGGCGTGATCCCTGGCCGGTGAATGGTCTTGCTGCCGCGGTGGGGGAGCGGCTGCTGGCTGATCCGGCGGCCTACCGGCGCTGGTGCGCCAAGGTGCAGAGCTGGACCGCCCGAGAGGGTGCCTGGCTGCAGCGTCAGCTGGCCCAACTGCCCGGCATCACGCCGCTGCCATCAGCTGCCAACTTCCTGCTGATCCGCGCCGAGCACTCCCTAGTGCCGTTGCGCCAAGCCCTGGAGCAGCGCCATCACATCATGTTGCGCGATTGCTGCTCTTTCGAGGGGCTGGGGGAGAACTGGCTGCGGATTGGATATCAGAGCCACCGCAACAATCGCCGCATCCTGCGGGCTTTGCGGCAGGAATTGGGGCGTTTTAGTAGTGATAGCGACCTTGCAGAAATTCGACCCGGCTGCTCTGAACCAAATACACGCAGCGATGTTCCTGGGTGATCCGCCGAGACCAGACGCCCGGACCCAAGTATTTGAGCGGTTCTGGTTTGCCGATGCCCTCAAAAGGATCTTTCAAGATGGCTTGCATCAGCTCAATCAGGCGTTTGGCGGTGCGTGGCTCGTGGCGAACCCAATGCTGCCAGTCATCTAAAAACTCCGGGTGAACCACCGCTTGCCAGGTGGGGCCCATCAGCCTTCAAGGCTGCTGACAAGGTCCGTCAGGTTGATAGGGCCCAGGCTCTGCTCGCGAGCTCTGCTGAGGGCTGTGAGAAGACGCTCCGCATTCGCCGGTGAGCGAAGTAGATGGGCTGTTTCCAGTAGGCCGGCCAGCTCATCATCAGCCACTAGGGCCACATCGCCGCCCTTGCGCCGACGCACCATCACGACCTCTCGGTCTTGAACGGCGCGATCCATCAGGCCCTTCAAGCCTTCCCTGGCTTGGCTGTAAGTGGTTTCAATTGTCACTGATTGTCCAGCTTTACTGGACAATTCTAGGCTTTCTCAGCATCGCTGCCACCCGCTGATCGGCATCGCGCACCGCCAGCTCTCCCATGGCTGTTGACATGCCTCTCAGGGGATCACTAGCAGCTGCTGCCCCCCGCAGGCGCGGGCCCAGCAGCCGCCAGAGGCTGCGCTCGAGGGCCGGCTCGCCGGGGCCGTGCTGCCACACGATCACGGCCGCCCCAAGTTCGGCGGCGGCGGCGGCGTTGACGTCCTGGTGGTGGTCGGCGGCGGCGGGGTAGGGCACCAGCACCGCCGGGGTGCCGCACACTGCCAGCTCGCTGAGGGCGCCAGCGCCGCTGCGGCTGATCGCCAGGGCGGCGTGCTGCAGCAGGCCGGGGATCTCGTCGCTGAAGGGAAGCTCCACCACCCCTGCCGGCAGGGGCTGGCCTGCCTCGGGGTCGTTGCTGCCGGTGAGGTGCACCACCCGCACGCCAGCGGCCGTGAGCTTGGCAAGCAGGGGGCGCACCATCTGGTTGAGACCCACGGCTCCCTGGCTGCCGCCCATCACCAGCAGCAGGGGCCCGGAGCCTTGGGGCGCCCAGTCGGGCAGGGGGGCGGGCTCCAGAAAGGCTTGCCGCACCGGCGTTCCCGTCACCACGGGGCGGCAGCGGGGCAGGCGGGCAGCGGCCTGGGGCAGGCCCACCGCCACCTGGCTGCAGAGCCGGCCCAGCAGGCGGGTCACCTTGCCGGGCACGGCGTTGCTCTCATGCAGCACCACCGGCACGCCGCACCAGCGGGCCGCCAGGATTGCCGGCGCCGCGATGTAGCCGCCGCTGGTAAAAACCACTGCGATGCGTTCGCGCTGGATCAATCGCCGCACCGACCGAACCGCCTGCAGCAGTTGCAGCAGATTGACCAGCTTGCGCAGGCCCCGGCCTTGCAGCCCACCGACCCGGACCGTGTGCAGTGGATAGCGGCTCGGCACCAGCTGGCGTTCCAGCCGGTCTGGCACCCCCAGCCACGACACGCTCCAATCGGCCGGCATGGCATCGGCCACGGCTAAGGCGGGGAAAAGGTGGCCACCGGTGCCGCTGGCAGCAATGAGGAGCCTGGGCATGGGTGCTGGGGCTGAAGCGCGCCTAACTTAAAAGCGCTTTCCGCCCTTGCGATGCCGTCTGCTCTGATGTCGCCTCTCCATCCCCCGAGTTCAGGCTTGGTCGGTCGAAAAATATGGAATTTGGCGATGGCGGCCCTGCTGGCCAGCGCGCCTTCTCTAGCTGCCGCTGCGGTGCCCACCTCAGCTCAGCTGCAGGCCCTGGAGGCAGCCCTTAACGGCACCGGTGAGCTGTCGGCCGTGCTGGAGAGCGGTCCGGGCCTCGATCTGACCCTGGTGGAGTTGCGGCGCCGCAGCCTGAAGCAGCAGTTTCCCGATGCCCGCTGGCAGCTCACCACGGGCAAGCCCCTGCGCGATGGCCGCAGCACCGTGCAGTTGCAGCTCTCCGGCAGCCGTCAGGAGGGCCCCACCCGCTACCGGCTCGAAGCCCAGCAGCAGCTGGTTCTTGGCAGCAGCGGTGGCCGCATCAATGCCCAGGCCGTGATTCGCGAGCAGAGCTTGTTGCGTAGCGGTGAGGCCGAACTTCCCGTGAGCCTGTTGATTCCGGATGCGGTGCTCACGGGCCAGCGCTACGACGTGGATGTGCTTTTCGACGAACCTTTGGAGGGTGCCGTGGCTGCCGGTGGTCTGGTGGCCCTCACCGGCCAGCAGGTAAATGCTCTTGAGAGTCCCGAGCTGCAGCTGGGAGCCCTGGGCGGGGGCGGCCTGTTCAAGTCAGTGCAGGCACCCTTTACTCCCGGCGCCCAAACCTGGGCGATCCTGCTGGTGCACCCCAAGGGCATTGTTAGTGCCACCAAGCGGGTGCTGGTGGTGGCTGATAAGGCCCAGCTGAGTCCATGAGTACAAACCAGCGCCAACAAAAAAAGGGGGCCTAAGCCCCCTGTCGCGGTCAGACTGGATCAGGCCCCATCCAGATCAGGCTTCATCCAGGGCTGCCACGCCGGGCAGCACCTTGCCCTCCAGCAGCTCCAAACTGGCGCCACCGCCGGTCGAGATGTGGGACATCTTTTCGGCTACGCCCACCTTTTCCACGGCTGCTACGGAGTCACCTCCGCCGATGATCGTGCAGCAGCCTTTGCCGCTCAGGTCGGCCAGGGTGTGGGCGATGCCGTTGGTGCCGGCGGCAAACTTGTCGAACTCGAACACGCCCATCGGGCCGTTCCAGATCACGGTTTTGCAATCGGCCAGGGCCTCCTGGAAGGCCTTGAGCGAGTCGGGGCCGATGTCCAGACCCATCCAGCCATCGGGGATGGCGTCGATCGACACGGTCTGGCTGTTGGCGTCGG
>ERZ888423.2044-NODE-2044-length-16009-cov-9.037420_pt1 | contig 16009 bp, 17 predicted proteins | sample MGYA00520523_ERZ888423 | MGnify/ENA primary metagenome ERZ888423 (study PRJEB32303, sample SAMEA104408611) | aquatic metagenome | biome: Brackish water; feature: Pelagic; material: water | place: Baltic Sea | collected 2014-06-08T10:24:00 | depth 30,27 m ...
TGCAGTAACGCGTTGCCGCCCAGAGCTAGGACGATCCTCATGCGAGTGAGGAGACCAGGACGGCTTTGATGGTGTGCATCCGGTTCTCGGCCTGATCGAAGCAGATGTTGATCGGACTTTCGAACACCTCATCGGTGACCTCGATACCGTTTTTCAGGTCGGGGTACTGTGCGGCGATCTGGGCGCCGACCTTGGTCTCTGAATTGTGGAACGCGGGCAGGCAGTGCATGAATCGGACCCGCGGATTATTCGCTGCGGCTACGAGTTTGGCATTCACCTGATAGGGCATCAGCAAGGTGATGCGATCGCCCCAGGACTCGATCGGCTCCCCCATCGACACCCAGACGTCAGTGTGGATGAAGTCCACTCCCTCGACCGCCTTCGCGACATCGTCGGTAATCGTGATCCGCGCGCCGGACTGCTCGGCGAACCCTTCGCACATCGCAACCAGATCCTCGGTGGGCTGCAGTTCCGTGGGCGCGAGGATCCGGACGTCCATGCCCAGTTTCGACCCGACCAGCAGCAGCGAGTTGCCCATGTTGTTGCGGCCGTCGCCGACGAAAACGTAGGAGATCTCGTGCAGTGGTTTGGAACAGTGCTCGGCCATGGTCAGCACGTCGGCCAGCATCTGGGTCGGGTGGTACTCGTCGGTGAGGCCGTTGAACACCGGGACACCGGCATATTTCGCGAGTTCGTCGACGATCTCCTGCCCGGCCCCGCGGTACTCGATCGCGTCGTACATCCGGCCCAGAACCCTGGCGGTGTCCTTCATCGACTCCTTGTGCCCGATCTGGGACGAGGACGGGTCGATGTAGGTGACATGCGCGCCCTCGTCATAGGCGGCGACCTCGAACGCGCATCGGGTTCTGGTGGAGGTCTTCTCGAAGATCAGCGCGATGTTTTTACCCTTGAGGCTGTCCCGGTGAGCGCCGGAGTACTTGGCCCGCTTGAGATCCCGCGCCAGGTCCAACAGGTAGATCAGGTCGCGCTCGCTGTGGTGGACCAGGCTGAGCAGGTTGCGGTTCTGCAGGTTGAACGGCATGAGTCTTCTCCTGAATGGTTGAGTTGTCAGTAGGCCGGATCGCGCAGGATGGGGCAGGTCATACAGCGACCGCCGCCACGGCCGCGGCCCAGTTCGCTGGCATCGATGGTGATGACTTCGATTCCCGCTTTGCGCAGTGCGGTATTGGTCAGGGTGTTTCGGTCGTAGCCGATGACCACCCCCGGTTCCACCGCCACGACGTTGTTGGCGTCGTTCCACTGCTCGCGCTGCACCCCGTAGATGTCGCCGGCGGTATGGACCACGCGGAACTTCACCCCGAGGGCGTTGCCGACCACGTCCACCAGGCTTTTACTTTCCATCTCGACGCTCAGACCGGCCGGTGCCTTCGGATCGGGCCGCAGGGAGACCGGCCTGACGTCGTCGATCACGGGGGCATAGGCCGTCAGCACATCGCGGTCGCAGAAGGTGAACACCGTGTCCAGATGCATCGCGGCCCGGCTCCTGGGAAGTCCGGCGATGATGACCCGCTCTGCCGCTTCGGCTTCGAAGAGGTTTTGAGCCACCTTCACGATGGCCTGTCGGGAGGACCGCTCCCCCATGCCGATGAGCACGGTGCCTTTGCCGATCGGCATGACATCGCCGCCCTCCAGCGTCATTGCGCCGTAGTCGTGCGGCTGACCGTCGGGGTCGCCGAGCCATACCTGGTAGTCCTCGCCGGCGAAGGCCGGGTGGAACTTGTACACCGCGGTAGCCAGCAGCGTCTCCTGCCGGCGGGCCGACCAGTACATCGGGTTCAGCGTGACGCCGTTGAAGACCCACGATGAGTTGTCCCGGATGAACTGGGTGTTGGGCAGCGGCTTGATGACGAAGCCGGTGTGGCTGATCTCGCCGAAGGCGGTGGTAAACGGACCGGCCACCTCGTCGGGTACCTCATGAAACGGGATGCCGCCGATCAGCCGTTCGGCGAGGTTGGCCGCTGGCATCTCATCGAGCCAGGGCCGGACCTCCTTGGCGATGCCGGCGCCGACCTGCGAGGCTGTGATCTTGCGGTCCAGCAGCCACCGGCGTGCGTCGGGATCGCCGACGACATCGGTCAGCAAATCGCCGAAGTCGAGCACCTCGACCCCGCGGTCCGCCATCTTGGTCACGAAGTCGAAGTGGTCCCGGCGGGCCTGCTGCACCCACAGCACATCGTCATAAAGCAACTCCGCGGCCGAATCCGGGGTCAGCCGCTCGTGGGCCAGCCCCGGCGCGCACACCAGCACCCGCCGCAGCGTGCCGATCTCCGACCACACCCCGACCCGGGGTTCCTCGTCAGCCATAGCCACTGTCTTTCCCTTCTGGTGATGGCAGCCGGCGTCGACCGATTGCCAGTTCCCCGTTGGCGATCAGCAAGACGGCCAGCACTGCCGACGCCGCGACGACCGTCCCATCCAGGGACACCTGGATGCCCGGCGCACCCATGTACTGATCACCCCTGGCCCGGATCGCCAGACCGCTCGATGCTGGCAACGTCAACGTCTTTGTGACTGTGCCATTCTTCGCCAACAACAACGCCCTATCGCCTGAAGCAGTTCACCAAAGATCCTGCTACCCGACTTCGACGGGGTGACCGTCAGGGTTTCGGCCTCCACAGTCAGGGTGCTCGTGGTGATCGTTGCGGCGCTGACGGGGACCCACTCGCAAGATCCAGACCCGCCGAACACAGATCGGACTGTCGATACAAGCTGAATCGACGAAAGAGCCGGCTATCCCGGCGCGTAGCCGCGCTGAAGTGCCTGGTGCAGGGCTACGCGGGTCGGCTGCCGACCTCCAGGGCAGCCAATTCCGACGTTCCCTCGAAGAGCACCCTGCCGGATTCCCGGACGATGCAGTGCAACCGGCCGCCGAGATGCTCGAAGTCGGTGTCGATATTGCGCCGCTCGCCGGGCAACGGCACCGGCAGCACATGGGGCGGCAGGTGCCGACCGTCGCCTTCCAACTCGATCTCGTACCGCGGCGAGCGTCCGCGGATAGACCACTGGTTGTCCCCGACGCGTGAGCGAATCAGCAGTGGCGGGGTCATCCGGATCACCTTCGTGCCGACTCGGATCACCACACCGTTGACATCGCGCGCGATCGGGCCCAGCGATAGCAGGCCGCCGGAGAACGCGACACAGACGTCGGCATCGCCGAAGTCATGTGCCTGACCCCACCACCAGCGCAGCGGAAAGCCGGCCCCCCAGTTGCGCTCGGCGTAGAGCTTGGCGTTCTCGAAGGTCCAACTATCCCCCGCATATGCCACCGTCCCGCTGGCCCGCCCACCGAGGTAGTACGGGTGCCAGTACTGATTGAGGAATGGGATCGCCGAGAACATGCCGCCACCACCGAAGGCCTTGGGCCACAACACCCGGTCGGCGAACTCCATGCTCAATGTCAGGTCCCCGAGCTCGAACCGGACCCGGTCGGCACCCACGGTGAAGGTGCCGGCGTGGTCGCCCGCGGTGACCCGAAACGGCGCATCCTCCGCCCGCGCCCCGGACAACGCGGCCGAGCGCACCACCCCTCCCGGGTGTACACCGACCGCCGTGGTCGACCAGTCGCCGTCCGGATGCCGGTTCACGCTGCACAGCGCGATCAGCACACGGCCGCTGGCCTCGTCGGAGACCCGCCAGAACCAGCCCTCCATCTCGGTTCCGTGCGAGGGCAGTGGGTTACCGAACGGGATATCGGCTCCAGTACGGCGGTAGGCGTTGACCAGTGGGTTGCGCATCGTCTATCTCACCTTCGCCTTGAGGGATCCGTCCAGATACTCCGCCCGGCAGGCCCGGCGGGCCAGTTTGCCGCTGGTGGTACGCGGGATGGCGCCGGCCGGCAGCAGCATGACATCCGCGGCGGTCAGACCGTGCCGCCGTGCGACCGCACTGCGGATCGCTTGGACGGCCGGCGTGGGGTCGGATTTGGTTGTGCCGGGGGCGCGCTCGGCGACGATCACCAGATCCGGTGCGGTGAAGGCGGTCACATAGCCGCGGCGCACCAGCGGTGAGGCCTCGGCCGTGGTGGCCTCGATGTCCTGCGGGTAGAAGTGGCGGTCCTGCACGGTTATCAGGTCGACGATGCGGCCGGTCACGTAGAGGTCGCCGTCGACGAACATGCCCAAGTCGGTGGTCCGCAGCCAGTCGGAATCCGCCGGGACTCCCTCAGCTCGGCTTCCGGCGGGTAATCGGGACGCCAGCCGGGCACCGAAGATTCTGCGGGTCTGCTCCGGTCGGTTCCAGTAGCCCCGGCCCACATTGGTGCCGTGCAACCAAATTTCCCCCACCATTCCGTCGGGGATCTCCTCCCCGGTCTCCGGGTCCACGATCACCACCCACAGGCTGCGGGCCGCCTGTCCGCACGTCACATGGGCGACTGCGCTCGGCGCCGCGGGGTCGACTCGGACCGCCTCGCCGGCCGCGAGGCTCTCGGCGTCGAAATAGGAGGCCGCGGGCACCGCGTCCGGGGCGATGGTGGCCACCATCAGGGTGGCTTCGGCGATCCCGTAGGAGGGTTTGATCGCGGTGGACGGAAGGCCATGCGGGGCAAAGACTTCGGTGAAGGACTCGATGGCGTCCATGCTGACCGGTTCGGAGCCGATGATCATCACGACATTGCTCAGGTCGATATCCTCGCCAGGCTGTGGCCGACCGCGCTGGGCCGTCCACTCGTAGGCGAAGTTGGGGGCGGCGGTGACCACCCGGCCTACCCGCGACCCGTCCGACAAGGCCTTGATCCAGCGCTGCGGACGGCGGACGAATGCGGTGGGCGACATCAGCGTGGAGTGCCCGCCGTAGGTCGCGGGGAAGCCGATCATCGACAGCCCCATGTCGTGGTAGAGGGGTAACCAGCTGACGCCGTGGGTGTTCCGGTTCAGCAGGTCGATGGCGAAGATCATCTGCACCAGGTTCGTCCCGACGGCGCGGTGGGTGATCTCCACCCCGATCGGCGGGCGGGTCGAACCGGAGGTGTACTGCAGGTGCGAGACATCGTCCTCGTCGATGGCCACGGGGTCGAATTCGGCTGCCTCCGTGTCGGGAATCCGGTCGATCACCACCACCTCGGGTGTCGCGCCCGGTAGCCGGTCCAGGAACGCGGCGACCGACGCCTGGGTTGACCCGGTGGTCAGCACCAGAGCGGGCCGGGCGTCGGCCAGTGCCGTTTCCAGGCGTTCGGCGTGGCCGGGAAGTTCGGGGGCGAACAGCGGCACCGCGATCGCCCCCGACTTGACCGCGGCGAAGAAGCCGGCCACGTAGTCCAGCCCCTGCGGCGCGAGCACCGCGACACGTTCCCCCCTGCTGGTGGCTTTCTGGATTCGCGAGCCGATCGCTCGCAGTCGGAGATCCAGTTGCGACCAGGTCAGTTCAATGACCTCACCGTCCGGTGACCGGCCGAAGTCCAGATAGCGGTAGGCGACGGTCCGGCCGACATTGGCGATATTGCGGTCGATCAGCGAGATCAGGGTGGTTCCGGCCGGCAGAGCGACGCGGCCGGCGGCATCCACGCAGTCGTCGATGTCGAGCAGGCCCTCCGGTGCGTCGAAGTCCTGCCCCCGGGCCCGCTCCATGCCGGTGAGTGTAGGCGTGGCGGCTATCGTGGGCCGGTCCTCACCGCGCGACCGCTGGAGCAGCATGCCGAGTTGGATTGCCCGACTGGTGCGACTCGACCGATGTGGTCCGGGTCGCCATGCTTTCCGGGCTGCCAACGCCCAGGGCGCGGGCCCGCGACTGTTCGGCGGTCTGATCGCCGCGCAGGCATTGGCCGCCGCCGGGGCCACCGTCGACTCGGGCCGACTGCCGCAGTCGTTGCATGCCTATTTCATCAAGGGCGGTCGGGTCGGGGTCGACGTCGATTACGCGGTGGAGCCGACCCGGGACGGCCGCTCGTTCAACACCCGCCGGGTGACGGCCAGCCAACAGGGCGTGCCGATATTCGAGATGCTGGCCTCGTTCCACTCCCCGGAGCCGGGCCGCGACTGGCAGCGCCCCGCGGTGCCAAGGCTTGCGCTGGCCGACGCCACCACCGCCATCGACCTCCCCGAGGGCTGGATGAATCACGTCGAAACCCGGGTGGCGGCCGACGCGACCTCGGAATGGCCGGTCCAGCCGTTTTGGTTCCGCTCCCGCGAGCCGATTGAGGACGACCCCCTGCTGCGCGCCTGCTGCCTGACCTTCGTCTCCGACCTCGGCATGGTCTCCACCGCCCGCCCGCCCGGCGAACGCGAACCCGGACCCGGTGGTGCCGCGAGCCTCGATCATGCGCTGTGGCTGCACCGGATGATCGACCCGAACCAGTGGCACTGCTACGACGCGGTCGGCGTCAGCCACAGCGATGCCCGTGGGCTGGCGTTCGGGTCGATCTCCGACAGTGCCGGAGTCTTGGTGGCCAGCGTTGCTCAGGAGTCGCTCTGGCGGATTTGACTGTCACGACCAGACGGGTGTTTAGGTCCGTCGCGGCACGGGAATAAGTCGGCATTCGGTCGGCAATCCACATCGGATCGCCGGCCAGGGATCGAACCCGAAAGGCGCGAACCAATGACCGTTGACTACGACGCACCCCGTCGGCCACCGGTTGAGGTGGGAAGCGAGTCTCTGGAGGAGCTGTCCGGACGGCGAAACGCCCCCTCAACCGCGGTCCTGGACATCGACGACTCCGATCCGATGGACTCCTACGAACTACCCGGCGCCGACCTCTCGGATGAGGAACTCGTCGTCCGGGTGGTACCGAAACAGGCCGATGAGTTCACCTGCAGCAGCTGTTTTCTGGTTCACCATCGCAGCAGGCTGGCCCGCGGCCACGCAGGCGAGTCGATCTGCACCGACTGCGCATAGCGGGCCGCGGGCGCGGCTTGGTTCAGGCGATGATGCGCACCAGATAGGTCGACATATCAGTGGTTCGCACCGGTGACACCGCCACTCCGGTGTCGGTGACCTCCAGCATCTGGCTGTTGCCCAGGAACATCGCGACGCTCTGGCTTCCGTCCGGTCCGTAGAAGATCAGGTCGGCCGGCAGAGCCTGAGCGGGTGTGACCTTTTGGCCCACGTTGTACATAGCCCCGGAGGATCGCGGCAGCTTGGCGCCGACCCCGGCGTAGACGTACTGGATCAGTCCGGACGCGTCGAATCCGACGATCGCCGCACCGGGGCCGTTGCCCAGGCTCGGTCCGTTGATATCGCCGCCGCCCCAGGAGTACGGCACGCCGCGCTGGGCCATGCCCCGCGCGATGACCAGGTTGACCGCTTGGTCGCGGCTCACCGGGGCGGCCGCGGCCGCCGCGGGTAGCACCAATCCCAGTCCCAGCACGATGCCGAGCAACACTGCATAGAAACGCTTCATCTGTGTAACCACCCTCCTGCTGAGACGAACAGAGGCGGACTTCGCCATCCCGTTCACAACAGTCACTACCGTCACTTGTACAACATCGGTGCTTGGACTGCCACCCGCTTATCGGGTGTGAGCTGGGCTTTTTGTTGAACTGTGACCCAACGGTGTCGCAAGTGGAGCCAACGGTTGGCGCAAACGATGCCGGGGCCCGGGCGGCGGTGCGCGACTCCAGCCCGGGCTCTCCGGGACGACCGGCGGGCGGACACCTGCGGCCGGTAAACTCCGCGGCCATGACTGTGACCGAACCGGCGACGACCGAACCGGCGACGATCGAACCGGCGACGATCGAACCGGCGACCGGGGCCGTTCTCCCCAATGGCCAGGACATCGACACCGCAATCGCGGAAGGCCGGCACGCATACGACCTCGACCGCCGGCACGTGTTCCACTCCTGGTCCGCCCAGGCCGCGCTGACCCCGATGACGATCCTGGCCTCCCGGGGCTCCTACGTGTGGGACGGTCACGGCCACCGGCTGTTGGACTTCTCCTCGCAGATGGTCAACACCAACATCGGCCATCAGCACCCCAAGGTGGTCGCGGCGATCGCCGAGCAGGCCGCCAAGTTGTGCACTGTCGCGCCGGCTCACGTCAACGCCGCGCGGTCGGAGGCCGCGCGCATGATCGCCGAACGCACGCCGGGCGATCTGAATCGGGTGTTCTTCACCAACGCCGGGGCCGATGCCGTCGAGCACGCGGTGCGGATGGCCCGACTGCACACCGGCCGCTACAAGGTGCTGTCGCGATACCGCTCGTATCACGGTGGCACCGATACCGCGATCAACCTCACCGGCGACCCTCGACGCTGGCCCAATGACTACGGCAACAGCGGGGTCGTGCACTTCTTCGGCCCGTTCCTGTACCGGTCGCCGTTCCACGCCGATAACGACGCGCAGGAGTGCGAGCGCGCGCTGGAGCACCTCGAGCGGACGGTCCAGATGGAGGGGCCGTCGACGGTCGCCGCCATCATCCTCGAGTCCGTCCCGGGTACCGCGGGAATCATGGTCCCCCCACCGGGCTACATCGCCGGGGTCCGGGAGATCTGCGACCGCTACGGCATCGTGTTCATCGCCGACGAGGTGATGGCGGGGTTCGGGCGCACCGGGAAATGGTTCGCGATAGACCACTTCGACGTGGTGCCTGACCTGTTGACCTTCGCTAAAGGCGTGACGTCGGGTTACGTGCCGCTCGGCGGTGTGGCGATCGGTGAGCGGATCGCCCAGACGTTCGCCGACCGTCCCTACCCCGGCGGGCTCACCTACTCCGGGCACCCGCTGGCCGCCGCCTGTGCGGTGGCAACCATCACTGCGATGGAGGACGAGGGGATGGTCGCCAATGCGGCGCGCATCGGTCAGCAGGTGCTGGGTCCGGCGCTGCGGGACTTGGCGCAGCGGCATCCCTCGGTCGGTGAGGTCCGCGGCCTCGGGGTGTTCTGGGCCGTCGAACTGGTGGCCGATCCCGTGACGCGTGAGCCGTTGGCTCCCTACGGCGGGTCGAGTCCGGCGATGAATGCCGTGATCGGCGCCTGCAAGTCGGGCGGCATGCTGCCGTTCGCCAACTACAACCGCATCCACGTCTGCCCGCCGTGCAATGTCACCGATGCCGAGGTGGCCGAGGGTCTGGCCATTCTGGATTCGGCACTCGACGTGGCGGACGGCCACGTCACGAATTGAGCGAAACGGGTTGGGACCCGGTCAGGGTGCGGTCAGGCTGAGGAACAACGCTCCAAGGCAGAGCAGCGCGGTGAGTGCGAGTACGGCCGCACCGGCCACGACCGCCAGCCGGACGAACCGCTGCCGTGCTCGGCCGCGTCGGGTCCGGCGTTGCTCGGCCAGTAGGTTGGTCGCCAGCAGCGCGAAGCTGACATCAACCCACTCGTCCTCGGTGGCTGGTCCGTCGCTGGCGATCGAACGCAGGCGCTCCGGCGGAATGTCGATGCCCACCGCATTGAACTGCCTGCTGAGCCTGCGTGGGCCGGCTGCTGCCATGATTGCGCACCTCGGGTTTGACGTTCCCTAGATCTATACCGGCAGAACCTCGGCCCCGTCGGCGTTTTTCAGGGTTCCAGCACCACCTTGATCGCACCGCTGCCGCGGTCTGCAGCGACCCGGAACGCCTCGGCGGCATCCGACAGCGGGAAACGGTGCGTGATGAGGGTTTTGGCGATTTCCGGGTCCGCCGCCATAACGGCTGCGGCACTGTCGAACTCGCGGCCCGCGCGGCTGTCGTAGCAGTTGCACCCGATCAGTGACAGTTCGTTCATCATGAAAGGGATGCCGGGTAGGCGGCGGTCTTCGTGCGAGACGCCGATCATCGCGATCCGTGCCGCCGGTTCGGCCTGCCGGACAGCGGTGGCCAGGGCGGAGTCGGTGCCGGCCGCCTCGACGATCACCTCATAGCGGCCGCTGGGGGAACCCGCGCCGAGGCGCTCGCCGGCGCGACGTTGGTGCTCGTGCCGGGCGTCGAGGTCCGCCTGCAGTCCGATGGCCCGGGCCGCCGCGACAGCGAGCAGGCCTACGCTGCCGCCGCCGACCACCAGCACCCGCTCCCCTGGTACCGCCGCCACCATGCGCAGCGCATGCACACTCACCGCGAGGGGTTCGATCAGCGAGGCGTCGGCGACCGAAACGCCGGCCGGAAGCTCGACCAGGCACTCCGGCGGTACTGCCACCCGCTCGGCCATTCCGCCGTCGAAGGCAGGCTGAGCAACTGGCTCTTCACGAACAGATGCTCAGGGTTTACACCGAGGTGATGGGCGCGCGACCGGACGCCGGGACAGCGACCATTTCAGCCGGGTCAGCGTTTTAGCGTCTTACGGCTCGCCGGGCCGCGTTTTCACGCATAACAGTCATTATGCGGGATAAAATCTATTGGTGGTCGTCACCCCCACTGCGCGTCGGGATCGCCCGGAGTGGTTCAACGAGTTCCTCGCCGACCGGGGTGCAACCAAGCCGTCACGCCACACATTGGACGCTTACTGCCGCGATTTCGATGGCATCGCCGCGATCATTGTCGGCGGCCCCGAGGTGGCGGCGATGCGACTTGAGGACATCACCCGGGACAGCCTGCGAACAGCGTTCTCGATATTTGCGGCCAGTCATGCCGCCGCATCGGCCCGGCGGTGCTGGTCGACTTGGAATACGGTGTGCACGTACCTCTACAGCAGCGAACTCATCCCGGGCAATCCCATGTCCATGGTGGGCCGCGCGAAGGCGCAGAAATCTCTGCCAAAGGCTCTGCCGCCCAACGCTATCGACGCCATCCTTGCAGATCTTGCTCACGCGCAGACACAGCCTCAACGGCGCGATAATTGGGTTAACCGCGATCGTGCTCTCGTTTTGACGGCCCTGCTCGCCGGTCTGCGTCTCGATGAGCTGGTCGGCATGAACGTCAGCGACGTCCATCTGGTCGGGGACGGCGGGGTTCTGCACGTCCGCGGTAAAGGGGAGAAGGATCGCCGGGTCCCCATCGAAGCGCCACTGATCGGTGTTATCGAGGACTATCTCGAGGACAGGAGCATCCGGTTTCCCGGCCGCCGGCGTCGCCACTCCCCCGGCGGGGGACTGGCTGCCTGGCCCCGAGGGGCGCCGCTGTTCGTCAGCGCGAAAGACGAAACCCGGATCACCCGGAGCACCGTTCAGTATCGCGTGCTGCGCCTGTTTCGTCGGGCCGGGGTCAGCACCGAGGCGGGGGCCCTGGTTCACGGCCTGCGCCACACCTTCGCCACCGACCTCGCCAACGCCAACGTCAGCGTGTACGAGCTCAAGAACCTGCTGGGCCACGAATCCCTCGCGACCTCGCAACGCTACGTCGACGGCGCCGGCCGCGAAACACGGGCAGCTGCGGCGCGAAATCCGCTCTACGACCGGCTGAATGACGACCCCAGCCGAACATGACGCTCTAGCAGGGATTCCCAGCTGCGAACTGTCTGGGCCTGGACGCCGCAGGCGAGCCCGGTTTCGGCGGCGTCATGCGGGCACTGCTCACCGCGCTGCGCGGTCTGGCGGCCGAGGGCCTCCTGGCCGCCCACGAACTGGATCGGATGGTCGTTCCCACCGTCGGCCGGGCTGAGGCGGATTTCGTCGCGCCGTTCGCTCCGTCGGGCCGGCTCGAGGGACTGTCGGTCGAACACGTCGAACTGTTCGACGCCGAGGACCTGTTCTGGTCGCGCTATCTCGTCGACGGCGACGCAGCCCGGCTGGGGGCAGCCTGGGGTGGATTCGCAAGGGCCGCAATACTTCCCACCCTGGCGGCGGGCTTGGACGGCGGTGTCTCCGATCCTCGCGCCGGATTATTCGTCGAGCGCCTGGAGTCGGCAGTGGCCGCTCTGCTGGCGGCCGATCCGGCGCCGACAACCATCCCGCTGGCGGCGATCGTGATGGTCAAGCATCCCAAGCAAGCCTGAACACAGCAGAAAACTCCCGCCGGACGTGGGCCGGCGGGAGTTCGGGCAGTCTTACGGCGTGTGATTAGTCGCCACCGGGAATGGCCGGGTTGAACGGCAGATGCTTGAACTGATCGGGCACCGTGACGGGCCGCTGGGGCAGATTCCCGTTCAGGCCCGTTGGGTACTGCTGCTCACGCGTGGTCGTGATCCGCATTCTGCTCGGGTCGCGATCGACCGAGTTGTGGTTGTCGGCGACCGAGTTGTGGGTGTCGGCGACGGCGATTGCGACCATCCCGATCGAGGCACCGGCAGCCAGGCCGGCTGCGATCATCACGCGAGCGGTGAGGAGGGCGAGCTTGCGGGTCTTCGTGCTTGTCATGATGTGATCCTTTGTCATCGTTTTCGGTTGCGCCGGAATACTTTCCGGTGATGTCACTAACGATGCACCACGTTGCCCGGGCCGCCTGTCGACGAGATGACCCTCTGCATTGATGAGATCGGTGTCCTCATTTATGAGGACACGGGCGCTTGGCCGTCAGTTACTCCGAGCCTGCAATCGGGACGGTGACGGCGATGTGAGTGCCTTTGGGAACGGCGAGGAGGCGGACGCTGCCGCCCGTCGCCTCGATCCTGGCGCGCTGCGAGGCCAGGCCGATGTGCCCCGCACTCAGCCGCTCGGCGGCCTGCTGCTCGGTCATGCCGACGCCGTTGTCGGCGACGTCGAGGCGGCGCACCCCGTCCCCCGCCTCCAGGGTGAGGATGGCCGTCGTCGCCTGGGAGTGCCGGGCGACGTTGGACAGCAACTCGCGGGCGATGCTGAACACCATGGGGTCGGTGGGATCCTGCCCCGCGGCCGGGTCGATGTCGGTGCTGATCGCGATCCCGGTGCGCGCAGCAGTGGCGTCCGCGAGCTGGGTCAGTGCGCGGGCCAGCCCGGCGCCGGCAAGGACCGCGGGATGCAACTCGAAGGTAGCCTCACGCATCTGGCGGGTGGCATCGCGCAGCCCTTCCAGCGCCCGCGCCAAGTCCGGGTCCGGGTTCTTCTTCAGCGCTGCGGAGATGTCCTGGCGGGCCGTCAGCACCGACTGCAACGGACCGTCGTGGATGTACTCCGAGATGGTGCGGCGCTGCTCGTCGGAGGCATTCATGAGATCGGCGAGCAGCGCCCGCCGGGACACGCTCAACTGAGAGATCTCGTCGAGTTGTCGGCTCTGCGCGTAGACCGCCAGCCACACCGTGCAGCAGAGGAAGACGAATACCACCGATGCCAGCGCTGCGCGCCCGTAGCCGATCTGGGTCTGCATCACCGGGTCGGTGAAGATCTCGAAGGTGAACGTCGCCGTGATGATCACCAACGCGAAGGCGGCCCGCTGCCAGGACACGTCGAGCACCACCATGACGGGCAGCAGGGTCAGCGCAAGCAGGGGGACATAGGCCCCGTCCGGGGAGGCGATCTCGAAGGCGATGAATATGGCGACGTCGAGGATCAGCAGGGCAAGCTGGATTCGCGCCAGCGCCAGGTCACGGGCCTTCGGTCCGAACAACACCACGGCCGCCCATATCGCGGCCACCGCGTAGAGCCACGGCACCAGGCCATAGGCCGGATACTTCGGTTTGAGCCCGACGTAGGTGGCGACGATCATCACTGCCGCCACGCCGATCCGGACCAGCGCCACGACCCGCAGCGCACCCAGCTCCCGGGCATGCCGGATCCGCGCGAGATCGGACGCTCCCGGTTCAGGTTTGGACTCGGGAGCGCCGGGCATCATGACACGATAGCGGCGTGGCGCAAGGTTCGGAGCCGGTGACGGTGGTGGTGGGTGACGACCACCCGATGTACCGCGAGGGCGTGGTCCGCGCGATGAAGGAGAGCGGGCGAATCCGGGTTCTGGCCGATGTGGGCGACGGCCGCGCGGCCCTGGCCTCGATCCGCGAGCACAAGCCCGCCGTGGCGCTGCTGGATTACCGGATGCCCGAACTCGACGGGCTGGCCGTGGTGACTGCGGTCGCCCGTGACAACCTGCCGACCCGGGTGCTGCTCCTGAGCGCCACCGAGGATCCGGCCACCGTGTACGAGGCGCTCGCTGCCGGGGCGGCGGGCTACCTCACCAAGGAATCCGACCGCGACGAGATCGTGGCCGCCGTGATCAGCTGCGCCAAGGGCGGCGGCTACGTGCCTGCTCACCTGGCCGGCGGGCTGGCCACCGAGGTGCACCAACGGTCCCAGGGCGACGCAACCCTGTTGTCGCCGCGGGAGTCCGAGGTCATCACGATGATGGCCGGCGGGCTGTCGGTGCCCGACATCGCTGCCCGCCTGCACCTGGCGCCGACGACCGTGCGCACTCACGTCCAGCGGCTGTACGAGAAGCTGGGAGTGTCCGACCGCGGTGCTGCGGTCGCCGAGGCGATGCGACGCCGCCTCGTCGAGTAAACGGGCCTCGTCGAGTGACGGGGCGTCAGCCTGAACCCGCAGGGGCGGGAGCGGGACCCGCATCGGCCGCCGGCACCGCCACGACCTACGCAGCCTCCCCCACCTGCCAAGAAGCAGTGGAACTGGAAGTGGATCGGAGGCATTGGTGCCGTCGTCCTGGCACTGATGGTTCTCGGCAACCTCACCAGCAACAACGACAAAAAGTCCACCACTACGCGTTCAGATTCGTCCTCCGGCAGTTCCTACAACACGCAGTCCGCGCCCACCCGATCATCAGCGCCGTCGGTAGCGCCCGCAGGTACATCAGTCCGCGACGGCAAGTTCGAGTTCCAGGTGCTTGGTACCAGCCGCGGGGAGACCTCGAAGCAGGACACGTTCAACACTGAACAGGCCAAGGGTGAGTTCTTCACCGTCAAGCTCCGCGTGAACAACGTCGGCGACGATGCACGCAGTTTCTCGGCCAGGAGCCAGAAGCTCATCATCAACGGCAACGAATACGAGGCCACCAGCTTCCTCAACTCCAACTCTTGGAGCGAGGACATCAACCCTGGACTCGGCATTGACACGGAGGTGGTCTTCGACATCCCCAAGGGGGCTGTTCCCTCTGCTATCGAGTGCCACGACTCGATGTTCTCGGGGGGAGCGTTGCTCGCGCTCTAGGGCAACTCGGGCGGCGGCCTCTGCCCTCGCGCGAAAGAAATTTAACCGCGCGCCGACCCGACATGCGGTGCGCGTCGCCTTAAGATTTCGCCGCATGGGATTGTTTTCTCGCATGTTCGCCGGTCGCGACCGGAGAGCGAACCCGTCGGCACGGCTCGCGAAGCGCGCGGCCTCAACAAGTTCAGCGAAGACGGCGGGCTCAACGAAGACGGCGACGGCAAAGAACCCGGTCTATAAACACGCCGGGTGTCCGACCAACCACCGGACGGCCCAGGCTGCGTCGGGGTGCCGCAACCGGTAGCGGGGTTACCCCAATGTCGAATCAGCTATGCGGGATCGCTCCGTGGCGAACCAACACCTGTGGAGGATTAGCAGCTCCGCCTCCCGTCCGTCGGCCACAATAGGCGCGTGAACGCTCCTCAGGTTCCCCCTCCGGTTCCACCGCCGGGGTGGTACCCGCCGGCGGAGGCATCTCGGAGGATGTGGCCGGCCGTCGGCCTGGCGTCGGCTGTTGCCCTCATCGCCGGCGGAATCATCGGCGGGATGATCGGCTCTAGTAACAACAGCGACTCCACCACGAATCCTGAATTGGGGAGTACCGCCCTTAATCCTGGCAGGATTGAGCTGGTGTTTCCGGTATCCCATTGATAATGGCTCGCCCCGCCGACGGTTGACGCCAGGGCCTGCAAGGAGGTTTCCGTGCCCTTTCCGCCGCCTGGGCGCTTCGACTCCGCCGCGTTACGCCGCACCCGGGAGGCGACTGGCCTGAGTCGTCCCCAACTCGCGGCGCGAATCGGCGTCAATGTCGCCCTGATCAAATCCTGGGAAGCAAAGGGGGTTTGCCCCAGCGTCGGCAACATCACCCGGGTAGCCCAGGGCCTCGGCCTGAAAGTCAGCGACCTCTACACCCCCGATGCGGCATCGGCGGGCTCGCTGCGCGACCTCCGTGTCGCCGCTGGCCTGACACAACAGGAACTCGCCCAACGACTCAAAGTCCGCCAGCCGCTCGTATCCATGTGGGAACGGAGCAAGACACGCCCAACTTTGGATGAGATCACCCGCTACGCCACAGCACTCGACGTCGACCCGACCGCGATCGTCGCCGCGCTCGACTTGACCGAATCGCGCTTAG
>ERZ888423.2045-NODE-2045-length-16008-cov-30.563468_pt1 | contig 16008 bp, 11 predicted proteins | sample MGYA00520523_ERZ888423 | MGnify/ENA primary metagenome ERZ888423 (study PRJEB32303, sample SAMEA104408611) | aquatic metagenome | biome: Brackish water; feature: Pelagic; material: water | place: Baltic Sea | collected 2014-06-08T10:24:00 | depth 30,27 m ...
CCTTGAAGTTCGAGATGATCGGCGTCTCGATGATCTCGCCCGACGGCTTGGCCATGAGGCCGCGCATACCGGCGAGCTGTTTCATCTGGTTCTTCGAACCGCGCGCACCGGAGTCGGCCATCATGAATATCGAGTTGACCTGGGCTTTGCGGTCGCCCTTGGCGGCCTGCGGCTTGGAGGCCGAGTCCATCATGGCATCTGCAACTTTGTCAGTGCAGGTCGACCAGGCATCCACGACCTTGTTGTACTTCTCGCCGCGCGTGATCAGACCATCTGCATACTGACGTTCGTACTCGGAGACGAGCTCCTTAGTCGCGTCGACCAGTTTCTTCTTCGCTTCCGGGATGACCATGTCATCCTTGCCGAAGGAGATGCCGGCTTTGCAGGCTTCTTTGAAGCCGAGTTCCATCACCTTGTCGCAGAAGATGACCGTCGCCTTCTGACCGCACAGGCGGTAGACTTCGTCGATGATCTTGCCGATCGCCTTTTTGGTGAGGACGGCGTTGACCAGCTCTGGCCCGATGCCGAGCTTGCGCGGCAGCAGATTTGCCACGAGGAAGCGGCCCGGGGTCGTGTCGATGATATAGCGGCGCGGTTTGCCTGCCGCGTCGATGCCATCATACATCGCCTTGATCTTGGAGTGCAGCGAGACAATCCCGGCTTCAAGTGCATGCTCCATCTCGGCGAGATCGGAGAATTTCATGCCCTCGCCCGGCTCACCCTTCATATCGATCGACAGGTAGTAGAGGCCAAGGATGATGTCCTGGGACGGAACGATGATCGGCTTGCCGTTGGCGGGCGAGAGGATGTTGTTGGTCGACATCATCAGCACGCGGCATTCCAGCTGGGCCTCGAGGCTGAGCGGAACGTGGACGGCCATCTGGTCGCCGTCGAAGTCCGCGTTGAAAGCGGCGCAGACGAGCGGGTGCAGCTGGATGGCCTTGCCTTCGATCAGCTTCGGCTCGAACGCCTGGATGCCGAGACGGTGCAGCGTCGGTGCACGGTTGAGCAGCACGGGGTGCTCGCGGATCACCTCATCGAGGATATCCCAGACTTCCGGCTTCTCTTTTTCCACGAGCTTCTTGGCCGCCTTGACGGTGCCGGCAAGGCCCTTCGCGTCAAGACGCGCATAGATGAACGGCTTGAACAGCTCGAGCGCCATTTTCTTCGGCAGACCGCACTCGTGCAGCTTGAGGTTCGGGCCAACCACGATGACCGAACGGCCAGAGTAATCGACGCGCTTGCCAAGGAGGTTCTGGCGGAAGCGGCCCTGCTTGCCTTTAAGCATGTCAGAAATCGACTTCAGCGGGCGCTTGTTGGTGCCCGTGATCGTGCGGCCGCGGCGGCCGTTGTCGAACAGCGCGTCCACCGATTCCTGCAGCATCCGCTTTTCGTTGCGGATGATGATGTCCGGCGCGCGAAGTTCCATCAGGCGCTTCAGGCGGTTATTCCGGTTGATCACGCGGCGGTAGAGGTCGTTGAGGTCCGACGTCGCGAACCGGCCGCCGTCCAGCGGCACCAGCGGGCGAAGGTCGGGGGGGATCACCGGGACGACCGTGAGGATCATCCATTCCGGTTTCGCTTTCGAATGCAGGAAGGACTCGACCACCTTGAGGCGTTTCGAGGCTTTCTTGGTCTTCAGTTCAGAGGTCGAATCCCGCAGGTCATCGCGCAGCTGGTCAGCCAGGGAGGCCAGGTCGAGCGACTTCAGGATTTCGCGAATCGCTTCGGCGCCGATCAGGGCGGTAAACGCGTCTTCCCCGAGACGGTCCTGCGCATCCATGTACTCTTCTTCGGTCAGCAGCTGTTTCGGCTCAAGCTCGGTCAGGCCGGGCTCGATCACGACATAGCTTTCGAAGTAGAGCACGCGCTCGACATCCTTGAGGGGCATGTCGACGAGCGTCGCGATCCGGGACGGAAGCGATTTCAGGAACCAGATGTGGGCGACCGGCGCCGCCAGATCGATGTGGCCCATGCGCTCGCGGCGGACGCGGGCGAGCGTGACTTCCACGCCGCACTTCTCGCAGACGATGCCGCGATACTTGATGCGCTTATACTTGCCGCAAAGGCACTCGTAGTCCTTCGTGGGTCCGAAGATCCGTGCACAGAACAGGCCATCGCGCTCCGGCTTGAAGGTACGATAGTTGATCGTTTCGGGTTTCTTGATTTCACCAGACGACCACGAGCGGATCTTCTCCGGGCTCGCGATAGAAATACGGATCGCCTCGAAAGTCGGGGCGGGCGTATTCTGGTTGAACATGTTGGCGACGTCCTGGCGCATCGGGTCTGCTCCTTGGGGTGGGCGTTGGGAGGCTTTCCGCCTCCTGCCCTGAAAAATTCCGGTATCAGGCTCGGCCCCGCCTGCAGATCCGGACTACAGGTGGGGCCTTAACTCTAAGCGGGGGCGTTTATTCGGCGGCCACCGGCGTCTCTTCTGCGTCGCGGCTGCCTTCTTCGATGAGCTCGACATTGAGACCCAGCGAACGCATTTCCTTGACCAGCACGTTGAAGCTTTCCGGGATACCGGCCTCGAACGAGTCGTCACCGCGCACGATCGACTCATACACTTTGGCGCGTCCTGCCGTGTCATCCGACTTCACGGTCAGCATTTCCTGCAGCGTGTAGGCGGCGCCGTAAGCCTCGAGGGCCCAGACCTCCATCTCGCCGAAGCGCTGGCCGCCGAACTGGGCCTTGCCGCCCAGCGGTTGCTGCGTGACGAGCGAATACGGACCGGTCGAGCGGGCGTGGATCTTCTCGTCGACAAGGTGGTGGAGCTTGAGGAGATACTTGTAGCCCACCGTGACCTGGCGCGTGAACGCCACACCGGTACGCCCGTCGAACAGGCGAACCTGACCGGACGTGTCAAGACCGGCGCGTGTCAGCATGTCGTTGATGTCTTCCTCGCGGGCGCCGTCGAACACTGGCGTGGCCATCGGCACGCCGTTGACGAGGTTGCCGGCAAGTTCGACGATCTCTTCGTCCGTCTCCGGAAGTTCCTGATCTTTGCCGTAAGCCGTCACAAGCGCCTTCTTCAGGCCCTTCATGTCGTGCTTCTGGTGGTACTCGTCGAGTGCTTTGTCGATGATCCGGCCGAGACCGCGGCAGGCCCAGCCTGTGTGGGTCTCAAGGATCTGGCCGACGTTCATCCGCGACGGCACGCCGAGCGGGTTGAGCACGATGTCGACCGGGGTGCCGTCTTCGAGGAACGGCATGTCTTCGCTCGGGTTGATCTTAGAAATCACACCCTTGTTGCCATGACGGCCGGCCATCTTGTCGCCCGGCTGAAGCTTGCGCTTCACGGCCAGGAAAACCTTGACGACTTTCATCACGCCCGGAGGCAGGTCGTCGCCGCGCTGGACCTTTTCGACTTTGTCATTGAATCGCGCTTCGAGTTCGCGGATCGAGGCGTCGAACTGTTCGCGCAGGGCTTTCAGTTCGGCTTGCGCCTTCTCCGATTTCAGCTCGATGTCCCAGAGTTGCTTCTCGGACAGGTCTTCCAGCGCCGCAGCCGTGATACGGCCTGGCTTGAAGCCTTTCGGGCCGGCAGCGGCTTCCTTGCCGGTCAGCAGGTCATGCAGGCGGGCGTAGGTGTTGCGCTCGAGGATCGACTGTTCGTCTTCCTTGTCTTCCTGCAGCTGCTCGATCTGCTCACGCTCGATCTGGAGCGCGCGCTGGTCCTTGTCGATGCCGTGACGGTTGAAGATGCGGACATCCACGACCGTGCCGGAATCGCCCGGCGGCACACGCAGCGAGGTGTCGCGCACGTCGGAGGCCTTTTCGCCGAAGATGGCGCGCAGGAGTTTCTCCTCAGGCGTCATCGGGCTTTCGCCCTTCGGCGTGACCTTGCCGACGAGGATGTCGCCCGCCTTCACCTCGGCGCCGACGGCAACGATGCCGGCTTCGTCGAGGTTGCGGAGCGCTTCTTCACCGACGTTCGGAATGTCGCGCGTGATCTCTTCCGGGCCGAGCTTGGTGTCGCGGGCGGCGACTTCGAATTCCTCGATGTGGATCGAGGTGAAGACGTCGTCTTTGACGATACGCTCGGAGATCAGAATCGAGTCTTCAAAGTTGTAGCCGTTCCAGGGCATGAACGCGACGAGCACGTTGCGGCCGAGCGCCAGTTCGCCAAGGTCCGTTGACGGACCATCCGCGATTATGTCGTTCTTCGAAACCGTATCGCCGACCTTCACGATCGGGCGCTGGTTGATGCACGAGTTCTGGTTCGAGCGGCGGAACTTGGCGAGGCGGTAGATGTCCACGCCGGATTTCGCGCCGTCGATTTCCTCGGTGGCACGCACCACGATACGCAGCGCGTCAACCTGCTCCACGACCCCTGCCCGGCGGGCAACGATGGCGGCGCGGCTGTCACGGGCAACGACCGCTTCCATGCCGGTGCCTACGAACGGTGCTTCCGACTGGACGAGCGGCACGGCCTGACGCTGCATGTTCGAGCCCATGAGCGCGCGGTTGGCGTCATCATTCTCGAGGTACGGGATCAGCGAGGCAGCGACCGAGACGACCTGCTTGGGCGAGACGTCCATGAACTGGATCTCGTCCTTCGACACCATCGTCGCTTCACCAGCGACGCGGGCGTTGACGAACTCGTTCACGAGCTCTCCCTTGGCGTTCACTGCCGCGTTGGCCTGGGCGATCTTGTAGATCGATTCTTCCATGGCCGAGAGGTAGACGACCTCGCTGGTCAGCTTGGCCTTCACGACCTTGCGATACGGGCTCTCGATGAAGCCGTACTTATTGACGCGGGCATGCGTCGCGAGGGAGTTGATCAGACCGATGTTCGGGCCTTCCGGCGTCTCGATCGGGCAGATGCGGCCGTAGTGCGTCGGGTGCACGTCGCGCACTTCGAAGCCCGCGCGCTCACGCGTCAGGCCGCCCGGGCCAAGCGCCGAGAGACGGCGCTTGTGGGTGATCTCGGAGAGCGGGTTGGTCTGGTCCATGAACTGCGACAGCTGCGAGGAGCCGAAGAATTCGCGCACCGCGGCAACCACCGGTTTGGCGTTGATGAGGTCGTGCGGCATGACCGTGTCGATGTCGACGGCGCCCATGCGTTCCTTGATCGCGCGCTCCATGCGCACGAGACCGATGCGGTAGTTGTTTTCCATCAGTTCGCCGACCGAACGGACGCGGCGGTTACCGAGGTTGTCGATGTCGTCGACTTCGCCCTTGCCGTCCTTCAGGTCGAGGATGACCTTCATGACGCCGATGATGTCTTCGTGGCGCAGGACGCGCATCGAGTCTTCCGCCGACTGGTACTCGCGCACAGCCACCGAGAGACGCATGTTCATCTTCACGCGGCCGACGGCCGAGAGGTCATAGCGCTCGCTGTCGAAGAACAGCTGGCCGAACAGGGCATCGGCCGCTTCCTGCGTCGGCGGTTCGCCGGGGCGCATGACGCGGTAGATGTCCGAGAGCGCTTCGAAGCGTGTCTCGTTCTTGTCTGCCTTCAGTGTGTTGCGCAGCCAGGGGCCGCGGCCGCCGGCATCGATGTCGAGCACTTCGATCATCTTCAGGCCGTAGTCGCGCATTTCGGCAATCGCCTCGGCTTCGAGTGTGTCGCCGGCCTCGCCGAAGATCTCGCCGGTTTCCATGTTCACGACATCGCGCGCCAGGAACTTGCCGATCAGTGCGTCCGAGGGGACGAGGATCTCGTCCGTGCCGCCTTCAGCGATCCGCTTGGCTTTCAGCGCCGTGATCTTCTTGCCGGCCTCGGCGACAACCTTTTTCGATTTCGCATCGACGAGATCGTATTCCGGCTTCACGCCGCGCCAGGCGTCCGGGCGGAAGCTGACGATCCAGCCTTTCTTGTCGAGCCGGAAGATCGAGCGGGTGTAGAAGCTGTCGAGGATTTGCTCGGTGGTGAAGCCGAGGGCATAAAGGATCGTCGTCGCCGGCAGCTTGCGCTTGCGGTCGATCCGGATGTTCAGGATGTCTTTCGCGTCGAACTCGAAATCGAGCCACGAGCCGCGGTACGGGATGATGCGGGCAGCGAACAGCAGCTTGCCGGACGCGTGAGTCTTGCCCTTGTCATGATCGAAGAAGACGCCCGGCGAGCGGTGCATCTGCGAGACGATCACGCGCTCGGTGCCGTTCACGACGAACGTGCCCTTGTCGGTCATCAGCGGGATGTCGCCGAGATAGCATTCCTGCTCCTTCACTTCCTTGACGGAGCGGGCGCCGGTCTCTTCATCGACATCGAACACGACGAGCTGCAGGCGCACCTTGAGCGGCGCCTGATAGGTCAGGTCGCGCTGCATGCACTCTTCAACGTCGAATTTCGGCTGTTCGAATTCGTAGGAAACATACTCGAGCGTCGCGCGCTCGGAGAAATCCGTGATCGGGAAGACCGACTTGAAGACACCGCCGAGACCATCGTCCGTGCGCTTTTCGCGCGGCGTGTTCATCTGCAGGAAAGCTTCGTAGGACTCGCGCTGGACCTCGATCAGGTTTGGCATTTCGATGGCTTCGGGAATGCGGCCGAAGTTTTTGCGGATACGTTTCTTTTCCGTGAAGGAGAGTGCCATCCCAAGTTCCCATTTTTTCGGCGCCGCCAGGAGGGGCGGCAAGCCGGAGTTTGAAACGCGAGCACGCGGCGGCCTGAAAGTCAGACCGCCGCGCTGATCCGGAACAGGACGGTGCCCCGCGCGAACACCGTCCGGATACACGCCATCTGGCGCTTACTTCAGTTCGACTTTTGCGCCTGCAGCTTCGAACTTCGCCTTCAGAGCTTCGCCGTCAGCTTTCGAAACCGCTTCTTTCACGGTTTTCGGAGCGGACTCGACGAGGTCCTTGGCTTCTTTCAGGCCGAGCGAAGGAACAACTTCGCGCACGAGCTTGATGACTTCGATTTTCTTCGCACCAGCGTCGGTGAGAACAACGTCGAATTCGGTTTGCACTTCGGCTGCGACAGCCGGAGCGCCGCCACCAGCAGCTGCGACGGCGACCGGCGCAGCGGCGGAAACGCCCCATTTTTCTTCGAGAAGTTTCGCGAGTTCAGCCGCTTCGAGAACGGTCAGAGCCGAGAGGTCTTCGACAATCTTGTCCAGATTTGCCATGGTTCAATGTCCTGTTTGTATGGTTCGGTTGTAGGGGTCGATGGTTAGCGAAAACGGGTGTCTTATGCCGCGTCTTTCGACGCGTAAGCGGACACCACGCGGGCAAGTTGCGATGCCGGCGCCTGCAGGATGCCGGCGATCTTGGTCGCCGGTGCCTGCACGAGGCCGATAATCTTGCCACGCAGTTGATCGAGAGAGGGCAGCTTTGCGAGCATTTCGACGCCTTTGGCATCAAGCACCTGCTCGCCCATCACCGCACCGATGATCACGAGTTTCGAATTTTCCTTCGAGAACTCGTCAGCCGCTTTCGCTGCCGACACCGGATCCGGGGAATAGGCTATGGCAACAGGTCCCTGGAAGAGATCTGCAGCCTTGTCGCCGCCCGTTCCGCCCAAGGCGATTTTCGCCAGGCGGTTCTTGACCACTTTGAAGTGCGCGCCGTCCTTGCGGAGCATACCGCGCAACTTCGTCATTTCCGCTACGGTGAGACCGGTATAGTGGGTCACGATGACCACGCCCGACTGTTCGAACACCCCTTTCAGGGTGTCGAGAGCCGCGCTTTTTCCAGCTTTGTCCATTGCGGGTCTCCATTGAGGCGTCCGGACCATCCGGCCGCCCTGGTAATCGCCTTCCGCCTTGCGGCATCCAGCGCCTGCCCAGGGATTGGCCTGCCCGGTACGCCCTTCCCGGAAAAATCCAGGAAAATCCGAACCGTATCTACGCCTCACCCCGTCTGCATAGGTGGCCTTGCGGCCCTTGGCACCCTGTAGAAGGGTGGCCTATGGTCTGTGACAGGAAACGGGAGTCCCCCGAATACACATCGGTGAACTCCCGTCAAGCGGCGGGCATTAACGCTTTTTCCACCGGCCCGCAACCCCCATCACCAGAAAAAGGCAATCCTGCTGGGCGTGGGCTGACCCGGCGTGTTCACGTTGAGCGGAAGGTACGTGCGCAGCGCTCTGCAACCGCATCCTTGATCTCGTCCAGGATAGCATGATCCAATCCCTGCGAACGCATGCGTGCCGCCTGCTGGGCGAAAGCATCCGGGAGCGCCCGGGATAACTCTTTGATGCGCTCAAACAGTTTATCCTTGGACACCCGGGCCGCCGCCGAGAATTTGGCCCATTCGGCGTTGGTGATCTTATCGACAGCGTACTCATCCCCAATCTTCATTGCGAGTTTGGCTCGCAAGGGATTTTGATCCCCATAGGGCAGCAAGCTGATCACATCATATAGAGGCGCGAGTCTGACGCGGCCTTCTCCGCCGATGAGGATAGAGTAGTTTTTGGCATGCGCGTCGCTTCCGACGATGAGCCAGTTGAAAATCAGCGCATCGCAAAATCTCATCACATCAGACTCGCGTTCAACTGCAGCCGGAATATGCGAGCGAAGATGCTGCAAAATGTTCAGGGGACTTGGCCCGCCCTGATTCTGGTACTTTTTCGTTGGCGGCACACTCAGGGCCTGACAGAAATCTTCCTGGTGAACCCGGCTTACTTTGTTGGTCTGATCATGCCTTCGCCGGTCGTAGCGCTTAACCACAATGGCGATTTGATCCCCGAAGGTGAGTATTTCTGAACTGGCAGCAGCCAGACCTACCTGCCGTGCGACAGCCAGACACAGATGTTCGTTCTCGGCAAAGCCGTCAAACTCACCCGTCGGGGGTTTGAATATATGCGTCGTTGGCGTCCGGCCACTCGGAACACCCCACCGATCTCGCGATTCGTCTCTGAGAAACGCCGTCTTCGGCTGGGCGCCCGCCAGGCTGAACTGGCCTTTATCACCCGCTATGCGCCCTGCTCCGGCATCGTTCTTCAGAAGCTTGAGTCTTTCGGAGATTGCGCTTTCGTCGAGCCACCCAACATCCTCGGAAGCGGCTTCCCCCATCAGCTGATCGAGTTTCTCCGGCGGTACAAATTGTATTGCTCCCGCACAGTCCTCCCCCACATTTGAAAGCAGTGCGAAGGGATTGCGAGGCGATACCTGGAAATGCTGCCCCCATCGGCTCAAAGCCTGCTCGTTGTCGGGAAGCAGGCCCCATAGAAAGGGTTCAATTTTGGCGTGGCTGTGGTCCTGGATCAGCAACGGCATGGCCGTTGAGATCGGATAGGCTCCCTGCAGCCCCTGCCATCTCTCGCAATAGCGGAATTTGAGGCGTCCCGCATTTTGATGGATGCGTCCGACTTCCACCCCATCAAGTATTGCGATGAGTTCGGTCACTTGCGCCGGCCATTGTCAGCTAAAGTTTCAATTATGCTGTTGATTTCAGCCGTGATCGGATTTGCTGACAGGTCATCTTCCTGTTCGCGCTCTACTTCGTTGAGCGCCATTAGCTTCAGGTTCAGTGCCTCGAATGTCTTGAGTATCGGCTCGATTTGAGCGGTGGGTTTGCCTTTCTCCATCTGGATCAACCATTGCCGGCCTACGCCGGCCAGTCTGGCCAGTTCCGCTTGATTGAGTCCCATAGATTCCCGGCATGCTCTGATCGCGGTACCAATGTCGGCAGGCGTGCGAAGTTGCGCCTTCATTCTTTGAGCCCTTTGGGTCTTGAGATTCCAGTATCCTGGAGATCGTGTCGCCGATCGCGTACATGCATAAATGTCGCCGATCGAGTACTTACATAAATGTCGTCGAGCGCGCACACAAGCCGAAAAGCAAAAACCCGGCCCCTGCAGATGCAGAAGCCGGGCTTTGAACTTGAGGCTGATCGGCCTGTAAGGATCAGCCTTTCGCTTCGGCCAGATCGATGACCACGCCGCCGCCCATGGTGGACGACAGGGTGACCTTGCGCACGAACGTGCCTTTGGCGCCCGACGGGCGGGCCCGGACGAGCGCGCCGAGGAAGGCCGTGACGTTCTTCTCGATGTCGGCATCGGAGAAGGAGGCCTTGCCGACGCCGGCATGCACGATACCGGCCTTTTCGACCTTGAACTCGACGGCGCCGCCCTTGGCGTCCTTGACGGCCTGGGCGATGTTCGGGGTGACCGTGCCAACTTTCGGGTTCGGCATCAGGCCACGCGGGCCGAGCACCTTACCGAGACGGCCGACGAGACCCATCATGTCCGGGGTCGCGATGACGCGGTCGAAGTCCATGAAGCCGCCATTGACCTTCTCGAATAGGTCTTCAGCGCCGACGATATCGGCGCCGGCAGCCCTGGCTTCGTCGGCTTTCTTGTCTTTCGCGAACACAGCAACGCGGATCGTCTTGCCCGTGCCAGCCGGCAGGTTGACCACCGAGCGGACCTGCTGGTCAGCATATTTCGGGTCAACACCGAGATTGACCGCAATCTCGATGGTTTCGTCGAACTTCGCTTTCGCGTTCGACTTCACGAGTTTCACGGCATCGGCGATCGAATACGTCTTGGTGATGTCGATTGTCTGCTCGATGGCGCGCGTACGTTTACCTTTGGCCATGGTGATTACTCCTCAACCCGGAGACCCATCGCGCGGGCAGAGCCGGCGATGATCTTGGTGGCAGCGTCGAGATCGTTGGCGTTCAGGTCGTTCATCTTGACCTTCGCGATCTCGCGGACCTGGTCCATCGTGACCTTGCCGACGGTGTCATAGCCAGGCTTCTTGGCGCCCGAAGCCGGTTTCTTGCCGAGTTTCAGGCCGGCGGCCTTCTTCAGCAGAACCGTCGCCGGCGGGGTCTTGGTGACGAAGGTGAACGACTTGTCCTGGTAATACTGGATCACAACCGGGGTAGGGATGCCTTCTTCCATACCTTGCGTACGGGCGTTGAAGGCCTTGCAGAATTCCATGATGTTGATGCCGCGCTGACCAAGGGCGGGGCCCACTGGCGGCGACGGGTTGGCCTTGCCGGCCGGGATCTGGAGCTTGATCTGCCCCAGGAGTTTCTTAGCCATTTTGTCCTCACAACTTTGGCGGTGGGGCGGTGGTCTTTCGATCCGCCCGGTTGAAATCGAGGCTCCGCGGTGCGGCTGGCAGCCTCCCGCGGAAGCCGCGCGTATGGCCCAATGGCCCTCCCCGGTCAAGCGCGCCCATGAAAAAGCCCGGACGGCAGGGCCATCCGGGCTCGGTCTTCATCAGGAGAAAGCGCTACATCAGTGCATAGCCGCGCGCGTTGATATAGTTACGCAGTTCCGCGGCGCGGCGGTCGGGGTCCGGGTGGGTGGACATGAATTCCGGCGGACGTTGTCCTTGCGACTGGGCGCCCATCAGCTGCCACAGGCGCACCGATTGTTTCACGTCATACCCGGCATTATGCATGTAATCGACGCCGAGCTTATCGGCCTGCAGCTCGTGCTTGCGGCTATAGGGCAGGATCACGCCAAACTGCACGGCCGCGCCGCCAAGCGCGCCGATCGCCGAACCGTATTTTGACAGCTCCTCGGACGACGCGACCGCAATCTGCCCGGCCATCAGGCCAATCTGCGCAGCCACGCCCACCGAATAGCGCTCCTCTGCATGTTTGCCGACGACATGGCCAGTCTCATGTCCGAGCACGGACGAGATCTGGTCATCGTTTTCGGTCAACTCGGTGATGCCGCGGTACACCCCGACCCGGTTGCCCGGCATCACGAAGGCGTTGACGTCATCGGTGTCGAATACCGCAACATCCCATTGCGCGTTCGGGTTCACATGGCCCTGCTTCACCGCGCCCTGGATCGTGCGGTCCCAGATGTTCAGCACCCGGCCCTTGAGCTTGGAGTTGGAGGTCTGCGGCGTCTGCGCCTTCATGTCGGTCCAGGCCGTCGCCGACATGTTTGCTATGGTCGCATCATCAACCAGCAGGAACTGGCTTTCGCCGGTCGCCAGATTCGTTGCGCAACCTGAAATGAAGGGAAAGACGCTTCCCGAGGCAAGGCCCATGATCATGCCGCGGCGGGACAAGCGCACACGTGGCGCATCGGCGAGCAGCGCGCTGTCGAACTTTTCACCCAACTCGAATTGATGCGTCATCTGGTCCATCTCCTGTGACCGGGTTCTGCCTGAACCTACTCTCCGTCGGTCTGTTTGCAAACAGACGGAGCGTTCACATTCAGCTTAGGAACCGGCCCGTGAACCCGTCCTGAATGCTCTTTCGTGTCAGGCCTCTGCCGCTTCGCCCACCAGCACGGCGGCCTGCTCGACCCATCCTTCGCGCGTTATGCGGCCCGCAAAGCTGAGATACTCATCGACCCAGGCAATATTCTCGGACGTCCAGTCGGCGATCTGGTCGAAATGGAAAATGCCGAGCGAATTCAGCACGTCCTGTATCTTCGGGCCGATCCCGCCGATCTGCGTCAGGTCATCCGGCTTTCCGTCCACCGGCTTGTCCATCGGCATCGGCCGCACGCGCGCCACCTGTTGCGCGGCTTCCGCTTCGGCGCGCTCATCGGCGGCTTCAAGCTCGCCAAGGATCGCTTCAGATACACGCTTCGGTTTGGCGGGCGCGGATTCCAAGGAGGCCGATGGCGCCGCTTCGCTTTCGCCGTTGCCTTCGAAGTAGGCGAGGCGCCCTTCGAGGAACCGCACACGCCAGCGCAGGCGCGCGATTTCTTCTTCCACCGGCGCAGCCGTCTCTGACACCGGCTCCGCAACGACGGGCGCGGCTTCGGCAACCGGCGCCGGTGCTGGCACAGCCGCCAGTTCCGTCTGCAAGGCTTCGACGCGGGTGCGAAGGTACTTTACTTCCCAGTCCAGCTTCGCCGTATCAGCCGGCGGCGCTGCGTCGAGGGCCGCTGCGGGCACGGGCGCGGCAACGGGCGCGGCAACCTGCGCGGCCGCAGCCTTCGCGCGTTCGGCTTCGAGATGCGCGACGCGGCTTTCAAGATGGCGATTGCGCCAGACCAGCGTCTCGTCCACCTGCCCCGCTTCGGGCGGCTCAGCGACTACCACCGTCTTCAACGCCTCGATTTCGGCCGACTTGCGGGCGAGCTCAGCGGTGAGCGATTCGACCTTGCGGACGAGAATGGGATCCTGCGCCGACCCCGCCGGGGCGTCGCCATTCGAGAGCTTCCGGATCTGGGTGAACAGCTTCTCGACTTCTTCGCGCGCGCTGCCGAGCTCGACCTTGACCATGTCGCGCTCGACAATCGCCTGGCGCATCTTGCCGGACAGCATCATGCCGCGCACCGACCAGCCGAGCAGCAGCGTCAAGGCGCTCGTGGCCACCAGAGCGATCCACATATGCGTCACCAGCCAGGTCATTGTCCGCTCTGCTCCCGTACCTTGAATTCGAGTGGCCGAACTGAACCTGCGGCCGCGCCTGTGTCCATAACCCGGCCCCCCGCAGCCGGGCCATAGCTGATTGCAGCAAGGCGCGGCCGCGCCGCCCCCGACCGCTCGAGATAATCCGCCACGGCCGCCGCGCGCGCCTCAGTCAGCGCGTCCCCGCTGACCTCCAGCTCCAGCGCCGCGCCCTCACTACAAAGCCGGGCAATCGCGGCCAGCTCGTCCAGCGCCTTGGCATCCTGCCGACGGAATTCGGCGCTGCCCGCCACGAACCCGACGCTCGCGCTTTCCAGCATCCGGTTCATGTCCTCGGCGCAAGTTGCGGTTCCGGCCGGACCAGCCGCCGCGATCTCCGCGTCCGCGACCTGCGCCTCGGCCGCAATCACGAACCGCCACGGCCCCGCCGCGCGAAGCATGTCGTCATTCAGGAATTGCAGCGTGCTGGCGGGCGCCTTGCCTTCAAAGGTGAAACCGTTGATTGCCGGGTCGAACGCCATATTGCCGGAGGCAAACGCTGCGAAATGCGTGAGCCCTGCTTTCGCGCCGTCCATCCAGCCGTCTGCCGCGGCGTCTGCAACAATCATCTCGTCGCGCACGCGGCCGTCGAAGGCGCGCCGGACAATCGTCAGCAAGGCCCGCCGGTCCGCATCGCCCGGCACGGCGCCCGACAGGACGATTTCCCCGCCCGCGAGGCTCGCTGACCAGAGCGGCACACCCCGGATGAGCGCGACGCCCCGGAACGGCGCCGCCACAGCGCCCGTCGCGCCCGTCACCCGCGCCCGCAAGCCGTCATCCATCGACTGGCCGCGCACCGTCAGCACCGAATCTTCAAGCGCCGCGCTGCCGGCATCCAGTTCGGCGAGCTGGCGGATCGCCAGCGCCGCGATGCCCTGCCAGTTGCCCTCTGGCGCGCCCGCCGCCAATATCATCCGGTCTTCGGCCGGGCCCCTGGACACCGCGCCGGCCTCCAGCATCAGGGCGGCGCGTACGGCTTTCGACGGCACGTGACCCGACAGCACCAGCTGCCCGTCCGCCGTCTTCTCCGCGGTCCAGATATACGGGCGCACGGGCTCAGCCGTGTGGGCATGGTTTTCCACCTGTGAAATCCCGCCGAACAGCAAGCCGCCCTGTCCGCTGCTGCGCAGCACGATCTGGGCCGCCTCTCCGGCTGCGTCATCCGAAGGCGCCCCGCCGGTCAGGATCGCCGTCTGCCCGTCCATGTCGACGCTCGCCCAGTCTATCCCGGCCAGCTGCAGCGCCTGGTGTGCCTTCGCCTCAAGCCGGGCTTCCAGCCTTGCGGCACTCTGGGGGGATTGGTTCACGCTCCACCACGCGATAAAGGGCAGGGCAAGGAGCGAAACAAGACCCGACAGGTAGTCAAGCAGGCGCACGACGTCGCTGACCTCCTGTAATCATTGTCCCTTCTCCGAGGGATGCCCTATCCATTAATGAACCGCAAGACTGACCCCGCAGGCTCCCCGACCCATGAACCCACTGCCCGAAACCCTGACCAGCCCGTCCAACCCGCTGATCAAATCCCTCAAGAGCCTCGAGCGCAAGAAGGAACGCGCCGCCACGGGCCTGTTCCTCGCCGAGGGCGCCCGCATCGTTGGCGAGGGCCTCGCGCGCGGCTGGCAGGCCGAGACTGTCGTGATTGCTGCAGACATGGCCGACCGGCCGCAAATCACCGCCCTCGCCCGCGAGGCCGCGAAGTCCGGCGCCCGCGTCGTGCTCGCGCCGGAGCGGCTGATGTCGAAGATCACCCAGAAGGACAATGCCCAGAGCGTTGTCGCCGCCTTCCGCCAGCGCCGTCTCGCGCCGGAGGCACTGCCCGCCCCGAAGCCCGGCGCGCCTCTTTATGTGGCACTTTACGAGGTGCGCGATCCCGGCAATCTCGGCACCATCCTGCGCACCGCCGACTGCGCCGGTGCCAGCGGCGTCATCCTGATCGGCACCTGCTGCGACCCTTACAGCTTCGAAGCGGTGCGCGCCTCCATGGGCTCGCTGTTCGACATGCCCTTTGCGAACGCGAGCTTCGCCGCCTTCGAGACCTGGCGCCAGAAACAGGGCCTCGCCCTCACCGCCGCCAGCGTCAACGGTACGCTGCGCCATGACGCAGCGGCCTTCGCCAACCCGTCAGTCATCCTGATGGGCAACGAGCAGGCAGGCCTTCCGGCAGACATTGAAGCCGCCTGCGACCACCTCTCCCTCATCCCGATGCGCGGCGGCGCCGACAGCCTCAACCTCGCGCAGGCCACCGCGATCATGATCTACGAAGCCTGGCGCCAGCGGGGATATGCGTGATGCAGACCGAAACCCGCCTGCTCGTCGCCGATGACTGGGAGGACTATGCTCTGCTCGACAGCGGCCACCTGCAGAAGCTCGAACGCTTCGGTAGCCAGACCGTCATCCGGCCGGACCCGCAGGCTTTCTGGAACCCGGCGAGGCCGGTCCAGAGCTGGAAAGCCGATGCCCGTTTCGCCGCCAGGGGCCCGGACGAAGAGGGCGCCGGCCAGTGGGAAATCCTCTCGCCGCGCGCCGTGGACGCTTGGCCGATGCGCTGGAACGGGCTGACCTTCACCGCGCGCCGCACTGCCTTCCGCCATATGGGCCTCTTCCAGGAACACTCCGTCCACTGGAAATTTGCGCAAGGCCAGATCCGCGCCGCTGGACGCCCAGTGAAAGTGCTGAACCTGTTCGGCTATACCGGCATGATGTCGCTCGCCTGCGCCGCCGCCGGCGCCGAAGTCGTCCACCTCGA
>ERZ888423.2047-NODE-2047-length-15988-cov-9.866001_pt1 | contig 15988 bp, 15 predicted proteins | sample MGYA00520523_ERZ888423 | MGnify/ENA primary metagenome ERZ888423 (study PRJEB32303, sample SAMEA104408611) | aquatic metagenome | biome: Brackish water; feature: Pelagic; material: water | place: Baltic Sea | collected 2014-06-08T10:24:00 | depth 30,27 m ...
TGAACTTGGGCTACTTCGATTTCGCTGGCCTGTCCAAGTTACCGTGACAAAGCCCTTGGGCAGGCGAGCCATTGGGTCATCCGTCGGGTTATACTTCCCCTAACCTTGGCTCAAGGCAAGCAGTCTTGGCCGTCTAACCGTGACTAATTTGGATGAAATTCGACAAAAGCGGTCCCGAAAGCGGTCCCAAAAATGGTCCTAATCAGTTTTATTACACTGATTTTATTATGTTTTCTTTTAGTTAGGCCGGAAAAATGGCGCCCCCACACGGCAATCAAACCCGTAAAATTATGATTTAATATTAGAGGGTTAGGTGATCACATTTTGGAAAAACCGGTCCTAAAACAGCTGCTCGCGCAGCGGGTGCCATAATGCACCTTCGCCCAAGGCGCAGATGCGGGCGTCAAAGACGGTCATCCCAGCGCATCCCATGCGGCCACAATATCACGGGCGCGGGTGGTAACATCGGCTACCGACATGCCAGGGGTGTAAAGTGCCGAGCCGATGCCAAACCCGGTTGCGCCCGCCTTAACCCATTCGGCAAAGTTCGATGGGCCAGCACCACCCACTGCATAGACAGGGGTTTTTGCAGGCAGCACCGCGCGCATCGCTTTGATGCCTTCGGGGCCAATGATCGATGCCGGAAAAATCTTGAGGCCGGAGGCCCCTGCGGCAAGTGCCGTAAGACATTCAGTCGGGGTCAGCGCGCCGGGCCAGCTTTGCAAACCGGCGGCAATTGTGGCGCAGATCACGGCCGGTTCGGTGTTGGGCGAGACGACCAGCTTGCCCCCTGCCTGCGCCACACGGGCCACTTGATCCACTGTCAGTACTGTGCCGGCACCGATCAAGGCGCGGTCGCCAAATTCCCGCGCCATTGCGGCGATTGAGGCGTAAGGGTCGGGCGAGTTCAGCGGCACTTCGATGCTGGTGAGGCCAGCATCGATCAAGGCTTGCGTGATGGGCACCGCCTCATCCGGGGTGATACCGCGCAGAATGGCGATAAGAGGGCGGGTCATAGCGCACTTTTCAGTTTGGACAGGCCTGCAAGTATGCAATCTCTGGCAGACAGGATGGTGTGGGTTAGCCCTTGGGCCTGTAAGGCCTGAGCGTAGCGGCCGCACAAGGTTTCGGCCCCAATCAAGGTGACGGGTTTGCCCAACCAATAGGGTTTTGCCGCTGCCAGTTCGATCCCGATCAGCAGACCCGACAGACGGCTGCGCGCCGCGATGGGGGACGCATCGGTGAGTAACCCTTCGGCCCGCAAAGTAAATAGGTGGGCGGCAATGAGTTCAGGGCGCGACAAGGCGGTGGACAGGCCTGCGTCAAACGCAGCTGCATCAAACCCATCTGCGGCGATGGAATGGCGCAGGACGGATTGAGTGGAGATGAGAGCAAACATCTCTCCGGTCATGAAGGTTTGAAAACTCACCACCTCGCCCGCACTGACATGGACCCATTTGGAATGGGTGCCGGGCAAGCACATTACCCCGTCAAAATTTGGCATCAGGGCCAGCGCACCCGCAATCTGGGTTTCCTCGCCACGAATAACATCTGCAGGTGATAATTGCTTCAAGCCTGGTACTATTTTTAGAAAAAATCGGTGATCAGTCGTTGGAACACTTATTAACTCATCAGACTGGGAAGGGTTGCACGGCAACGAGCGGTAAGGAACTTCTTGCCACCCTTGTCGACTGCCGATCATGCCACAAGCGATTACCTGCACCGCCTGTGCAGACAACCATGGAGAAATCAAACGAAGTAAGGCAGGTTCGTAGTCGTGGTGCGATAATCTTGCCATTCCCTCATCCGAGGTGGCTTCAGCCAATACTCTATTACCTTGCATAGCCCAAGCTCGCACGTTCGAAGTACCCCAGTCTACAGCTATCCAATCCACGAACTTATTCAACTGGCAAGATCCTTCGGTACCACACTTGTCGGTGTGTTTTGATAACTAACCGGGCGTAGAAACTGACGAATAGCTAAAGTGCCAACTGATGTGGCACCAAAGTTTTTAGAGGCCGGATATGGCCCGCCATAAATCATTGAAACACAAACCTCTACTTCGGTAGGAAAGCCATTAGCAATGATGCGCCCAGCTACGTGGTCTAGACTGACACGAGTTACAATGGTGCACTCTTCGTCAGACAATAAAAATTGTTTGGAATTATTTGCAAGGATACAGATAGCAGCAACACCTTGATCGATCATACAATCCAGAACACGTTTCATGCCCTCTGTATCAATCCTTCCATCATCGAGAAATGGCGTCGGAGCTACTGGAAGAATACCTGTCAAAGAGTATTTCATAAGGGCTTTCTTTCAGTTAATCAAAAAATGGTGCGACGCTCTGCCTACGGCCAAGCGAAAGAGCATCAGAAACATGCACCATCGGTCGCATGTCCATATCTATGCCACCAGCAGCTACAAGTGCGGCCATTTTGGCGTAAAGGCGAGGGTACTCGCCAGACAAGAGATTGTCATCTTCCAGCACATATTTATGCCCGTCAACCATTATGCGTGCACCGCCATCCAAAAGCATAAGTGTGCCCTGATCTGTCACCGCCTCAATAGTCCAAATTTGCTCACCTTTTTGACGCCAATCAAACGTCGCGGTGACTGCTGCTCCGTCTGGATGATAAAACTTCAAATCAGCTGCGATCGGGGTTTGTCGGTTTTCTGGAACCAAAAGCACAGCATCAGACAAATGGATGTTAACAGGCAAAATTTCAGTCACAATCGATAGCGCATTGATTCCAGGATCAAAAACACCCATCCCGCCGGGTTCCCAAATCCAGTTTTGGTTTGGATGCCAACGGCGCACATCTTCCTTCCATGTCACCTTGAGACTTTCAAGCCTCTTATCCACCAGCCATTTTTTTGCCACTGTTACCTTATCCGCCTCGCGCGAATGCCATGTCGCATAAAGTGACAACCGGAGTTTTTGGGCCAAAGCAATTAACGCATGGCACTCGGACAGCGTGGCACCTGGAGGTTTTTCCAACATAACATGCCGACCAGATTTTAGCGCCTTAACTGCATAGTCGAAGCGTGGCACAGGTGGCAAGCAGAAGGAAATAACTCTAATATCTGAACGCTCAGCCAGCAAAAGATCAAAATCTTTGTAGCTTTTTATATTTTCTATAGCACCTTGGCGCGATACAGTCGCCCCCAAGCTCCATTGATCAGAGCCAAAAATTGCATGTACATGTTGGTCTACTGCTATCTTTCCGATTCCGACAAGTGCAATTTTCATCAATGCGAATCTCTTCCTACCTCTGAACCACGGCAGCCTTTTAGAAAATCAAGATCCGCACCAGTATCCGCTCCCTCAACATGCTGTTGATGCAACCACGCATAGCCGCTTACTGCACGTTCGCGCTGTGGTGACCAGCCTGCAAGTCGGGCATTTAGTTCTGCATCAGATATAACAAGGTTTAGACGGCGGTTTGCCACGTCAAGTTCAATTACATCTCCATTTTTTACAACTGCGAGCGGGCCACCCACGGCGGCCTCTGGTGAAACATGCAGCACGACCGTACCATAGGCAGTGCCCGACATGCGCGCATCCGAAATGCGCACCATGTCAGTGATTCCTCTTTTTAAAATCTTGGCTGGAAGACCCATGTTGCCAACTTCGGCCATACCAGGATATCCTTTGGGGCCACAATTTTTCATCACCATCACGCAGGTTTCATCAATGTCTAGGTCCGGATCATCAATTTTTGTTTTATAGTCATCAATGTCCTCGAAAACGACTGCACGGCCTCTGTGCTGCAACAATGCCTGCGTTGCTGCCGAAGGTTTAAGAACAGCACCATTAGGGGCAAGATTGCCTTTGACAACAACGATTCCACCAGACTTTGTAAGCGCTCTATGGGTTGGCAGAATAACATCTTCGTTGTGGTTGACCACCTCTTTAACTTCCTCCCAAATACTTCGTCCTGACACGGTGATTTCATTTTTATGCAATAAACCACCTTCACCCAAGCGTTTAAGGACAACTGGTAACCCGCCAGCATAAAAAAATTCTTCCATCAGGTATTTCCCCGACGGCATGAGGTTCACAATTGTAGGCACATCGCGGCCGCAGCGATCCCAATCTTCAAGAGTCAAATCGACGCCGACACGTCCTGCCATCGCAAGAAGGTGGATGACAGCATTAGTTGACCCACCTATTGCAGCATTAGCCCTGATTGCATTTTCAAATGCGGCTTTAGTCATCACATCGGATGGCTTTAGATCGTCTTTTACCATCTGCACGATACGGCGTCCTGAAAGTTGTGCCATGACCCTGCGACGACTATCGACGGCAGGGATGGCAGCATTCCCGGACAGGGCCAAACCCATGGCTTCCGCCATAGAAGCCATGGTCGATGCAGTGCCCATAGTATTGCAGCTGCCGCTTGACCGCGACATTGACGCTTCCGCTTCCAGAAATTCATCTTGGGACATGGTCCCCGCTTTGACTGCCTCAGAAAACTTCCACAAATGGGTACCAGATCCAACTCGTTCATTACGGTAATACCCATTGAGCATAGCCCCGCCAGTGACGACTATCGACGGCAGATCGACAGATGCCGCAGCCATAATCAACGAAGGTGTGGTCTTGTCACAACCGACCAGAAGAACACAACCATCCATTGGTTGAGCACGAATGGTTTCCTCTACCGCCAAAGCGGCCAGGTTACGAAACATCATAGCGGTTGGTCTAAAGGTATTTTCAGAGGCCGAAAAAACTGGAACCTCGACGGGAAATCCACCGGATTCCCAAATCCCAGATTTTACCTTCTCGGCAAGTTCCTTCATGTGTATACCGTTGCATGGCGAAAGCTCTGACCATGTATTTAAAATACCAATGATGGGGCGTCCATCAAACAGGTCATGAGGGTAACCTTGATTTTTCATCCACCCGCGGTGGTAAATCGTGTCACGAGAGTTCCCCTCATACCATTCCTGGCTTCTAAGTCTGCGGGGCCATATTGCTTTTTTGAACATGATTTTATTATCCTGTAAATTCAAATTACTAGACCTGCTTATTTTTGTTATAGACATCAAAAGCAATGCTGCTAGGAGTACTAGGTCGATTGATCACCTGTTGGTAATCAATCCCTATGCCCATAATCGACATACCGTTGTTCATTACGCCCAACTTCCTCCTTAAGAGAGTTTTGCAAAATTAATGGCCCTATTTTAGGGGGCAAAGACAGACCAGTCTAGCGCAAGACCGCTTGTAAGTGATCTCGGCGGATTTGAGCCTTCCCACCACAACAGTTCTTGAGGGGCCTGCCCATCAATGCGGCCCAAATCTTCTGCTCCGATTATGCGGGCGGGATTGGTGATTGCCATCTTTAGCGCCTGCTCCATCGACAACAAGACCTTGCCGACCAACCGCAGCATACTGTCGGCCATGGTGGTATGAGCGCCAGCCAGACTGCCTTGTGCATTGACTAGCCGGGCACCATCAGGGCCAAATTCCACCCTTATTTCAGAGCCATACAACATAAAGGCAGGTGCCCCACCCACTGTTGGCATCGCGTCTGACACCAGATGCATCCGTTCGACCCCATGCGCATCAATCGCCAATCGCACCATTTCATCGCTGACATGGACGCCATCACAGATAATGCCAATATCAGCTCGGGACAGGATCGCGGCACCAACCATTCCCGGCGCACGACCTTCCATTGGTGACATGGCATTGAAAAGATGAGTAAAGTTGCGTGCGCCACCCGCAAGCGCAGCTTCGGTTTCTGCCGCCGTGGCATTGCTGTGGCCCAGTGAGACGATCACCCCCATACTTGTTAGCTCCGCAATTCCATCGACCGTGGCCGCTTCTGGCGCGAGGGTCAGCAGCACGGGTATTTCGGCGTTGCGCAACCGTTGGGCCAAACGGATTGTCCGGGCATCCAGCGGCCGTATAAAGCGCGCACTATGCGTGCCACGTTTTGTGGTGTTGATATGTGGCCCTTCTATATGGATACCCAAAAGGCCGGGCTTCCCCCATGTTGACAGAACTGCCTCTGCTGCAGCTTCCGTTACCTCTGGCGCGTCTGTAATGACCGTAGGTAAAAGCGCTGTGGTGCCAAATATGCGATGTGCATCGAGGATCGCTGCAATTCCTTCGGGTGTTGGTGAGGTGTTGAACAAAACCCCGCCACCGCCGTTCACCTGAAGATCGATCAAGCCAGGACTAACGAGGCCTGTGATTTTTTGCGCCTTGGCACCATTTGGCAGAGTATCGATAACGCGCACCCGGCCACCCGTCACGTAAAGCACCGCATCGGACAAGAGCCGGCCATTGTCAAAAACGCCATCAGGCTGAAGAAAAATGTCAGGTGGCACCTGAGCACCCAAAGAAATAGGGAAGCAAGGCAGTTTGCACCTGTGCCGCCACCAGCGCCTGCGCCTGATCATTGTCATAACTGGGGGCCAGAGACTTGGCCCGTGCCATGACCGCTGGTGAAAAACACTGTGCCAATGCAGGTTCGGGCAGATCTCGCCCCCGCAAAGCAGCAAAAAGGCCATCGACAGCCTTTCGCGGTTCTGGTTCAGGCCAGTAGTAACGGATGCGGTCAGAATAGCTGAAATGCCGCAACATCCGCAACGCCTGCGCACCATCCGCGTGGTAATGCCCTTGCCAATAACTGGGCCGGGCCAACATCGTGCGTTCCATCACCGTGGACAGCGGTTCCAGCCGCAGTCCGGAAATCTGCGCGATCAGGTCCAGCCCATAGACCGCCTGGCGCCAAGCAAAGGTCAGCGCCGGGCCTACCTTGTGGATAGCAAATCCCATTCCGGCAAGGCGGGGATAGGCCGCTGGCCGCTGATAGTCAGTCGAATGCGCCTCAAAACAGACCCCCGGCCAATCGGCCAGAACCGCCCGCAAGCCGGGGTCGTCGCTCGGTGGCAAATGGCTAATCGAGGCTGGCGAAAACTCGGCTCCGGACTGAACAACCAGACCGCAGACCTGTGGCCACAGATCCGACAGGCCCTGAGCCACAAAGGCTGCCTGATGGGCAGCCAGAGTGGCCGCGGCGGCCATGGGGGAGGTCGGCGCAATTTCATCCTCCTCGTCTTCGCAACCACCGCCGGGAGGCGGCACTTCGGTGCCGATCACAAACGATAGGGCTGCGGGATCAGGTGCCGCGTCCCGGCACGCTTTGGCTAATAGCGCCGACCGTTGGGCGGCGATAGAGTCATCGACCTGAGTCGCCTCGCCCGCGCAGCCCTCCGAACAATCGAGATGGATTTTGGTGAACCCGGCGCGAACATAGTCGGCGACCAAGGTTTTCGCATTGGTCATCGCTGTTCCGACCGGCCCCCCGCGCCAGACCTGCGGACCCAGATGATCGCCGCCCAGCAGGATACGGGCGCGGTCCGTCCCAGTTTTTGCCACCAGCCTGTGGACGAAGCCCACGAAATCGGCAGGCGTCATGCCGGTATAGCCGCCAAATTGGTTGACCTGATTTGACGTGGCCTCGATCATCAATGGCTGGTCCAGCTCCTGTGCCAAAATCATTGAGGCGCACAGCACATCTGCATGGGCCGAACAGACTGACGGTATGGCCGCAGCCGCGCCAGCCCGATTACGGACAATGATTTCACGCAAGATTTCGGACATTTCGACCTCCTTTTAGCGCCTTGGTGGAGCCTTGATCAACGAGATCGGGTTGTCCCGCCCGCTGGGCCGCCAATGCTGCACCTCTTGCCCCCGTAGCATCGCCACCTTCGGCCAAACCCAAGCGCGGTAGCGCAAAGCCCGGAAAATGCGTCTGGGCCATGGCGGTCGTCAGGTCGGCGCATATTCCATCAATAGACGACAGGCCGCCCCCAAGCACGATAACGTCTGGGTCTAGCGTTAGAATGGCGGCCACTAATAGTTCGCCCACAAGGTCACACCAGATCTGCCAGACTTGCATTGCTGCAGGGTCGGTAGCGCGCAGGCTTGCGATATCTGGCGGCGTCAAGTCACGCCCTGTGATGTGCCGGGCGATGCGCCCAATTCCGGGACCAGATACCAGCGTTTCAAAGCAGCCCGTTCGCCCGCACCCACAGCGTAGGATTGGCAGGCGGTGCCGCTGCATCAGCGGAGCAGGCAAGGCAACATGGCCAAGCTCGGCGACAATCCCCGATGCACCGTCATCCTCGATACCGTCGCTGATAAAACCACTGCCAACCCCGGTGCCAAGCACCAGGCCCAGCACCCGCGCGGCACCACGCCCGAACCCCAGATTCGCCTCGGACAAGGCCATGGCCCGGCAATCGTTGATAAAGGTGACGGGGCGAGTGATGCGGGTGGCCAGATCGGCATATAGCGGCTTGCCACTAGCGGGTAGATTTGAGGTCAGAGCAAGTCCGCTGCGCCTGTCAATCTGCCCGGCCATGCTTATCCCCAAAGGGGCCGCGCCGATCGACATATCGGCCGCCGCCACCAAAGCGGCGATAGCATCGATCAGAGCCGGATAGGTTTGCGGCGTTGGCACCCGGTTGCGGGCAATAAGTGACCAGTCGGGCGCAAAGGCCTGAATTTCGATCTTGGTGCCGCCAATATCGATGCCGATGGCTGTCACGGGTTTACCGGATACAGTTTTACACCGGAAACCACCCGGGTCAGCGTGCCCCGCCCTGCAAAAGGATTGTCCACGTTCAGCCCGAGCCGGTCCGACCAGACCACCGCCAAAACCTGCGCAAAAGCGAGGCAAACGGGCGCGGACCACAGATCAGATGCGATAGCGCCGGGGTTGAACTGATCGGCGCCGATCACAGTTAGCAGGCAATCTGGGAATTGGTCGCCCAGCTCGACCACCAGATCGGCCTCGTAGTGGGCGGCGTGATCGTTTTGTGAGGAGAACAGGACAATATGCGTGCCGGGCAGAACAAAGCTTTTGGGGCCGTGGCGGAAACCCAGTATCGATTCCCACAGGGGGGAGATTTGACCTGCAGCCAGTTCCATCACCTTGAGCGCAGCCTCGCGCGCGGCAAAGGCGAGCGGGCCGGTGCCAAGAAACACGATCCTCTCCGGTGCTACCGTCTGATCGGCAAGTGCCCGGAACTGCGGCAGAGCCTTGTCCAGCGCATCAGCAAGAGGCGCAAAGGGCGTCGTGCCATCCGGGGTAAAAATCGCCGCCGCCGTCATCAGCATCGTCGACACGCTCGAAGTCATCGCAAAGCCTGCGTCATGGGCTTCGGGTGGTAAAACCACGGTACGACCCTCACCCTTACCCTTGCGGGTTGCCAGCGCTCCGTGTGAGTTGCACGTGATGTTCAGGCGGGGCGCATGAGGGGCCAGCGCGTCCAGCGCGTCCAGCAGCCCGATGGTTTCGGCGCTGTCGCCCGACCGGCCAAATTGCACGACTAACGGCGTGCTACCCCGCAGGAATGCATGAGGTCGGCTGACGATTTCAGTTGTGGGCACCGACCGAAAGGCACCCAAACCCTGTAGCCCCGCCGCCAATATGTCGCCTATATAAGATGAACTCCCGGCTCCGCAGAACCAGACTTCGCGCGGGCCAAGCCCGGCGACCCATGCCCGCAGTTCCACGACATCGACCTGCCCGGCCCAGTCGCGCCAGATTGCGGGTTGCGCATGAATTTCCCGCCATGTCGCCCATTTGTCAAGATCATGTGTCATGCTGCTTTGATTCCATTTATAGAGTCGACGACGATAACCGAACGGTCATCGGCAAATTCGCGGCTGGTCGAGCCTTTGACATTGGCAAACCGGTGCAGTTTGTGGAAATCCTCGGCCTCGCTCAGCGCAAAGGACTGTTCCCAAGCGGCAATACTGACGGCGTCTGGCGTTTGGAAATAACCATCGGTGAATAGTTCGACGCTGGTCAGATCAGCCAGCGGCAACCGCAGATCGATGATATCGACCAGCGAGGTTTCGTCGCAGTTCAGCGTGGGAAAGCCCATCGGGTGGTCGGTGCGGTTGGCCAGCATGAATTGCGACCGGATGCCCCAGTCAAGAAAGCCGCTCAGTATTTCGGGGTCGGTCAGATTGGCAAAACGCGCCACCAGCATGTCACAGATGCGCCCGGTTTCAGAGGCCGACAGAATGCCCTGTTGCAACGCCGCGTCATAGCCTTCGAAACAGACGTAGCGAGACAGTTTTTCGACCTCATCAGGATCTGGATGACGCTGTGACAGGATAGAATGGACCGCCAGCCGCGACTGGGTTGACACATCGTCGATGGGTTTCTTTCGCTGGATCAGCCGCGTGCCGTTCACCCGAACGCTGCTGTCACCGACGACCACAAACCGCACTTCGTCCTGACCTAATATCGCCAGCGCCATAGTCGTGGACGGCTTATCTTCCGTGCCCTCTAGTTGGCTGGCAGCCCTGATGCGGGCGCTGATAGCGGCGAAGATATTGACAGGCGGCAAGCGGATCAGATCATGGTCCAGCGCTAGTCCTGCCACTGCCTGCGACGCCGCGCGTGACGCCAAAAGACCCGAGCTTGGTCCGCCTGGCATGCGCTTTTGCGGAGCTGTGGCTCCGTCGAACACCCCAAGAACGCCCGGCAAGATCAGCACGGTGTCGTCATTTGGCATGCGCAGACAGCGATCCTTTGGCAATGTCAGTGAGGAAATTTTCATGATTGTTCCCGTAGGTTGAGAGGGTTTAGCTTAAGTCAGGACGGTTTAGATGAACGAGGTTTCTCGGTCTTCGACCAAGCGGAACACCGCGTAGACGCATAACCCTGTGCAAACGAGCAGAATGGTAGACAGCGCCGCTGCCAGACCGAATTCGCCATCCAGAACCGAGATGTATATCTTGACCGGCATCGTCACGGTCCGCGATGTGTAGAGAATCAATGTTGACGACAATTCATTAATCGCGGTGATAAAGCTCATCAGCGATCCAACGATCAGCCCGGGCAGGATCAGCGGCAGGGTGATGGTCACATAGGCCTTTAGAGGCGAGGCCCCGAGGTTAATGGCGGCCTCCTCCATTGACGGCTTGATCTGGCGTATGCTGGTGGTAGTGGACCGCACGCCGTAGGGCAGACGGCGGATGAAAAAGATCATCACGATGACCATCCATGTTCCAGTCAAATTGAACCATTCGGTGCGAAAAGTCGTGACATAGCCAATTGCCAAAACAACACCCGGAACCAGATATGGCACCATCATCATCACATCAATCGCACCAGAAACCATATTGTCGCGACGCACGATGATGTAGGAAATCAGCCCCGATGCCACGGCGATAAGCGCCACCGCCATCAGCGAGAACTTAAAGCTGTTCAGGATCGCCTCTGGCGCATCTGCCAGCACACGGCGGTAGCTGTTCAACCCGTAATCGCCGGTAAAAACCGGCCCACTGGTTTCCAGAAACGACGTATAGATCACCACAAAGGTTGGCGACATGGCAATGAGAGCTACCAGATAGCAATAGAGATGCATCATCACATTTGGCAGGCCGGACAGCTGTTTGATTACAGGCCGGTTGGTCAGGGCGCTGGCGTAGCGCCGCCGCGACAAAATTCGCCGCTGAATGAACAACGCAAAGATAGAGATCGCCATCATCACCAAGGACACGGTTACCGCCATCGTTGGCTTGCCGCCAAGTTCGGACGTATAGGCCGAATATGCGATGGTCGACAGCGTGCGAAACCCGCGCCCCAAGATTGCTGGTGTGCCAAAATCGGCGATGGACAAGACAAAACAAATAATTGCGCCAGTGCTGACGGCGGGAAACACGAGCGGCAAAGTGATTTTAAAGAACCGTTGCAGGGGGGTACAGCCAAGGTTTTCGGCCGCATCCTCAAAAACTTTGTTGACCGAATTCAGCGCGGTCTGGGTCATCAGGTAGACAAAGGGAAAGAATTTCAGCGTGAACACCAGGATAATCCCGTGTGCACCGTAAATCGTTGGTGTGGAAATCCCGATGCTGCCAAAAAAATTGGTGATAAACCCATTTGAGCCCAGCATAATGATCCAAGCATAGGCCCCGATGAACGGCGGTGAGACCAGCACCAAAATCGACAGTGTCGAGATCAAGGCTTTGCCGCGTATCCGAAACCGCGCCATGAAAAACGCCAGGGGCACGCCGACCAAACAAGCGCCCAACGTGCCCATAAACCCAACGAACAAGGTGTTCTTGAGCCCCTTCAAATAGTAATTCCGGGTAAAAACTTCGCGGTAATTGTTCAGGGTAAGGTCGCCGGTGTCGGCATCAAAAAAACTGACGAGAAACACGCTGGCGATGGGCAGGATTAGAAAGACGGCAAGCAGAACAACAATAGCGATGGTGACAAGGGTCCAGAAGTCGGCGTCTCGATAAAGGCGTGTAGCAAAGCTGGCGGTCCCGGATGGGTTGACGTTCATCATAGCCTCCGCCCGGTATCATGATCCTCAAACACCAGCATATCGGCGCGCTGAAAGCCAAAGGTGGCCTCGGCGCCCTTGGCAAGCGCCAAGATTTCGGCGCTGGGCCGCACGGTTGCGCTGAGATTCTCTCCTGCCTCGGTCACGCCATGTACCCCAGCCTCGCGCCCGATGAAACTGATCCCGGCGATCCGCACTGGGATCGAAACTTCATGGTCCTTGATATTCGCTCCCGGGCTTACCCGAACGGCTTCTGGCCGGACCGAGGCGACGATGGCCTGTCCCGCCGGGCCAGCCACATCCGCCACGACACTGCCGCTAGATTTCAGTAATGCGCGGCCCCCCTCATGCGTGGCAGAGAGAAAGTTGTTGCCGCCGACAAAGTTCGCGACAAAGCGATTGGTCGGCAGGCGGTAGATGTCAAAGGGTGATGCCGCCTGCTGGATGATCCCATTGTACATGACACAGACGATATCCGACATCGCCAGCGCCTCTTCCTGATCGTGGGTCACATAGACGGTTGTCATGCCTAGATCCCGTTGAATTTGGCGCAATTCAGCCCGTAGATCGACTCGGAGCTTAGCGTCGAGATTAGACAGTGGTTCGTCCATCAAAAGAACGGTGGGGTTGATAACCATGGCGCGGGCCAATCCGACCCGTTGTTGCTGCCCACCTGAAAGTTCGTGAGGCATCCGCTGCGCGAACGGGTCAAGCTGCACGATCCGCAAAGCTTCGGCCACGCGGCGTGACATCTCGGCCGCAGGAACTTTGCGCTGCTTGAGGCCAAAGGCGACATTAGCTTCGACACTCAGATGCGGAAAGACAGCATAGTCCTGAAAAACCATACCGACGTCGCGTTTGTGTGCGGGTTTGTTCTGAATTTCCACCCCATCAACCAGAATGCGGCCAGCGTCTTGAAAGTGGAACCCGGCAATCGTGCGCAGGAGCGTGGTCTTGCCACAACCCGAGGGGCCAAGAAGGGTATAAAACGAGCCCGTCCCGATTTCTATTTCGATATCCGACAGGGCAAGCACATTACCGTAGGATTTGCGCAAGTTTATGATTTCGACCGAGGCCATTGCTATTTCCTACTTTTTTACTTGAAGGTTGGCTCGCCCACAGTCGGGGCGAGCCATGCAGGATGATTACTGCGCGTCCAAAACTAGGTCGCTCCATGTCTTCATCAGGCGCGCGCGCTCTTGTGCAGCCCAAGCAAAATCGTAACCCATGTCTTTGATCTTGCTCAACGGCACCAATGCGGCGCTTGAGTCGACATCGCCACGCACTGGACGACGCCCTTGATTTGCCACGATGGTCTGTGCCTCGGCGGACAGGATAAAGTCAATGAAGGCTTGGCCATTTGCAGTATTAGGCCCTCCGTGAACCAGCGCCACCGCATCGGGTGCAATCGACGTTCCTTCGGATGGATAGACTATCTGTACGGGCCCGCCGCCTTCTTTGAACCGCAGGGCCGCATCCTCCAACGTCAGACCAATCGCCAGCTCCCCGTCATTGACCATCTTTGGCACAGCGCCAGAACTGTCGGACAGGACGAAATTCGACAACATGCTGCTGTATATTTTCATGCCGGCCTCTTCGCCGCCAAAAGCCTGAAGAACGGTAGCGTATTGGATATAGGCCGACCCAGATTTGTCCGCGCGTGCCGCTGAGATCATGCCCTTGTATTCAGGCTTAGCCAGATCGGCCCAGCGGGTCGGAACCGGCAAGCCATTCAGGCGTGATTCGTTTACGATGAACGCCGTGACGACGGCAGTAAAGGGCGACCAAAGCGCACTTTTCTTCATCGATGGCAAAACGTTGGCATCGTTAACCGAGGTATAGGCATCGAAGAGATCAGGATTGAAATCCACCACTGTGCCGTCAACCGACCAAAGCACATCCGCCACTGGTGCGCCGGACTCGGCCTTCAAGCGATTCATCAATTCGCCCGAACCTGCCTTGATTATTTCGACTTTTGTGCCTGTGGCAGCCTCAAAGACCGGCACCATTTCGTCGACAAAATTCTGCGGGGCCGCCGTGTAAACGTTCACCACGCCGTCTGCCAAAGTGGTCGAGGCGTAAAGTGCCGCAACAACGGTCACAGCCGTCTGGAAAAATCTCTTGGTAGTTTGCATTTCGTTCAACTCCTCACCCGTTGGGATATACGCCCGCTCTTGCGAGTCATATATTAGATTGCATGACGCAAATTAAATAACAAGCTTTATTTCCGCTGTGCAAAATAATAAGGTTACTGCTGGGGGGACCATGAGCGCAATTATCAAAAACAGTGCGCGACGGCTGGTTACGCTGCTGCGATCCGAAGGGCCGCTGTCGCGCTATGAGATCGCGTCGGCCCTGAACGTGCAGCCCTCGACAGTCTCGCGATTGGTGCATGAACTGCTCGAACAAGATATCTTGGCCGAAAAAATCGACCCAGATCGTAGTGGGCGGCGCGGTTTTCCCTCAAAACTGGTGACGTTGCGGCCAAACAGTCTGCTATCGGCTGGCGTGTTTGTTGACCCGGATGTGCTGTTTACCTGCATTGTGGATTCGCATGGCAAATTGCTGTCCGAGGAAACCAAATCCATTGTGGATCGGAATTTCACAACCGTGCTCGGCGATGCCGGGCGGATGGTGGCGCGACAAAGGGCGGCCTTGGGGCTGGAGGCTAGCGAATTTATCGGTTGCGGCATCAGCTATCCCGGCCAGCATACCAACAAACCTGGCAAGGTCCTACGCACCACCTATCTTTCAGAATGGCCTGATATCGACGCGCGCACTGATCTGGAACCGTTTTTTGGCATGCCAGTACATCAACTAAACGATGCTAAATCCGCCTGTTTGGCGGAACTTCTGTTTGGCGCGTGTAGGCCGATCCGCAACTTCTGCTACATCTGGCTGTCCTATGGCATCGGTGGCGCTGTCGTTATAAACCAAAGCCTCTATCTGGGGCGCAATCTGGCCTCCGCCGAATTTGGCGGATTGTTCCCTAAATCTCAGCCGCGCCCCTCAGGACAAGATCTTCTAGACACTCTTGCCCGAGCTGGTCAGCCCACGGCCCGGCTAGAAGACATCCCATCCGACATTTTGCAAGGCCCTGTTGTTACCGCATGGGTCGACCGTGCCATCGTCCAATTGCGTTGGCTTAGTCTGGTGATAGCTCGAACCTTTGCGCCAGATGCAATTGTGATCGGTGGGCGGCTGGCCGATCCTATCCTGAACCGGATATGTGCGGAGTTGGCTGGCCCTGTGCCGTTGGGCGAAGATTTTGTTCTGCAACCGCCAGGTTTTCTGCGTGCGATATCTGACAAAAAACCACAGTTGGGCGCTGCCGCCTTACCAGTCTATTTTAGCACAAATTCTGCGTTGGGACACTGAGTGTCCTTGCCCCCTAAACTAGTGCCATTAATTTTGCAAAACTATCTTAATGTAGAACGTCAAATTGGCTAGCTACGCGGGCATTTGGGTCAAATCTGCACAGATACTCGGCTGAAGAACGGTTTTAGAAACCGCTTGACCACAACGCTGACGGGCATACCTTAAAAGGTTTAACCTTTTGAAAAACAGGAGGGCTCAAATTGCAACATCACAGTCAAACGAATGATCTCAGGGCTCGTCTTGAAATATTTGAAGGTGTTTTGTGTTGTTATTCAGA
>ERZ888423.2049-NODE-2049-length-15978-cov-7.444012_pt1 | contig 15978 bp, 16 predicted proteins | sample MGYA00520523_ERZ888423 | MGnify/ENA primary metagenome ERZ888423 (study PRJEB32303, sample SAMEA104408611) | aquatic metagenome | biome: Brackish water; feature: Pelagic; material: water | place: Baltic Sea | collected 2014-06-08T10:24:00 | depth 30,27 m ...
TCTTCAATATTAGGCCCTGCAGGAAAACGTGTGCCACCAATATCAACTCTCAACAAATCAGACAGTTCGCCATCAGTATGCTCGGCAAAACTTAAGAATTGATATCTAGGGTGGTTTTTCTTGAGCACTACTGCAGCAGCACCATCGCCAAAATATAAGAGTGGGTGACAGCCTTTTACTTTCGTTGAAACCACTTTGCTTAATGTGTCTGAGCAAATAACCAATGCAGTATTTATTGAAGGGTCGCGATCCATCAAGCCACCGACAATGTTGCACGCTAGGTTGCCACCTGCACAGCCATTACGCACCTCAAACGAATAGGCATGATGGCAACCAAGGGCTCGTACGATAGCACTAGAGGGGCACCAAAACCGATAGTCATAATCGCCTGCAGAAACAAAGATAACTAAATCAATATCTTCACCCTTAATGCCCGCATCCTCTATGGCTTCATGAGCGGCAGTTAAACCCATATCAAATGGTTGTTCAGTTTCGTCAGCAACGTGAATTTGATCAAACCCAATACCCAGCGTTAATCGCTCAACAGGAATGTTGGCTTCTTTAGCCAGTTGTTCCGCAGAAACTGTTTTTTTGGGTGCATACGTACCAAAGCCTGCGATACCTAATGCAACATGCCCACGATGATAATCTAGATGTGTTTTTGTATTCATACTGGTGATTTTAAGCTTTTGTCATTCACAAATCCACACCATTCAGTAATTGTTGACGCATACTTATAGCTATGAATAAACTGCGGCTTTAGCGTAGATTACGGAATAAATGACTTTCTAAATCGGAAGATACACCCATTGAATACACAGCCCAAACCTCTCAATCAACTACCTATCGCGGCAGCTAAATCAATCGATACAGTGCTGTGTGATATTGACGACACCATCACGACTGATGGTCGATTGAGTGCTTCTGCTTATAGCGCCCTAGAGCAACTTCAAAGTCATGGCCTTCGGGTGATTCCCATTACGGGTCGCCCTGCAGGTTGGTGCGACCTTATTGCAAGACTCTGGCCCGTTCATGCCGTTGTGGGTGAGAACGGCGCTTTTTATATGCGCTACGACCATCATCATCGAAACATGCACCATCATTTCTGGGCCGATGTGCCAACCCGAGCTGGTAACCGACAGGCCTTAGACGCCCTGGCCAAAAAAATCATCAAAGAGGTGCCTGGTTGCGCTTTGGCAAGTGACCAACCTTATCGTGTCGCCGACTTGGCGATTGACTTTTGTGAAGATGTGAAACCATTACCTGAAGACGCCGTTAATCAAATTGTGACATGTTTTGAAGCAGCTGGTGCGCATGCCAAGGTCAGCTCAATTCATGTTAATGGTTGGTTTGGCGACTACGACAAGTTAACCATGACTGCCACCATGACACAGCAATTATTTGGCAAGCCCTTGTCGGCGATGCAAAACAACATGCTATTTATTGGTGACTCAGCCAACGATGCGCCCATGTTTGGTTACTTTAATCACTCGGTTGGGGTTGCCAATGTTCGCGCTCAACAGCATCGTATCAAAAAACTGCCTAAATATATCTGCGAAAACGAGTCTGGTGAAGGCTTTGCTGAAATGGTGAAGCGACTGCTTGCACTCAAAAATTTACAACCTTAACGTAAACCCTAATATTGTGTTTGTCATAGACATGTCATAAAGTCACTGTACTATTGATTTTTTTAGATGACATCTCTTATGGCGGCAGTTCAATTTAATCAAGTCAGCAAATGGTGGGGCCCAACTGCAGCGCTGCACGCAACCGACCTTATTTTGGGTGAAGGTGAGTTTTCAGTTTTGCTAGGCCCTTCTGGTTGCGGCAAAACCACCACGCTGCGATTAATCGCCGGGTTAGAGACGCCATCATCGGGTCAAACCTTTGTTTTTGGTGATGACGTGACACACAAAGCACCCGCCGCTCGTGGTGTGTCAATGGTGTTTCAAAACTACGCCTTATTTCCCCATCTTTCTGTAGCTGAAAACGTGGTTTTTGGTTTGCGTATTCGTAAGACTCCTCAATCAGAAATCCACAGTCGATTAAGCAAAACCCTTGATCTATTGGGCTTGAGTGCACTACGAGATCGTAAACCTTCACAGCTTTCAGGTGGCCAACAACAACGAGTAGCTTTAGCTCGTGCACTTGTTACTGACTCAAAGCTTTGCCTGATGGACGAGCCACTATCTAACCTCGATGCCAAGCTTAGACAGTCAATGCGCGAAGAACTTCGCGCCCTTCAACAAAAACTTGGCTTGTCTGTTGTTTACGTGACCCACGATCAAACGGAAGCCATGAGCATGGCCGACCAAGTGGTTTTGCTCAAAGACGGCAAAATTGAACAACAGGCCACCCCGACCAACATTTATCAAAAACCCGCTTCATTGTTCGTTGCGCAATTCATTGGCAGTACCAAAATGAACGTTCTACCCATCGAACGCTTAAGAATTTCTGGTACCGAAATTGTATTACCCGCTCCCGAGGGCGCAACCTCACTGGGCCTTCGGCCTGAAGACATTTCTCTGTCAGGCAACATCGCCGCGACAGTATTAAGTACGGAATTTACTGGCGCCGATTTGCTGGTGCACACGCAAATCGGAAATCAAACCCTCACGGTCAGAGCCGATGGCAAAGCCGTGATTCAACCTAACACGCAAGTTAACCTTGGCTGGCATGACTCAAACCTTCACTGGTTTGATGCGAAAGGCTTGCGCATTCATTAACCCCTGGAGATTTTGTTATGAAAAAAATTATCGGCACGATTTCTACCGTTGCAGCTTGTTTGTGTGTAAGCACAGCAGCTCTGGCGCAAACTGAAATTTCGTTTTACTTTCCTGTAGCTGTTGGTGGCCCTATTACTAAAGTTATTGATGGTTATGCGGCTGACTTCAGTAAAGAAAACCCGTCAATCAAAGTTACCCCTGTTTATGCAGGCACCTATCAAGATACCATCGTTAAAGCCCTAACAGCCCACAAATCGGGTAAGCCACCAACTGCTGCGATTGTGCTGTCGACTGATACATTCACGCTAATCGATGAAGACGCTATCGTGCCCATCGACAATTTTGTTAAAACTGATGAAGACCGCGCTTGGCTCAAGAGTTTCTTTCCAGCCTTTATGTTGAACGGGCAAATTGACAACAAGACGTGGGGCATTCCATTTCAGCGCTCAACAGTGGTGATGTACTGGAACAAGCAAGCTTTCAAAGCCGCAGGTCTTGACCCAGAAAAGGCGCCACAAGATTGGTCTCAACTCGTCAAAATGGGCACCAAACTTACCAAGCGTGATGCCAGTGGCAACGTGACGCAATGGGGTATTCAAGTACCATCAAGTGGGTTTCCTTACTGGTTATTCCAAGGCTTCAGCACGCAAAACAACGCCATACTCGCCAATACTTCTGGCACAAAAGTTGCCTTTGACGACCCTAAAGTTATTGAAGCCTTACAGTTCTGGATGAATCTTTCACAAGTAGATAAAATTCACCCACCTGGTGTCGTGCAGTGGGGCACCACACCACGTGACTTCATGGAAAGTAAAGCCGCCATGATTTGGACGACAACTGGCAACCTAACTAATATTCGCAAAAATGCACCCTTTGAATTTGGCGTAGCGATGTTGCCTGCCAACGTGCGCCGTGGTTCACCCACAGGTGGTGGCAATTTCTATATCTTTAAGAAAGCCCCACAAGCTGAGCAAGCAGCGGCTTACCAATTCGCCAAATGGTTAACACAACCTGAGCGTGCGGCGCAGTGGAGCATAGACACCGGTTATGTTGCCGTGTCACCCAAGGCATATGAAACACCAGCCCTCAAAGCCTATGCAGCTGACTTTCCTCCAGCCTTGGTAGCACGTGATCAATTGCCTTTCGCCGTGGCTGAGCTTTCAACGCACGACAACCAACGTGTAACCAAAGCTTTGAATGATGGGTTGCAAGCAGGCTTAACCGGCACAAAAACTGCTGAGCAGGCCATGAAAGATGCACAAGCTGAAGCCACACGTTTGTTACGTTCATATCAGTAAATCTTATTAGGAATTCCGCTCACCTTCGGGTGAGTGGGATTTCATTCAATGACCCTAAGCTCTCGCCACATTCAGGCCTACTTACTGCTTCTGCCAGCCTTTGTGTTTCTGGTGGGGTTTACGCATTACCCCGCCGTTGCAACACTTATTGACAGTTTCATGTCGACACCTCGCGGTAGCCGGCCAGCGCAATTTGTTGGCATTCAGAACTACCAGATCATGATTGAAGACCCGGTGTTCTGGAAGTCAGTCATGAATAACCTGTGGTTCGCTCTGGCCACGATTCCAGCTTCAATGGCCATATCAATTTTTATGGCTCTTTGGGTGAATAATAAAATTGTCGGGCGTCAATTTCTACGTATGTCGTATTTTTTACCGACGGTTTTACCTATGATTGCAGTGGCAAACATTTGGATCTTTTTTTACACTCCAGACTACGGCTTGATCAATCAAGTCCTTCAGCTTGTGGGTATCAAAAGTCAAAACTTTTTGGGAGATCCCAGCCTTGCATTGATGTCAGTGACCATCGTTGCTATCTGGAAAGAAGCAGGTTTTTTCATGATATTTTACCTAGCAGCACTTCAAACACTGAGCCCAAGCTACAAAGAAGCAGCTCAAATCGAAGGTGCAAGCCCATGGTATTTTTTCTGGCGAATTCAATGGCCATTGCTGATGCCAACCACGATTTTCGTGTTGGTCAATGCGCTCATTAATGCTTTTCGTATGGTCGACCACATTTTCGTGATGACAAACGGTGGCCCCAATAACGCTTCATCTCTTTTGCTTTTTTATCTCTACGAAGTAGGTTTTAAATTTTGGGATAGTAGTTATGCATCAGTCCTAACCGTCGTGCTTTTGTCAATTTTAGCAATTGCTGGCTTAATGCAATTTTTTCTACTTGATAAAAAGGCTCACTACCGATGAGTGCAAGCACCCTTAATCAGCCTAACAACCCTCTTGATAACACAGGCTGGCTCGCGACATTGGGTGCTTGGGTTTTGGCTATAGTTTGGGTGATGCCGCTACTTTATGCTTTTTGGGCTGCATTCCATGCAAGCGAATATGCAACCGAGTTTTCATTAACAGCACCCCTTACGCTAGACAATTTTGCGACCGCTTGGCATGCCGCTCCCTTCCCTCAATATTTTCTGAATACTATTTTTTTAGTTTTCATGATTTTGGGTATGCAACTCGTGTTGTGCACTTTGGCCGCATATGCTTTTGCTCGATATTCGTTTGCGGGTAGCAGTCTCTTGTTTTCACTGATGCTTGTTCAGCTTATGGTGATGCCAGAGATTCTAATTGTCAAAAACTACCAAACCTTGTCTTCACTTGGCTTTGTCGACACGCTATTTGGAATTGGACTACCTTATTTTGCTTCAGCGTTTGCAATCTTTTTACTTCGTCAGACCTTCAAGTCCATTCCAAAAGAATTGGTCGAAGCGGCTCAAATGGAAGGCGCTAACACGCTTCAAATTCTGTGGCATGTCTATATTCCCTTAGCCAAACCTACTTATCTTGCCTTCGCATTGGTGTCGATTAGTCATCATTGGAATAATTTTCTATGGCCATTGGTGGTCAGCAATTCTGTTGAGTCTCGACCGTTAACGGTGGGTTTGCAGGTATTTTCGTCTGGAGACCAAGGCATTGATTGGTCAATTATTTCAGCCGCAACCTTATTAACATCAGCACCCTTATTGGTTGGTTTCCTTATTTTTCAGCGACAGTTTGTGCAATCATTTATGAGAGCTGGTATTAAATGAAATTAGTGACGTGGAATACCCAGTGGTGCAAAGGCCTTGATGGGGTAGTGAGCCCCGAGCGTATTGTGAGCGGCGCGCGAGCCATGGCTGATTTCGATGTGCTTTGCCTGCAAGAAATCTCTGTCAATTATGCGGCACTTACCGGCGATTCAGCCTTAAACCAGCCCCAAGCTATTCAGGCTCTTCTTCCTGACTTTGAGGTGGTGTTTGGCCCTTCGGTTGACGAATACGTATCGGGTCACGGCACACGCCAACAGTTTGGCAATTTAATTGCCTCGCGCTTACCGATTTTACAAATTCAGCACCTCGCACTCCCATCACCCGTGGCGCCAGGTGAGCCGCATCACTGGATGCCTCGTCTGTGCACCATTTGCACGGTTCAGGCCGCTTGGGGACCTGTACGAGTGATGACCACCCATCTTGAGTATTACAGCCAAAGCCAACGCCAATCGCAAGCCATACAATTGCGGCAATGGCATCAAACGGCCTGCGATCAAGCGCTTAGACCACCCGTTAGCCTTGCTGTTGATGTTAATACACCGTATCAAGTCAAACCACACACCACTGATACGATTTTGTGTGGTGACTTTAATTTTGAACCGAATAGTGACGAATACCAAGTCTTGACAAGCCCCACTCAAGCACATCACCTGATTGATAGTTGGCGAGTTGCAGAGCCGCTTGCCACTCACCCACCCACATTTCGACTTTACGATGACACCTATGGCCCCGAACCCAGTAGTTGTGACTTTATATTTGTGAGCGAATCATTAGCCAAACGCGTCAAGACAGTAGCGGCTGACACCCAAACACAAGTGTCTGATCATCAACCGCTATATTTGGAATTGAATTAAATGCATGGATGCGTATCGCCTACTGTCGATGAACATACGTATTATTATCATTTCAACAGGTGTTGATGTTTTTATGGGAAACCTCTAGAGCTGTTTGACCCACCACTTGGTAATAAATATCAGGGTCGGTGTCACCCTCGCTACCTAGAATTAAAACCCTTGAGTGACAGTCTAACTTCAAAGCAGTTGAAAGGCTCAGAGAGTTTTTAGCGGCCAGTAGCAAGGCTAAGCCTGTTGTGCCAGTTTCACCTGAAATAATAGCGGCATCATCACTGTCTGGGCAAGCCAATATTTTCATACCTTCAAGTGCATAATGGTCTGATACCGTTGTAAAGGCATCAACACCAGCACGTAAAACTTCCCACGCCACAGGTGACACTTCACCGCACGCCAAACCTGCCATAACTGTATCAAGATCACCCTCAATCGTTACCAACTCACCTGCTTGCGCACTGGCCAACAAGCATGCGGCATTGTCGGGTTCCACAACAATAAAGTCAGGCCGTTTGTCGCCCCACATTAACCAAAACACGGCACACACTGACGCTGCAAAGGCACCGACACCTGCTTGAACCATGACATGGGTGGGTGGAATTTGATCATCTGCTTGGTCGGTTGCTTGGTCGGTTGCTTGGCTGTGTGCTTGGCCAGAGGCTTGACCGAGTTGTTCAACTATTTCTCGTGACATCACACCGTAACCATGCATGACATCAATGGGTATGTCACGATACCCATCGTAGGTTGTGTCAGACACAACTGTCCACCCATTAAGTTCTGCCTGTTGGGCGGCATGGTGCACAGAGTTATCGTAATTGCCCAGAACTCTTATAACTTCTGCACCAAAACCACTGATTGCGTCTGCCCGCCCTTGGCTCACCATCGAATGAACATAAATTACGCAGCGACAACCAAATGTTTGCGCCCCCCAAGCAACGGATCGACCATGATTACCGTCTGTTGCGCACGTAACCGTGAGTTGAGAGACAATGTTTTTAAACTTGCCTGAAATGACTTCTTCAGGGCTGGCAACATGATCTGGGTGCTGCTTCGCAACTGCTTGTTGTATGAGCCTAAATACAGCGTATGCCCCACCTAACGCTTTAAAACTTTTTAATATAAAACGGGTGCTTTCATCTTTGTAGTACAGCTCAGCAATACCTAAAGATTGGGCTAATGCAGGTAAACGATGCAAAGGGGTTGATGCGTAATTTGGCCACTGAGTAATTTCTTGGCTTGCCGCATCAAACCCATCAATGTTCAGCGCTTGCGAGCGTACTTGACCATATTTTTCTTGCTTACTTGCAGCGTTAGGGTTTGCAAATACGGCCACCCCACAGTCTTCAATACTTTTGGTCATGCTGGGGTTACCTTTAGTTAGCCTTTAAATAGTAACGTCTTACGCCTTGTCATTCGCAATGCGCAAGCAGGTCATGCATGAAACAAACTTGGCAAGTTATTTATTCTATCTAAAATATTAATCCATCAAGTCCATTTCAACACGCACAAAATCACCTCGGTAAGTTAATTCGCCCAAGTAAATAACCGTCCCATCTGGTGCACAAAATACGCGTCTTAATTCAGCTACAGGCGCTGATACCGAAATGTTTAATGCGTTTGCGGCTTCTACGCCAGCTGTTGAAATGGTAAGCGTCTGCCGAGCCGAACCGATCTTTACAGCCTTCAAGTCCATCAGTACAGGAATAATAAGCTCGTTACGAAATCTTCGCGGTGCTAACTTAAAGACACGCTCATCAAGATATGCAGAAATCACCGAGGTGTGTTGCATTTCACCCGCATGAATGCGGCGTAAGTAGTGATACTTAGGAGCAAGTATGCCGTCTTCTTCGGTAATCTGCGGTGTACCCTCACCTTCGTTAAGTGGAATTAGAGTAGGTGAATTTTTACGATATAGATCAGCTAACGCCGGTAGAGAAGTCGCGACTCGCATCTGTGGATGAGTTTGTGGTTTACCACGCACAAACGTTCCTCGGCCTTGCTCAGGCAAAAGCAACCCCTCTTCTTTCAATAGCCTAACTGCCTGACGTATAGTCACGGAAGCCACATCAAACTCTTGCTCTAACTTAGACAGAGTTGGAATCTGTATACCAATGGGCCACAGGCCCTTTGTGATGCGTTCACGCATTGCCTCAGCTACTTGGGTGTAAAGCGGACTCGTGCTGTACTCAAAGAATGTTGTCATACCGACTTAGTCTCTCTTGGCGATGGTTATTAATTATATGGACGATTCTGTCTAACTGTATAATAATAGACACAATATGCACGATTAGTCTTCTCAAGGTCATCTCATAAGGAGTATCCCATGCGCTTTCGTATTCATGTTGCATTCTTTCTAGCACTCTTGATTTCATTGCCTGGCACAGTTTTGGCTCAAAACTACCCAGATAAAACTATCAAGATTATCGTACCATATCCACCTGGAGGGGTCGTAGACATTACCGGTCGCCTTCTTGCCAGTGAATTAGGCCGTGAGCTTGGTGGCAATATTGTGGTAGTAAACAAGCCTGGTGCTAGTGGAACTATTGGTGCCGCCTTTGTGGCCGAAGCCGAACCAGACGGTTACACCGTGCTTCTAAGTGGTGCCGCAACCCACGCCTTTGCGCCTTGGTTATTTAAATCATTACGTTACGATGCAGTTAAAAGCTTCGCTCCTGTTACACAAGTTACAGAGGGGCCGTTGGCACTTTGTGTGAACTCGTCTTCACCTATAAAAAACCTTGACGAGTTTATTAAAATGCTCAAAAAAGATGGTGATGCTGTCACCTTTTCATCAAGCGGAAATGGCACTTATCCTCATCTGTCTGTTGAGCTTTTAAAACAATCACTAAACGTTAAGCCAGTGCATGTGGCCTACCAAGGTGGCGGAAAATCAATAACAGCACTGCTGGGCAATGAGGTTCAATTCTCTCAAAACCATATTCCAATCGTTCTTCCCCACGTGAAGTCAAAACGGCTACGCTGCCTTGCAACAACCGGTGAAACACGCTCAGCAACCTTTCCAGACCTTCCTACTCTTAAAGAATCTGGAATTGACGTGACTGCATCGGCATGGTTTGGTTTGTTTGTTCCTGCAGGCACACCACCCGACATCATCGATCGTATATACAAAGCAACCGCAGCCGCTACCAAATCAGCGACACTTAAAGAGCGGCTCGCCGCACAAGGTGACGCCGTGTTAGTAGAAGGCCCAAACCAGTTCAAAGAATTTCAAGTTCTGGAATTAGAAAAGTGGAAAAAAGTGATTGGCAACTCTGGGCTAACGCTTAAGTAATTCGACTAAACGACAAAACATGAAACAACCAAACATCATTCTTATCATGACAGATCAACAGCGAGCTGACACAATCGGCGCGCTGGGATCACCGTGGATGACAACGCCAAATTTAGACCGGTTGGCAACTGAGGGTGCCGCGTTTACTGAGTGTTTTGTCACATCTCCGGTCTGTGTAGGTGCGCGAGCCAGCTTATTCACAGGAAAGTACCCCCACGGCTGTCAAGTTTTTAGCAATTTTCAGCCTTGGCAACCAACTTGGGTCGCATCTCTTGCAGAAAAAGGTTATCACTGCGTAAGTATTGGTAAAATGCACATCAACCCTTACGATGCACCTGGCGGATTTCATCAACGTTTATTCGTCGAGAACAAAGACCGCCCCCTATTTTTGAACGAACGTGATCGTGCCATATATGACGAATGGGACAAAGCTTTACATGCAAGAAAGCTAATCAAACCATCACGTTTTAACCGTTACGCTGCCGACCCTGAAGCTTATAAGCAGGCACTAGGTGCTTTCCCCTGGAGCCTCGACGCTGATATGCACCCCGACAACTTCATCGGCGATACCGCCTGTTGGTGGATTGAAGACCGCAAGAATGAAGACCCTCTTTTTCTCCAGATTGGGTTTCCTGGCCCTCACCCTCCTTACGACCCACTACCCGAAGCTTTAGCAGCCTATGCTGATGTTGATATACCTGTTCCAACGGTCACTGAAGATGAGTTAAGGGCCCAACCAAACGCCCAGAAAAAGTTGCGCGACAATATGATTGAATTCAACTTCGACTCGATCGCTTGGCGCCGCGACATTCCTGCTGAAGATCTACTTCGTATGCGTCGTCACTACGCAGCCAACGTTACGATGATCGACCAACAAGTTGGCAGAATTCTCGAGACCTTAGATTCACGAGGTTACCTTGAGAACGCTCTCGTGGTGTTTACTTCTGATCATGCTGACGCTCTTGGGGAGCATGGCCACATTCAGAAGTGGACAATGTATGACTCTGTTGTTCGTGTACCGTTGATTTGCTGGTCTAAAAACCTGCCTATCATCTCAGGTCAAAGAGATGAATTGGTTCAAATGTTTGACATCGCCCCAACCCTTCTCGAAACAGCAGGAATAACTATTCCAAACGATTTTGAGGCTCGCTCACTTTGGGGCGCATTGTCAAACAGCCCAGATCACAAACCTCGCGAAGCCGTATATGCTGAACTTGCCCGAGATCATATTCAGACTGGAAGCGAGTTTATTTTGATGCGACGAGACCGGCAATGGAAAATCGTACTTTACCTAGACGACAGTTATGGTGAACTTTATGATCTGAAAGCCGATCCGCAAGAGAAAAAAAATCTTTGGAATGATGAATCCTTAATAAAAATGCGGGAATCGCTTTCGACCGAATGCCTACGTTGGCTAGCGAATGGTAGCTTGTCTGCAAATCGTCCTATCAGTCGTGCAGGACAGCAAGCTATGAAAACCTAGTAGAAAATAAAAATAGGTTTGAATGCCTGCACGCTCATTTTTGTATAAGTAGCCAAGCGATTAGCCGGATATTTTCAAAATTTAATATTAAAAAAACTCGATATATCTTAGGAGATTCCTATGTCACGCCCCAATATTCTTGTCATACAAGCAGATCAGCTCACAGCCAAAGTGCTCCCCATGTATGGGCACAAATTGGTTCAAACTCCAAACTTAAGCCGACTGGCTGATCAGGGTGTCACATTTCTTAACGCCTACTGCAATAACCCTGTTTGCGCTCCTTCCCGCGCTTCGATGCTGACAGGACGCTTATCATCGGCTGTTGGTTGCTATGACAATGCGGCCGACTACCCTTCGTCGACACTAACGCTCGCACACTACTTACGACATCAAGGTTACAGAACCTGCCTATCTGGAAAAATGCATTTTGCAGGTGCCGACCAACTGCACGGTTTTGAAGAGAGGGTAACAACAGACATCTATCCGGCAGATTTTGGTTGGACAGCCGATTGGTCTAAAACAAAACAGCCCTATGCACCCTCAGGTATGAGCCTGCGCTCAATCGTCGAGGCGGGTCTATGTGAAAGAAACCTCCAAATTGACTATGATGAAGAGGTCTGTTGGCGAGCAGAACAATGGCTCTACGACCAAGCGCGTGACAGCGATGACCGGCCATTCATGTTGTGGGCTTCATTTACTCACCCACATAACCCGTTCGTGACAACAAAAAAATTCTGGGACCTCTATGATCATGACAAAATCGACCTACCGTCGGTTCCATACAAGCCTATAGCCGAGCGAGACCCATGGTCACAACGCTATGCCTACACGATCAGAAGTGACGAGCATGACGTGACAGAAGAAAATATTAGAACAGCCCGTCACGCTTACTACGCCATGACTTCCTACTTTGATGCACAAGTAGGTCGTCTGCTAGGGGTGTTAGACAGCATTAAAGCAACTGAAAACACCTACGTGATCATCACTTCTGATCATGGTGAAATGTTAGGTGAACGAGGCTCATGGTTTAAATTTCAGCCTTTCGAATGGTCTGTGCGCATACCGATGATTATTACAGGGCCAGGGGTCAAGAAAGGCATCATTGAGGAAAGAGGCGTATCGCTTCTCGATCTGCTCCCTACATTTAATGATTTAGTCTCTGAAGGTGACCCTGTGCAACCCATCGACCCAATTGATGGGCTCAGTCTCGTCGACATGTTGCATGGTAGCGATTGCAATCGTCAAGACGACGTCATGATGGAGTTTCTTGGTGAAGGGGTATTTGCACCCGCCTGTATCTTGCGACTCAAAGGCTACAAATACGTATACTGCCGCCAAGATCCAGCCATGTTATTCGACCTTAACGCTGATCCCAATGAACGAGTGAATTTGGCTGGAAACCCTAATTACGCCAGCATTGAAGCAAACCTTCATGACGAAGTTCTCAAGCGATGGGATTACGCATCTATTGAACGAGACGTCCTCGCGTCTCAGCAGCGTCGACTGTTTGCGCAAGAGTCGCTTCTCAAAGGGAAATGGACCCCTTGGGACTATCAACCATCAGTAGATGCTGCTCGGCAATATGTGCGAGGGGCGGTAGATCCAAACACAACCGAAACAAAATCGAAAAAACGCTTTCCTTTTGTAGCGGCCGTCAAACCACATCATCCGCGTGACCCCAACAAAGAAGTTGTAATGGGTTCTGTAAACAAAGACAACCCACACGCCACTTCGACATCGAATGATTGATAATTATTAGAAGTACTTTAATCAGGGAGATCAATCATGAATAAAGTCGATCAACGAGACCTGGTCGCTGGTATTATTCTGCAAGCCATTATGAGGTCGGTGAAGCTTCACGCATGGGTGCAGGCTTTTTTCCTGTAACTCTAGGGTGGCTATTGGTCGCGTTAGGCCTTATTGTCTTGTTGCTAGCTTTTCGTAATACCGTGCAGGTGCTTACACCACCACCCTTCGCACTTCGAGCAATAGTAGCCGTGCCGTGTGCAATTCTGGTCTTTAGCCTAGTAGTTGATCGATTTGGTCTAGTTCCTGCCACTTTCGCATTAACACTGGTTGCCGTTCTTGCAGAAAAACCTTTCAAACTTCGTCGCACCTTAATGTTGGCTGCAAGCCTTTCGCTTATTTCCTGGCTTATTTTCATAGTCGGGTTGAACATGACACTGGCTGCATTTATTTTTTAGGACTAATCAATGGACTTGCTCTCATCATTTCAATCGCACTTGGCAATCGGTTGGCACGAAGCATTCACACTGTCTAATCTTTGGTACTGCTTTGTCGGCGTTTTTCTCGGTTGTTTGGTTGGGGTGCTACCTGGTTTAGGTTCGTTAATTGCAATATCACTGCTGCTGCCCATCACCTTTCACCTGCCAACTAGTGGTGCATTGATTATGCTGGCTGGCGTTTACTTTGGAGCCGACTATGGTGGAGGAACATGTTCCATACTACTCGGTGTGCCTGGACACCCTGGCTGTGCTGTCGTTGTTTTAGATGGCTACCCAATGACTAAACAAGGCCGCGGCGGCGTGGCTTTATTTATGAAGTGTGTGGCCTCATTCTGGGGATCAGCGGTTGGCATCATCATGTTAATGTTGTTTGCACCTTGGCTAACCGAATTTGCCATTCGCTTTGGTGCGGTCGAATATTGTTCACTGATGCTCTTAGGCTTAATGGCTGCTTCGACTGTCGGACAAGGCTCGCCAATCAAGGGCGTTGCAATGATGGTCGTTGGCTTAATTCTCGGTACAGTCGGAACAGACATTAACGGTGGAATCATGCGCTTTGACTTTGGAGTTCCTGAGTTAAGCGACGGTTTAGGGTTGATTTCAATCGCGATGGGTTTGTTCGCGGTTGCAGAGGTCATCAAGAGCGCTGGCTCGACAAGGGTTACTTCTGTGACACAAAAGTTCGGGCTTAAAGACCAACTACCCACGCGAAGTGACTGGAAACGTTCAATCGGTCCTATGTTAAGAGGTTCAGGCCTTGGCGCATTCTTCGGCGCGTTACCCGGCACCAGCGGTGGAACGGCTAGCTTTCTTGCCTATGCGATCGAAAAGCGTATATCTAAACACCCTGAACAATTCGGTAAGGGAGCCATAGAAGGCATCGCTAGTCCAGAAGCCTGCAACAACGCCGGTGTGGGTACCGCTTTCATTCCAACCCTAACACTGGGCATTCCGGGTGACGCCATTATGGCTTTGATGCTTGCAGCACTTGTCATTCAGGGCATTCAACCCGGCCCAGAAGTCATGACAGGTCACCCAGAGCTGTTCTGGGGTCTGATTGTGAGCTTTTGGATTGGAAACATTTTTCTCGTGGTGCTCAACATACCACTCATTGGTATGTGGATTCGCCTTCTACAAATTCCATACCCATTGCTATTTCCTGGAATCATACTCTTTACCTGTATCGGTGTTTACAGCACCCAAAACAATATCTTTGATATTTGGACCTTATTGATTTTTGGTTTGGTCGGCTACGGCATGATGTTATTGCGGCTAGAGCCCGTACCCTTGCTGCTAGGGTTCATTCTTGGTGAGCCGTTTGAAGAGAACTTTCGTCGAGCATTGTTACTTTCACGCGGAGACTTTAGCGTTTTCATTACACACCCTATCAGTGCTGCGGCACTTGCTTTAGCCACCGGCGTACTTGCGTGGTCGCTGTTGGCTTATGTTCGTAAACGAAGTAAATAATCAATAGGTTGCTCGGCCTATCAAGACACGCACCCAAACACAAGCGTCGGGCCATTAACCATAATGTTTGGAATTGTCAGTCATGGTGGGGTTACTTTAAGTCAGCTTCTTAATGGTGAGGTCTTGCGCTTTGTCATTTGCAATTCGCAGGTGATTAATTGTTTTTAACAAAGCTTCTTTGGTTTTTTGCAGATGATTAATTGATTTATCAATTCCTGCAATTGCGGCTTCAAAATTTTTTGAGGCATAGGTGTAACTTTTTGAAAAAGCATTTTTCAAACCTTCAAGCTGCTCTTCAAACTTAGTTTGAAGTCTTTTGCTTGCTTAAGCGGGGGCTAATGACTAAAGCTGAACGACGACCTGCTTGTTCGCGGCCTGCTTGCGGGTCAAACTCAAGCCACATTACATCAGCTGAATCAGGTACATAATTGCTTGGCATTAAAGCACCTCTTTGCCAACACTTGAGCCAAACGACTCTTCTGCCTGCATATTTTCTGGTTTGATGCGTGCCAGCATGTCGTTAAGAGACAGTTTGTTTTCAACAATAAGCTCAATAATAATTTTGCCTTTCATGACTAACCCCTTACCTCTCTTTTTATGTATCTACATTGTAGATACATGTTCAAGACCAGAGGGTTGTTAAGTTTTCAACCTGTAACCTGTTTTGAATATCCAGGCCAGTACAGCGAGTGCGCTGAACAAAAATAAAAATATCATCACAAGACTGGTGGTCAGGCTCACATCGCCTACGCCGTAAAAGCTCCAGCGAAAGCCGCTGACGAGGTAGACGACTGGGTTTAGCAAGGCGACGTCTTGCCAAAAGGGTGGCAACACTGAGATTGAAAAAAAGCA
>ERZ888423.2050-NODE-2050-length-15972-cov-16.110197_pt1 | contig 15972 bp, 19 predicted proteins | sample MGYA00520523_ERZ888423 | MGnify/ENA primary metagenome ERZ888423 (study PRJEB32303, sample SAMEA104408611) | aquatic metagenome | biome: Brackish water; feature: Pelagic; material: water | place: Baltic Sea | collected 2014-06-08T10:24:00 | depth 30,27 m ...
GGATGCTGTTGGAGGCCACGTAAAATACTCGTCTTTTGTGTGAGTCTATTCCTTAGGGAGGTGAGGGCAAGTGGGGGACAGGCTTAGTAGCTAAATTGGTTGCAGTGCCTTCCTTCTATGGAACACCACATCGAAGGCACCGAGTTTTTTAGCAAGAAAGAAGCTAAGGCAAAATTTCGGCAGCATATTTTTGATTTCTGGGGCAACAAATGCGCTTATTGCCGTGAGCCACTAGGGCGGTCAGGCACGATGGATCATGTGCGCCCCAAGTCCAAAGGCGGTGTTACTAGGCGGTCCAATCTGGTGGCTTGCTGTTACGGCTGCAATATGTCCAAGGGAAGTCTTCCCTGTTGGCAGGAGTGGTTTCGTATGCAAGATTTCTGGGAGCCGCACCTAGAGGATGCAATCAAGCTGTGGCTGAGTCAGTGATCGCGTTTCCACGGTGCGTGGATACTCATGCCGCCACCAAGCAATCGGCTGTCACCAGTTTGTAACTGGGGGTCTACGCGGTGCTCCAGCACAACAGGGGGAGGGGTGTCGCTGGGTTGCGCTTCGTGCCAGTCGGCTTCAGCTTTATCTAGCTTGGCGGGTAGGGTGGCGTGGAACTTCTCGGCAGCAATCAGCCGCTGCAGCTCTTCACCCGGTGATCGAGTGCTGAACCGCAGCAGCCAGCGGCTGTCCGGTGGGATTAACGCTTTTCCGGCTTGATGGCGTACAGGGCCCGCAGCAGAAGCTGCACGATTGAATTGCTTTTCAGCGGTGACAGGGCGATGATCTCGCTGAGCGCAGCCGCAATGATCCAGAACTGGGCAGAGGAAAGGAACTCCAAGGACACGGTTAAATGCGCGGTTGTACTTCCAGCTTACTGACACGCTGCTCGACTGAGTTAAGGCGACCATAGAACTCCTTTCTTTCTTCGCGGAGGTCTAGATGCATTACTTCCAGTTGGGTTGCGATGTGTTCGACAGCCGAAGTTAACCGCACCACAGCTTCTTGCTGGCTTTGAGCGCGGCTTGATCGTCCCATCGAGCCCATCGCCGCCCAAGATAATGACGCGCCGGTCACTGCTGCAAGGATTTCAATCATTACGGCAGGGGACTGACTGACTGTATTTTACTCTTGATAGATGAAGCCGCTGTCTTCGTACAGCAACGCATTGGAGTCCTCGGCCAGGATGTACTCCATTGCTACGCCACCAATTAAGCTGGTCTTGATGCTTGAACGCAGTGAGCGCCTAATGCTGGTGCGTAGGTTTGTAGCCATTAGCCTGCGCCCATTATTGTGGCAACAGATGGGCTACCACCGTTAATAGTTACAAGACGCAGGCGGGCATAGTTAATAGGGCAACCACTTAGGCAATAGCCAGTTGTACCATTGGCGGTGATTGTGGTGTCAACGCTGTTTTCATTTAAGTTGAAATAATTAACACTATCAAGGCTACCTTCAAAGCGGACCACAACGCTGGTACCAATGCCAGAAACTGTTACTTGATAGGTAATTGCTTGTGCGCCATAGCTCAGGCCGTTTTCGGTAACACCTTCTGCCGTAAGCGCATCTAGTGTTACAAACGGTCTTGACTGAAGCAATTCGTTAGCGGATGGCATGGTTCCAAGTGCTGTGAAAACAGTTTAACAGCCGCCACGCTGATGGACGCTCCAGCGATAGCCGCGATGACCTCGATCATGGTGTAAGTCTACCTACTTACCCTGGCCACGACCAAGCTTCCTGCCATGGGAAGGCTTGCTCCTAGCGCCATTTCCCTGCCTCGTCAGCTTGGGCTTCCCCGGCTGGTGCTGCAGTGGTGCGGTGCCGGTTTTACTGCGTACAGCCATCAGCCTTCTAAGAGCAGGATGTCGAGTGCTTCAAGTGCTGCAACGCGAGCTTCAAGGGCATCAAAGGTGTCCTTGCTGACGCTGCCAGTTGTCACGATGATCGTTGCGCCATCATCCAATACGGTGACGGTGTTGATGTCAGTTGTGATATTGACGGATGTCATGCCGTGTATCCCTCGCTGACAAACACCAGTCCTTCGAGGTAATACTCTTTGAGGCCGGATGGATTGGTCAGGAGCACGTCGTAATACGCCTCATCTGGGAAGAGAGCCGTCTGCTCATCCGTCAGTGCAATCGCAACCGTGCCAGTGCTGACGTTGGTGTATGTCACCGTAAAATCAGCGTATTTAGTGGTGCGAGCTTGATTCCAGACCTGTGCAGCAACCGTCCAACTGGTCAGGTTGATGGGTGTTGCTGAGGCATCTTTGAACTGGAGCGTGACGCTGTAGTCCGCCCGGCGTTGCAACGGGATGTTGTAAATGCCGGGCTGAACTGACATTGCCTTGGCGCGTTAGCTCCATCCTAGCGTCATGACCACGGCACACCAGCAGCAGTGGTGGGTGTGCGCTGCTCATCAATCTGCGATTGCAGGGCAGCTTCAATCTCGGCTACCTTCTCTTCACCGCCAAGCTTCTCCTGCACCCAGCCGATGACGATTTCAGGGGTTAGGTCGGCGTAAGGGATCACGTTGCCTTCAGGTGCCTCAAGGCCAACGCTGCCGTATGCGCCAGCGGAATAGGTGCCGTCGTTGGCGTCAACCGTGTAATGCACCGTGATGACGATGCCATCGGCTGTGTGGCGCTCCATCTGGGCAATGCCCCAGGTGGTGGTAGTGGTAGGCAGAGCGGTGGTAGCCATTGAAAGGTAGGTATCCTTGTCAGTTGTCATAGTACAGGCATCTCGTACTCCTGTGTAGTGTTGCAGTAGTGCTTGAAGATCACTTCGCTGGTGTTCCCAGCCCAGTTGGCCACTTGCGGTACGGGAATCCCTGCTTCAATCCAACGGCTGATGGCGGTGTGCCGGCAATCGTACGGACGGTAAAGGTGTGAAATCAACCCAACGCCATGCAGCGGCTGTAGCTTTTTGCGGAAGTAACTCTGGAATGCCAAGCGATTCCACGGAAAGATGCACTCGTTTTCCCGTGGCAGTTGCTCAAGGATGGCTTGGCATCTGCTGTTCAGCGGCACCCATCGCTTCTTGTTGGTTTTAGTGCTGTCTTTATAGCCGTGCGTCAGTGTCCAGTTGCTGTGTACAAGGATCTTATTTTCCTTGATATCTGACCATTGCAACGCTCGCACCTCACCAGTACGCATCGCAGTTTGCAGCATAAATTCGGTGTACCACGACCAGTTGACATCCTGATAGCTGCATTTTGCAGCTAATGCAGCAAGCACTATGCCGACTTCATTGCGTGGTATCACGATGATGTCGATGTCACGTTGCGGCGCCTTTGGCATCTTGAAGCTAGCGATTGGGTTACGCCCCAGATGCGCCACGTCTTCCTGCGATGCCCACTTGTACATACTTTTGACGTACATCGCCACGCGGCGAGAGGTAAGCACTGGCGTCTGACCCAGCACCCAAATCATTATTTGCCGTGCCTGCTCGGTGTCCTGCACTGGACAACGATGCAGCCACTTACGAATTTGCCGGTAATCAGAGGTCAGGCTGGTGGGACACAAAGCTATGGAACGCTCGGCAACAAACGCATCCCATAGCTCTGCCAGTGTCAAGGTCATGGCTGTAGCCTAGCCCGACCGCTTAGGGTCAAAGACTAAGAAGCTAGGGGTCGTGCCGGAATCGAACCGACTTTCCAAGTGCGTTGTCCGCCTGTCCTTACCAATGGACTACCAACCCCAAGCATTTTAGAGAAGGGGACTACTCAAGCCCACGCAGCATTAGCAATCGCCACCACCTTGGGGTCTTCATTGGTCAGGTCATCACCAGGGCTAAGCACATGGCGGTGATAGGACTGGGACAGCACTTCGCCGTCCTCAAGCACTCGGACCGCAGAACGCACTTGGATGGCGTTGCTTTCCAGCACTTCAATCTTGTCAACAACGGTTTCTTTAGTGAGAGCCATTAGGAACGTCCTCCAGACGTAACGGGTTTAGGTTCGTAGTTTTAAGCCGTTGCGGGCTATTAATTAAGCAGTAAAATAAGTTATTTGAAGGCCAAAGAGAACGCCAGAAGTTCCAAGATCAGCTTTAACCATGATATCATCAACATTATTACCAGATACTTTAGTACCAAAAATAAAAGTTTGTCCGGGATCTGCTCCAAATCCTATTTCTGATCTAGTAATATTAAAACTACCAGAAGTACTGCTACCAAAGATAGCAGGAGCCCGTACACTACCCAAAGAACCAACTGCTGCAAAGGGCAATCCTGTAATTTTAATCCTGCTATCTGCGGCTAATGCTGCGGTACTTGACCAAGTTAATGTACCAGTAACAGTAACTTTTCTTCCAATTTTAGTGTATTGCTGATCGTTGTTGCTATCAGCAGTTGCATTATTCCCTAGTGAATCTGATACAAGTAGTGTGCAACTCCCCTCTTCATAATCATCCAGCTCATTTGCTGCTGCCGTGTCACCGTTGAAGGTGATGCCAGCACCAGCCAGACGCACTTGGCCCGTGGACGTGATACGAAGCCGCTCCGTCGGGCTGCTTGCAGAATCGCTTGTAGTGGAGAACACTAGGCGGCCTGGAATATCACTATCAGAGGAACTAGCGCCATCCGTTTCTGCTCTTATTTCGGCATATACATTTGAACCTGTCGTCTGACTTATGCTGGGAAAGCGGAGCACGCCAATAGTTTGGTTTGCGGTGGCCGGCCTTGTTGCGCCGAACTTAATATCTAGAACCCCAGGACCTGCAGAGGAATCGCTGTTGCCTCGGACAATACAAATAGCATTTGACCCAAAATTACTAGACGTACCAATTAAGAGCCTGCCGCTGGAGTCGATGCGGGCTTTTTCGTTAGAATTACTAGAGAACGTAAGTGTGCCATAAGTGCCAACAGCGTTTAGGTCTACTAAATGATTCGCTGTGACATTTGTAGCAAGTCCAATTTGCAGTCCTCTTGTATTTGTGCCGGTTGTTCCGTGGAAATGGGCAATAACCGAGTTATCGGAACCTTGAACGGATAGAGGTGAACCAGGCGCAGTAGTGCCAATCCCTACCGCTCCTCCTAGTGGATTTAAGATCAGAGGAAAGGAACCACCAGTTTTGTTTTTTGTTTGAAGCCACAAACCATAAGGCGCCGAACTGTATCCACCAAATTCCAGGCTAGTAAGCAGGCCGGGTTGCGTGATCGCAAAGTTTCCTCCAGTGCCTGTCAGGCTGGGAGATGATCCACCACCTGCTGAAACTTCTAAGGTTGTCCCTGGCGCAGATGTCCCTATGCCTACCAGTCCTGCGGCTGTGATGCGCAGTTTTTCCGTTCCGCTGGTGTAGGCAATCCAGTTACCGGCGCTGCTGTTGTAGTTGATTAGATCATCATTGGAGCCGCCGGTAAGACCACCAAGTCCGACGTACGACTTGTTTGCTCCTGCAATTCTAAAGTCAATAAATGCGGTGTTGGAAGATCCGCCATCAATGCGAGCAACTGCATCAGCGGCGCTACGAGTTAGATGAAAAGCTGCGCTAGGTGTGGCACCAACACCAACATTCCCACTCGCATCAACAAACAACCTCCCAACGCCATTAGTTGCTACCGCTAGTTGGTTAGCACCGGGGGAGAACACTCCGGTATCTTCGTCGCCTTCGATGGCGATGCTTGGGGCAGCAGCCGTGCCTAGCGGTACACCACGGAACAGCTCCTCGATGGTGATGCGTTTGTTCTTGCTGGCAGCCGCTGCTTCGCTGATGTCAACAATCGGCAGATAGTCACCTGACGCTGGTGTGGTCAGTGCTGTCAGATCTGAAATCTTACGGTCAGCCATGGTGTGATGTCCTTTGGTTTAGCTTAGCCCAAACAGTTCTTTGAGTTCAGCCACTGTAAGGCCAGCAGCTTCTAGCTTCTGCTCAGTGGTGAGCACCGGCACGGGTTCCGGGTCCGGCATTGGCTCTGGCTCTGGCGCGGTGAAGACGCCATTGGCGTAGGTCCAGCCGATGCCAGCTTCGGTAGTTGCTACTGCCGTGTGACCTGCAGGTGGTTGCCAGAATGTTGCGCCATCCCATTCGATGGTATTAACGACAAGGCCAGTAGAGCTGATGATTGCGTAGTTCATGGTTATCAGTAGAGAAGTAGAACTGCGCCGCCGACACCGCCGCCGCCGGCGACAGGTGTATTATTGAAGCCGCTGCTGCCGCCTTCTCCTCTAGCGCCGGGGCTATTGACGCTGGTAACTGCCCACGCTACTGCGGCAGTTCCGTTTTCCCACTCTCTGGTAGTATCAGTTCCATTTATAAGAAAAGGCGTGGCCAATGATACGGTTGATCTGCGCAATGTTGCATCAGCAGAACTGCAAGATCCACTAGCTGCGCCGCCAAAAGCGCCACCAGCGCCGCCCGTTGCTGAAATGGTTTCAAACGTGCTAGTTCCTCCTGCGGTTCCATTGGCATTGGACCCGCCAGCGCCTCCAACACCTCCAGCCCCTACTGTCACTGTATAAGTAGTGCCCGGCGTTACGGTTAAGATGCCCACTCCATATCCACCATATCCGCCGCTGACACCGCCCCTAGCTGGCACGTTAGACCCGGGGTTGCTCTCTTGATTGCCCTCTCCACCCCCACCCCCGCCAATAACGCTAACTAATACTTTCTGCACGCCTGCCGGGCATGTCCAGTTGCCGGAGCTAGCGAAGACATTCGCAGCATTGATGCCGGAGACAACAGGCTCCCAAGTAGCAACGGTGCCATTAGTTTTTAGGTACTCCCCTGAGTTACCAGACTGGCTAGGTAGCGTACCTTCAAAGGCGATTGCGCTGCCAGTGATTGTGGCAACCGTTATCCACGCATTGTTTGCAGCATTGCGCTTTTTCCATAGTGGATCAGTGCCGCTGGTATCTATCCAGTCTTGAAATGCAACTGTTACCGTTGGCGCGGTTGCCCCGCTGCTGTCAGTAAACAACGCCGCAAGGTTGTTGTTGATGTCTGCTCGTACTGTTGGAAACGTAGCATTCTGAACGGTCTGGTCAGCTTGTGCCATTAGATCTCCCTCCCGAAGCCGACAGCAGTGTAGGTGAAGCTACGAGTCACGGCTGCACTGGCGCTGTTGCTAAATGCCACTGTAAACCCTGTGCGAGTCACCGAGGTCAGCGCAAAGAAGTCACCAGTGGCCATGTTGGATGGGCTGATGTTCACATCAGGAGCCGCGTAGAAGGCATCGGCATAGGTCACAGTATAAGTGCTGCTGCCGCTGCTGCTAGCTGTCTCGGTGCGTTGCTGTAGCTCAGCAGTGGCGCCAAGTTCGCTGATGACTAACCCCACCTGCGCGGTGCGCGTACTGCCCTCCACCTTGAGCTGGATGCCGCGACCACGCACGATGGCATTTGCGTATTCGTTCCAATCGCCCCAGGTAGGGGCGCCGGCGGGGTCATCATCAGTGACACGCACATAGGTGACGGCATTCACTTGGTCAAGCTCGCCTCCATCAAAGTCGCCTGGCTGATCATCAAACAAACCGGCAACGCTGTCAAATAATGTGCCAAATGTCACCGCACCACTTACGACGCGCCGCCGCACATTTATGTCGTATACCTGCCCTAGATCAAGCGTATCCTCGTAGATGTACTCACCTTCTAGGTCAACGCTTGGGTCTAAGAATAAAGCGTCATAGCCAGCGTCATAACCCAGGTTGGTATCGGTGCCGTTGAACTTAGGTGATTCATTTTCCTCGGCCCATGTCTTCACCAGCAAACGTGGTTGCGGCGTAGGTAGCACTGCGGGGATTGCCACAGGCGTCACTGAGCGCACGCCAGATTGATCGCGGAATGCAATGAAGTAAGCGCCTGCCAGCAGCGGCACCTGCTTCTGGGTCTGGTTGCCTGCTGCTGCTTGGACGATGGCATTACTGGTGGCCCATTCTGCCGTGGGTAGCTGGCGTGGGTCATGTCGCAGCAACACCTCACCGCCTACAAGCACGTCTAGGTCAGTTGCTAAGTCCCACTGGATGATGGCGGTGCTTTCGTTGATCGGCACCAAGCTGACGCCAGTCACGTTTGCTGGTGGGGCGGTAACACCCAAGACAGCAACGCTTAGCTCTGCTGGTGCACTGCTAAGTACTTGCGTGGCACTGATGGCATACACTTCAACTTGATATGTCAAATCAACAACGTCTTCTATTTCATATAGCGGCCCGTATACTTTCACCTCTGTCCAGTTGCCAAACTCTTCACGCCACCGGATGCGGTATTCATTAACACCGCGAACACCTTTCCATGTAAGCGATAGCTTGGTTGCAACACGACCATTCAGCACATAGAACAACTCAGTGGCAGTCAGATCTATCGGCGTTTCTGGCGGTACATTAAGCACCGATATGCTGCGTGGTTGCAGCGGTTCGCCATTTTCGACGTTGGCATATTTACCCGCGTCATAGCTGATGGCAGTGATGCTGTAGTTGGTGCCGTCTTGCTCGGTGATACCAAGTACACGCCATGTCGTTGGCTGTACCGCACCTCCGTCCACCAGCCACATTGCACCAGCTTGCGGTGCTGCGGTGAAGGCTGCGGTGACTGTTATTGCAGTGCCTGCAACGCTGCTGATGGTGCGGTTCTCGACGATGCCATCGGGCAGCACCACGCTTACGGTGCCGCTAACTGGTAGGTCTACGTCGCTGTCAACTGTCAACACCGTATCTGTGGCGCTGCTAAGTCGCCCGGCGCGGCGTACGCCAGCCTTTACCGGATCGGCAATTTCAATGATCGCGCCAGGTCGCACGATGATGCCGTTCTCCAGTGAGGTAGTAAACGCAACCACCTCACCTTCGTAGCGTTCTGAGTACAGCAGCCACCGACCAATGCGGTGTGCTTGTGATCTGCTGGTGCAGGCAAAGGCGCTTACCTCTTTTGTAATGACGCCGTATTTGCTGATGCCTTCAAAGTCTTCTACTACTTCGCGGTCAATATCACCAAGGTCTAGGTTTAGCCAGCCGACGATGACAACCGTGGCGCGTGTCTTAAGGCTGCTGCCTTCATAGTTAAAGCCTTCAGTGCTGACATTTGCCAAGCTGAATAATGCCGTTGGATCTGCGGGGCGATCTTGCATCATCGTGAGTGATCCCGCTGCCCAGAAAGGCATAGCGCGGAATACGCTGCACATATCGTTGATTAGTTTGTACGCTTCCTCTTGGGTTTGGATGTTGACGTTACAGCTAAACCGTGGCTCTGTTGCAGGGCTACTGATGCCAGTTGCCACCAACTCGGATGCATATTTACTAGCTTGGAAGAATGCCCACTTATCCAATGTGGACTCTTGGATGTGATCGCCTAGCCCCAGGCGAGTGCTAGTCAGTAAGTCCCAAAGTATCCATGCTGGATCTGTAGTCCACGCAGCCGCACCAAATACACCAGACCATACGCCGGCGTAAGTAAGGCGGCCAGTGTTGATGTCTACGGTGGCATTATTAGGTATGCGCACCTTGATGCCGCGTATGCGGTAGCTGCGTGATGGGATGCTGCTGAATTGCTCCGCATCAATACGCAATGCAACGTATGCGCTGTTGGGGTAGCGCAGCTTTTGATAGATCAGCTCTGTGTAGCTGAACCAGCTAAACGCATCGCTTAGTTTTACGCTGACGCTATCTGGTGTAATGCGCGTGATGCGTAGGTCAATGGGAAACGCACCATCGAAGGTAATGATGTAGTCGCGTTGGTACAGGTCAGATGTGCGACCCTTGATGGTGTCATCAATGACGGTTGTAAAACCGCCAGAGTTGTACTGCACGGCAATTTGCAGGTTGATCTCAGCGCCAAGGATGTCGCCATTATCTTTTACTGTTTGCAATAGCGGCACGTTAATTGTGATACGAGCTGCGTCTATGTTGGTGTCAGTGATGGTGCGTGTAATCGGCAGCCCTTCCAGCACGTCTGAGCCAACTGCCACCTCTTCTTCAACTGCATCAAATCCCGGCACATAGGCTTGCGCTTGAGTACCAAACCGTGGTACTAGCGTTACGTTGGAAAAGTTAAAGTCTGCTTCTTGTGGCGCCGTGTTGCTTGCGCCTTCACGCAGCAATCGCGTCTTATTGAAGAAAACATCCTTAAGTGATGCGTTGGTATATGCATCGGTGCCTTTTGTTAAGCCAAGTCTTGATGGCGTAGCAAAGCCTTCGATCTCGCCTTCACTTAGCAGCTCGATAATCTTTGCATAGGACGTTGAATCTAAGTTGTCCTTGGCTTCTTTAGCTTTACGGCCACCGCCGCCACTTTTGCCGCCGCCACCACCAGCACCAAAAATACTCACGCTGCCACCTGCACGATGTCAATGCCGGCGCTGATTACAACGCTGCCAGTAAGCGTTTCACCGTAAATTACGGGGACTGGAACACCAGCGCGGTTGGTGTTCTGGATGCCGCTAAAGCTAAAGCTCTTGCGTGGGTCGCCTTCGTCGTTGCTGATCTTTGGCGTTGGCGTTAGGAGTTGGGCGATGCCGCCGAGCAGCAGACTGGCGCCCGCAAGGCCGACAGCGGTTGCAATGCCAGCACCAGCGGCAGCAATACCGAGTGGGATAATCAAAAATGAAAGTGCAACCAAAGCAATCCCAGCAATTATCCGCCCCACTGCGCCAGCACCTGCCACTACGGGCACGAAGCTGATAGGCGCCGCACCAGCCGGGTGATGCAGCTCTTCTAGGTCGATGTCGTAGGTGCCGATGCTGACGCGGTAGTGCTGGTCGTTCATGTGCGCTTCTGCCTCCGGCCAGTTGGCCAGCAAAAACCGCACCGCCTCGGCAGCAGTAGCCACATCCGCTTCCAGTACGCGGTGACCGATGAACTTAGCGAGCTTGCCGTACAGCTTGATCTTACGCAGCATGACGCAACCTCCTACCCGTGCATTTTAGTAGCCAACCACCATATAAGTCACGGCTACTTAGGCGGCCTTGCAGGTGGTGCAGCACCATCTGATCGCCTAGGTAAACGCCGCAATGGTTGAGGCCAGGGCTGCTGATGCTCATAAACAACAGGTCGCCAGGCTCCAGCTCTTCATCTTCACCTAGCTCGCGGAAGCCGGTGGCCTTCCATCGTGTGTCGAAGTAGGGCGTTGCCTGAAACTCATCTGGGTCGGTGCAGCGTTCCCAGTCACGCAGCATGATGCCATTCTCGGCGTACCAGTCACGCGCTAGTGTCCAGCAGTCATGCACTGCCCACACCCACTGCCGGCCAGTAAGCGGTGCCTTGTAGCCACATGGGACGCATTCACCCCATGCCTCGGTCTTGGGGTTAACGATGTACCACGGCAGGCCATTGGCTTCACACGCGGCGCGATCTGCTGGTGACGGTGCTGGTGGTGTTACCGGGTGGCTATGCACCACCGCGATGATCTCGCCTGCATCCTCGGCTGCTGCCCAATCATCAGGCGCCATGGCAAAGAATTGATCGGGGCTGGTTGCAAGGTTGCGGCATGGCCAGTACCGCTCACGGCCTTTCACTACCACCAGCAAACCACACGCCTCGCGCGGGTCTTCTGCTTTGGCGTGCTCTAGTGCTGCGTCTTGCCAGGTCATGATGCTGCAGACCCCACGCCTGGGTAGGAGCCGTATGGCAGCTCAGCATTAGTGCCAAACCGTACTTGGCAACTGCTAAGCCGCTTGCCGCATACATCAAGGCTGGCGCTACCTACGGCGTTGTTGTTGGCATCGAAGTAGTTGGTGCCGGTGTAGCCGCACTCAGCGGAGCGGTACACCCACTGGCAGATGTTGGCGATGCACTGCCGCTTCGGTGCCCGCACACCAGCAAGGTCAAATACCGAAGCCAGCTCAAACTCTACGATCTCACGATTCTCGGCGCTCTTGCGGTCGATGTAATAAATCTCACGCGGAAACTCAGCCGAGAAGTCTTCAGTTGGGTTGATTGGCTCCAGCAATATGGACCCATCATCTTCCAGCAGCAGAGCAAAGCTATCTTCTGTTAACAGGATGTCGCCACTGACTGGGAAGTTTGCGGCGTCTAGGTAGCGGCCTAAGGTGCGGATGCGCGTCACCTTTGCCGCTTCTAGCCCATTTGGCATACTCAGCAGGATTGCAGTGATGCTGCCGAGGATGTTGCTGATGCGAATCTTGGGACGTGGTAATGCACCCTGCCCGGTATACTCAAAGCCATCTGCTTCAACAGGGAAGCGCAGGTATGGGTTACCTTTCCATACCACCTCACCGTTGTTAACTAAGTTGGTGCCAGCATGGAAGCGGTAGATGTCATTAACGCCGTGGATATTAGCAAACAGTTGCAGCTCAAATAACTCAATGATGGCGCTAGGGTCTGGCGCTTGCAAGTCGCCAGAGATGATTGATACTGCCATCCATGTGACAGTGCCATCCTCAACCGTGTTGCCAATAATCGTTGGCCAGAATGGCTCAACCGCACCAGTGGTGCCAGCAACAGTGCAACGAAAGAAGAAGCCAGTACCTGGATCAGTAAATGCCTGGACGACATCACCAACGCTATGCGCAGTAACGCTTTGCCAAGGGGTAGGTGCGCTCATTACTACGGCTCGAACACCTGGCGAAACGTGGCGCGTATAACAGCGCGGAATGGCTCATCTATTGCCTTCTGCCATTGGCTACATACCCACTTGTAGCTAGTGCTGGTATCAGGTGGTGTCCAGTCAAATGACTCGGCTCCAGCGCGGGCTTCAAGGAAGGTTTCAATTTCGTCTGATACTTCCTCAGTTACATTCCACTCCAGCGTCCACTCCTTAGGGTCTTGGTTAAGGCCAAACCGTACGCGTTGCTCATAGCCATCGCCAAACTTGGTGGTGCGCACGGTAGGGGCGCTGCTTTTGCTGGCGCCGACGCGTGGTTTGTAATCAGGGAAGGTAGCCATTAGCGTGCCAGGATGCCGCCAGGGCGTTGTTGTTTTATTAGCTCTGACTGTACTGCAGCACTGATGACACGGCCAAGCTGGTTAGCGCCTTGCTCGTTGCCTTCTACGCTGCTGCCTTTGGCATCGACATTGACGACCACGTTAGTGCTGCCACCACCCAGCTTATCGTTAGCGACGATGGTGCCACTGCGGCCTGGTACAAACAGCTCAGGGCCACGTTCACCCACCATGTAGGTCTGGCCACTGGATACGGGGCCGCCGTTGGCCTTAAAGCCGCCGAAGTTCAGCATCGCGCCAGCGTCAAAATTAAATCCTGTACCAACGTCGCCGACAGCAGCTAGTGGGCCAGCCGTAAATCCTCCTGCTCCACCAGCGCCCGGCAACAGGCCCACGATGGTATTTAGGATTGCCATCTGGATCATCTTGGCGATGATTTGCGCGGCCATATCAAGGAACATATCCGCCACGCTGGTGAAGAAGCTGGCTAGTGCTTCCTTGGCAGTCATGCTGCCGCTGATAATACCTTTGAACGATGTACTAAATGCGTCGCCGATACCAGCGGCGGCAGTTGTAATCGCATTGATTGGATCGGTTAATGTGTTTAACTCTCCACGCACGCGATCTGCTTCAGTCTGTAGACGTTCTCGGTCGGTGGGACCAGCGCCGGGGCCTGCAGCTGCTTCGCCCTCTATGGCTTTTCTTTTTCTTTCCAGCAAGTCGAGATCTTTTTCTAATTGAAATGTGCTCGCACCTCTTGCTTTTGCTTCTGTAATCGCTGCGCTTGTAATCAAAACTTGCAGATCAACTGCTTTAAGCTGAGCCGCAACTATCTTTTCAAAGTTTGCAATGCGCTCTGCTTCGGCAGGTAGCATCCCTTCCATCAATAGCCTGGAATACGTTTTACTGTACTGCAGTTGCAATTCCTGCTCTTTACGCATGTCAGTAAATGACTGCACGGAACTGCGTACGGCTTCTTGTACTTGCAGTTCTTCTTCAAAACGCTTTTGGTTAATTTCGCGTATTTTATCTTGTTGTTTTAATTGAGCATCTACAATACGAGCTTCGGCAATTTTAGTAATTACTACGCGCTCGCTTTCGTAGTTGGCGCTCATTAGAGCTTTGTTACGATCTCGCTCGATATCTGCAATTTGTTTCTGCAGTTCGACTTCAGCCGCAAGTAGTTCTCTTCCGTCAAAAAGTAGGTCGCGTATTCTGTCTTCAGCTTGGCCTATGGCTACAAGTGCGGTAAATTCTTCGCGTAGTTGAGCTGTGCGGTCTTCCGGCGGTTTTGCGCCCTGCTTAAATTGCTGGCCCAGTGCGCTTTCCGTGCCTGCTACTTCTGTTTCCTGGGCCAGTGCTTTTCTTATTCTGTCTCGGTCTGCTTTCAGTTGTGCGGCTACATCTTCGCCACGCTCTTTGGCTATGTCCCCCGGTGTTCTAGCTTCAACGCCGCCTAAGGCAGCAATTATTTTGTCGAGGAAAGGTAGTTTAATTAAAGAACCTTCTTGCATTTTAGCGATGAACCGTGTCGCTAGGCTCAATGCCTGGGCAACACCTGCAACAATTCCTTCCCAGATGCTTAATAATCTATCTGTAAAGTTAACTTGACTGGCTTGGGCTACACTGATCTCTATACTGCGATCAAGTATAATTTTCAGTAAGCTAGCTTGTGTCGTAGTGGCGCCTACAGATTTAAGTTGTAAAGCTAGTTGAAGAGCTGCATCATTTCCGATTTCTTTTCGTAGAGAGAATATAGCGGCTAGTGCGTTCTTTTCATCTACACCGGCTTTTGCTATTGCCTCGAAAGTGGCCGCACCACCGACAGGCCCGAAAAGGCCGGCAAGGGCTTCTCTGGTATCACCGTCCTTAAATTGTTTGAACGTGTTTACAAGTTCTATCGCTTCTTCTTTCGTTACATTTAAGCTAGACGCCAGTTTACTTACGTCATTTGCCGTAGTGATAGATGTACTTCCTGTTGTACTTAAGCCAGTATTTAATGCCGCTAAAGATTTGTCGAATGCCTCTGCTTTTGTTATGATGTCGCCTAAAGCTGTACCAACGATTGAAAGGGCGAAACCGAAGCCGCCCCCAAGTAAACCACCTGCTACGCCGCCTAACGCGCCGCCGGCAGCGGCTGTGGGACCTTGCCCGAAAAGTAGTGGGAAGCCGCCACCTATGAGGGCGCTGCTAATAGCTCCGCCTACATTAGACCTACTACCCCTACCCCCAGCAGGGGCAGCAGACCTAGGTGCTGCAGGTCCCGTCTCTGTAAACCCAGGAGGTAAAGCCGGTCCAAACTTTTGGGCTTTACCTGCAGCTAGGTCTAGAGACAAACCTACTCTATCTATAGCCTGGCTAAGCTGGCGAAAATCTTTGCTGCCTATGTCTACAAAAGTTAATGTTTGGCGTAATTCTTGTTGAAATAAATCTAAAGATGCGGTATTTTTAGGTATACTTACTTCCATTTTGAGTAACTCTTGTACCCCCTTAAAACTTTGCATAGGAGCAGTTCTACCTACTTTTACTTGGCTAGATATAGCAGCTATTTCGGCTAACCCAGCGGTTAAAGAAACTTTTTGACGTGCTTGCTCTGCTCCTTGAATCAGAAGATTAAACGCCTCCCCTCCTATTTTTGCGTTGGCCGCTAACAAGCGGAGAGCCGCTGCTTGCTGATTTATCCCTGCAGTAGTACTGGCTAGCTGTGTCTTACCCTGGGATAAACCAGCGACAAAACCCATGTACTCTTTTTTGAGTACTCGTATGCCGTCTGTTGCGTTTCCAGAATCAATAGCAATAGGTGTATTTTTTATACTTACTAGAGCTGCATCTAGTTTGTTTATAGTGTCCAGAACCCGCGTCACTTGCGTGATGCCGTCTACGCGAAGTTCAATTATTGCGGGATACGAAGCAGCCACTGTGTAGTCACGACCTATCTAAGCAGTCTACACAACAAAAAAGCCGCCAGGTTAGCGGCGGCGTTTGGCTTTTTCGATTTCCTTTTGCTGGTCCTCGTTCAGGATGCTGAAGTAGGCGCTCCAGCCAAGCAGCTCTTCGGGGGTGAAGGTGGTGCAAACTGCGGTCAGACTCAGGCCCAGCTCTTTGGCGACACCAAATTGGAGCATGAGCCAGTTGTCTTTACGCAGTTCGGCGGCTA